>Ga0310345_10000698_pt1 | contig 44952 bp, 38 predicted proteins | sample HC15DNA20500_MG_FD_204667 | JGI IMG/M metagenome (GOLD analysis project Ga0310345, IMG submission 204667) | Marine microbial communities from station ALOHA, North Pacific Subtropical Gyre - HC15-DNA-20-500_MG | ecosystem: Environmental > Aquatic > Marine > Oceanic | place: Pacific Ocean: North... | reverse complement strand
TGGGGCACCCGGAACCCTGGAAGTATGTCGCGTCGTCAAAGGACATGATTGTGAACTGGCCTTTGAGATCAACGGGACGAAGGGTGCGCTAAGATGGAACTTCGAGCGGATGAACGAAATTGAGCTTCGTCTACCCGAGGCAGGCGCGGAATATGATGGATTCACCGTCGTTCGCGCCGGTCCGCGGCACCCACAGTTCGCCGATTTCTATCCAGGTCCGGGGAATGGCATGAGTTATGAAGACCTTAAAATGATCGAAGCCTATCAGTTCGCCAAGTCGATCAGGGGTGGCCAGCAGCACGAGCCCAGTTTCAGTGACGCGCTAGCGGTCGCCGAAGTTCAAGAAGCGATGATGCGATCTTGGGAAAGCGAAAGCTGGGAACATGTCGTTGCGGGCGACTGAACAAACGATCCTAAGGGTCTGCGCAAGAATAACTTGGTAGAAGTGGCGCTCAGATTTGCGCCAGATTTGGCCGCGAACGATTGAGCGAAACCGCAGGCGTAGCCGGGTCTAAGTTGAGGATTTCTCGATTGAGGAGCGGCCGAAGATGGTGTGAAGATGAGATGTCAAAATGCCAAGTTATTCTTGCGCAGACCCTAAGGGAAGTATTTGATGGCTAAATCCGCACCGCTTTTCCTTCTTGGGCTGATTCGAACAGGGCCAGTAGGACCGCTGTATTCTGGCGGCTGTCTGACAACGGGATCGCCGGTTCAGCGCTATCCAGAATACTCGCCATCATGCGATTGACCTGATGCTCGTAGGCGTTGTCGTTGGGGTACTTGGTCGTGTCGAGTGTTTGGCTGAGCATCCCATCGTCCCAGTCTCCTCGTGCTGGGGAGCCGTCGTGTCGAATCCAATTGACTTGCGGGACTCGCTCCAGTTGGCTGCCCCAGGGGGAAGATATGCGGATGCTCCCTTCGGTGCCTAACACATCAGCTTCGATATTGCCGAACGCCTCGAGACTGGAAAAAAACTGGGACTGGACACCGTCGGGAAATTGCATCTGTCCAGCAAAGCTCAGATCGACGCCGCGATCGCTAAGATTCTGCGACGCCAGCACCTCGATCGGTTCCTGTTACAACAGCCGCCGAGTGTGGCGCACGCTGTAGCTGCCCAAGCCCCAGAGCGAGCCGCCACCTTGACAAGGGTCCATGCGCACATCCTGGAAGTTTTTCAACACATATGTGAAAACACTGCGTAACAACCGCACCTGGCCAACTGCTCCCTCGGCTATCAATCGCTGTAGATAGTCCATTTGAGGATGTGCGCACATCATGGCCGCCTCTTGGACGATCACACCACTGCGGTGGGCAGACTGCTCAATCTGGTCCATTTCTGCGAGGGTCAGCACCAACGGCTTTTCGCAAAGCACATGTTTCCCGGCGTCCGCGCATTTGACCGTCCATTCGGTGTGCAGACCATTGGGCAGTGAAATGTAGACTACGTCGGTGTCCGGGTCCGCTACCAGCTGATCATAGCTGCCGTAATAGCGGGGAATTTCCCTCTGGAGGGCGCAGTTCCGCGCCTTTTCTTCGCTACGACTGGCCACGGCCACCAATTGGCTGCGGTCCGCATCACGAAGAGGTCCGATCAGCCTCTCGTTGATCCGAGTGGTGCTCAAAATGCCCCAACGGATGTTTGAATCGCGATTGCTCATTGGCTCGCTACATCCACGGCGGAGCCGCATCCGGCTGCGTCCTCAACAGAATCGGCTTCAGAAACTCGACACTCTTTTCGATTCCTTCCTTCGAACTCATCACCGGGTCCTCATGCTCAATGCTCAATGATCCGTCATAGCCCACCTGCCGCAAGGCACTGACGAATTTTCTCCACCAGAGTTCATCGTGCCCAAACCCCAGTGTGCGATAGGCCCAGGCGCGTTCGTGAATGTCCAGCATCGGGCGAGTGTCGAGAGTACCCGTGAGTGCCGTCTCATGGGGATCTATGCAGGTGTCCTTGGCGTGTACGTGAAACACCGTACCGCTACCCAGGTAGCGGATAGCGTGATGGGCGTCGATACCCTGATAGAAGAAATGGCTTGGATCGAGATTCGCGCCCAGGTTAGGTCCGACAATTTCTCGAAGTCTCAACAAGGTTCGGGTGTTGTAAACAACCTGGCCAGGGTGCGCCTCGATGGCAATCCTGACTCCATGGTCCGCGGCGAATGCTCCCAACTCACGCCAATATGGTGTGACACACTGCTCCCATTGCCAGTCCAGCAACTCGGCGAACTCTGGCTGCCAGGGGTGGGTCACCCAATTCGGATATCCGCCGCCCTCAGGTGTCCCCGGACACCCGCTCATGGTTACGACGGTGTCGATACCCAGCTGGCTGGCCACTTCGATCGTCTGACGCAGTTGGTGCTGAGTTTGGCCACGGCGGTCGTCGCCCGGATCAAGTGGATTCCCATTGCAGTTCAGCGCGCTGAGCGTAAGATTGCGGCTGGTTATTGCTCCCATGAACGCGTCACGAGCCTGCTGGCTGGACACGAGTTCCTGCGGCTGGCAATGCGGTACAGGCGAAAATCCTCCTGTCCCGATTTCCACGGCCTCAATACCTCGGGCAGCCGCCCAGTCGAGAGCCGCGAGGAAATCCATCTCCGCCAAGCCGTCCATAACCAATCCGATTTGCATGATGTGCCTTCCGGGGTTTGTTGAAAGTGTTATTCAGTTCTAGCCCGCATTTCTCATCGCTGGGCTACTGTGTCGCCGCAATCATCCGCCCTGGCTGCGTTACACTCCTTCGGCCTCCTCGACGTACTGCACGAGTACGACTGCGGGGGCCTCGGTCGCAAGCCTTGCCAGGACGGCCCTTGCGGCGCCTCGCTACGACAAGCGATGAGAAATGCGGGCTAGGAAACTCGTTGCTTGACTCAATAATATAGCCGTTGCAGCTCGTCCCGTTCTCGGGCGTATTCGGCGCGCAGCTTCTGCGTGACTGGGTCTTCGCTCGTCTCGGCTGCCGCCACATCCCACCAGACTCCTGACCCAGGACAGTAACGTCGAGGTTCGACCTCGGCGACGATAAAGCAGGGACCCGTCTCTCGCCGTGCCTCGCGCAGCGCCTGTGTTACTTGCTCAGGGCTCGATACCTGCCAGGCCTTTGCGCCCATGCTTTCCGCGTTCTTGGCGAAATCGATCGCAACGAACTCCCCTTCCAGACGATTGGTGTCGCCATCGCGATGCCGGAATTCGTTGCCAAAACTATGTCCAGACCGGGCGTCTTGCAGGTTGTGAATGGATTGAAAACCGTGATTTTCCGATACGATCACGGTGATCTTGAGCTCTTCTTGCACAGCGGTGACCAACTCGGTTGGCTGAAGCAGGTAAGTACCATCGCCCACGAAGACGAATACTTCGCCCCCCGGCTGGGCCAATCGCACGCCCAGACCAGCGGGCAATTCGTAACCCATACAGGAAAACCCGAATTCCAGGTGACAGAATCGGCCGCCGCTGGTATCCCACAATTGCAGCAGGTCGCCTGGTGGCGTTCCGGCCGCGGCAACGATCGTATCTCCGGACTGGGCTTCACTGTTGATGATGTGAATCAGTTCGCCCTGCCCCATGGCCTCTCCGGGGACCGCGCAATAGGTCTCCTTCTGGAGTCGTTCCGACCACTTCCTTTTGACGCCGGTTACTTCCTCGAGATAGTTTCCATTGGATTGAATGCCGGAGGCCTCGGCCGCCGCAGAAAGTGCCCGAAGCGCTTCCCTGGCGTCGGCCGTGATGGGTAGCGCGCCCATCTTGTAGGCGTCGTGACCGCAGACGTTAATCTGGACAAACTTCACCTGAGGGTGTTGAAACAAGCTGTTGGAACCGGTGATGAAATCGGACATTCGTGTGCCAACGCAGATCACCAGGTCCGCCTGGGCGGCAATTGTCCCCGAAGGAGGAGCGCCAGTTACGCCGTGGCCCCCCAAAAGCAACGCCGAGCCGTTTCGGATCGCACTCTTACCGGCGAAGGTCTCGCCCACGGGGATACCAAATTTCTCCGAGAACGTCTCGAGTTCCTCCTGTGCGTCTGAATAGTGGACGCCGCCGCCAGCGATAATCATGGGGCGCTCGGCTTCTTTCAACAGCTCAACGGCGGCTTGGACCCGTTCAGCGTCGGGTTGCCGTCTTTCGATTTTCCACACGCGGCGTTCAAAAAAGTGGCGGGGATAGTCGTAAGCGTGGGCCTGGACATCCTGCGGTAGGGAAAGCGTTACGGCACCCGTTTCGGCTGGGTCGGTCAGCACCCGCATCGCTTCGGGAAGTGCCGTGAGCAATTGTTCAGGCCTCGAGATACGATCAAAGAATCGGCTCACCGGTCGCAGGCAGTCGTTTACGCTTACATCCGCCGAAACTGGATGTTCGAGTTGCTGTAAGACGACTCCTTGATGTCGCGTCGCGTAGTAGTCAGAGGCCAACAGCAGTACGGGAAGTCGATTGATGGTGGCCGCCGCCGCCCCGGTGGTCATGTTGGTCGCGCCCGGGCCGATGGAGGAGGTGCAGGCGAAAGTCGCGGCCCGTCGGGTGGTTTTGGCATAAGCCGCCGCCGTGTGCACCATCGACTGCTCATTTCGCGGCTGGTAGTAGGGAAAATCCTGGCCGTATTCATAAAGCGCTTGTCCCAGTCCGGCCACGTTGCCATGGCCATAGATGCCAAACACTCCCTCGATCAGGCGCCGCTGTTGGCCGTCCCGATCACTGAACTGGACCTGCAGGTATTTGACAAGCGCCTGGGCCATCGTCAAACGAATTGTTGTATCGGCTGCCATTGGTTTGGTGCTCCCGTTTGTATTGGGTCGTGAAACCGGATTACGTCTCTCACCCAATCCCAATCTTCCTCAAATACTCTCGTGTTCTCTTCGCGATCGGGAATGGTTTGTCGAACTCGCAGGGATACATGTCCTGCTCGACGATTGCGAAACCGCTGTAGTCGATTTCCTGGAGCACGTCGCGCAGTGCCTCAAAATCAACAACGCCGACCGAGGGCTCGCAAAAAATTCCCTCGCCGACCGCCGGAGCAAAGGTGACTCCCTTAGCTTCAATCTCTTTTTACTTGTCACAATCCACGCTCTTCAAGTGGAGATAGGGAATTCGCTCGTGATGCTTCCGCATGAAGCTGACTGGCTCGCCGCCTCGATAGGCGTGGTGTCCGGTATCCAAGCAGAAGGAGAGGATCTCAGGGTCGGTCGCGTCCATCAGTTGCTCGATTTGCGGCTCGTACTCCACATGTGTCTCGGCGTGGGGGTAATAAGCCGCCCGCAATGCAAACCTTTCCTGGCAGAGGCGTTCCAACTCGTCGACCTTGTCCACTAATCGTTTCCAGGCATTTTCATCGAGCTCTTTGGACCTGAGCACCTCGCCCGTCCAGGGGTTGGAATAGGTGTCGTCGATGAGCACAATGTACTGCCCGGCGGTTCCGGCTACCAACTCACCTGCACCGTTGAGTTGTTGCTCGATCTCTGGCGCGTACTCAGGATCCTCAAGATGCGACATTACGAAGGTTCCGGACACGCGCAGGTTCCGCTTGCTGAGTTCGTACTTAAGGGTGTTGATATCGGTCGGCAAGTAACCAAAGGGACCGAGTTCGATGTATTCATAACCTGCCTCGGCAACGTCATCCAGACAACGAGCGTAGGGGATCTGCTTGGGGTCGTCTGGAAACCACACGCCCCAGGAATCCGGTGCGCTGCCGATCTTGGCGTCCATTAGAACTTCCCTGGAGCAATACTGGTCAACTGAGTGATCTTGTCATTTGTATTGATGCTTGTCCACATAGCCCGCTTCAGCGGGCCTCTCGTATCCGCCATTACTCCAAAATCGGAGACCGTGCCGGCATCGCCATCGACGGTGATCAGCTGGCCACTGACGATGCGCCGGGTCGCATTGCCAGTTCCCATGACCGCAGGAATGCCATACTCTCGAGCGACAATCGAGCCATGTGCGAGAATGCCGCCGATGTCCGTGGTCAGCCCCAAAGCCTGCGTAAACAGTGGCGTTCAGGCCGGAGTCGTATTTGGGCAGACGAGGATCGTATCCTGCCCCATTTTCTCGAAGTCGTCTGGAGAGAGGATCACGCTTGCCGAACCGGTAACCTTGCCGGGGCTGACGGCGAAACCGTTCAGCCTGTTGAAATCGTCCGCATTTCGCTTCTGAGTTTCGAAAAAGGAGCAGTCAAATGGGCCAATCTTGAACCTGCTGTTCTCAGGCACCATCCCTGGAGGATGTAGGCTCTTGCGCGCCTCGCGCAGTTTGCGCCGCTGGCCTGCGATCTGCCCAAGCTCCGAACATGCCCGATCCTCTTTACGTGTGGTGTAGGCTCTTATAAGCTCTCCCGTCTCAAGGAAAAAACATCATTGGGTGTCGTCAGCGTTCCTGCCTTGGCCAGCCGTTCCCCAAGTTCGAGCGCCAGGCGGCGCCTCGTGAAGAATGAGAGATGCGACACCCCCACGCGACGCTACCCTGGCTTGTACAGGGATGCGCGTGGGTAAGTGTTTAGCCCTGTATTGGTCAGACATCACTGACTTCCGTAAGGGCAAAATACGGGTAGAAAGAAACTTCTCTAGTAACCCGTCAATCAAGGAACTATCCACCCCCAAAACGAAGGCCTCCAGGCGTGAAGTCCACATGAATAAGCACTTACTCAGCCTGCTTCGCGCACTGAGGCAGAAGCGCTGCCAGCAGTGGCTGAAGAAAGGCCACACCGAGATCCCTAAATGGGTGTTCTCCGCTTCGACTGGAAAGCCGCTTCAATACTGGAACTTCCGGAGGTCGTGGATGAGGGCGCAGGAGCTCGCCGGCGTCAGGCAGAGGCATCCTCACAACTTGCGGCATACGTTCGCCTCCAGACTGCTCTCTAAGAGGGTTCCGCTGCTCTACGTGGGCCAGCAGTTGGGGCACAACAATCCGAACATTACCTTGACGGTCTACGCCCGTTGGATGCCGGATGAGAGCGACCAGCGCTGGGTGGAGTTGTTGAATTCAGAAGACCTGATCGATCAGAAAACGTCAGTAGATTGCAATCTGGAGGAAACGAAGGGACAGCGAGAGCGTGTAAGTGGTTGAAAAAAGGGTACGCCCGGCAGGATTCGAACCTGCGACCTACGGATTAGAAGTCCGTTGCTCCACCCTTACCAGAACCTACCAAGTGCTACCAAATTAACCGTTTAGACTGGGATTCAGGGCAGGTCGGATTACCAATGATTACCAGATTTTACCATCTCAACCGGAAACAAAACGGAAACATGTTTCCTATCTACAACCAGGCAGGAAGCCTCAGAGAAGGCGTGGTGGTTGGGTAGAAGTAGTGGCATAGCATCCCACGTGCTCGCTAGAAAACGTAGGCAAAATACCGTCGATACCGTCGATTCTTGCCGACGCCGGCGAGTTCTTCGAGGGTAGCTTCGTGGTCAAAGGATGGCTGTGAAGGATTCGGCATGGGGCAGTCCTTGGTCGTAAGTTCGGCGACGAGGGCGGAGAGGAGGTTCGCGGCGGTGGCGTAGGAGGCGGCGAGCTGCGTTTCCAACTCGTCCACCAAGGCTATCAGTTGGTCCACTTTGGCCACGATCCGGCGTTGTTCGGCGAGGGGTGGGAGTGGAATGGTGATCTTGCGTAGTCCAGTCAGAGGCACGGTCTTCTGTGCTATTCCCGTCGCAATAGCGGATGCTTGCTGAAACACAGAATCACTCGCCAAGGCGTAAGCAAGGTAACGACGTTCAAGATGCTTGGACGGACGGAGAATGCCTATGTGCCGTTGCACACAAAACGGTCGCGCGTCCGAGACGAGCACAGGAATGCCGAAGGACCCGACGAGAGTGTAGAGAATATCGCCCGTGCGAGGCTTTCGGATCCAATCCAGCTTTCCAAAGTATTCTTCCGTCACGTGTCGGCATCCTTCGAAGTTGATGCCGCCCCAACGAACATTACTGATTACAAGAAACGGAACTCCATTCTCGGATTGGGGGGGCGGGAGGTGGTCGCCGTCAGTAACTGACACGCACAAGGCAGTCAGGGGGGCGAGTTTCCATTGCGTCGGTCGGAAATCGCTAGGTTGATCAGGCAAGGGATCGATTCCTTCGGCTCTCCTGAGAAGCCCTTCATCCACTAACGCTACTTTCTCGACGTGTATCGCCCGAATTAATTCCTCCGCCGGTTCGTCGTTGGGGTCTTGGGGGACGAGTTTGCCTTGGACGGCGAGGGTGAGGATGGATTTGTGGAGGTCGGCGGGGGGGATGGGGTAGGACGGGTGGAAGAGGAACGGGAGGTTGGCCGGGGTGGGCGCGGCGGCAAAGCGGGCCAGCGACGCGCGGGCGAGCGCGGCGTGCCGCGTCTCCCGTTCCCGCTGCTGCGCCTCCAGCCGATCACACAAGGCCATCAACTCATCCACCTTCGCCACGATCCGCTTCTGCTCGGCGAGGGGCGGGACGGGAATGGCGAGCCGCCCGAGAGCTTGTCCGTTGACGTTTGGCTGGCCCGTTCCTGCGGACATCTGTCGCAACTGCGTCCAGTAGAGGGGGGACTCCAAAAACGTCTTAAGGTATCGAGCTGCCATCGACCGAGGCGGTGTGACACGAATCAGGTACGAAGCAAACACCGACTTCGCCGGAGCGCCGGGTACAATGAATGACTTACCGATCGTGCCGCCAGTTCGCGCGATTAGAATGTCGTTCGGGCTCAGCAAATACTTCTCGGCCTCGCCTTGTTTGATTTGGCAGCCCGGGACTGACGGCCAATCAACTCGGTTGTTCTGAATGTCTGTGATGCGCAGCATCCGGATTTCCGTCGCACTGGGGTCTGCCGATGCTGTGTAGCCATATTGAATTTGGAGTGCGATCTTGCCGAGCTGAGTCCATGCCCACTTGGATGGAATCTGGAAAGGGTGTCCGGCGCCATCCACCGATGCTGGTTCGTCGGGTGTGCGCAGTTTTGCAGTCCGTGCGTCCCGTTCGCGAGATATTTCCGTAAGCAACTGCGCTGCGTCTCCGTCAACCTGCCTCTGGTCAACCAACTTCCCTTGCACCGCCAATTGCAGCACCAGCTCACGCATCTTCGTCCAGCTCTCCCCCCCATCCTGGGAACGCCAGACTCTGGATTCCAGGCGACGCCGTCCCTTGTGGTCCCGTGGCTCTGCTGGGGGAGCTTAGGCCCGATTGCTCTGGTGTCGAGTCAATGGACTGCCGCTGTCGTGAGTGTAGAGAGTTGATGGAGACGGGACACACGCCCACGCCTCGGAACCTGGATGCTCTGATGCCGTACCAACTAGCCAGACCCTGCCGAGAGCCGGGATGCCCAGAACTGACACACGGGGGCTATTGTGACATTCACCGCCGAAGCCGAGAGCGTAGGCGGGGAGCTGCTGCCGAGCGTGGATATGGGAACAGATGGCGAAAGTATCGCCGCTCTTTCCTGGCTGCGCGTCCGCTCTGTGTCCACTGTGAGCAAGAGGGCCGAGTGACGGCAGCTAGCGACGTGGAGCATATCAGTGCTGATTACTTCCCGTGCCGGCTCTGTCGTCGCTGGAGGCGGGACTAACCTAAAACTTTATTTGGTAGGAGATCATGCAGGAGCAGCCGTTTGAAGACAGAGCCGTGACTGCCAAGGAGCGGTACCGGCATACCGATGCCGGCAAACAACGACCCGGCAGACAGTGACTATGGACTCACCATCTGTCCCGATCATTGATCGGGGCCCGCTCCCTCACGGTCACGGCTCTGTAAGCACGCCGAAGCAACAGCGAGGCGGGATCTCAACCCTTCCAATTTACAAGGGCTTTTGCGACACCCTCTATTCTAGATCATTCGAAGTTTCCTTCTCGAGTGGGGCCAGGGCTTTTGGGGCGAGACCGAGCGATCGGTTCGGTCACTTGACGAACGAACTATGCGGCGTTCCCGAGTGACACTTGATCATCCAGGGATAGCTGTCGGTGACATAGTAGCCATATTGACCGCCGACCGTCATGCCGTTGCACTCGTCAAGATCACCGGCGTCCGCGAACTCATAGTCGTCGACGTAGCTACCATCGTACGTACCCCCGGGGCCGTTCTGCCCCGTTGGTCTGGTTCCCGACTTCAGAGAATAACCCGAGATAGCCTTGCGGACCTGGGCGCCATCCAAAAAATAAGTCCCATAAATGGGAAAGCCGTCGGCCGCAAATCCGATGACCGGGGATCTGCTGGATCCAGGGTTGTCATCGAACATCGCCATTGGGTTGCCGTGGTAGTGATAGGTCCCGTCCGGTTGAGTATGGGCATTGTGGGCGTCCGCCCCGAAATGGTGGTCGGTCCCCAGGGGATCCAGCAGCCACGGGTCGGTATCCCTGCAGCCGATCAGAACATTCCCATCAGCATCCGCCATGGGATTGTTGGGATCGTAGCAACCGGCCGATAGGAGATCCACGACTATGCCATTCAACATCACGGCATTGAAGCGTGTCTGCCGCAGCTGTGTAGCCGTGCCGGCGATCGTCGGATTGCGTGGAATGGTAAATGAGCGTGCCACCTCGGCAACATTGGTCCCAAACTGTGCACTCTCGTCATTGAAGTCGTGGTTTGGAATCGAGTTCGACGACAGCACACATTCGGACGCCTCGGACGTCACGGAGATGTCGGCGGCAAATCCCAGAGACCGCTTGATGTCCATTACGTTAGCTGTGTACTCCCCTGCAAAGCTGGCACAGTCCGCACTCCGCTCGGTGAAGATCTGATCGGTGATATCGCCACCGCCCGCGTTGCTACTAGCCGAGGAGAAAAAAACACTGCCCACTGACAGGTTGCCACTCACCGGGTTCTGACCCAGGGTTATCGCGGCTACTTCAGCACTACAATCGAATGCGGCCCATCAGAAGCCAGCAGGCAGTCCGCCGATGACCTCGTCGAAGAAGAGGCCTCTACCCTGACTACTGCCCGCTTGGATTGCCTGACCCTGGGTCAACGTGCCTGTGCTGTCACGGTACTCCAAACTGCAGGTGAATCCGCTTCCAGTGGTATCCGCGATCGCGATCCCATTCCTCGACTCAGCCTTTTCTGAAAAGTTGACAGTGAAACGTAGGGTCGCCTCTTCGGGGTTGATTCTAACCTCATCGGTCGTACTGCCTCCCACGCTCAGCTGCATGAATAGCGAGCTGATGACCTCTACGTCCTCCGGTCCAGTGATCCTGAGCTCAACGAAACCGACCTTCAAGTCGTTACCTGCCTGAAGGTTTGTGACATTACACTGGGAACCTTGCAACTGGCTCTGCTCGTCATGGAGGGCTTCACCTGTCGTGGCGTCCCGAAAAATCAAGCGTTCGACAACGGACGTACTACCCGTATTGCAGCTGCTGATCGTGGAGGTAGATCCATCGCCGAAAGCGGCCCGCCCAAAGTAGAATGATTTGGTGACATCTCCAGGAAGGAGGGTACTGGTAGTGCAAAATGAGATCGCGGTTACAAAGAGCAACAAGCCCTGTTTTTTCATGCTTATCTCCACTTAGTCGGGCGATAAACTCGCAGCCCCTAGGCCAAGTCACGGAAGTGGATGGTATCACGGGCTGGAGGGGCTATTCCGCAACCATCCAGATCCCCAGGCCAACCAGGACCAGCCCCGCAAACTTACCTATCATCTCACCTCGAGGGGCAACCTTCTCCAGCAAGACGAAGACGGTAAGTCCACCGATCCACAGGAGACTCATGACTCCACCCACGAACAGCAGCGCCATCAGGGCCCAGCAGCAGCCGGCACAGTAGGTCCCATGCTTGAGACCCATTCGCAGAGCCCCTGGGTACCCCCCTCAGCCCATTCGGTAGTGAGGAAACTCAACGGTGACCGGCAGTGCCGTAGGCAGGTATGCTTCAGGGGCAGCCATTGGAAAACCCCTGCCGCCATCAGCAGACCTTCCCCCAGCCGGGCACTCGTGCTCATGATCATGGGCGAAAGCAGCGCCGCCTGGTGCAGACCCCCATCGAGAAAGGGTTGCCGCTGCACTGAAGCCTACCCATGCCGCTAGATATCCGCCCAGGAAGAATGCGGTGGGGATATAGGGTGCATCACGTTCCCTACGTTTTCGGTTGATCGCCGCAAACAACAGGATCATGGGAGTCGCCGTTGGTGTCATCATGGCGATCATCATCACGACCCACATGACGAACATCATGAGAGCCTCGAACACACTCCAGCCTCGAGCCTAGGGCATGACCATGCTCATGTCCATGCCCCCCATCCGCCAGGCTAGATATATGGTGTAGACCCAGGAGAGACCTGCGACCACGCCGAGCGCCGAGACGACGATCCACCGGTCCCTCTTCAGGGCAGACTCCAAGCTGGATGACTCGGACATCGCGGCCTTGCTTCGAAGTGTGATAGGCGAGGACGAACGTTAGGGCTGATTGGTCCAGGTCGGCGTAGCGTAGGCGGCAAAGCGAATGGGGTGCTCGAAGCTGACGTCCCCATGGTCGAAACGCATCGATCCAGTGGTGCCGATGTGCCCATCGTCCCAAATAAATCCGCCAGATGGATAGACGATGTAAACGTTCTTATCTTCACCACTCATGACGTCTTTCAACGGTGCCATCTGAGCTTGGGCTACGTCTGGGATACTGAAACTCGAGTGGTTGCCGTCCACCTTCATCTCGATCTTGGTCGGGATCGGCCCCTCCACCGAGTCGAGTGTCCCGCCTATAGCCTCCCAGGGCATGCCTCCGGCCTGACCTGAGCAGATCATTGCCAACCCCTGCACCTGTTCTGGGGTGGCCGATTCGTCGATGAACATGACCGCCTGGCCATGACCCTCATGGATTGCCTTCGGCCATTTCACTCCGATGACGACTCGGGTCCCCGTCAGATCGGTGTCCCCATAATGGCCTTCTATAACCTGATAGCCGAGAAGTGCCTGGCAGTTCCCAGAGTCTGAATACCCTTGAAACTGGCACCCACAACCATGATTTCAATTGCACGTTTCCAGATTGCATACCTTGATGCTATAGGGTTCGCTCAGGTTACCACGTATCGCCAGGCCAGAGCCAAGGTAGCGTGCTCCAGCAACCAAAATGATCCATCGAGGTCGCGAAGCGACGTACGAGGCCCGGGCAGCACACCTGGGTGACGTTCCCTCAAATATCCGCCAGATGTTCGGTCGCGTCGCCGAACCGGTCGAGCGACACCCCCATGCGATCCATGAGCGAAAGATATAGACTGCACAAGCGGCGGCGGTCATCACCCTGGTCGAGATAGTCCAACGTCCGCCCCGACGCGATCGTGCCGCCACCTTTCCCTAGAAGCAGGACTGGCAGTTCATTACTGTCATGTTTGGCGCCATACATCATGTTCGATGTAAAGAAGATCATGCTGTTTTCCAGCAGCGTTCGAGGACCCTCGTCAACCTCCGCCAGCTTGTCGCACAAATAAGCCAAGTGCTCGACATGAAATTGGTTCACGCGTTGGTACCCATCCTTTCCCACGTTGCCGTGCGACACGGAATGCATTCCCGTACGGACATCAACTTGCGGAAACGTAAATCCCGATTGGTCGTTGTTGAACATGAAGCTGATGATCCGCGTCTTATCCATGCGGAAGGCAAGCGTGATGATGTCTAGCATCAACTTGAAATGCACGCTGGCATCGCTCGGCAGTCCCGACTCAGGGCATTTCATGTCCGGGTCCATCAATGTCGGTTGCCAACCCTCACCGTGACTTGTGTCTTGTAGCCGCGCGATCCGCTGCTCCAGTTCACGTATCGAATGCAGGTATTCGTCCAGCTTGCGGTGATCGGTGCGGCTTACGGCACCTTGAAGACGCACAGCATCCTCGCGCACTGCATCCAGGATACTCCCTTTTCGCTCCGCATCCGCTGCGCTGAAGAGACGGTCGAATGCCGCGGACGGGTAGATTTCTTTGGGTACGGCCTGAGTCGGTGAACTCCAGGAGATCGCTCCGCCATAAAGGGCCGAATACGGGCCGATCAGCCCCAATCGCGGCTGTTCGGTGCCCAGCACGAGGCTGGGGAGCGGAGTCTGGTGGCCGATTCTCTTTGCCATCACCTGATCCATGGTCGTCGCGACCCGGACCTCCGGCACCCGGAGAGCCTTGGCGCCGGACAGAATATTCGGACACTTGCCTTCGTGTAGACCGCCGGTCTTGTGCGGAATCTCATTGAAAAGGCCACGGATTGCGAGCAGGTTTGTTTTGTGCCGCTCCAGTGGCGAAAGACTCTTGGACAACTTCATCTCGGCGCCCGCACCCTCGGCATGCCACGCTTCAGGCAAGACTCCGTTGGACATGAACAGCGCGGCGAAACGCCGCGGCGCCTCCGACACATTACTGGTGGCTGAAGCGGGCACTCCCCATGCATTGATCGATTCGAGCCAAGGCAAGGCAATGCTGGCGCCGACACCCCGCAGCAGGGCCCTTCGAGAGATCGGATCGCGGAAAACGGTCTCACTCATTGTCGTTCTTTCTCCGGAAGATTCCCGGCGCCACGGCGGTAGCGAAATTGTTGGCTGTTGACGAGTGTTGCCACAAGGACCGAAAATCGGCCCTCATTCTCCTCAAGCTTGTTCATCATTCTATCTACAAGTTGCTCGTCCGCAAGCAGAATCGTGCGGCCCAGCGCGTACCCGACCAGCTTCTCGCATAGATTTCGGCGAAAGGTGTTGCGCCGCAACCGCAGGAAGTCCCGCAGTCCCGCTAGCCCCTCGAAGAGTTCGCCGCCCTGTACGCTTCCGCGAAGGTCCAAACGCCGCCCCCCGCTATCCGTTGTACGGCGACGACCGATGGGATCGAATCCTTCCAACGCAAAACCGTACCCATCAAACTTGGCGTGACACGAAGCACACCCTCCATCCTCTCGATGACGGGCCAGCCGCTCGCGCAACGTCAGGCCGTCGCCGCTGTCTTCCTCGGTCGGCAGCTCCGGAACGCTCATCGGCGGAAGGGGTAGTTTCACGCCGAGTACCGAGTGATGGATCCAAACGCCGCGTCGCACGGGGCTTGTCCTCAACGAGTCGGAAAATCGAGTGAGCATCGCCGCCATCCCCAGCAATCCACCGCGATCCTCCGGCGCTACCTTCTCTGCCTGCCACCACGTCTGGTCGTCCTGAACGTAATAGGGAACCTCCAGCCCGTAGTGTTGGGCGAGCAAGCGGTTTACCAAGGCATAATCGGCAAACAGGATTTCGTCTACTGAGCGGTCGTCGCGGACAATCTTCTCAAGCAATCGCACGGGCTCCTCGTGCATTGCTGTGCGCAAATCGGCGGTGAATTCTGGAAACCGTTGGGGGTCAGGTCCCTGGTGACTCGCAAAGTTGGCGAATTGATACATCTGCCCGAAGAACTCCTCCACAAAACGTCGCACTCGGGTGTCCTTGAGCATTCGGACGGCTTGAGACGTGAGCTCCTTCGGGTCACGCAGGCGCCCGGCATCGGCCACCCGGCGCAACCTAGGGTCCGGCGGCGAAGCCCACAGGAGGTAACTGAGGCGGACTGCCAACTCGTGGTCGGTGACTGGAGACGCTTCATTCGATGCCGGTTCACGTTCGATACGGAATAGGAAGTCCGGCGAAGTCAGGATGCGAACCATGACGGTACGCAGCGCTACGTCGCGATCCATCTTCGGCTGCCGGGCGGTCTTCTCATAAAACGCTCGCAGCTGCGCCGCCTCCGACGATTGCAAAGGCCGCCGCCACGCGCGCTCGGCGAAGCTCACCAGTCCCTGGAGCTGCACGGGTTCGATCTTGCGATATTCTCTTTCCCACTGCTCGAGATCGCGTCGGATCCAATGGTAAATGGCCAAGGCATGATCGACACTCGCCGCCTGCCACCCCTTTCCAAAAAAGTCGATGAAAAATCCTCGGCGAATTGTCTCTTCAATTTTGTCGTCGGGAAGGGTGATCGCGTCATTCGGATTCGTTGCCCCCAGCCCCTCGATCAGATTCGTCCGATTTTCGTGTTTGAAGTTGTCGAGGCTTAGTCGCGGAACTCGGCCGACGACCCAAAGATCCCGATAAAGTTGATCCCACTCGCGGCGCTGTTTGTCGTCCAGCACAAGCCGTCGCAGCGGTGCGTCGTAGCGGTGGGCGGTGAGAAAGCGGAGATTACCAAACCCGTCCGTGTTGGTGTGATATTCAGGCTTGATGCGCGACAACAGATTGTCTGGGTCAAACCGATGCCGGTATTCTCGGACAAACGACGGCGTCCGAGGACCACGGAGGTCGCCTTCGGACCCAACCGCCACGTTGGGGCGCCAGGCAAATCGCGAGCGGTACCACTTTTGAAACTCGCCGTAGGAGGCCAAGACACGAATTTGCTGATCTCCCCCCGTGCTCAGGATCGGTTCACCCGGCCAGAGCGCGGGCAACGCCGACGGCAGGTCCCCGTCACGCAACATCGCCTGGCAAAAGTCCATCTTCCGCGCGTTGCTCTCTCCGAGCCGCTTGACGCTGACCAGCTCCACGTCAGCCTGTAGCGTCCAACCCGCCAAATCAAGAGCGCCAGTGGCGGGCAGTTCGATGCTGTGGACCGCCGGTGCGATGAACACCAAGGGGAGAGCTTTCAATTCCTGATCGGGCGGATGTTTGCCCCAGGGCAGGCCCTCAAGTTGCTTCGGCGCGTGCCGTGCGAGCCAATCGTAAAGCCGTATCGGGCCGAGCGGATTTTTCTCTGGGTCCGGCGAGCCGTCCGGTTCTTTCTCTGGCTCCGGTGCCACGAAACGCAGATCCCGAAAGAATATCTTCCCCTCGGCATCGCCCACCTGCGTTGTCAAAAAATGAATGCGGACAGGCTCTTTCGTTTCTCCGGTCAAGGGCTTTGGCAACTCGAGACTAACAGTAATCTCGTTACTGACGTCGACATCCTGCGGGCCGCCCAGATTGTCGCAGAGCAATTTCTGCCACCCAGTCACCCGACCGGGGACTCCATCGCTGCCGTCAATCAATGCTTCCTGGAAAACTACCCGCACACGTTCTCGGACGGCATCGAGACCGCCGCTATAGCTCGCCTTCCTAACCGATTCGACCGACACACTTCGCCAAGCGTCTTGCAGCGTGTGGAGGATCAAGCTCGGATGTTCCGTCTCCAACAGCATCCAGATCGACTTCAAATAGTTCGCGCTCAGTTTCCACTGGCGGGCGGCATCGTCCAACGACGTCAGTGGCGAGCTGAGCGCCTGTCGATGCTCGAACTCCCAAGCGGCCGCGTAGTATTCCGCGGGATTGGGATGGAGGAACTCGTAGCGCGCGTTGATTCGCTCCGAGAGCAGAGCGATTGCCTTGCCGGGACGGTCGTTGGCCGGCTCGTCAAAGAAAGCGATCGTTCCATCGGCAGGGAACAGCGCATGGGAGGCGATCCGCTGTGCCGCATCCACATAATTATCCAATAATTCGGCTGACAGCGTCAGCGATTGCCCGGTGTTGGTGAATCCCTCGCCCGCGGCACCTTCGCCAGGAAACTCACGGGCGGGCCGCAGGTCCACTCCAGTCAAATCATGAATCGTGTGGTCGTACTCGGCATTGGTCAACCGCCGCAGCAACACGGGTCCTGGGTCCCCGGCATAAACCTCGGCCAGGTGTGCGAAGATATCCTGCAGTGCTTCGGTGGCTCGTTTCCGCTCCGCATTTCCTGGCTGGGCCGCAGCCACCGGGGGCATCTCCCGCTGTTCCAAACGACTGAGCACACGCTTCCATTTGGGATACGCGTCGGCAACCTGAGACGTCTTTACGAAAGCTTCGAGGTTCAAGTCGGCTTCCGCCTGGCTCGAGCCATGACAGCCGCTGCAATACTTCCGCACTAACGGAATCACGTGCGAATTGAATTGCTGATCGGCAACTTCAACATTCGACGGCGGTTGGCCCACGGTGGGCACCAGGACGAAAGCCGAAACCAACGCAACTCCCAACCCTTTTTTCACGTGGGCCGAGTTTGGGGTAAGCGATACGAAAGATCAAGTTCCTGATTCCCCCCGTTAGGGCCTCTTGAAAGGCCCCATCGCGGCGCCGGGGCAGTTCACTTGAGCCGGCACTTGCGCCTGGTCCAGCTTCGAGTCCCCGATCTGTGGATCGGACAATACGGCTGAGGCCTGATTGAGGATAAGTGTCTGATCAGGAACCCGCTTGACAAAAACCAGAACGCCGACGGTGCGTGTTTGGCCGGGTTCCAAGCTTCCTGTCCAGGTGATCTTTTCCGTAGCTGGATCGAAGACCCACCCTCGCTGACCTCCCCGGCGAAGGCGGTACTTTTTGGGAGGACATCTTCTATGGTGTAGTTGATAGGGTTGCTGCGCTCCGAGGTGTTGGTGAGACGCATGGCGTAGGGGACCCGGTTCTTCCAGCAGCGGTAGCTTATGCGCAGCCACTTGAAGGCCAAAGAGCGCACCGCGACGTGATGATCTTTCCCTTGGCTGACCTGCATCTGGTAGAACGCTTGCGCCCAGGGGCCCCAGTGCTGGGACACGCCAGTGTGGCCACGACTGAGAAGCACTACGCTCAGTTCTCTCCCAAGCACTCAGCCAGGAAGGTACTGAAGATCCTAGAGGGTGGTCTGAAGAAGGTTAAGAAACGCACTGCGTGACTGTACCGGAAACAAAACAAATAGCATCAGGCCATAGATCAAATGATCAGCACCTGTAAGTAATTGGAAGGAAACGGATTAGGATGGTACGCCCGGCAGGATTCGAACCTGCGACCTACGGATTAGAAGTCCGTTGCTCTATCCAGCTGAGCTACGGGCGCACAAAGCGGATTATCCCATTTCTGTGTGTGACTCTGTGTAAGAGCCGCCTTCTGTACTGAAATCGTCGTTGGATTCGAGGACTATTTCAGAGCCTCGCCCCGGGGGCAACTAAAGGTTCCCTTTACGGAGATCTTTTGCCTCGGTTCCTTGGAACCACTGTACGCGAAAAACTCAAAACTGCCTTCGACCCGCTCATCGAAGGCTGCAAAGTTAGCGGTACCCTCGGTGTCGTGGGAAAACACGACCCGTTTTTTCCCTGAGACTATTACGGGTCCTCCCAGGGTATCGCTACTGGATCGATACTGGAAGCGGATCGGGTAGGTGTCTGAGGCGGCATCAAACTTTCTTGAGAAAAACAGGTTGGCCGTGAAGCCGCTGCCGTGCTGCTTCTTGTACTCTCGCCGAGATCTGATCTGAAGCATCCAAATGCTGGCGCGCTGATTGAAAACAAGCTGTGCATTGGTCTCTTGGAGGTCTGCCTCGAAGGCGCCGTTGATCTCTAGTGCGCCCGTTCCTCCTTCTGCAACTAAGACGGTAGGATCCAGGAATCCCGCGACAACGAAGACCAACATATTCCGCATAATCTACCGCTCCTCCTAGCCGATGCTCTGCTCTCGTCCCGTCTCCGAGGAGCGATACGCACCGAAGATCACTCGGAGCACCTGGAGGCAATCCCTGCCGGTAAGAGGGGCCTCGTCTATCCCTGCTGAGGCCTTGATCGCAGCCTGCACCAGCAGTTGGTAGCTGTTGACGTCGGTTGGGAGAGGAATCGATTGGATCCCTTCCGGTGCATCGGGGTGGGTCGATTGCCAATCCAACTGCTGCCGCGAGTCGGATTTGTGTCGAGAGCCGCTGATTCGAAGCCAACCCTTCGAGCCCCAAATCGTGAGCGCGGATTGGGTCCCCCCCTGCTCCAGATAATAGCCACCGTGAAAGGTACCCACCATTCCGTTCTTGAACTGGAACGCTAACGCTTCCGCGTCTTCGATCTCGACCGGTTGTCCACCTACATTCCTGCAAACGGCGGAGACCTTAGCAATGGGATCGTCGGCCAGGTACTGGAGCAGATCCAAATTGTGTATTCCCAGCCAGATTAGATGTCCTCCCCCGGCCTTGTTCTTGAAGGCAAACCAGGAATCCTGGTAGCTGGGTCGGGTCAGTCGCGTCTGGTCCTTGACCTGGAACACCTGGGTGCCATAGAGCTTTCCCAGAAATCCGGAACGGATCAACTCCTTCGCCTTGATCGCCGAAGGGTGTAACCGTCCGGGCAGCGACAGCATCAGGTGCAGCTTCCTGGACTCGGCGAGCTGCACCAGAGGCTCGAAGTCCTCCGCTCGGACACAAGCCGGCTTCTCGGCCAGGACGCTGCAGTTTCCTTCCAAAGCCTCCCGGATTCGATCCGGGGCGAGATGTGCCTCCAGCGAAATGAGCACCATCTGCGGCTTGAACTTCTCGATCATGTTGCGATAGTCCCGAAACTTTCCTAGATCCGGAAACCGCTGGCCTAGCGAGCTCTCGGCCTGCTCGAAGGTCGCACCACTCTCATCCGAGATGGCGAACCCCGCCAAACCTTCACTCGCCGCCAGGGCCTTGAGGTAGATAGTCAGGTGAGGTCCGCCCTTTTGAGTGATGACCCCGACCCTGATGGGACTCTTTCCTTTATCGGACGCCTTCGAAGATCGGGCTGCGGACAGCAATTCGCTGGTACAGAATCCAGTCCCCACTGCCAGCGAAGAAAGCACCATTCCACCAGCACTCGTCGTCTTTTTCAGGAACGTTCTTCTTTTCATGATCTCGGAGTTTAGCAGTCCCCCTTCGAGAAATCGATGAAGTCTAATCCCGGTAGTTCCGAGCGTTGCTCAGGATGTTATTATTGGTCGCCTTCTTCGCCAAGACCGAGGACTGAATCTTATGCCGACTTCCGGGAGCGACAAGGTCTACCGGGCAGCACTCATCGGGTGCGGGTCGATGGGCAGCTATTGCATGGACGAGATCGCGGGCCTGAGGGGTCGGTTGATCCTACCCTTTGGGCACTCCGAAGTCCTGAAGACCCATCTTCGAACCCAACTGGTAGCGGGAGCGGATCCCGATCAGAAGCGACTCCAGGATTTCGGAGAACGCTGGGAGGTCAGTCCGCTCTATTCCGACCACCGGCATATGCTCGAAGCCGAGCGCCCCGAGATCGTCAGCATCGCTAGCCCTCCTTCACTCCATGCTCAGCATATCCAGGACTGCGTCGAGGCTGGAGTGCGGGGAATCTTCTGCGAGAAGCCCCTGTGTCCTACGCTCGGCGAGGCCGATGCCATAGTAAATGCTTGCGAGACAGGCGGAGTTGCACTCTCGATCAACCACACCCGTCGCGGCGATCCTTTTGTGATCCGCACCAAGGAACTGATCGAGCAGGGTGAGATCGGAGACGTGTTAACTCTCTCAATGACCTGGGCCGGTCGCCTCTTCTTGAGTGGAACGCATTTCTACGATCTGGCAAACTACTTTGTCGACGACACTCCCACCCGTTGGCTGATCGGCCACGCCGAAGACCCTGCAGCCGAAATGTCGGTAGTACCCACCCAGCGAGGTGTGGACATTGGGGGTACCGCTTACGCCGTCTACGACAATGGGGTCCGGGTTTTCTTCAACGGTAGAGATGGCCACAGCCTTACGCGTAGCGAAATCTGCGGAACCGAGGGTGCCATCAGCTGGAGCGGCAATGAGACACAGTTGTGGAAGCGAAACCGAAACAACCAGTTCCGGGAGCTGCTGCAACACCCTTTTCCCCAGGTGATGAGATATACGGCTCCCATGGTCTATCTGCTGGAGGATCTGATCGAGGCTATGGAAACCGGACGCGATTCCCTGTCAAACGGAAGCAGCTCCCGTCACGCCCTGGAGCAGATTCTGGCGACGCACTACTCTTCTCAACATGACAGCTGCAAGGTTCGTTTTCCGATCGAGGATCTCGACCTCCGCCCCCCGTTTCAGTGGTTCGGCGAGGGATGCCAGGCAGTCAACCTCTGTTTTGCCTCCGGAGGAGAGAAGTGATTCGGACTCTTGGACTTCAAAGCACCCATCCCCAGGACCAGACGGCGCCATCGACCCGTGAGGTCACTCTACCCGCCGAGGGTCTATGTCAGGACTGAAGTCGCTGCTCCGGACTTGCGGACTGGCGGCTCTCATGCTGCCCCTCGTCTGCTGCACACCTCTCACATCCGGGGGAGGTGGAAGCGGGGCAAGTCCAGCAGATGCAGGATCCGACGCCGAGACCAAGACACTCCGTTTCGTCTGGATCGGGGACATCACTCCTCTGTGGCACCCCGCCGCCTACCAGACCTTCAGCCAGGCCGTAGTCTTCTACCTCCTTTTCAACACCTTGGTAAAGCTAGACAGAGATCTGACGACCATCATCCCAGACCTGGCCGAAAAATGGGACATCAGCGGGGATGCAAGGATCTACACATTCCATCTGCGCCGCGATGTCCGCTGGCACGATGGAACCCCTTTTACCGCAGGGGACGTCCGCTTTTCCTTCGAACGCCAGGTGATCGAGCCCTACCGATACGTCAAATACCTTGAAACGGTTGACGGAGCGCAGGACTACAAAGAGGGTAGGACCCACAGCATTTCGGGTCTCGAGTTGCTGGATAGCCACACGATACGCGTGACCCTGACCCTGCCTGATGCTCTTTTTCTTCATCGCCTGACCGAGCCCAGTTGCGTCATGATCCCCGAACACGTTCTGAAAGACACGTCTCCAGATGCCCCCGAATCGACCAAGTTTGCCTCTTCCTCACCGGTGGGAACCGGCCCCTATAAGTTTGTCCGGTACCTGACCGATCAAATGGCCGAATTCGATGTCAATCCGGACTACTTCAAAGGTAAACCCCAGATCGAGAAGGTGTTCATGAAACGGCTCCGTTCCGAGGTGGCATTCGCCCAACTCGAGAGCGGCGAGCTCGACCTGGCCCTGCGCCTGAAGCTATTTGGATTCGAGCGGCTCACCGGGCTTGAAGGTCTCAACATCATCTCCGGACCTGGGGTCGGGATGACCGCTCTGTATTTTATAGGCGAGGACCCTCGCCTTCAGGACCGACGCCTTCGCCAGGCCGTCTACCATGCGATCGATCGGAAGAGTATCGTCGAGCACGTCTTCCGGGGGCGCGCCCGGGTGCTGCGGGGAGCCAACCCGGCTCTGGACGGGTACGCTGACTTGAATCCCTACGACTACAACCCAGAGAAATCGAGACGCCTACTGCGGGAGGCGGAGTTCGATTTAGAGCCTCCCCTGCGCATCGTGTACGATCAAACCTATCCCAGCGCTCCCATGATCTTCCCAATCTTCGAGCATCAGCTGCGGCAGGTCGGGCTCAACGTCCGTCTCGACGCCATGGACTCGACCGCCTTCATCTCTCGGATCATGGAACAGCGGCACCTGCTTGAGATGTTCGGATCCAACGGAGGAGCTTATGGAGTGGGTCCCCACGTGTCGGCGACCTACTTCAACTGCCACAGAAAGGAATGGCAATCTGGATACCTCAACTGCGAACTCGATCAGCTCTTCGCCAAGGCAAGTCGGATTATCGACCCCGACGAACGCGATGAGGTCTACCACGAGGTGGCTAGGATCCTCAATCGGGATGTACCCATCCTGCCGCTCTGGTCGCGCCACGACTTTCATGCGGCCACCAAGCGACTGGGAGGCGGGTTCAAGGTCTACCGCGACTCCAGGCGCACGTTCTCCAATATCGAGACCTGGACGCTTTCTGGTGAGTAGTTGATTAGTGAGCAGTGAGCAGTGAGCAGTGGAAGAGTGAAGTGTCAAACGTTTCCTGAGCAATATCTTGAGTTATCCTGACTAATGACGGTTCTCTGCCCACTATCCTGCGATGTTCACTGTCACTGCTTACTGCTCACTACTCAATAGTGCCTAGAGAAAATCGCCTGTGAGCCAATTCATCATACGCCGTCTACTGATTTCCGTCCCCGTCTTGCTGGGCATCACTTTCATCGCTTTCGCGGCGCTCTCGCTGGCACCGGGCGACCCCCTTTTAGCTCGATTGGATCCTAGCGTGCTCGCTCAGCAGTCGCCGGAGTGGATCGAGGAAAAACGACGCGAGCTTGGCCTTGACCAGCCCGTCCCCGTCCGATATCTACGCTGGCTGGAGGGGCTGCTGCGAGGGGATCTCGGGTTCTCGATCGTCACTCGTCGATCGATCTCGGAGGAGCTGGCCGTGCGCTTGCCGGTCACCCTGCAACTGATGGGAACGGCACTGCTGATCGGTCTCTTCCTGGGTATCCCCTTCGGGGTGATCTCTGCCATCAAGCAGTACTCGAAACTGGATTATGTGTTGACGGGCTTCACGATGACGATGATCTCCACGCCTACCTTCTTTCTGGGCCTACTGGCGATCTATGTCTTTGGAGTCTACCTCCGGGTCCTGCCTACCAGCGGCATGGCCACACTGGGTGGAGTCCCGTCTCTGGCGGATCGCTTGAGCCATCTGGTTCTCCCGGCAGGCATCCTGGGCCTGGCAAACGCCGCGCAACTAATGCGTTACACGCGCGCCAGCATGTTGGAAGTCTTGCGCCGGGAATACGTCGTCACGGCCAGGGCGAAAGGTCTTGCGGACCCGGCGGTGTTCTTGCGACATGCGCTTCGCAACGCGCTGGTGCCGATCATCAGCATCCTCGGACTACTGCTCCCGGAGTTGGTGGTTGGGGCAATTGTGACGGAGCAGATCTTTGCCTGGCCTGGGATGGGTTTTATGGCGGTCCGAGCGGCTTCCGATCGAGACCCCTCTCTGTTGATGGGCGTCGTGTTGGTCGTTGGGACCGGAGTCCTCCTGAGTGGGCTCATTGCCGACATTGCCTATGCGGCCGCTGATCCAAGAGTCCGCGTTGGGCGGGACTAGGAGTCTGCGCGGTAGAAATGATCGTAGCGAGAAAGTGGGGAATCGAGGCCAGATTTTCTCGATTTCGAGGCGCATAGTTGTTCTATTCGTCGAAAAATCAGGGGAATATGGGCCGATTCTACCGTTTTCTCAGTAGATCAATTTCTACCGCGCAGGCTCCTAGGTGAACCAGATAAGAATGAAGGCTCAGGAAACTACCGAATTCAAATACGAGTCCCTGTTCCGGCAGGTGATGCGCCGCTTTATGCTGCACCGCCTCGCTGTAGGAGGGGCTGCCGCCTTGCTCCTCATCATCCTGTTGTCCCTGGCGGCCCCGCTGGTAACAGGACACGACCCCTTGGAAGTTCGACTGGACGCACTGCGTCAGGCCCCGAGCACCGATCATTGGCTGGGTACCGATCTGATCGGACGGGATGTATGGAGCCGGCTGGTATACGGCAGCCGTATTTCGCTAACCGTGGGTATTCTCGCGGTGGCCCTCTACACCTTCATCGGATCCTTCCTGGGAGCGCTGGCCGGTTACTTTGGAGGTCTGCTGGATCAGATCATCATGCGACTGACGGACACCTTGCTGAGCATCCCAGCGCTTTTGATGGTTATGATCTTCGTCTCCATCATCGGACCAAGTCTGACTTCTGTCATTGCCGTGATCGGCTTGCTCCAGTGGCCTCGTACCTGTCGTCTCATACGAGGCCAGATCCTGGCAATTCGAGAGGAGGAGTTCGTCCTGGCAGCTCGCGCCGTCGGCAGCAACAGCGTTCGAATCATTCTTCGGCACATCCTACCCAACGCCTTCGGCCCACTGACGGTCCTCTCGACCTTTGGTATCGCCAATGCGATTCTGTTGGAGGCAACATTGAGCTTCCTGGGACTCGGGGTTCGTCCACCTACTCCGAGCTGGGGCGGTATGCTCAACGAAGCACAATCACCTGCGGTGCTTTCCAGTCTGCCCTGGCTGTGGATGTCCCCGGGCCTGGCGATCGCGATAACCGTTCTGGCCGTGAACTTCATTGGCGACGGTTTAAGGGATGCGGTGGATGTCCGCTCCGTTATTGAATAGGCTTCCCTAAGGTCCACTATGGAGATGAGCGACGGTAGGCTGACGGGAAAGGCCCTCGCCCAGCAGGACGCCGCTGCCGCCGCTGTGGACCATTATCGCGACGACTACATCCAGCTTCTCGGCGATCTGGTCCGATGCCCTACCCTGTTGGGGGCGGAACGCCCTGCTCAGGACATTCTCTACCGCCATCTGCAGGGCATGGGCCTGGAGGCCGAGAGGTGGGATCTCGACCCCGAAGACCTGTCGTCACATTCCACCTTCGCTCCTGTGGACTGGGGATACCAGGAGAGGCCAAACGTCCGCGGCACCCTCAAACCCGCTGGAAGGGCGGGCAGATCGCTGGTGCTCAACGGTCACGTAGATGTGGTCAGTCCAGAGCCGGTCGACTGGTGGAGCTACGATCCCTGGGGTGCCACCATCACCGATGGACGGATGTATGGCAGAGGCAGCATGGACATGAAGGCAGGGCTGGCGGCCGCTCTCCTCGCCATCCAGGCGGTCATGGACACAGGAGTCGAACTTCGCGGCCCTGTTATTTTCGAGAGCGTGATCGAGGAAGAGTGCACCGGCAACGGAATGCTGGCCAGCAGGATCCGCAGCGGGAAGGTCGATGGCGCCGTCATCACCGAGCCCACCGGCCTGCAAGCCTGGACGGCCACTCCGGGCGTCCTTTGGTTCGAGGTCACGGTACGCGGAAAACCCGCCTACGTGGGCAAGGCCGGTCAGTATGTCAACGCTATCGAAACCGCGACTTCCCTGATAGCACGGCTCAAGCCGGTAGCCGTCGAAGCTCTGAACGCGGCTTTCGACCATCCCTCCTTTGCGGGATACAAGAATCCGCTGACCTTGAGCGTGGGAAAGATCCAGGGCGGGGACTGGCCTTCGAACGTCCCTCTGGAGTGTCGTTTTACCTGCCGGATGTCATTCCCGATCGGCTGGTCCTTCGACCAGGCTCGGAGCTTCGTCGAGACCCATCTGGAACGCGCGAGCTCGAGTGATCCCTGGCTAGTAGAGCAACCACCGACCCTACGCTTTCCTGGTTTTAGAGCTCTCGGGTGGGCCCTGGATTCGGAAGCGGGCGATGGCAGCCTCATCCATTCCCTTTCCGAAGCGCATCAAACCGTGCGCGGCCGGAGCCTGAAACAGGAAGTATTTCCGGGGACGGCTGACGCTCGCTACTTCAGTGCTCAGAAGGGAGAGCAGGCGGTCTACTATGGTCCCAGTGGGGCCAACCTTCATGCGCCGGACGAATACGTCGAGTTGGAGAGTCTGGTGGAGACGGCTCGAGTGCTGGCTCGGATGATCATTGTCTGGTGCGGATGAGATGGGGAAGGGGTTGCAGGTTGAGGCTAGCGGTCCGGTGTCACGGTTGGTTTGAGGTTCGATCGCTCACATTGGTTTGAGGTTCGATCGCTCACACAGGAAGAACTTTGTTGTTAGAAGGAAAAACGGCCTTGGTTACCGGCTCTAGTCGGGGAATAGGCGCAGGAATCGCTGTCAAACTGGCGGAGGTTGGGGTTGACGTGGCCATCACGGCTCGCCAGCTCGAGAGTCTCGAGGAGACTGCAAGTCGTATCAAGGCCCTGGGTCGGCGGAGCTTTTCTGCCAAATTGGAGGTGACCGACCTCTCCAATATCCGCGAGGCGGTCGCCTTAGTGGAGCAGAACCTCGGTCCGATCGATATCCTGGTGAACAACGCTGGGATCAATATCCCTCGTCCCGCCACTGAAGTAACCGAAGATCAGTGGGACCAGATTCTTGATGTCAACCTGAAAGGAGCGTTCTTCTGCTCCAAGGAGGTTGCGTCAAGCATGATCGCTCGAAAAGAGGGCAAGATCATAAACGTGTCCTCGGCGGCAGGCCTGATTCCAATGGAGGAGCGGGCGGCCTACTCTTCGAGTAAGGCGGGGCTGCTGATGTTGACCCGGGTACTGGCGCTGGAGTGGGCCCCGCATCAGATCACCGTGAACGCTGTCGCGCCCACATTCATTGAAACAGAGCTGGCTCGGCAGACGCTGGATCGGCCAGGAATGAGGGATCATTTGCTTTCGCGCATCCCATTGAACCGGCTGGCTACCGTCGAAGATCTGGCAGGCGCGGTTCTTTACCTGTGCTCCCCGGCGGCTGATTTCATAACCGGGACGGTGATCCCGGTGGACGGAGGTCTCACGCTGCGCTAAGTTGAGTGAGCAGTGAGCAGTGGGAGAGTAGTGATGTGTGAAGGAGTGATTTGTCTAGCGTTGCTCAGGCCAAAGGCGATATTCGACTTATGTTGACTAGTGACCGTTCTTCTCACTATCCAGCGATGTTTACTGCTCACTGGCTCACTGAAGGGGGACAATGATGACCACTACGAAGAATGGTGTTGAGCACGATCGACTGACAGCCTATCGTGCCACTCGTCAAAGCGCGACGGACTGGCTCTTGGATCAGATCAATGCAGACGGGTCTATTGGTGATGCTACTTCGGGTGGATACTTTTTCTACCGGGCTCCCTGGACTTTCTCCCTGGTAGGGGAAAGCGATGCCGCCAGCGGCATATGTGGTTGGATCCGCAAGCATATGCTGACCTCGGAGGGCACGATTGGTGGACCCTACCGAACTATCTACGATGCCTGGGCTTATCGGGATTCTGCTCTGATCCTGGGCGCCCACCTGGCAGGGCAGTACGATCTCTCGTATGGTCTGATGCCGGAGTTTTTGAGACTACAAGACCCGATCTCGGGAGGCTTCCCCAACGATCGTTTGGAGGATGGCTCGATGGGCGATGGCATGAGCATCCCCTATACCACCGGGGCTGGTTTTTCCTGCCTCGCAACCGGACATCTCGAGCAGGCTCGTGCCGTCTACCGATTTCTTCAAACGATCTACGACGCCCAGGACGACCTACCCCGGCGCTTTTTCTACGATTGGTCTCGCGCCCGCCAGGAGCCCACACGGACCTTTTCTGAGGAGGATCAGTTCTGGTACGTAGTCGAGAACTCGATCGACCGCAACCAGCGCTGGACGCTAGGAGGAATCGCCGCCGGCTTTCTCTGTCGGCTCTACCTGGCAGAACCCCGATCGGAATACCTCGACCTGGCAAGACTCTACCAGGCGTTCTCGATGTCAGCGACCGAACACCAGTTCAAATACGATCCGGTGTGCAAGAGCGGTTGGGGCAGTTCTCTGCTCTATCTCGTCACTGGGGAAACGCAGTATCGGGACTGGACCTACCGGATGGGAGACTGGTTCGTCTCGCAACAGCATCCTGAAGGCTACTGGGTTCCACAAGCCTCAGGCGACGACAGAAACAAGATCATCCACAACGCTCTCGAGTTCGTGATGCATGTGGATACGATCATCGCAGGATTGTCCGCTCACTCCACTGATTCTGAGTAGCGAGTGGTTCCTCCGCTGGCCGCCGTCAACCGTTCCGCCATTTGACTTGATCCAGGCCGCTGCCTGACAATCGACACCTGATCCGAAAAAGCAGGCCCTCGATGAAGAAAGCCCTCCTCGTGCTGCTGCCGCTGACTGCTTGGCTCGCCTTTTCCGCGTCAAACACGCCTCAAGAACGAGGACAGCAATCCAAGAAGCTACTAGTCGCCGGCTCTGATTCGGGCTACGTCGATCCCAACTTGTGTAGTGGTTGCCATGCCGAGATACAACAGACCTACCGCCACACAGGAATGGCGAGAGCCTTCTATCGACTCAATCCAGGGAATGCTGTCGAGGATTTTTCCGGCACCCAGGTCTTCTACCACCAGGCCTCCAACCGCTACTACAAGATGTTTCAGCGGAATGGCGAATACTACCAGCGGCGCCACCAGCTAGACCCAGAGGGCCAAGAAGTCAACGTGGTGGAAAAGCAGATTCACTTCGTTCTGGGATCGGGAAATCACGGAAGGACCTACCTCCACCGAACTGCGGAAGGGGCTCTACTGCAGCTGCCACTGGGATGGTACGCCCGGAAGGAGGGACACTGGGGAATGAGCCCCGGCTATGATCGGCCCGATCACAAGGGCTTTCGGCGTCGCGTCAACCACGCCTGCATGTTCTGCCACAATGGATATCCCGAGATCGAAGCAGATTCCGATAGGAGTGGAGCGGACCCGGTATTCCCCGGACAGATCGTCGAGGGAATCGACTGTCAGCGCTGCCACGGTCCGGGGCGACGGCATATCGAGATGGTGAGGCAGGGCGAGTTGGAAGCGGCACGCCTGGCAGTCGTGAATCCGGAAAAACTGAGTCCTGAAAGACAGCTGGAGGTGTGTCTGCAGTGCCATCTGGAGTCCACGACCTCGCCACTGCCCGCCATGCTGCGCCGCTACGATCGATCGGCCTTCTCCTTTCGGCCGGGTGAGCCTCTGGGCCGGTACATGCTGCATTTCGAGCGCAAACGGGCCAACGGGGACGGCATTGACGTCAACCATGCCGGTTACCGCCTCCTCCAGTCTGCCTGTTTCAAGAAAAGCAGCGGTCGGTTGACCTGCACCACCTGCCATAATCCGCATCATCCGGCCGGCAGTGAGAGCAGCCGCCGGCGATACCTCAAAGCCTGTAATGACTGCCACTCCACGGCCCTGCAGAAACTGATCGAGTCCAACCGCCACACCGACTCGGAAGCCTGCATCGAATGCCACATGCCCAGTCGGCGCACCGAAGATGTGGTTCACGCGGTGATGACCGACCACTACCTCCAGCGGCGAAGACCGTCGCGAGATCTGCTGACGCCGCTTGGCGAACATCACCAGAGCGGTCAGGCCCATCGAGATGAGGTTGTCCTCTACTATCCTCCTGATTCTCCGTTAACGGGGGAAATCGAGCTCTACCTGGCGGTCGCACAGGTCAAACAAAGCAGCAATCTGATCACAGGTATTCCGCGATTAGAACAGGCCTTGAAGCAACAGAAACCCAAACGAGCGGAGTACTATTTTGAGCTGGCCGAGGCATACTCAAAACTAGGTCAGCTCCACAAGGCAATTCCGATGTATGAGGAGGCTCTCAGCCGGCAGCCAGACTACTTGCCCGGCCTGCGCAGTCTGTGGGTGGCCCTGTCAGCACAGGGACAGTTCACCCGGGGTATGAAGCTGATCGACAAGACGCTTCAAATCGCCCCCTATGACCCCGTGACGCTAAACCACCTGGGTTCGGGTTACCTGGAACAGGGGCTCTTGGACAACGCAATCCAAACGCTCGAGACCGCCGTTGGTCTGGATCCGAATCAGGCCGAAGCCCACAACAACCTGGGACTAGCTCTGGCTCGAAAACAACGACTGCCCGATGCAATCGAAGCCTTTCGGGAGGCGATCAGACACGAGCCCAACTTCGCCCAGGCTCATCACAACCTGGGTCTCTACCGCTACCAGCAAGGCAAGGTTGGCTCGGCCATTCGCTCTTTCGAGGAAGCGGTGCGGCTAGACCCAAGCCTGACATCTGCCCATATCAACCTGGGAGTTGCTCTGGCACACCAGTCTAGAATCGAAGAGGCCATCTCCTCCTTCAGAAGAGCCACTCAGGTCGATCCCAACCTGTCAATCGCCCATCTCAATCTCGCTCGGCTGCTCGTCAGTCAGGGGAAAAGAGAAGGAGCGATCCGGACGCTAAGGGAGGCCCTGCGGTTGAGACCGACCGATCCGCTGCTGCGAAAACTGCTCAAGGAACTCCAGAAATAGCACGAAGAACAGGACAAGCTTGTACTTTGTACCCTTCCTCTTGTATCTTTTCCCCTCATATCTCGATAGGGCCTCTCTTTTAAAGCAACATGCACCTAACCGCTCTCGACATTGGCGTGATCGTGGCCTACATGCTGGGCCTCTCCCTGATCGGGATCCACTTTTCCCGGAAGCAAACTTCGCGGGACGAATACTTCCTCGGGGACCGTAAGGTCTCCTGGTTCCTGGCAGGTGGCAGCGTCCTGGCCACCATCCTGTCGACTATCAGCTATCTCTCTGTTCCCGGCGAAATCATCCGATATGGCTTTGCCTACTGCTTTGGGCTTATCGTGGCCCCACTGGTCATTCCGATCGTGAATCGTATATTGATACCGACCATAACCCGTCTCCCGATCACCAGTGCCTACGAGTATCTGGAAAAGCGTTTCAACACCGGGATCGGGAGCATGGCCTCTGTCCTATTTGTCGTAAAGGCCCTAGTCTGGTCGGGGATCATCATCTATACGGCCAGCTTTGCATTTGCCGAGATCACGGGATTCAACATCTTCTGGGTGATCGTCTTCCTGGGCATCACCACTACCTTCTATACCAGCGTGGGCGGATTCCGAGCTGTGATCTGGACGGACAACATCCAACTCTGGATCCTACTGATGGGTGCGATCTGCATTCCCGTTTACGTCGCCTCCTTGATCGGCTCCGGCCCGGCGCAATGGTGGGATACATTTTCCCAGGCGGGAAGAGCCGACATGCAGGTGTTCAGCTTCGATCCGACGGTCCGTATCACCATCGTCGGAATCATGCTCAATATCTTCTTCTGGAATATCTGTGCCAACGGCGGCGATCAGGTCGCGATTCAGCGCTATCTGAGTACACCCAACCTCAAGGCGGCGAAGCGATCGGTGTGGGTCTATGCCTGGTCCAATTTCATTCTGTACTCGACGCTCGCGGTCTGTGGACTCTCCCTGTTTGCCTACTATGCACACGTTTCAGGGCTCCCGGTCGAGGAGTTCCAGGAGCAGATCGCTCCCGAAGGGGATCGTCTGATGCCGCGCTTCATCGCTCAGCAGCTTCCCTCTGGCGTTTCCGGTTTGCTGATGGCTGCATTGCTGGCAGCTGCCATGTCCAGTTTGAGTTCGGCTATCAACTCGGTTTCTGGCGTCTTGATGAAGCACTTCTTCATTCGTCGGGGCGACGAAGGACAGGGGCTTTCTATCGACAAGAAAGTGGCCGTTCTGGCGGGCGCCGTCGGAATCGGAATCGCGTCGGTGATCGCTATCGTGATGCAGACGTCGGACTGGAACATCCTGGACCTGAGCGGGCGAGTAAACGATGTCTTTGTGGGTCCGGTCGCCGTCCTCTTCTTCGCGGGGATCCTGTTTCCCAGGGTGGGAAAGCAGGCGGTGATGTTCGGCTTCTTGATCGCCGTTGGATCGAGTCTCTTCATCAGCTTCGGCAAGGAATGGTTTGGCCTGGAAAAGGCCATTTCCTGGATGTGGGGGATCCCCTTTTCATTCCTCGTGGGCCTGCTCTTTGCCAGATTGCTGGGCTCCTTCTTCGCCCCTCCCCCCCAGAATCGGGTGGACGGTCTCACCTTTAAAGACCGGGCTCGGAGCTGAATCTCAAGGTACAAGATACAAACAAATCTCAAGTTACAAGATCGTGGGCAAGGTCTAAACTTGCGCCTCTCTCTGGATGGTCTAAGCTGCAACTTCAAGAATACGTCGCACGTCTCCTGTCCTCCGAAGGTGCTGCCAACGGGTGAACTACCAGCGTTATGAAGCCAAGTCCGTCAGAGTCGCGAACGACTTGAGCCGTTAGCAAAATGAGCCCAGGTTCCAAGGAGAGAGCCGGACAACTCTTCCTCACGCAGTGACGCACGAATCTCCAGTAGCCGGAAGTTTCGCTCTCGAATGGGACAGCACCGCTGAGGGGCCACTAACCTGAAACTTCAACCACGAGGAAGCGGAGCAACCTTCGCCAGTTGACAGAGCCGTGACTGTCAAGGATCGGGGCCCGACAGGGACCATGCCCCCAGGCGCTTCCTTGAAGCACAGGATCCCACTCCCTCACGGTCATGGCTCTGTCAGCGCTGCTAGCGATGATCATGGCAGAGGCAATCCAAGTTTCTTTCTCGAATGGGGCCAGCGCTTCCTGGGGGCGGGACTGACCTGTTAGTGCGTGGCGGCTCGGAACTCGTTTTTGATTTGGTGCTTGGAGCTTGTTTGTATCTTGTATCTTTCAAGCGGTTTGACGCACACTGGTTAGCTGCAATACCCTTTCCCAAGCCCCTATGTTCAGGAAGCGTCTTGCTCCCGGCCTTGTATTGTTCACCCTGTGCATCCAGGCGTTGAACGCCGAGGGACTCTCAGGTCGGGTCCAGTTCACCGATGTAACCGCCTCGGCCGGTCTTGACTTCCAGCACTCCAACGGCGGCTCCGGCGATTTCCGGTTACTCGAAATCATGGGATCCGGAGCAGCTCTGCTGGACTACGATCTGGACGGATACCTGGATCTGTTCCTCGTCAACGGGTCGAGTATCCCCGACTGGAAGAAGACCGATCCTACCAGCAAGCTCTTTCATAACCGAGGCGACGGTACTTTCGGCGACGCCACCGAGGGCTCAGGCCTGATCCTCAAGACCTATGGAATGGGCGCTGCAGTGGGAGATTTCGACAATGACGGGGACCCCGATCTTTGTGTGACCGGCTATCCAAGGAGCTACCTCTTTCAAAACAATGGTGACGGAACCTTTAGCGATATTTCCAAGGTGGCGGGCATAGAGAATCAGGGACACTGGGGTTCGAGCGCCGGCTTCGTGGACTTCGATCGGGATGGCTTCCTCGACCTGTTTGTCTGCAACTACGTCTCCTATCGACCCCAGGACGAGTCCTTCTGCGGCAACGGAAATCACCGAAATTACTGCCACCCGACGACCTTCGAAAGCGACTTGAGCGTCCTCTATCACAACCGCGGAGATGGGACCTTCGCCGACGTCAGTGTGTCGAGCGGAATTGCGGCGACCCAAGGCAAGGCGCTCGGTGTGGCATTTGCCGATTTCAATGGCGACCACTATCCCGACATCTTCGTAGCCAACGATACCCTGGCTGACTTTCTCTTCAAGAACACTCAGGACGGCACCTTCGAGGAAGTGGGTTTCGCCAGCGGAGTGGCTCTGGACGAGAACGGGGAGCCCAGAGCCGGCATGGGCACCGACTTCGGAGATTATGACGGAGACGGCAAGTTGGATCTGGTGGTTACGAACTTCGCCGATGAGGGCAACGCTCTGTTCCGAAACGAAGGAGCTATCTTTACTGAAGTAACCTTTCGTTCCGGGATCCACGAGAAGAGCTACTTGAAGGTAGGATTTGGGACCCGGTTTTTCGACTACGATAACGATGGAGATCTCGATGCCTTCATGGCCAACGGGCACATCGACCCCTCGATCAAGCAGCTCCGGGACTATGTCTCCTTCAGGCAGGAGAATCTGCTCTACGAGAATGTGGGTGGGCGCTTTCGGGAGGTCTCGTCCCAGTCCGGGAGCTGGTCTACCGTCAGGGACTTGAGCCGAGGCGCAGCTTTCGGTGACGTAGACAACGACGGTGATGTGGACATCGTCGTGACCAACAACGGCGGCAGGGTAAACCTGCTGCGAAATGAAGGTGGAAATCGGAAGAACTGGCTCATTCTGAAGCTGGTCGGAGTCAAGAGCAATCGTGAAGGTATTGGCGCACAGGTCCGAGCGCGAGTCGGAAAATCTGTTCTTCATCGGCGAGTAGAAACTGCGGCCAGCTATCTGTCCAGCCAGGATCCACGGCTTCACCTGGGGCTAGGCGACGCCGAAGAAGTTAGCGAGCTCGAAATCGACTGGCCCAGCGGTACCCGCCAGAAACTTCGTGGTCTGCGGGCGAACCGTATTCTGACGATCACAGAAGAGTAGCCACAGCTGCTGGGTGCTGGAGCGGCTTGACATCCGGAAGCCCTAGAGCAGACGATTGATCGGTCATGAAAAGGGCACTGCCATCGAGTCCCCGAGCAGGAAGTTTATGAAAATAAAATTGTCCCATCGGGACCTTGTCACAGCTATGCAAGACGCCGGCCTGGGGCAGGTGGACCGCCTCTTGATGCATAGTTCGCTACACAGCCTGGGACGAGTGGACGGGGGAGCCGAGACACTCATCGACGCGCTCCTGGAGGTGCTGGGCGAGGAAGGAACCCTTATGGCCCCCACCTTCAACTACAACCTCGAGGAGGAGGTATTCGATCCCACTACGGTGCGCTCCCAGACAGGACTGATCACCGAGATCCTGAGGAAGAGGCCAGAGGCGATTCGCAGCCTGCATCCCAACTACTCAGTGGCGGCCATCGGCAGGGACGCCGAAGAGCTCACCCGCGAACACTGGAAGGCCGAGGCAACTGGAGTCGGCTCTCCCATCGATCGCATCGCTCGGGCGGGTGGATCCATCCTGCTGCTGGGGGTCAAGCATGATACCGACTCCAGCATGCACGTTGGCGAGGCCTATGCCGAGGTGCCCTATCGAGGCGTCCCCTTCGATCCCAGTTGGTCTCGAACCGCCAAGGTCAGAACGCCCGCCGAAGAGATCGTAGTGTTGGACCTCCGTGACGAGCCCGGCTGCAGCACGGGGTTCGGGATTATCGAGATGCCTTTGCGCGAAAAGGGGATGATCCGGGACTTCAAAATCGACCGGGCAAAGTGCCAGTTGGTCAAAGGCCGGGACGTCATCGAGACCACTGTGGAGATCCTCAAACAGAGGATGGACGCCCTACTCTGCGCCAATGCGCGATGTCTCTTCTGTCCCCGGGCCCGGGAAAAGGTACGGATCTGGCAGGAGTCAGGATGAGAAGGGCCCTGGAGTCCGCTCGCCGCGACTTTCTGAAAGCCCTGGGCCTCTTTGTTCTATCACCTCCGGGTTGGGAACCGCAGGGTGCGGAATCCCCTGTTCCCTCCCTTTCCCCCGAGTCCGACGAAACGAAATGGCTGACGCCGGTCGAAGAGTTCTTCGTCCGCAACCACCTGGGAGTCCCAAGCATCAATCGAGAAGACTGGAAATTGGTCGTGGAAGGAGCGGTCACCCAACCTCTCGAGTGGAGCTACGCCGAGCTGCAGCGGATGCCCATGGTCTCGAGAACCGTCACTCTGGAGTGCGCCGAAAACCTTCCCGAAGGACGAAGTGTGGGGAATGCCATTTGGACCGGTATTCCGTTGGCCACCCTGCTGGAGGGCGCCGAGGTCGACGCAGGTGCCCGTGAGATCGTTCTAGAGGGGGCCGATCGGGGACTGGATGAGGACGAGATGGTTCCGGTCTCCTATGCCAGGAGTCTTCCACTTGAACAGTCTCTGTTAGCTGAGACCCTGGTGGCCCTGGAGATGAACGGGCAGCCTCTGACTCCGGCACATGGCCACCCTGCTCGGGTAATCGTGCCAGGCTGGTACGGAATGGCCCACGTCAAGTGGCTCAAGCGAATTAAAGTGGTGCGCGACGCCTTCCAAGGCTTTTACATGTCAAAGCGCTACTTTACCGCCCGACGTCATCCCAATACGGGAGAACACATTCTCACCCCAGTGCCGCGCATGGGCGTCAAGTCCCAGATCCACTTCCCCAGAGAGGGTCAGGTCGTAAACCAGGGCTCTTGCATCATCCGGGGAGCCGCCTGGTCCGGCTGTCGACCTGTCGAGCGAGTCGAGATCAGCACTGATGACGGTACCACCTGGATAGGAACTCGCCTGGCGGAGGAACGCTCCCCCTGTGCCTGGGTCCACTGGTCCCACCGCTGGGAGCCGCCTTCGACTGGCAGCTTTGCGGTCCAGGTCCGGGCCTTCGACAATCAAGGACGAACCCAGCCACTCTTGGAGGATCTGGGCCGCATCAATCGCTACGACAACCGCTGGCTCCATCGGGTCCAGTTCAGGGTCTCCGAGGCGCTCGTCGACAAGACCGGTAGCAGATCCGGAGAGATCGCGTGAAACCGCGACCGACTGGTATTGTATTGGCGACCCTCCTCTGGGTCGCTTCCGTCGCGACTTGCGCCGCTGAAGTAGTCTTCGTCGACACGGCAGCAGCAGCCGGCATCACCCTGAAGGACATATCGGGTGGCCCCGAAAAAAAGGCGGTCCTCCAGACTCTGGGACATGGAGCCGCCTGGTTCGACTACGACTCTGACGGTTGGCTGGATCTGTATCTTGCCAACGGTTCAACCCTGGACAAGGTTGAGGGACGAGACCCGGAACCGCCTCCCGGAGGCCGCCTCTACCGCAATCAGGGTGACGGAACGTTTCAGGACACGACCCGACGGTCTGGCATTCAAACCGGGAACCTTTGGACTATGGGAGTGGTTGCGGCAGACGTGGAGAACGACGGGGATCGTGATCTCTTGATTACCGGATTCGGCCGAAATCTTCTTTTTCTCAACCGAGGGGACGGGAGCTTCGAAGAAGTCAGTCGCAAGACAGGAGTCCAAGGCAGCGGCTGGGCGACCGGCGCCGCTTTCGGAGACTACAATGGCGACGGTTTTCTGGATCTCTACATCGCGCGATACGTTGAGTTCTCTGTCGACGACTATCCAACTGGCTGCCTCTTTTCGGGCATCCCTGTTACCTGTGGTCCCAATCGCTATCGGGGAAGTCCGGATCTGCTCTATCGAAACAACGGCGACGGTACTTTCAGCGATGTCTCTGCAGCCTCAGGTATTCGGAGCGGCGAGGCTTACAACGGGCTCGGTGTAATCTTCCTGGACTACGACAACGATGGCCTCCAGGACATCTACGTAGCCAATGATGCCACTCCGGCGAACCTCTGGAAGAACAACGGAGACGGAACCTTCAGCGACCAGGCTGTCCTGGCTGGATGTGCCTTCAGCGGAGACGGACGAGAGCAAGCCAGAATGGGCGTGGATGCAGGTGACTTCGACCACAGCGGACACTTGTCTCTCTTCACCACCAACTTCTCTGGCGATATCAACACGCTCTTCAGGTCGAACCGCGATGGGACTTTCTCGGACCAGACCGGCTCGTTGGGATTAGGAGCCCCCAGCCTCCTTCGCCTGGGCTGGGGAACAGGGTTCATCGATTACGACAACGACACCTGGCTCGATCTCTTCGTAGCAAACGGGCACCTCTATCCGGAGGTGGACAGACTCGACTACAAGTATCTGCAGGCCAAGCTGCTCTTCAGGAACATGGGAGACGGTCGCTTTCTGGAGACGACGAAAAAGGCTGGCGCCGACCTCAGCCGTCCCTCTGGAGGTCGAGGAGTTGCCTTTGCCGATTTTGACAATGACGGGGATGTGGACATCGTCGTAACCAACATCGACGGGTTTCCCGAACTGCTCAGAAACGACGGCGGCAGTCGAAAGCACTTCCTGTCGCTGCGACTGGTCGGAACTCGAAGCAACCGCGATGGAGTGGGTGCCCGGGTCCAGGTCAAGACGGGGACGACGATCCAGATGCGGGAGGTGCGAAGTGGCGGCAGCTTCATGTCGCACAACGATTTTCGACTCCACTTCGGCCTGGGAGAAGCTCAGGCGGCCGACGTCGTCATCCGCTGGCCAAACGGCCAGACGCAGGAGCTGAGAAAGCTGAAAGCCAATCGTTTCTACACGGTGAAAGACTCGGAGGGGTTGATTAGGGAATAGCAGATTCCAAATACCGGTATGAAAGCACCGAGATACAAGATACAAGATACAAACAGATTCCAGACTCCAAGCACCAAATTGGAGAGAAGACGGTGAGACTGGAGAAGACCTCTACAGTTCTGGGATCCTTTATCCTGGGGATGGTTCTTACCGTTGTGGTTTACTCGCAGGGGGATCCAGCCGAACCGGCGAGTGACCAGCTATTGGACCAGCTGGAGGGTAATCTTCGGTCCGAATCCTATGCTGAGGCAGTGGAGATCCTTCGGACGTGGGTTGGGCGAGAGCCCTCCAATGCGGCCTTGCATAACCTGCTCGGGGCAACCTTGGAGAGGGGGGGGCGCTCTGACCGATCTCCGGCTTCCTATCTGCGCGCGCTGCAGTTGAACCCCACCTGGTCGGGAGTTCGCCTGAATCTGGCATTGAACTACCTTCGTCTGAATCAGAACCAGGCAGCAGCCGGCCAGTTCGCCAGATTGGTCCGTTCTAGAACTCCGGCACGGCTGTTCCCCAGCTTCCATAATCAGGCGCCGATCGGTCCTGAGTTGGACCGCTTTTCCCGGACGTTGGGATCGGACCCAGACCAGTATCTCTCTCTGGGCGGAGTCCTGCTGGTCCACGAGCTTCCGGAGGCAGCCTCCACTGTGTTTGCAGTGGGAGTAGAGGTGCTGCCGAGAGTGGGACAATTGCAGGAAGCGCTGGGTCGGGCCCAGCTCAAGTCGAAACGGTTCCGGGAGGCCGAAATTGCCTTCCAAAGGGCGCTCGCAATCGACCCAGGTTCCGAAGGCTCCTGCCTTCACCTGGGCTACGCTCAGGCTTCCCAGGGCCATCAGCTGAAGGCTCAAACCACCTATCGGGGCTGTATGCGCCAGAATTCAGACGACTATGCAGGGCACTACTTTCTGGGGTCGACATTGCTGGAGCAGGGTCCAGACGGACGGGAGGAGGCTATTTCACATCTTGAGGAAGCTCTGCGACTCAACTCTCAGTCGGTCAATTCCAGATTTCTGCTGGGGAAGGCGTTCGCCGCCTCCGACCTACCGCGTCAGGCTTTGTCGGCGTTTCAGACCGTCGTGGATGCTGAGCCGGAAAATGAAGCTGCGCTTTTTCATCTGGCAACCCTTCAGCGCAAGCTGGGGCTCAAGTTAAAGGCCCAACAAACCCTGGAGCGGTTCGAACATCTGAAGTCTTTCAATCGCCACCGCTTGCGGCAGCCCCTCCTGTTGAGCCGAAGCGATGTCGACTCGGTTGAGACGTCCAGGCTGGCGCGGGAGGTCTCCGCATTCTATGCCTGGTACAAACGGGCCCTCATCCAGGAAGAGTATGGGGAGATCTGGAGCCTACTCACTGGATCCTCCCAGGCCCTGTACGGTGACTTTGATCAGTTCAGGGCTATCGCCGAAGAAGTCTATGGCAGGAAAGGCAACAAAGAGCGCATCGAGGGCAGCCGGCTGCAGCGTGGCAATGTTCTCTCAGGTCGGATCTTCTGCCACCTGGTTACCGCCGCGGGCGTCTCACTCCCCCCACTGGTGCTACAACGGCAAGGATCGGAACTGAAGCTCGACTATGCCTTCGACCTAAGCCTGGCGGGCCTCCGCAGCCTGGGAGGGCAATGAGGTGCTGAGGCGTCTGTCAGGGAATCCGGAAAGTGACCTTCCTCAAATGGGTTGAGTACTCCGACCTGAGCTTCTGGTATCGCTGCTTGGCTGCTGCTGCCTTCTCGACCTCTCCGGTTCTGGCGTAGATCTGAGCAAGCTTGAAATGGGCGGAAACGTGTCGTTGGTCCAAAGCAAGGAGCTTCTGGAGAAGGGATTCGGCCCCTTTGTAGTGGCTCCTCTGGAAAAGAATCAGGGAACGGTAGTAAAGCGCCTCCACGCGGTTCGGAGTACGTTCTAGAACCCGTCCGAAGGGCTCCCAAGCCTGCTCTGCGGCTCCCCGTTTGTAGAGGTTCACGCCGTAGCGATGGGTCGCCTCCAGGTGGTCCGGTCGCCGGCTTAGAACCTCCTCTAGCTGCTCCACTGCCTCACGATATCGGCCCTGCATCTCATAGCCGATCGCCAGGAGGTAGTATCCGTCCGGTTTATCAGGGTTGGTCTGGATCGCCTCCTCCAAGGCCGGCAGGGCCTTGGTGAGACGGCTGGAACTCAGATAGCCATAGCCCAGCGATTGCAGGATCTGGCCATCTCGGGTGCCCAGTTCGAGAGCTCGCTCCAGGTACGAAAGTGCCTCCTGGAGCTGCTGGTGCTGGAGAAGCGACAGGCCCAGCAGCTTGAGCCCTTCGCCGTTGTCCCAGATAAGCCTTCCGACTTGCCCCGCCTTCTCCAAGGCCTGGGAGGGCTGTTCCAGCCGGAAGTAGACCTCCGAAAGGAACAGGAGTACCTCGGGACTGTCAGGGGATGACGACTCTGCCTCATGACCCGCTTTCAGGGACTCCTGCAGCATCCCGGAGGCGGCGAGAGCCTGGGCTCGCCCTAACCAGGCTCCAGAATGACGGGGCCGTAGCCTCAGCACCTGGTCGAATTGGGTAATCGCTTTGTCGTGCTTCCCCAGGGCCAGGTAGGAATACCCCAAATTGCTGGCCGCGGCTACCTGCTCGGGCTTGAGTGCCAGGGCGCCCTCGAAGAGCTGAATTGCCTCTTCCAACCGACCCTGCCGCTGCGCGATCGCGCCCGCGAGGTTGAGAGCCGCTGGCCAGAGTGGAACCTCCACGAGCGCCTGCTGGATCTCTCTCTCGGCCTGAGAGAGCTTTCCTTGCTCCAGGAGGGAGCTGGCTCGCTCGTAGTGCTGGGCGGCAGAGGTCTGGTCCTGGGCGGGTAGGGTCGAGCCACACAGGAGCAAGACGAGGATTAGGGGCTGGTAGGAGAAAGCTCTGGCTGCCACTCTTCGATCCTACTTTCTTCCCTATGGTACCCGCAGAGGTTCCTCTCTGACCTCCATGAGGTGGACGGGCGGCCTACCTTCGCCTGTAAACGCTGAAAGCGTTATTGCCAACGCGTTTGCGGTCGGAAATAACCCCTTTTGGGTAGCGCATTTTCTGGAACGACCTTGACCCAGGGTAGCTCGCTTCGCTCCGCATCGCCAACCCTTATAGTTGGAAAGGCACTGAGATCGGGAAGATGAGAGTGGCAAGTAGCCGGGCGGCTAACGGGTCCCTGGCACGGTATTAGCGCCGTCGATTCGATACAGGTGTGTTTGCGTGCGTAGGAAGAAATCTTGGCCAGCGATAGCAGGAGAAGCCATGAATCCACTATCGAGCTCACTGGTTGCCAGGACTTCGAGCCGGTCTCCCGGACGAATGATGGTTGCAACGCCTTCTTCACTGAAGAAGTGAATACGGTTGGCGGCGTAGACGATCGAGGCCGAGTGGTTGCCGCCGATCCTTCCCTTCCAGATTTCGCGGCCTGTCTTGAAGTCGAGGCAGGAGACGACGCCCTCATTACTGACCATATATGCCCGTCCATCGATCAGGACCGGTGAAGATCTTTTCGGCGCTCCTCTGACATATTTCCACAGTACGTGTGTCTCGGTCACATCTCCACGACCGCCGAGCTGGACACCCCACATCTCGGCTTTACCTCCGATGTAGCCGACGTTGATACCCACCACGCCATCGGCGTGTACCGTGCGTGCCGCCGAAGAATGGCCGCCGTGGCGTATCTGCCAGAGCTCCTGACCGGTCCGCGGGTTGTAAGCATAGGCCGCCTTGGCACTGGGGCTGATGAGCTGCACCTGGTCCTGGAACTCAACGACGGAGGGGGTGTTGTACGCTTTGCGCCAATCTCCGCTGGCGGCAGGGCGGCCATCGTCTTCCAGATCGCCGTAGTCAGTGGAGCGGAAGGCGATCCAACGATTCTTGCCGTTGTTTTTGTCCAAGGCGGCTACGTACTGGACATTGGCTCCATCCATGTGAAGTAAAACGAGATCCTCCCAGAGCAGGGGTGAGGAAGCCGGTCCACGCCAGTGATCACAGGGCAAGTCGCGTCGCTGCCACAACGTTTTGAAGCTCTGAGTGTCGAGACAGGCAGTGCCATAACTGCCAAAGTGGACATAGACTCGACCCTCCTCGATGGTCGGTGAGGGTGTAGCGTAGCTGTTGGCGGAGTTGCTCAGCGGGCGAGGCTTGAGTACGTCGAAAAGCCGACGGTCCAGGAGGATCTTGCCACTCTCGCGGTCGACGCAGAGTACAATCAGGGCCTTGCCGTCCAAGCTTGCCGTGGTGAGCCACACCTGGTTCCCCCAGACCACTGGGGAAGACCAACCGCGACCATGAATCGCCGTCTTCCACTTGACACCCTGGGTCTCACTCCAATGCAGAGGCAGCTTATCCGAGTCGGATGAGCCGTCCCGGTTCGGGCCTCGATATTCGGGCCAGTTATCGGATCCTGCAGTGCTGGCCGCGGTCAGAAAGAAGATGAGTGTAAGAATCTGATTCTTCATGGTATTGGAGCTCCAAGTTATCCAAGATCTAGGGGTTATACCTTTAGAAACATGTACGACATCCCCAGTGCCAGGTAGAGAAGTCCGATCAAGACCATTGAAACGCACCAGAAGGGACCACTTCGGTATGCCTGCGGGAGATAACGCCGTCCCAGAAAGGCATAGGTGATCATCAACACTCCTATCAAGGGAGCATCGATGGCTCCCATTACCAGAACCAGGGTCACCGGTTTGGGTATGAAGGCATAGACGATCCAGGAACCGGTCATCATGAGTGACATGACAATGTTTTGCCAATGATTCGCGCTAAGCCGGGCGAAGAGACCCGGAAACTTAGCCCTGAAGGGCTGAATGAAAATTCTCGAGGAGCCATCGAAAATCGAGATAGCGGTACTCATGATGGCTGCCCAGGCTCCCAGGTAGAACAAGCTCCGAGCCCAGGGGCCCAGCACCTGGGTCATCATCAGGCTAAGCTCGCGGGCGAGTCCATCACCCGCCAGTTGGACTCCCGCAGGTCTGAGGATACCGACTCCCAATACGAAAGTAGCGAGACAGATCAACATTCCGAGACCGTAGCTCAGAGAAATGTTGATTCGGCTGACCCGAAGCCAGCCGCGCATGCGTCTGACCTCTTCTTCGGAAGTAGGCTGGAACTGCTCGCGACTCAGCCGACCGGTTTCTCGAGTGTGAGCGAACAGCCCCATGTCTCGTTCTTCCGCCCAGGCACTGTATTTGATGGTCCCCGAGCCTGCCATCACAATGCCTGCCAAGGACATCATGACCAGCAGCTGATCGGGGCTGTCTGCCATCCGCGGTACCAGGCCGCTGGCAAGCTCGCCTGTGACCTCGGGAACGATGAAAACAGCGCACGCCACCAAAGCGACGGTGAAGACCAGGCAAAAAACGGTATTGAAAGACTCCGCCAAGCGATAGCCCCCTCCGACCAGGGTCAGCCATACCAAAGCAAAGTTGAGAAAGGTCCAGCTCACACTCTGTGCGGCCTCGTTGGCCGGAGTGCCTGGAGGAGCCGAACCGGGAACCATCCAGGCCGGAAGATCCCCAAAGACGTCGTAGCAGATCAGTCCTCCGATAGCCACGATTCCGCCTCGGAGCAGGAAGTCTTTCACTGCGTTTACAACCAACCAGAGCCAGGGTACCCAGGACGTGGGAGGCCCCATACCAGAACACGCCTCCAGGAAGTTTTGTCCCGTTGCCAGAGCGACCCTTCCAATGGCCTCGTTCCAGAACGCCTTGGTGACGACGGTGAAGAGGATGACCCAAAGCAGCGCGCCCCCATATCGGGCCCCAGCGATTGGTTCGGTGAGGATTTCCCCACTGCCGATTGCCTCTCCCAGCAGCATCAGCATCGGCCCGATCCAGGCGAGCGCTCTGAGGTTCTCGTCGGGTACCGCCAGCACGCGCGGTGTGTTTGGTTTGTCCACTGTTCCTCCGTTTGGTGGCGAGCCTAACCGCCAGGGCTCGAGGGTCAATAAGTCCGAAGTGGTTAATAATTCTTCGCGGGTTGGCTAATTCATCACTTGAGGGAAGTACTTCGGAT
>Ga0310345_10000696_pt1 | contig 45162 bp, 37 predicted proteins | sample HC15DNA20500_MG_FD_204667 | JGI IMG/M metagenome (GOLD analysis project Ga0310345, IMG submission 204667) | Marine microbial communities from station ALOHA, North Pacific Subtropical Gyre - HC15-DNA-20-500_MG | ecosystem: Environmental > Aquatic > Marine > Oceanic | place: Pacific Ocean: North... | reverse complement strand
GTTCGGCTTCAACCAGACTCGCCCTGTAGCGGCCTTCCCAGAGTGTGCCGGTCCGCTGATTTCTCCTATTGACGTATTGCACATACCGCCGACCGACTGACTGCGTCATGCGTGAAACGGCATGGTCGCGACGTGGCGTGGCGAGAATATGCACGTGGTTGGTCATCAGCACGTAGGCGTGAATATCGCACCCGGCGGATTTCGACGCCTCCTTCAAACATTCGAGATAGAACAGATAATCGTCCGCCTCGAAAAAGCAGGCCTGACGATTGTTGCCACGCTGAATCACGTGTTGTGGCACATCAACGAGATTGAAGCGGGGCAGGCGGGGCATGGTTATCGGGTTGTTTGTTTTGAGTTTTGATCCTAGCAGGAAATTGTGTCTGACCCCTTTTCTCCAGAAATTGTGTCTGACCCCTTTTCTTGCTCCTTCCACCTATGGCCTGCGCCAACAAAAAGGCCCGCCGGGCAGGGCGGGCCTCAAAAGGGCTGGGAAATTAGGGTCTGTCCCCTAATTCTTTTAAGCAGGGCTAAGGAAGGTCAATTAAAACGTGTCTGACCCCTTTTATTCGCTGCTAGCCGAGTTAGGAGCTGCTGCATTTAATAGCACGCCCGCCCTCTGCTCCATTGTTTTCTTGGCATCCGATACCAGTGAGTTCCCATTGTATGGCGCCGGCGTTGGTGCTTACATCGGGGGTCATTTTAATAGCGATTTTTGTACTATCGCTTTGCGTCGCGGTGCTTACGAGGTCAATTACGCCATCGGTAACTGATACCTGATCTACATAGTTAATAGTAGCGCCCGCATTTCCGGTTGCGATCTCCGGTGGGATGCCATTCTTACCGGCGTCGCACTCGCCAAGAGCGCCTTCTTCTTGGTAGCACATTGCCACATTTGTCTTATACGCTGCGATGCCTTGCACCGCGCCAGCTAATTTTGAGCGCTGGGTGTAATCAGAATACTGCGGAATAGCAATAGCCGCCAAAATACCGATAATCGCGACAACGATCATCAGTTCGATAAGAGTAAAACCGTGTTGTTTCTGCATGGGGTTCCCCCGGGTGTGCTGTGCGTTTAAGAGGACGTCGGGTGGTGACGCACAAGATTTATAGCACGTGGCGTGCCATCTTATAAGTTCTTATTGAACGCGGGTTTGCAGTCGAAGTGACGCGAGTGGGCACATCCGAATGCGTCAGAAGGTGACGCGAAACGTCACCTAGCGGCCGCGGTAGGTAATTCGACCCTTGGTGAGGTCGTACGGGGTGATCTGTACGGTGACCGTGTCGCCCCGCAAGATACGGATATAGTGCTTGCGCATCTTGCCGGAGATGTGCGCGGTCACGATGTGGCCGTTCTCCAGCTTTACCCGAAAAGTGGTGTTCGGCAACGTCTCGACAACGGTGCCTTCCATCTCGATGTGGTCTTCTTTTGCCATTGACTCCTGATCTCGATTCGGCGGTTAACCTGCGGATTATCGGTGATATGCGGCACGGGTTCAATCGTGACCGGCACGTCGGGTGTGGCGCCGTCAAGCGCCGATATGTTCTCGAGAGGCCGGAACCGCGATATCGAACTGCCACGGTGCCGTAATCGACGGGCGCTGGGCGGCCTCGTTGACGATCTTGAGAAACTTGCTGCGCGGTAGATCGACAGCGCCCATGCGGTACAGATGATCCGAGCCGACCTGGCCATCGAGAATGGGAAATCCCCAGGCGTGCAATTGGCGAGTGAGCCAGACCAGCGCGATCTTGCTGGCGTCGCGCTCGCGGCTGAACATCGATTCGCCGAAGAACATGCGACCGAGCGCCACGCCGTAGAGGCCGCCGATCAGGTCCCCATGCCGCCACACCTCGATCGAATGCGCGTCGCCCAGGGCATGCAGCTTCGCATAGGCGGCGCGCATTTCCGGGCCGAGCCAAGTACCGGGATTGCCCTTGCGCACGCCCGCGCAGGCGCCGATCACGCTGTTGAAGTCTTCGTCCAGGGTCACCGCGTAGTCCGCTTTCGCGATGGTGCGTTTCAAGCGCCGGGAGACATGCACGCTGTCCGTGACAAAGACGGTGCGCGGTTCGGGGCACCACCAGAGGATGGATTCGTCCGGGTTGTACCAGGGAAATATGCCGTGCGCGTAGGCCCGGCGCAGCCGCTGCGGGGACAGATCGCCGCCCATGGCCAGCAGGCCGTTGGGCTCGTCCAGTGCGAGCGAGGGATCGGGAAAAGCGCCGTTCGGCGTATTCGGGTCCAGCCAGTACACGCGCAGGCCACTCACGAGGCGCGCAACGCGTCGGCGGGGAAGTTGGAGCGATCCCGTTGCTCGGCGTGAAACGAGCGCATCATTTGGGCTTCACGCAGGCAGAAGTTGTCGACTGCCGACGACAGGCGCGGATCGGCAATGACGTGATAAGACCATGTGGCGACGGGCTCGAAGCCGCGGCGGATCTTGTGCTCGCCCTGGGCGCCGGCGTCGAAGCAAGCCAGGCCGTGTTCGATGCAATAGTCGATACCGGCGTAGTAGCAGGTTTCGAAATGCAGGCTGTGGTAGTCGGTCTCGCATCCCCAGTGACGACCGTATAACGTGTCGCCGCCCTGCATCATGAAAGCCATACCGACAGGCGTCGTGTGGTGGTAGGCGATAAAAAACAGCACCTGATCGCCCATGCGCGCGCCGAGTTCGTCGAAAAACCGCCGAGTGAGATAGGGCGCCTGGCCGCGAATGGCGTAGGTGCGCCCGTAGAAGGCATAAAGCGTTTCCCAGAGTTCTTCGTCGATCTCGTCCGGCCGGCGCGCGATGACGGTGACGCCGGCGTCGCGCATGCGCTTGCGTTCGCGACGGATCTCCTTGCGCCGCTTGGAAGATAGCCGGGACAGAAAGTCGTCGAAGTCACGATAGCCGCGGTTGAACCAGCGGTACTGGCAGCCGCGCCGTGCGATCGCGCCGGCTTTGCCAATGGCCTCGCCCGTAGCGTTGTCGGGAAACAGCGTATGCAACGACGAGCGCTCGAGCGCTTCAGGCAACGCGGTGAGATGCGTGGCCATTTGCTCGCGCGCCGCATCGGTTCGCGCGATGATTCTCGGGCCCGCAACCGGCGTGAACGGAACCGCGTTCAGCAGTTTGGGGTAATAGTCGAGCCCCAGTTGCGCATACGCGTTCGCCCAGGCGAAATCGAACACGAACTCGCCGTAGGAATGGTCTTTCTCGTAAAGCGGGGCCGCGGCGATTAACGCGCCGTCGTCATCTTCCAGAATACAGTGGGCCGGATGCCAGCCGTTCGCGGCACATACGCTGCGACTGGCTTCGAGCGCGGCCAGAAAACCGTGCCGAATGAACGGCTGGCGTGTGTCGCACAGCGCGTTCCAGGCATCGGTCGGCACGTCGAGCATGGAATCGACTTGGACGAGTCGGGGCATGAAGCAATCAGAGCGCAGGTGGCAGGCGAATGCAATGCGTGAAAATAGCGATACGAACGAGCCGGCCACGAGGTGTGCTCGTGGCCTGGGTCTCTCGCCCTGTGACTATACGCAGGGGCGTTGCATTCAGTTCAAGGCGTAGTGCTGGCCGATCGTGTCCCGCAACGCGTACTGCACGCAGGCATCGTGTTCGAAGGCGTCTAGCTTGTCCTGCTCGTTTTCTGCCGTGCCGGCTTCCTTGAGACGACCGGCATCGTCGAAACTCACGATGGCGCCCAGCGTCTTGACGTGAATTTCGCCGTTTTCGTTGGCCTGTTCCTCGTAGGACACCTGAACATAACGAAGCCGCTTCTCGGCGTATTGCGGCAGCTCACGTTTACCTTCCGCCACGGCCGATGCCTCGGCTTCGCTGAATTCCTCGATTGCGCCGTCCTGCGTGAGCAGGAAATGATGTACCGACATTGCGTACCCCAACTGCGTGGTGTTGCGGTTATATCTGGTGCATAAACCGCGCCAATTCAAGATCGTGCACGCGCATCTTCAAGACGTTAATCCGCTCGGGCCTTTCGCGTCGGGTACAATTCGGCGCATGAGGGCAGTACGTATCGTCTCGGCATGTCGCCTGTGCAGTGCGGCAGCGAAGGGCTATTGATGGCAAAGGCAGTCGCCAAGAAAGGCAAGGCTACGAAAGCCGGTCCCCAGGCGGGTTCCCGGGCCGGCAGCAAGGCGCGCGCGCAGGACAAGAACGCCGCGCCGCCCAGTCGCTATCGTCAGCGCCTCGGCCGGCTCATGCGCGAGGCAGTACTGTTCGCGGCAGCCGCGATCACGCTTTTCCTGCTGGCCGCGCTCGTGTCCTACAGCCCGCGCGATCCCGGCTGGTCTGGCCTGGGGGACGGCACCGCGATTCGCAATCTGTTTGGTGTGCCCGGCGCGTGGTTTGCCGATGTGCTGCTGAGCCTGTTTGGCTATCTCGGTTTCATCTTCCCCTGGCTCGTGCTCTATGGTGGCTGGCTTGTGTTCGCCAACAGTGAGCGACCGGCGGGCGATGCGTTCTCCAAGAGCGTACGCGCCGCGGCGCTGCTGCTCTGGCTCATCTCGGGCTGCGGTCTGGCCTGGCTCGCGCTGGGCGATCAGACACAGGTCATGCCACAAGGCAGCGGCGGGATTCTCGGCGCCGCCAGTGCGGGTGCGCTGGCCAGTGTGATCAACAACATCGGCGCGGCCTGGCTGTTGATCACCGTATTCGTGATCACGCTGTCGGTGGGCCTTGGGTTTTCCTGGCTGGTCGTGACCGAGCGAACCGGCCATTTCGTGCTCTCGCTGGTCCACGGCGGTTTCACGGGGCTGATCGATCGCGTCCGCGCCTGGCAGGCGACCCGCGCCGAACGCCGGGCCGCGGCGCCGCCCAAACCGACGCCGGTGAAAAAGGAAAAGAAACGCGTGGCGCCGAGTCTCGGTAACGGCGAGAGCAGCCCGCCGGTAGCGCCGGCCAACGCGGAGTCACCGGCGAAAACCGGTGTACGGGTCAAGAAACCAAAGAAGACCCTGAAGGCGAACCAGCTCGATCTGCCGATCGAGGAACAGGTCGATGTGCCGACCTACGATCCCGAGCGCGACAGCCCGATCCCGCCCACCGCATTGCTGGACCCGGCGCGCGAGAGCAAGCACGACCAGGACGAGGCCGTGCTCCAGCACATGTCGGAAATGCTCGAACAGCACCTGGCCGACTTCAACGTCCAGGCCAAGGTGGTTGCCGTGGAGCCCGGGCCGGTCATTACGCGTTTCGAGCTGGACCCAGCGCCGGGCGTCAAGGTCAACCAGATCTCGAATCTCGCCAAGGATCTGGCACGCGCCATGTCGACCACCAGCGTGCGCGTGGTCGAGGTCATTCCCGGCAAGTCGGTCGTCGGTCTGGAAATTCCGAATGCGGACCGCGAGATCGTGGCACTACGCGAGATTCTGGATTCACCGCGCTATACGGGAAACCACTCGCCGCTCACGCTCGCGCTGGGCAAGGATATCGGCGGCAATCCGGTCACCGCGGATCTGGGCAAGATGCCGCATCTGCTGGTTGCAGGCACCACCGGGTCGGGCAAGTCCGTGGCGGTCAATTCCATGATTCTGTCGATCCTGCACAAGGCGACCGCCGAGCAGGTCCGACTGATCATGATCGACCCGAAAATGCTCGAGCTGTCTGTCTACGAGGGCATCCCGCATCTGCTCGCGCCGGTTGTCACCGACATGAAGGACGCGGCCAACGCGTTGCGCTGGTGCGTCGGCGAGATGGAACGGCGCTACAAGCTCATGGCGGCGCTGGGCGTGCGTAATGTAGCAGGCTACAACGTGAAGGTGCGCAAGGCGATCGAGGCCGGCACACCGATCGAGGATCCGATCCTCAAGAACGCCCAGTCGAACGACGACGCTGAGGCGGGCGAAGAGGTACCCACGCTGGAGCCCATGCCGGCGATCGTGATCGTCGTCGACGAGCTCGCCGATATGATGATGGTGGTCGGCAAGAAGGTCGAGGAACTCATCGCGCGTATTGCGCAGAAAGCACGTGCAGCCGGCCTGCACATGATCCTCGCGACGCAGCGCCCGTCGGTGGACGTGATCACCGGCCTGATCAAGGCCAATATTCCGACCCGTATCGGTTTCCAGGTGGCGTCCAAGATCGACTCGCGCACGATTCTCGACCAGCAGGGCGCCGAGAGCCTGCTCGGCCACGGCGACATGCTCTACCTGCCGCCCGGCACCGGCTTTTCTACCCGCGTGCACGGCGCATTCGTGGACGACCACGAGGTGCACAAGGTCGTGGAATACCTCAAGCAGGTCGGCGAGCCGGACTATATCGAGGAAATTCTCGACGGCGGCGGTAGCGACGCCGAGGGCGGTGGCGACGACGGTGAGGATATCGAAGCCGACCCGCTCTACGATCAAGCAGTCGCGATCGTGCTCAAGACCCGCAAGGCGTCGATTTCCTATGTCCAGCGCCGCTTGCGCGTGGGCTACAACCGCGCCGCACGGCTGATCGAGCAGATGGAGAACGCCGGCATTGTAGGTCCGCTGGAAGGCAGCGGCGGGCGCGACGTGCTGGCCCCGGCGCCGCCCGAGGATTGAACTCGCGCCGGCAGCCGGCCTCCAACGGCTATCGATCGCCGGCGCAACAGTTCAGGGATGATTCATCGCCGGCGCTTAGCATCAGCGTCGTTTCATATCGACCGTTTTTGGAATCCGAGGAGAGCGCTTCATGCCCCTGCGCCGTATCTTTGCCGCCTTCGTTCTGTCTTGCGTCGCCATGGGTGCGCAGGCCGACGGCGTGGGCGATCTGGAAAGCTTCTATAACAATGTCGACAGCCTGTCCGCCGAGTTCGAACAGGTGCAGCAGGACGACCAGGGCAATCGTCTGCAGGAGGCGTCCGGCACCTTCGATCTGTCCCGGCCGGACAGCTTCCGCTGGGAATACACCGCGCCGTACAAGCAGGTCATCGTGAGCGACGGCGAGGTGTTTCGTTTCTACGATGTCGATCTCGCCCAGGTCACGATCCGCAGTATCGATGCCACGCTGCGCGCCACGCCCGCGCTGCTGCTCACCGGCGGCGCGGCGCTGGAAGACGCCTTCAACATCGCCTCGGCAGGTCAGCGGGACGGCATGAGCTGGGTCAGGCTGACGCCTCGCGCGGACGACACCGACTTTCAGGAGGTGCGCCTGGGGCTGAAGGACCAGGTACCGAGTGTCATGGAGCTCGATGACAACCTCGGCCAGACCACACGCATCCGTTTTACCGACGTCGAACTCAACCCGTCGCTGGAGGATGCCCGCTTCACGCTCGACATCCCGGATGACGTCGAAGTCGTGGACGGCCGGGGCATGAATGAAGGCGGCGGCAGGCAATGAGCCGCTCCGAGCGCGGCTACAAGATGTTTCGGGTCTGGATGACGCTCGGCTTTTTCGGCTGCGCGATTCTGTTCTACGCGTGTCTCATGCCGAGCCCGCCGACCCTGCAGGTCAGCAATTTCGACAAGATCGAGCATTTCGCGGCCTTCGGCATGCTCGGCGCCTGGTTCGCTGCGGTACTCGCGCCGCGCTATCTGCTGGTCTTTGTCGGGCTCGCGGTGTTCGGGGTGGTGATCGAGCTGGTCCAGGCGGCGACGACGTATCGCAGCGGTGACCCCTGGGATTTCCTCGCGGACGGTATTGGCCTGGTCGCGGGCATACTGTTCGCGCGGATCGGCGGGATGGACTGGGTGCGTTATATTGATCGGCGTGTCGCAGCAGCAAGAAATCGCCCTGAGTAACGGCGGACCGGCCGCTGGCCGACCGCTGGCCGATCGCATGCGCCCTGCGCGTCTGGCGGATTACGTCGGGCAGACCCATATTTTGGGGCCGGACAAGCCTCTGGCGCGCGCGCTGGCGGCCGGGCGTATTCATTCCATGATTTTCTGGGGGCCGCCGGGCACTGGCAAGACCACGTTGGCCCGGTTGCTCGCGGCGGCCGTCGACATCCGATTCGTGCAGATCTCGGCGGTGATGGCGGGCGTGAAAGACATTCGCGCAGCCGTTGCCGACGCCCGCGAAGCACGCGAGGTCCACGGGCAGGGCACCCTGCTGTTCGTGGATGAAGTGCATCGATTCAACAAAGCGCAGCAGGACGGTCTGCTGCCTTATGTCGAGGACGGCACGCTGGTGCTGGTCGGGGCGACGACGGAGAATCCATCCTTCGAGGTCAATAACGCGCTGCTCTCGCGCACGCGGACCTACGTATTGCGCGCGCTCGATCAGGATGCGATCCGCGAGTTGATCGACCGCGCGCTGGCCGACGAGCACGACGGCCTCGGCGCCCAGGCGCTGTCGATGTCGGCCACGCTGCGCGATCAACTTGCCGCCCGGGCGGACGGCGACGCACGCCGGGCCCTGAACCTGCTCGAGCTGGCCGCCGATATCGCGGCCGGCCGGGAGAGCGGCGAGGCACGCATCACCCAGGCCGATCTCGACGAAGTGTTGCGCGAGGGCCTGCGGCGTTTCGACAAGGGTGGCGATTACTTCTACGACCAGATGTCGGCGTTGCACAAGAGCGTGCGCGGCACCGACCCGGACGCCACCCTTTACTGGCTGTCTCGCATGCTCGAAGCCGGTTGCGACCCGCGCTATGTCGCCCGCCGTATTACGCGGATGGCCAGCGAGGATATCGGTAACGCCGATCCACGCGCGCTTCGCCTGGCTCTCGATGCGTGGGACACCTACGAGCGTCTCGGCACGCCGGAGGGGGAACTGGCCATTGCACAGGCTGCGGTCTACATGGCCTGCGCGCCGAAGTCCAACGCGGTCTATGCGGCGTTCAATGCGGCCTGGCGTGATGCCCGCGAGCGGGGCACGCTCGAAGTGCCCATGCATATCCGCAATGCGCCGACCGCGTTGATGAAAGATCTCGGCTACGCCGAGGGCTATCGCTACGCGCACAACGAGGCCGATGGCTATGCCGCCGGCGACAGCTATTTACCGGAAGAACTGGTGGGTACTCGCTACTACACGCCGGTGTCGCGTGGCCTGGAAATCAAGATCGGCGAAAAGCTCGCGCGGCTTCGCGAGCGTGACGCCGAAGCCGCGGCCGAGCGGCGGGTGACGCGCAGTCACCCCGACGCCGGGACCACCGACACGGGGTAGTTGCGCTCAGTCGTGCGCCGCGGCGATCAGCTGCTCGGCCACGTCGGCCACGTCTGGGCCGATGACGTCCGGCGTTTCCCCCGCGCTGTTGAGCACGGCGCCGTCGCGCGCGACGAACGCGCCCTGGCAGCCGGCGCGCATCGCGCCCGTCACGTCCCAGTCGTGGGCGGCAATCAGGCGAAAGGCCGCGGGTTCGCAATCCAGCGCGTTCGCGGCGACGGCATAGGCCGCCGGATGAGGTTTGTAGCACTGGGCCTGGTCGACCGAGAGCACGTGCGTGAACAGCGATGTGAGTCCGGCGTGGCGGAACTGCGCGTCGACCGTCTTCTGTGCCGAATTGGTCAGCGCGACAAGCGTGAAACCGGCGGCCTTCAGCCGCGCCAGTGCATCCGGCACATCGTCGTGGGGCGGCAGCGTGGCGATCGTGTCGAATATGTGCTGTCGATCCGCGGTCTCGAGTGAAATGCCGTCCTGGCGCGCCAGGGTGTCCAGACAATGCCCGGCTAGCGTGCCGAAATCGCGAAACTCGCCGGTCAGTGTGGTGACCGTCGACCAGTGCAGCAGGCTCGCGAACCAGCGTTTGCGGGCGCTCGCGTCGCCGAACGCGGCGTCGAAACAACCGTCCAGGGGCGCAAGATCGAGCAGGGTTTCGTTGACGTCGAATACCAGCAGCGGTGTATGCATGATCGGGTTCGTGTCGGAGGTGTCAGCCCGTCAGGCTAAGCCCCCGACGCAACGAATACGAGCGCGCGGCCGCCATTCCCGGCTCGTGCGCCCGCGCGACCATCAGAGCGCCGAGCTGCGGCGCATTCGATGAGCGCTCGGCCCCGCTTGCCGACGGCCGCACCATGCGGTGGGTGGCTAAGCCATAGGTATTAGTACGGTATGTCGTTTATGATTGCGGGTATCGACAGGCCCGAGGACACCGAGGCCATGCCCGCAGATCACGTTGAGGCGACGATGAAGGTCGTAATTGCAGATGACCACCCCCTGTTTCGGTCGGCGCTGAGCCAGGCCGTCAATCAGTGTCTGGATTCACCGGAACTGCTGACCGTCGGCTCCTTCGACGAACTCAGCGATATCCTCAAGAGCGAAGCCGCGGCGGACCTGCTGCTGCTCGACCTCAACATGCCGGGCGCTCGCGGTTACTCCGCGCTCGTGCACGCACGTAGCGTGGCGCCGGCCCTGCCGGTGATTGTGGTGTCGGCCTACGAGGATGCGAGCGTCGCCCGGGCCGCTCTGGATCACGGCGCGTCCGGCTTCATTCCGAAGTCGTCCTCGCCGGAAACCATGGCCGAGGCCATCGACACCGTCCTCGCCGGCGATCGCTGGGCACCGGAAGCGGTGGATCAGGTCGAGAACAGCGACAGCGCGTTTACCGACAAGCTCGCGCTGCTCACACCACAGCAGCAGCGCGTGCTGGTGATGCTGACCGACGGTCTGCTCAACAAGCAGATCGCGATCGACCTGGATATTTCCGAAGCCACGGTCAAGGCGCATATCACCGCGATCCTGCGCAAGCTCGGCGTGCATACCCGCACCCAGGCGGTGATCGCCGCGCGCAGTCTTGAAATCGACTGGGCCAGCTACGGCCGCAGCGCGCCCGGCGCGCCCGAAAACGGCTAGCGGCCTCGACTAGACGTCCGCCGTGTCGGTGGCCAGCCGCGCCAGCGTAGCGCGCAGCTTGGCCGGGGCCAGCGGTTTGTAGAGCACCGTCACATCCATGGCGCGCGCGCGTTCCAGAATCGCCCGGTCCCGGTTGGCCGTGATCAGCACGCAGGCCAGTGGCCTGACCGCGCGTAAGGCCTGTGCCAGCTCCAGCCCGTCCGGTTGATCGCTGCCGAGATCGAAATCCAGGACCGCGATATCGATCGGAATATCGGCGACCACGGCCGCGGCATCGCCGGCTGGTGTGGTGATGCATTCGGCCTGCCAGCGTTCCAACAGGCCGGCCAGTGCGTCGAGCGACGCGTCGTCGTCGTCCACGCATAGAATCTGGCGGCCGGCCAGCGTCTGGACATCGTCGCGCGCCGTTGGCAGTTGTTGGGTCGCGTCCTGCGTGGCGGGCGCCACACGCGCGAGCGAAAGACAGAACAGCGTCCCGCGGCCGACCTTCGACCGTACCTCGATCTCGTGGCCGAGCAGCCTTGCCATGCGGTCGGCGAGCGACAAGCCGAGCCCGAGGCCGCGATCGCTGGCAGCGCTGCCCGAGGCACCGCGAGAGAACTCGTCGAATATCGAGCCGAGCTGTTCTTCCTCGATGCCCGGCCCGGTATCCCAGACCTGGATGCGGATCGTGTCGCCGCTGCGACGGGCACCCAGCAGCACGCGCCCGCTGCGGGTGTAGCGCACCGCATTGGATAGAAAATTCTGCAGGATGCGACGCAACAGCGCCGGGTCGCTGCGTACCCAGCAGCTCGAGGGCACGCTGCGCAGCTCGAGCCCGGCTTCGCTCGCGAGCACGGCGAACTCCGCGGTGAGCGGTTCCAGCACCTGGGCGAGCGGAAAAGGCGCCGGGTCGATGTCCCAGGCGCCGGCATCGATCTTCGAGATATCGAGCAGCGGCTCCAGTAGCGCCTGTGCCGCTTCCAGTGACGTCTGGATATGGGTCAGCGCTTCGTTCTGGCGTTCGCCGCCCCCATCGCGCGCGGTCGCGGCGAACAGCCGCGCGGCGTTGAGCGGCTGCAACAGGTCGTGGCTGGCGGCCGCGAGAAAACGTGTCTTGCTCAGGTTGGCCCGTTCGGCTTCGCGGCGGGCCTCGTGCGCCGCGCGCTGGGCCTGCGCGCGCTGATCGTTTTCGCGGCGCAGACCTTCGTTCGCGCGGCTGAGCGCAGCGGTGCGTTCGGCCACCCGGGCCTCGAGCTGTTCGTTGGCGCGGGTCAGCGCGGCCTCGGTGCGCTTGAAGGCGGTGATGTCGTTGAAGGTGGTCACGAAACCGCCCCCCGGCATCGGGCTGCCGGTCATCTGCAGCACGGTGTCGTTGTGGCGATGCCGCTCGAAGCGGTGCGGTCTGCCTTCGCGCATGTGGGCCAGGCGCTTCCGTACGTGCTCTTCGACCGGGCCCGGGCCGCATTCGCCGCGCATCGCGTTGAAACGAATGAGATCGGCGACGGGGCGACCGGTGCGCACGAGCCCGGGCGGATATTCGAACAGCTCCAGATAGCGGCTGTTCCAGGCCACGAGACGCAGATCCTGATCGATTACCGAAATGCCCTGGTCGATATTTTCCAGTGCGGCCTGTAGCACGCTACGGTTGAACTGCACGGCGTCGGCGGTGCGGTCGATCAGCCGGACCATGTCCTCGATCGCCAGATCGCGCTGGCGCAGGCCGGAGGCGAGCATGAGCCGTGCCGACGCGCTGCCGACCACGCCCGCCAGACGACGCTCGGCGAATTGCAGCAGATGGGCGTCGACGAGTTGATTGGACAGCATCTCGCGGTTGTGATGCCCGCCGTATTCCTCGAGCGCGGCGCGCGCTGCCTGCACCCCCAGAAAACGCTGAAGTAGCACCTCCAGCTCGGCGACACGAATGGCCGGTTGTTTGGGCTCGATGCGGCGCCGCTGCGGGCGCTGTACGCCGAGATCGACGAATGCGATCGCCTGGGCGCGTTCGATCAGGCTGGTGGAACTGTTGAGCGAAACCGCCGTCATCACCGCGATGTCGGTGACCAGGATCCAGAACACGCCGTGCGTAAGCTGGTCGCCGAAGTCGTAGCCGAACAGGGCCTGTGGTGCCAGCCAGCTGATATGAAACGGGCCGGTGGCGACCCAGCCGGTGTCGAACCAGCCGACGGCGGCGAGATTAGGCAGCACCAGCGTGTAGGCCCAGGCGGCGAGACCGGCGGCCAGGCCGGCGACCACACCGCGCCGGCCGATGCCGCGTAGATAAAGCCCGCCGATCAGCGGCGGCAGGAAAAGCGAAACGCCAGCAAACGATAACAGGCCGATCGACGCCAGAGCCTCCGACGTGCCGAACAGCCGATAACAGCACCAGGCGAGCACCAGGATGGCGACGATCAGCGCGCGCCGGATGTGCAGCAGCGCGTCGCCCAGATCGCGTCGGCCGGCAAAGCCCAGCCGCGGCATCCGCAGCGCCAGCGGCACCACGATCTCGTTGCAGAGCATGGTCGCGAGCGTGACGGTGGCCATGATCACCATGCTGGTACCGGCCGACACGCCACCGATATAGGCAAACAGCGCCACCACGTGGGCGTCCGCCTGTAGCGGCAACGCGAGCACGAAGCGATCGGGATTGACCTCGCCCGGTTCGAACAGCACCAGCCCGGCCGCGGCCAGCGGCACCACGAACAAGGACATCAGCAGCAGGTACAGCGGGAACAGCCAGCGTGCCGTGGCCAGGTCACGGGTATCGGTATTCTCGACCACACCGACATGGAACTGACGCGGCAGGCAGAGGGTCGCGGCAACAGCCAGAACGCAGGTCGTCACGAAACGCGGCTCGAGCAGCGGCGCGTTGAACAGCGCATTGAACTTGTCGACCTGGTTGGCCTGGGCGAACAGATCGTCGAGGCCGTTGAACATGCCGTAGACGACAAAAAGCCCCACACAGAGGAAGGCGGCGAGCTTAACCACCGACTCGAACGCAATCGCCAGAATCAGCCCCTGGTGGGACTCGCGCGGATTCACGTGCCGGGTGCCAAAAAAGATCGTGAACACGGCCATGAGCACGGCCACGTAGAGCCCGGTATCCACCCAGGGCACGTCCGGCGTGGCGGCCACACTGGTCGTGCGTGCGCCCTGCGACAGCGTGTAGAACGACATCGTCAGCGCCTTGAGCTGCAGGGCGATATAGGGCAACACGACGAGAAGCGCGATGCCGGAGACCAGCGCGGCCAGGCCCTGCGACTTGCCGTAACGCGCAGCGATGAAGTCGGCGATCGACGTGGTGTTCTGCTGCTTGGCGATCAGCAGCATCTTGCGCAACACCGGCGAGAACACGAGCAGAGCGACCATCGGGCCGACGTAGATCGGCAGGTAGGTCCAGCCCTGGGTCGCCGCGCTGCCGACGTTGCCGAAAAAGGTCCACGACGTGCAATACACGGCCAGCGACAGCGCATAGACGATCGGGCGCGGGCCCGGGCGCTTGTGGACCCGTCCGCGACGATCGCCGAGATAGGCGATCACGAACAGCACCCCGATATAGACCATCGAGATCGTGACGAGAATCCAGGCGCTGACGATGATGCTGTCCCCCGACGGCGTGCTTGGCCGTCATCGCGTGTTTCTGACTGTGCGGCGCCGGGCCCCAGGGCTGCAGCCGCCTGCCGCGGCCCATATAATGCCGCGCAAATTCGCAGACAACGACGTTATGCTCGATCCCCGGCTGCTACGCAATGACCCGCAGGCCGTCGCCGAGGCGCTCAAACGCCGCGGCTTCGATTTCGATGCCCAGGCCTACGGCGAGCTGGATGCGCGCCGCAAGTCGCTGCAGACGCGCACCGAGGAGCTGCAGGCCGAGCGTAATCGTCGCTCCAAGGCCATCGGCAAGGCCAAGGCCGCGGGCGAGGATATCGAACCGCTCAAGGCCGAGGTGAGTGGCCTGGGTGACCAGCTCGACGAAGCCAAGCGCGAGCTGGACACGATCCAGGCCGAGCAGGACGCCGTGCGCGCCGGTCTGCCCAACATTGCGGCCGACGATGTGCCCGACGGCGAAAGCGAGGACGACAACGTCGAAGCGCGTCGCTGGGGCGAGCCGCGCGCATTCGATTTCGACGTGCGTGACCATGTTGAAGTCGGCGAGGCGCTGTCGGGCCTGGATGCCGCGACCGCCGCAAAGATCACCGGCGCGCGCTTCACCGTGCTGCAGGGGGGCGTGGCACGGCTGCACCGCGCGCTGATCGCCTACATGCTCGAGACCCATCTCGCGAACGGTTACACCGAGCTGAACGTGCCTTATATCGTCAACGCACGTTCGCTTTACGGTACCGGACAGTTGCCCAAGTTCGGCGAGGACCTGTTCCGGCTGGCCGAGCCGGAGGACTACTACCTCATTCCGACGGCGGAAGTGCCGATGACCAACATCGTGGCCGACGAGATCGTCGATTTCGATCGGCTGCCGTTGAAGTTCGTGACCCATTCGCCGTGCTTTCGTGCTGAAGCGGGTGCTGCCGGGCGCGACGTGCGCGGCATGATCCGCCAGCACCAGTTCGAGAAGGTCGAGATGGTCAACGCCGTGCTGCCGGAAGAATCCGACGCCGCGCTGGAGGCGCTCACGGCAAGCGCCGAGTCCATTCTGCAGGGGCTGGAACTGCCGTATCGCGTGGTGACGCTATGCACCGGCGACATCGGCTTCGCCGCGGCCAAGACCTACGACCTCGAAGTCTGGCTGCCCAGCCAGGAGACCTATCGCGAAATCTCGTCCTGCAGCAACTGCCGTGATTTCCAGGCCCGGCGCATGGGCGCGCGCTATCGCGATCCGGAGACCGGCAAGCCACGACTGCTGCATACCCTCAATGGCTCGGGGCTGGCGATCGGACGTACGCTCGTTGCGGTGCTGGAGAACCACCAGAACGCCGATGGCAGCGTGACGATCCCCGCGGCGCTGCGACCGTTCATGGGCGGTATCGAAAAGCTCGAAGCCTGAATCGACCTCTATAGCCCGCGCCACGCGCACCGATCGCGGCGCCGCGAGGCCGGCCCGCTGATTACGCCACGTGTCGGCGCGAACGCTCGGTTTATGTGTGGAGCGCGGCGGCTCGGCGGTATGAGCGAACCGGCGTCTACAGCTCAGGCAGCTCGTCCAGCAGCCGCTTCACGAGCGCTTCGTAGCGGGCATCCGGATAGCAGGCGACGGCCTCGTCGATGCGCTCGCTGGTCAGATGCGGGGCGAAGGTCTGGATGAAGTGGCGCATATAGCCGCGCAGGAAGAGGTTGTGGCGAAAGCCGATATGGGTGGTGCTGGCCGCGAACAGATGGCTGGCATCCAGGCGGACCAGATCCTGGTCGCTGTCCGGGTCGTAGGCCATGTTGGCGACCACGCCCACCCCAAGCCCGAGCCGGACATAGGTCTTGATCACATCCGCGTCCACGGCCGTGAGCACGACGTCGGGCGTCAGCCCCTTGGCCTCGAAAGCGGCGTCGAGGTGCGATCGGCCGGTGAAGCCGAACGTATAGGTCACGATCGGCTGGTCCGCCAGCGCCTCGAGTGAAAGCTGCTTGGCATTCGCCAGCGTGTGACCGCGCGGCACCAGCACGCAGCGGTTCCAGTGATAGCAGGGCAGCATGACGAGTTCGTCGTAATGCTCGAGCGCCTCGGTAGCTATGGCGAAATCGGCATCGCCGGCGGCGGCCCAGCTTGCGATCTGTGGTGGCGCGCCCTGATTGATATGCAGCGAGACCCGCGGGTACTCGCGCCGGAATGCGCCGATGACCGGGGGCAGGGCATAGCGCGCCTGGGTATGGGTGGTGGCCACGCACAGCGAACCGCGGTCGGCGTCCGCGAACTCGCTGGCGGTGCGCGTGATGTTTTCGACTTCGGACAGAATCCGGCGGGTCGTCTCCAGAATGCGCGCCCCGGCAGGGGTGACCCGATCCAGATGCTTGCCGTTGCGTTCGAACACGAGCACGCCGAGTTCGTCCTCGAGCAGCCGGATCTGTTTGCTCACACCGGGTTGCGAGGTATGCAGCGCCTCGGCGGCGGCGGTGATATTCAGGCGCCGTTTGGCGACTTCATTGATATAGACGAGCTGGCGCAGTTTCATGGCGGCTCTTCCCTAAGAACGGTCCGATATGCCGGAATCTTATTAAACTATAAATATATATTTCTATCGGATTTTAAGACCCGCTGCTAGCCTGCGCTCTTTCTCGCGCAAGGAGTCGCTCAGGCGATGTTAGCGTTCAGCGTTGCCGGTCTCGTGGTCGGTGTAGCGGTGGGTGTCACCGGCGTCGGCGGTGGGTCGTTGATGACGCCGCTGCTGATTCTCATCTTCGGATTCGCACCGTCGGCGGCGGTCGGGACCGATCTGCTGTATGCCGCCGGGACCAAGGGCTTCGGCACCTGGCTGCATGGCCGCCAGCAGACCGTGGACTGGCGTGTCGTCGGGCTCATGGCCGCCGGCAGCCTGCCGGCGGCGATCATCACCATCATCTGGTTGCATTACGTCGGACTGAACCCCTGGGTCGAGACGTTGATGACCATCACGCTGTGCGTGGCGATCATCGCCACCGCCGTGCTTACCCTCGTACGCAAGCAGATCATGGCCCGCATGGACGTGACCGACGCCGAGGCGTCGGGTCTGCCGCCGGGGCTGCTGAAGCTGCGCGAGCCGATCACGGTCTTCGGCGGCGTCGTGCTCGGTATTCTGGTGACGCTGTCGTCCGTCGGTGCGGGCGTGCTGGGTACCACGATGCTGCTGCTGCTGTACCCGCGCCGCGCGGCCATTCGTATCGTGGGCACCGACATCGCCCATGCGGTGCCGCTCACGCTTGTCGCCGGCATCGGGCATCTGAGCCTCGGGACCACGGATCTGCCGGTCCTCGGCTTTCTGTTGCTGGGGTCGCTGCCGGGCATCTATATCGGTACACGGCTGGGTTCGCGTTTGCCTGACGGGCTGTTGCGGCCGATCATATCGGTGCTGTTACTCGTGATCGGCGCGAGCATGCTGTTCGACAGCGTGACGTCGCTGATGCACGCCGTCTAGCGCTTCCAAGCCCCAACGAGCGATCTTGTCGAATACCGTACCCAGCCTTCCTGTATTCCTGCGTCTTCTAGACCGCCCGGTTTTGGTTGCCGGCGCAGGGCATGTCGCAAGCCGGCGTGTCGACCGACTTCTGGCGGCCGGTGCGCGCGTTACCGTGGTCGCTCCGACGGCACAGGCGCGTATTCGTGAATGGGCCGATGCGGGCCGCCTGACCTGGCATGCCCGCGCGGCGGTCGCGGCGGATGTCGACGGGCAGCTGCTGGTGTTCGCGATCACCGACGATGGCGATACGAACGCGATGCTGGCCAAGGCTGCCGCCGCGCGAAACGTGCTGGTTCAGCGCGCGGACGACGCCGCCGGTTCGGATTTTCTCGTTCCGGCAGTGGTCCAGCGCGATGCGCTGCAGATCGCCATATCGAGCGACGGTCACGCGCCGACGCTGGCGCGCATCTTGCGCACCCGTCTCGATGCCTGGATACCGCGGGCCTACGGCGACCTGGCCCGGCTTGCCGGCGAATTTCGTGACCGCGTCAAGACCCGTCTGCCGCGTCAGGCGAGGGCGCGCTTCTGGCTGCGCGTGCTCGACGGACCGATCGCCGAAAAGGTTTTTTCCGGCCGCATGACCGAGGCACGCGTCGATCTGGACGATGCGCTGAGTCATCCCGAAGCGGGCCTGCCCACGCGCGGCGAGGTCTATCTCGTCGGCGGCGGGCCGGGCGATCCGGATCTGCTCACCTCACGCGCCTTGCGGTTGATGCAACGCGCGGATGTCGTGCTCCACGACAGCCTGATCGCGCCCGCTATTCTTGAGATGGCCAATCCCGACGCGGAGCGAATCCACGTCGGCAAGCGCGCTGCCCGTCATACGCTGCCGCAGGAGGATATCAACGCCCTGATGGTGCGCCTGGCCGGGGAGGGAAAGCGCGTGCTTCGTCTCAAGGGCGGCGATCCCTTCGTATTCGGCCGCGGCGGCGAAGAGATCGCCCAGCTCGCGGAAGCGGGCATCGCGTTTCAGGTCGTGCCCGGCATTACCGCTGCGAGCGGTTGTGCCGCCTACGCCGGCATACCGCTTACCCATCGCGACTATGCGCAGTCGGTAACGTTCGTGACCGGCCATCTGAAGGCGGGCGAGCTTGAACTGCCTTGGGGGCAGTTGGCGCAGCCCGGCCAGACGGTCGTTTTCTTCATGGCAGTCAAGAGCCTGCCCGTCATCTGCGAGAAGCTACGCGCACACGGGCTTGCAGCAGACTGGCCGGCGGCTCTGGTCATCGAAGGCACGACAGTACGCCAGCGCCTGATTGTCGGCTCGCTCACCGACCTGCCGGCACGGGTGGCGAGCGCGGTCGTCCAGGGGCCGGCGCTATTGATCGTGGGCGAGGTGGTGCGCCTCAACGAGACGCTGGGCTGGTTCCGCCCGGACTCGAATACGGATACCCAGGCATAAAAAAACCCGGCGCCGCATGGCGGGGCCGGGTTTGTCGCCGCGTTCAGGCAGCTTGGCAGTCGCTTACTCTTCGCCCATGAACACGCCGAGCAGCTGCAACAGGCTCAGGAAGAGGTTGTAGATGGTCACGAACAGGGTCACGGTCGCCGTGATGTAGTTCGTTTCGCCGCCGTGCACGATCTCGCCGGTCTGATAGACGATCAGGCCCGACATCAGCAGCACGAACAAGGCCGAGACGGCCATCGACAGCGCCGGGATCGAGAAGATCACCGCGACGATGCTCATCACGAAAGCGACCAGAATGCCCATGAACAACATCCCGGCCCACTGGTTGAAGCGCTTGCCGGAGGCCAGCGCGTAGGCCGACATGCCCATGAAGATCGTGCCGGTGCCGCCGAGCGCGAGCATCACGATCTCGCCGCCGTTCGAGAAGGCGTTGAGGTACATGTTCAGGATCGGGCCGATGGTGTAGCCCATGAAGCCGGTCAGCGCGAACACGCTGACGAGACCCATCGCACTGTTCTTGGTCTTCTCGACCGCGAAAAGCAGGCCGAAGTAGCCCACCAGCGTGATGATCAGACCCGGGTGCGGCGCGTTGAGCGCCATGGCGGTGCCGGCCACGGCTGCCGAGAACAGCAGCGTGAGCGACAGCAACATATAAGTGTTGCGCAGCACACTGTTGGTAGCCAGCGCGGTCTGCGCGCGGGAAGATTGGACGGTACGTTCCGCGTTCATTGATGCTCTCGGATTAATGAGTGAGTTGAGGCTAGCACGGTTTGTCGGTGAGGAAATCTTTGCTTGAACAATGCAGATAATCCGCCTGTTCACCGCGATTGTACGGTTGATGCAAAGACCGTTCCGCGGGACGCGAGTTCCCGCCGCGCTCTTGCTTTTAATGGGGGCGACGAGCGCCTGCACAACACCGGCTCAGGCACCGGAAATGGCATGGCCCGCCGCTATCGGACCCCCGACAACTAAACACCGGGATATACGCCGTCTGGTTAATGACGGTTTCGTTGTCGGCTACGACCGCGACCGCGATGAAGCGGCGTGGGTCGCCTATCGGGCGCAGCCCGTCGCCGCATATCGCGCCATGCCCAGGCCGCCGTTTACTGCCGACCCGCGTCTGGCCGCGCTAAAGCCGTCGCCGCATTACGGCGGCGCTGATTACGACCGCGGCCATCTGGCACCGAACTATCTGATCAGCCAGGTTTACGGGCGTCAGGCACAGCGCCAGAGCTTCTATTACAGCAACGTCGCGCCGCAGCGGCCGCGCCTGAATCAGCTTGTCTGGCAGCGTCTCGAGGAGATTGAGGCGGATGCGTTGGCCGCAAGGGCAGGCGCGCTTTGGGTCGTTCTGGGCCCGATTCCGGGCACCGATCCGTCGGCGCCACCCCAGGCTTTCTTTCGCCTCTGGATTGCGCGTACGCCTTCGAACGACTGGGCACTGCTCGCCTTGCGCGTACCGCAATCGGTGCGCGGGGACGAGCGGCTCAGCGATTTCATCGTGCCCATCGACCGGATCGAGCAGGAGACGGGGCTGGATTTTCTCAGCGGGCTGAGTGGCGCGCGCCAGCGAGCGCTCGAATCGCGTGCTGCGCCGGCCACGACGCTCGATTTCGATGCGCTCGCCTGCGAACCGGCGCGCTACGGGCGCCGCTGGCAGGGGCGCGATGGTATAGAGCTGCGCTATGACCGCTGCAACTAGGCGCCCGGTGTCGGCTCGCTCGGCGTGTCGAATGCGACCGGCTCGGCGTCCTCGCCGTCGCCGAGCAGCTGGTCGACGCGCAGTTCCGCATGCTTGAGTGTCTGCTGACACTGGCGCGCGAGGGTCACGCCGCGTTCGAACTTGGCGAGCGCCTGTTCGAGAGAGACATCGCCGGTTTCCAGCGCTTCGACCAGGGCCTCGAGTTCGGTGACCGACTCCTCGAATTCGGCCAGACGGGGCTTGGCCTCGGTTTCGGCCGGCGCGTCGGATTTGCGGGGCATGCGCGTTGCTCGTGCTGATGAATGGCGGGGCCGGCCAGTGTAGCGACGTCGACAACCGGCGTCAGCGCCCGTCCATACTCTATTGCCAGCGGGGACGGCGTAGCTTAACGTGCCGCGCAACCGCCGGCAGGCATTCGCGCGGTGGCTCCTAGCGCCGCCGTGGATCGATCAACCTTTCCAGAAGACGAGGGCTCATGGCCAGCCGCTACGACGCTGCCGATATCGAAGTACTGTCCGGACTGGACCCGGTCCGCAAGCGCCCGGGCATGTTCACGGATACCGCGCGGCCGAACCATCTCGCCCAGGAAGTCATCGACAACAGCGTGGACGAGGCGCTGTCTGGCTATGCCAGCGAGATCGAGGTGGTGCTGCACGCCGACGGTTCGCTGTCGGTCACCGACAACGGCCGCGGCATGCCGGTGGATGTGCACCCCGAGCAGGGCGTGCCCGGCATCGAGCTGATCCTCACGCGTCTGCACGCGGGCGGCAAGTTCTCCAACAAGCAGTATCAGTTCTCCGGCGGCCTGCACGGCGTGGGCGTGTCGGTGGTCAACGCGCTGTCCACGTCGCTGGTCGTCCAGGTCTGGCGCGGCGGCACCCACTACGAGATGCGTTTTGCCGGCGGCGAGCTGGAAAGCCCGCTCACCGAGATTGGCAGCTGTGCCAAGAACAAGACCGGCACCAAGCTGCATTTCGATCCCGACCCGCAGTATTTCGACAGCCCGCGGTTCGCCACCGCGCGCCTGAAGCATCTGCTGCGCGCCAAGGCGGTGCTGTGCCCGAACCTCAAGGTGCATTACGTCGACGAGGCCGGCGAGGAAGACATCACCTGGCAGTATGCCGACGGTCTGGCCGATTACATGGCCGCCGCGCTCGAAGGCATCGAGTGCATCATCAGCCCGGCGTTCACCGGCGGTGAGGACGGCGGCAGCCAGACCGTGGACTGGGCGCTGACCTGGCTGGCGCCCGATCAGCCGGGCATGGACGGCGTCGCCGAAAGCTATGTGAACCTGATTCCGACGGCGTCCGGCGGCACCCACGTCAACGGTTTGCGCAGCGGTTTGACCGAAGCGGTGCGCGAGTTCTGCGAATTTCGTAACCTGCTGCCGCGGGGCGTGAAGATCGCCCCGGAAGACGTCTGGTCCGGCTGTACCTATGTGCTGTCGGTGAAGATGAACGAGCCGCAGTTCTCGGGTCAGACCAAGGAACGGCTGTCCTCCCGCGATATCAGCGGGTTTGTGTCCGGCGCGGTCAAGGACGCCTTCTCGCTGTGGCTGAACCGCCATGCCGAGACCGGCGAACTGCTGGCCGCCCAGATTATCGGCAACGCCCAGGCCCGCGCGCGCACGGCCAAGAAGGTCAAGCGCAAACGCGTGACCGCGGGGCCCGCGTTGCCCGGCAAACTCACGGACTGCGTGACCGACGACCCGGTTCGTTCGGAGCTGTTCCTGGTCGAGGGCGACTCGGCCGGCGGCAGCGCCAAGCAGGCGCGCGATCGCAATTTTCAGGCGGTGATGCCGCTGCGCGGCAAGATTCTCAACTCCTGGGAAGTCGAGCCGGCCGACATCATGGCCTCCAACGAGATCCACGATATCTCGGTCGCGCTCGGGCTCGATCCGTCCAGCGACAACTTCGAGCGTCTGCGCTATCACAAGATCTGCATTCTCGCGGACGCGGATTCGGACGGTCTGCATATCGCCACGCTGCTGTGTGCGTTGTTCGTGAAGCATTTCCGGCCGCTGGTCGAGCACGGGCATGTGTTCGTGGCCATGCCGCCGCTGTTTCGAATCGACGCCGGCAAGGAAGTCTTCTATGCGCTGGATCGCGACGAGCGCGATGCCATCATGCGTCGGCTCGAGAACGAAAAGAAAAAGCGCAAGATCAGCGTCACCCGTTTCAAGGGCCTGGGTGAGATGAGCGCGCTGCAACTGCGCGAAACCACCATGGCGCCGGACACGCGCCGGCTGGTGCAGCTGGGGATCGAACCCGGCGCCGATACCGATACGAGCGTGGACGAGCTGCTGGACATGTTGCTGGCCAAGAAGCGCGCGAGCGACCGGCGCGCCTGGCTGGAAGAACGTGGCCACGAAGCCGAGGTCCAGTAGGCCGTAGCCGCGACACCACGCGAATGGCAAAAGCCGCCCGCGTGACGATCAACTGAAGAACAAGACGACTGCCCATGGCGAGCACTTTCGAACACGACAGCGAGCGCATGCCGATCAACGCCTTCGCGGAAAAGGCGTACCTCGACTACGCGATGTACGTCATTCTCGATCGCGCGCTGCCGCATGTCGGCGACGGCCTCAAACCGGTGCAGCGGCGTATCGTCTATGCCATGTCCGAGTTGGGGCTGTCGGCAGCGTCCAAGCCGAAGAAGGCCGCGCGTACGGTCGGCGACGTGATCGGCAAGTTCCATCCGCACGGCGATTCGGCCTGCTACGAAGCCATGGTGATCATGGCGCAGCCGTTCTCTTATCGCTATCCGCTGGTCGATGGCCACGGCAACTGGGGCACCGCGGACGATCCGAAATCGTTCGCGGCGATGCGCTATACCGAATCGCGCCTGACCGCCTACGCGGCCACGCTGCTCTCGGAACTGGGGCAGGGCACGGTCGACTGGCAGCCCAACTTCGACGGCACCCTCAACGAGCCGGTCACCATGCCGGCCCGCCTGCCGAACGTACTGCTCAACGGCGGCACCGGCATCGCGGTGGGCATGGCGACGGATATTCCGCCGCACAACCTGCGCGAAGTCGCCGATGCCACCGTGCATCTGCTCAACAATCCGAAGGCCGATCTCGAAGCACTCTGCGAATACCTGCCGGCGCCGGATTTCCCGACCGGCGCGGAGATCATCACGCCGGCCGAGGAAATCCGTGAGCTCTATGCCAAGGGCAACGGCATCGTGCGCCTGCGTGCGACCTATACGATCGAGAACGGCGAGATCGTCATTGATGCGCTGCCTTACCAGACCTCGGGCGCGCGTATCCTCGAGCAGATCGCCGGCCAGATGGCGGCCAAGAAGCTGCCGATGGTCTCGGACCTGCGCGACGAGTCGGATCACGAAAACCCGACCCGCCTGATCATCGTGCCCCGATCCAATCGGGTCGATATCGATGCACTCATGGCGCATCTGTTCGCGACGACCGGGCTGGAAAAGGGCATTCGCGTCAATCTCAACGTCATCGGTCTCGACGGCGCCCCTAGGGTCAAGAACCTGCGCGAAATTCTCGAGGAATGGCTGACCTACCGCCGCCAGACGGTCACCCGTCGCCTCGAACACCGCCTCGACGCGGTGCTCGACCGGCTGCATATCCTGGAAGGCCTGCTCGTGGCCTATCTGAATATCGACGAGGTCATCCACATCATTCGCACCGAGGACGAACCCAAGCCGGTGATGATGGAACGCTTCGGGCTGACCGGTACGCAGACGGATGCGGTGCTCGACCTGCGCCTGCGTCATCTCATGAAGCTCGAAGAGTTCAAGATCCGCGGCGAGCAGGAAGAGCTGGAAGCCGAGCGCAAGACGCTGGAAGCCATCCTCGGCTCGCGCAAGAAGCTCGACAAGCTGATCGGCGACGAGATCATGGCCGATGCCGAAAAGTACGGCGACGATCGACGCAGCCGGCTGGTCGAGCGTGGTCAGGCGAAAGCGCTGTCCGAAGCCGACCTGCTGCCGAGTGAGCCGATCACGGTCGTGCTGTCGCGCCAGGGCTGGATTCGCGCGGCCAAGGGCCACGACGTGGACGCCGCCGGCCTGAATTTTCGCAGCGGCGACGACTATCTCACGCACGCGGCCGGGCGCAGCAACCAGACGCTCGTCGTGCTCGACTCCACCGGGCGCAGCTACACGCTTGCCGCGCACAAGCTACCGTCAGCGCGCGGTCAGGGCGAACCGCTGAGCGGTAGTCTCAACCCGGCCGACGGCGCTCGTTTTGTCGGCGTTGCCCTCGGCGACGAGGACACCCGCTGCGTGCTGGCAAGCTCCGCCGGTAACGCGTTTGCGACCACGCTGGGCGAGATCAGCAGCCGCAATAAATCGGGCAAGGCCGCGCTTGCACCGGGCAAGGGCGCCGACGCGCTCGCCCCCGTCACGATCGCCGGCGATGACCCGGAGGTCTGTGCAATCACCAGCAGCGGCCAACTGCTGTGTTTGCCGCTTGGCGAATTGCCGGTGCTCGCGAAGGGCAAGGGCAACAAGCTGATTTCACTAAAAAAGGACGAACAAGTCATCGCGCTCGCGGCCCTGCCGGCAAGCGCCGGGCTGACGATTTACAGCGGCAAGCGACACATGACGCTGAAGTCCGGCGATCGCGATGCCTATCGCGGGCCGCGTGCCTCGCGCGGCAAACGCCTGCCGCGTGGCTTCACCCAGGTGCAGTCGGTGTCGATCGAGGACAAGTAGCGCTGGGTGGAAGACGCGTTTTGCGCAAGTGCGCTCATCCGCAAAGAAACATCACTGTCCTCAAGTTGCGTCTCGCTTCGTTTTTTCGCGGCTTGGCGTCTTTGCGTGTGGCGTCAACTTGAAGGTGCGATCCGAAAAGATCGTTGGCCGCACGGGGCCCGGATAAAAATCCACATCTCCATCTTGAAACCTATTCGCGACTCCGCCATCTAAACGCTTGAACCCGTCACCGAAAAATCATCGATGAAACGTATCGCCCTGTTTCTGCTGACCAACATCGCCATCATGGTGGTGCTGTCGGTCATTCTTCAGCTGTTTGGCGTCACCAGCCTGCTGGACGAGCAGGGCGTCAATCTCGACTTGCCCTCGCTGCTGATCTTCGCGGCGGTGTTCGGCATGGGCGGCTCGCTGATCTCGCTGGCCCTGTCGAAGTTCATGGCCAAGCGCATGACCGGTGCGCAGGTCATCGAGCGGCCCTCGAACGCAATGGAGAACTGGCTAGTCTCCACGGTGACACGTCAGGCGCGCCAGGCCGGAATCGGCATGCCCGAGGTCGCCATCTACAACTCGCCCGACATGAACGCCTTCGCCACCGGCATGAGCCGCAACAGCGCACTCGTGGCGGTGTCCACGGGCCTGTTGCAGCAGATGAGCCAGGATGAGGCCGAGGCCGTGATTGGCCACGAAGTCACCCATATCGCCAATGGCGACATGGTCACGCTGGCGCTGATCCAAGGCGTGGTGAATACCTTCGTTTTCTTCTTCGCGCACGTGATCGGGCACATCGTCGATCGCATGGTGCTGCGTAACGAACGTGGGCACGGCATCGGTTATTTCATGACCGTGATCTTTGCCGAGATGGTGCTCGGCGTACTCGCCAGCCTGATCGTGTTCTGGTTCTCGCGGCGGCGCGAATTTTCGGCCGACGCGGGCGGTGCCCATCTCGCCGGGCGCGGCAAGATGATCGCCGCGCTGCGTCGATTGCAGGGCGGCGCCATCGCGACGGAACTGCCCGACCAGATTCAGGCGCTGGGTATTTCCGGCAAGAAGGGGCTGGGTATCAAGCGCTATTTCATGACCCATCCGCCGCTCGACGAGCGGATCGCCGCGCTCGAGAACGCTCGCGCCCAGCAGGCGTGAACCGAACGGCCCGGGGCATGTCCCGGGCCTTGGTGTGCGGTCGGATTACAGGTCGACGTCTTGCGACTGCGCGAGCGCTTCGGTGTCCGGTTCCTGGATGAAGTGGCCCTGGACGTAGTTCACGCCCGCCTGCCATAGACGCGCCATACTGTTGGCGTCCTCGATCTGTTCCGCGATCAGCGGAATCTCACGTTCGCGCGCGCTTGAGATGATGTGCGCCAGGCGTTCGTCCTCGTCGCGGCCCAGCATCTGGCGCGCGAAGTCGGGGGCCAGCTTGATGAAGGATGCCGGCATGCGGTCGAGCACCTGCACGGCCTTCGGCGTGCTGCCGTAATGCGTGAGCGCTACCCGGAACTCGGCCGCCTCCAGCTCATCGGCGAGTTTGCGGGCAAGCCGGGTCTGATTGCGGACATCGTCCTCGCGAAAGCTGAAGATCAGATTCCAGCGGCTGATCGGTTTCGCCTCGACCGCGGCGAGCAGCCAGGCCATGAAACGATCCGCGTCCTCGATGGTGGCTGACGACAGCTTCGCGAACAGCGCGATATGGGCATCCTTGGCCCGCTGTTGCCAGATCACGTCCAGACAGCGCTGTACCACCCATCGGTCGATATCGGGCATGAGGCGGGCTTTTTCCGCGGCCGGCAGGAATTCGCCGGGGCGCACGAGCGCACCGCGGTCGTCGACATAACGCAGCAGCGTGTCGAAATAGGGCTGGCTGTCGCCCGCAAGGCTGGTGATGCCCTGATAGGCGAGGCTGAAGCGGTCCTGTGTCAGGGCTTCCCTGAGCCGGGTGGTCCAGGCCTGATCGTCGGCGCTATCCATGGCGGGTGCTGTCTCGGACTGGCAGCGCCGCACGGCATTGCCCCCGTCGTCACGAATCTCGTAGACGGTGTCCATGAGCAGTTGCAGACGCGAGTCGTTCTGCGCCGCGCCGCCGGACAGCACGCAGTGCGCCATGCTCGCGGCCAGGCTCGCGCTGCGGCGTTCGTCGCCGAAGACTTCGTCGGACAGCGACTTGTGCAGGTTCTGCGCGAACTCCTCGATTTCGTTGGCCGAATGACGTTCGACGAGCATCACGTACTCGCCGGCACCGAAACGGAAGACGCGATCCTCGCCTCGAACCGCCTGCAGCAGGTACAGCCCGACCTCCTGAAGAAGCAGATCGCTTTCGGCGAGGCCGAGCTGGTCTTGGAGCGAAGAGATTTCGTCCACCGCGACGAAGACGAGGCCGAGAATCCATTCCTTCGCGCGCGTGGTGGTCTGGGCGAGCACGCCATGCAGCGCCATGCGCCCATCCAGCGCGGGGCCGCGGGCCACGGCGCCGCTGGGCGCGTTCTCTGCGGGCTGCAGCACCAGATTCGTGCGCTGTTCGTCGGACTTCTCGGCGACACCGGGTTTGAGCAACGCCCGCAGGGATGTGCGGTGGTTGAGATGTGTGGTGATGTCGAACACGAGTGCGGTGTCCGAATGGGTGGTGGCGACCTGTTCGAGCGCATCCGCGAACCGGGTGCGGTCGTGCGGGGCGATCCGGTCCAGCAGGTCGATACCGCGGGCGTCCTCAACGTCGTCCACGCCGATCAAGCGGGCAAAGGCGGGGCTCGGGTCCGCCACACGGCGGTCCACGAGCGTGGCGCGCGCGTCTTGGCTTTGACTCAAGAGCACGTCCAGGCGGCGCTGTGTCTGATTGAGGCGCTGGGCAGCGTCGGCGATTTCGACCCGCGTGCGCCCGACTTCGAGCGCCTGGCGAAAACGCGTGCGGATATCCTGCTCGGATTCGACGCTCAGCAGGTCCCAGGCGCCGGCGGCAACGGCGGCGTCACGGTCGAGACCGGCATCGCCGGTGTTCAGCAGGATGACGGGCGCGGTGCCGGCTAGGCCCTGGACCAGCCCGAGTTCGCGCTCCGCGCGGGTGGGGTCGGCGTGACAATGCAGACCGACCACGGCCACCCCCGAAATCACGCCCTCGTCGGAGAGTTGCGTGGGATCGTCCGAATGCACGATATCGACGGGGTCGTTGCGATCGTCCAGGGCCTGGCGGATGGTTTCGAACACCGCCTGCTCGGTGGTCACCGTCAGCACGGCGAGCGTATTGGCGACCCCGGTGCCGTGCAGCGCCTGCGGCGCTGTCGTCTGCTGGTTCAATCCTGCCCCCTGTGCACTCATAGATTCCTCAAGCGGTCATCGCGGCGTCGTGGCCGAGCACCTGCTTGGCCTGTTCGCCCGGGTTCTCGCGCGCCAGGCGTGGTACAAGATATCCCGGCAGCCGGCTGGCAAGTGCCGTCATCAGCCGGCGCGCGACCGGCTCGGCGACCTCGAAATGGGCCGTGCCGGCGACGCGATCGAGCAGATGCAGATAGTACGGCATCACCCCGATGGCGAAGAGTCGCTCGCTCAGCGCGGCCAGCGTATCCGCGTCGTCGTTGACGCCGCGCAGCAAGACCGCCTGGTTGAGTAGTGTTGCCCCCGCGTCGCGCAACGCCGTCATGCGAGCGCCCAGATCGGCGTCGAGCTCCTGCGGGTGATTGGCATGGATCACCACCACGCATTGCTGCTTGCGCTGCGCAATCCAGTCGACAAACGCATCGTCGACGCGCTGCGGCAGCACGACGGCAGTGCGCGTGTGGATGCGCAGGCGCTCGACGTGCGCGATCGCATCCAGGCGCTCGCCGATTACGGCCAGTCGGGCATTGCTTAGCGACAAGGGATCGCCACCGGAGAGAATGACTTCACGAATACTGGTATCGGCCGCAATGCGCTCCAGTGCAGTCTGGCCCTGTCGTGCGCCGGCGTGCTGGGCGGCGTAATCGAAATGGCGCCGGAAACAGTACCGGCAGTGCACCGCGCACGCGCCGGTGGTCACCAGCAGCGCGCGGCCGTGGTATTTGTGCAGCACGCCGTCGCCCAGCGCACTGGCGTGATCGCCCACGGCATCGATATCGAACCCGGGTACGGTATCGTTCTCGGCGTCGACCGGGAGCACCTGGCGCAGTAGCGGATCGTGGACATCGCCTTGGCGCATGCGCGCGACGTAGGCGCGGGGCACGCGCAACCCGAAGCCGGTCGCCGTACGCCGTGCCGGCTCGCGGTAATGCTCGGGCAGGTCGAGCAGATCGAAGAGGGTGTCCACGTCGGTGACCGCCTCGCGCATCGCCCGCTGCCAGCCGCCCTCGCTTTGCGATAGACTGGCGCGATCGACGGCAGGGGCGCGCAGGGATTCGGCGGTCGCGTGTTGCATGTCCGCAGTGTAGAGCGCCACCCGCGCCGCGCCAACCGCAGGCCCCGCGCATTCGCGCGTCTTTCATCCACGCAAAAACAAGCTTCTATGGCGACGTTCAATACCAACCAATTCAAGGGCGGACTCAAGATCATCCTCGACGGCGACCCGTACAACATCGTCGAGAACGAGTTCGTGAAGCCCGGCAAGGGTCAGGCCTTCAACCGCGTCAAACTGCGCAACCTCAAGACCAATCGCGTGGTCGAGCGGACCTTCAAGTCGGGCGATAGCGTGGAAGCGGCCGACGTATTCAATCTCGATCTTCAGTTTCTCTATCACGACGGCGAGTTCTGGCACTTCATGGAGCCGAACAGCTTCGAGCAGTATCAGGCCGGCGAAGCCGCGGTGGGCGAATCGGCGCAGTGGATCAAGGCTCAGGATATGTGCAGCGTCACGCTGTGGAACGGCACGCCGTTGCAGGTCGATGCGCCCAATTTCGTGACCCTCGCGGTCACCGAGACCGACCCGGGCGTGCGGGGCGACACCTCGGGCGGCGGCGGCAAGCCGGCGACGCTGGAAACGGGTGCGGTGGTGCGCGTACCGCTGTTCATCGAAGAAGGCGAAGTCCTGAAGGTGGACACGCGCAAGGGCGAGTACGTCTCGCGCGCCAACGAAAACTGATCCCCGGCCGATCCCGTGGCCGATGACGACTGGCGGCCCGGGGCCTCCCGGGCGACGCTTGAACGGCGGGCCGGTCTGCGCGCGGATATTCGCCAATTCATGGCGGCCGCCGGCGTGCTGGAGGTCGACACACCGCTGATCAGCACGGCCGCGCCCGCGGAGCGCGGTTTGCAGTGCATGGCCGTCGAGAGGGGCGGCCACCTGGTTCCGTCGCCCGAGCACGGGCTCAAGCGCCTGCTCGCAGCCGGCGCCGGGCCGATCTATCAGATGGGGCCGGTGTTTCGCGCCGGTGAAGCGGGGCGCTGGCACAACCCCGAATTCTGCATGCTCGAGTGGTACCGTCCGCGTGCCGCGATCGACGACATCATCGACGAGACCGAGGCGCTGCTTGGCGCATTGACCGGTCTGGAATGTGCGCCACGCACCTCTTACCGCGCTGTCTTCCTGTCGGTCACCGGCCTCGACCCGATCGAATGCGCGACCGACGCCCTGGCAGCCTGGGCACGGCAACACGATCTCGCGCCGGCAAACATGGCCGATGAGCATGACCGCGCCTTCTGGCTGGATCTGATCATGAGCCTGGCGGTACAGCCGACGCTGGGCGAGTCCGCGCCGGTTTGCGTGACCGATTTCCCCGCCGAGGACGCAGTGCTGGTCGAGACACACCCCGACGACGACCGCGTGGCGTGGCGTTTCGAATGTTTCTGGCAGGGCGTCGAGCTCGCCAACGGGGCCCAGGAACTCACCGACGCCGCCACGGCGCGTGAGCGCATGGCGCGCGAGCAGACGTTGCGTCGCGAGGCGGGCCGCGCCGTGCCGCCGCTCGACGAGAAGCTGCTGGCGGCGATGACGGCGGGGCTGCCGCGATGCGCCGGCGTTGCGCTCGGGGTCGATCGGCTGCTGGCGCTGGTTTGCGGGTTCGACTCGTTAGCGCCTGTACTGGCGTTCGACTGGGCGCGACGCTGACCACGACGCGCCCCTGTCGCCTTGTCAGGCGCCCGTACCCAGGCGCGCGATCGATTGGCCCAGTACAAGCTTCTGGCCGGTTGTGAGCTCGTCCTGCCAGTTCAGTGCGCCGGGGCCGAACAGCAGGATCACGCTGGAACCGATCGAGAACCGCCCCATCTCGTCCCCGCGGGCGTAGTAGGCCTGCTCGAGCGCGGTGTCCGAGAAGTTCTCGTCGCGTGGGGCGGGGCGATGTGGCGGACAGATCTGGCCGGCCCAGCGGGTGTGAATGCCGCCGACGATGAACGCGCCGACCATCACCACCGCCATCGGCCCGACGGCCGTGTCGAACAGTGTCACGAGCCGTTCGTTGCGCGCGAACAGCCGCGGTATCGATCGCACGCAGCGCGGATTGACCCCGAAAAGCCGGCCCGGCACGTAGCGCATTTCGCGCACGCAGCCATCCATCGGCATGTGCACGCGGTGATAGTTGTCCGGGGCGAGATAGAACGTGGCATAGCGGCCGCCGAGAAACGCGGCCGACCACGCTTCACTGCCACCGAGCAGGGTGTGCAGGTCGTAGGTCATGCCCTTGGTCTGGCAGATCGTGCCGGTACGGGCGTCGCCGAATGCGCCGAGCGTGCCGTCGACGGGGGATACGACGAGCTCGCGATCATCCGGCATCGGGCGCGCGCCCGGCGCGAGCGCGCGGGTGAAGAAGGCATTGAAACTGGCGTAGGCACGCGCATCCGGCTGGGCCGCCTCGCTCATGTCGATGCCGGGGTAAAGCCGCATGAATACGTCGATGAGGCGTTGCTTGAGCCAGGGCAGGCGCGCCCGCGCGAGCCCGTGGGCCGCGCGCGAAATCGCACGTGTGGGCAGGAACCAGAACAGGGCGGCGAACAGGCGGTCGCCGGCGCTGGCCGGAGAGGATGACGTCATGCGCAGCGGTGGTCACTCGATTGATGCGCGCAGCGTAGCGTCACCGCGACGGCACGCAAAGCGGTCAGGTGGTTTATCCTAGCTGCGCCGCTGCCCGACCGGTGGCCTGCGTGTGCGCGTTTTCGAAGTTCGCTACCTGCAACAGTGTGGCGGCACGCGCGCTGGCGCCGGGCGCGGGCGCACTCACGCCGTCGACAAACGAGCAGGTATGACCGACAACGACAACAACGAAATCGCCAGCACGCTTACGCGGGTTCTCGACTACATCCGCTGGGGGGCGTCGCGTTTCGTTGCGGCCGAGCTCGCCTTCGGCCACGGCAGCGACAACGCCATCGACGAGGCCGCCCACCTGGTGCTCGATACGCTGCGCCTGGGCCCGGAAATGCCCGATGCCTATCTCGACGCCACGTTGACGCCCGCGGAGCGTGCCGCGGTGATCGCGATCATCGAGCGCCGTATCGAGAGTCGTCAGCCGGCGGCCTACATCACCCGCAAGGCCTGGTTTGCCGGGCTCGAATTCTTCGTCGACGAGCGCGTTATCGTGCCGCGTTCGCCCATCGCAGAGTTGATCGAAACCGAGTTCCAGCCCTGGCTGGGGCATCGCGAGCCGTTGTCGATTCTGGATCTGTGTACCGGCAGTGGCGCGATCGCCATTGCCTGTGCGCTGGCATTTCCAGAGGCGCGCGTGGTCGCCACCGACGCCAGCGCCGATGCGCTCGATGTCGCGCGCATCAACAGCGACAAGCACGATATCGGTCCGCAGGTCGAATACGTCGAGGCCGATCTGTTCGACGGGCTGCCCGCCGAGCGTTTCGACCTGATCGTGAGCAATCCGCCGTATGTCACCCGTGACGAGTGGGCGGGTCTGGCGCCGGAGTATCTGCATGAACCGGGCTTTGCCTTTCATGGCGATACCAACGACCTGTCGCTGGTCACCCGACTGCTGTTCGGTGCCTGCGATTACCTGAGCGACGACGGGCTGCTGATACTGGAGGTCGGTTACAGCGCGTTCTTGCTGGAACAGACCCATCCGGATCTGCCGATAACATGGGTCGAACTGGAGCGCGGCGGGCTCGGCGTGGGCGTGCTCGAAGCCGAAGACTTGCGCGCCTGGGTCGATGCCCAGCGCGAAACCACGAGCTGAAACTATGGCAGGCAATACCTGGGGCGAACGATTCACGGTCACCACCTTCGGCGAAAGCCATGGTCCGGCGATCGGCTGCATTGTCGATGGCTGCCCGCCCGGCATCGAGATCAGCGAAGCCGATCTGCAGGCCGATCTGGATCGCCGCAAGCCGGGCACATCGCGCTATGTGACCCAGCGTCGCGAGGACGACTGCGCGCGCATCGTCTCCGGTGTTTTCGAGGGCCGGACCACGGGCACGCCGATCGGTCTGATCATCGAGAACACCGACCAGCGTTCGCGTGACTACTCCAAGATCAAGGACGTGTTCCGCCCCAATCATGCGGACTATGCCTACCTGCAGAAATACGGTATTCGCGACTATCGCGGCGGCGGGCGTTCCTCCGCGCGCGAGACGGCGACCCGCGTGGCGGCCGGCGCGATCGCGCGCAAGGTGCTCGCCGAGCGCTTCGGCGTGCGTATCCAGGGTTATCTCGCAGCGATGGGCCCGCTCACGCTCGCCTGCGAGGATCTGGATGCAGCCAATCACAACCCGTTTTTCTGCGCCGAGCCGACGCGGCTCGAGGAGCTGGAGACCTACATCAACGCGCTGCGCAAGGACGGGGATTCGATCGGCGCGCGTATCAACGTCGTCGCGACCGGCGTACCGCCGGGGTGGGGCGAGCCGGTATTCGACCGGCTCGACGCCGAGATTGCCAAGGCGCTGATGAGCATCAACGCGGTCAAGGGCGTGGAGATTGGCGACGGCTTTTCGGTGGTCAATCAGCGCGGCTCGGAACACCGTGACGAGATGGCGCCGGACGGCTTCGCCAGCAATCATTCCGGCGGTATCCAGGGCGGCATATCCAGCGGCCAGACGATCCGTGCGAGCATGGCGCTGAAGCCGACGTCGAGCATCATCATTCCCGGCGACACCATCGACACGCAGGGCAACGCCACGCAGATGCGCACCACGGGACGGCACGATCCCTGCGTCGGTCTGCGGGCAACGCCCATCGCCGAGGCCATGCTCGCGCTTACGCTGCTCGACCACGCGCTGCGCCATCGCGCGCAAAACGCGGACGTGCAGGGCACGCTCGCGCCCATCGCCGCCGAGCGCGGTTGAGGTTTGGACTTTCGTTTACATCGCAAGTCGATGACCAGACGGCATAATATGAACGCATCCGCACATTGCCCGGGGGATTCCGTTTCGATGACCACCAAGATCAAGACTACCGCCGCCACGGCGCTCATCGTTTCCGCGCTCGCGGGCGGCGTCGCCCACGCCGACATGGACACGGCGCGCCAGGCGCTTTCGAACAACGACTTCCCGGCGGCTGTTGAGGCGCTCGACGAGGTGCTGGCGCAGTCGCCCAACGACGCCGAGGCGCGTTTCCTCAAGGGCCTGGCGCTGGCGCGCAGTGGCGACACCGGCGGCGCGCTCGACGTGTTCAATGCGCTGGTAAAGAACAATCCCGACATGGCCGAGGCCTGGAACAATCTCGGTGTGCTGCGTGCGCGCGACAACGATCTGGCCGGCGCCCAGGCCGCGCTGGAAAAAGCGGTCGAGATCAATCCCGAACATGGGCCGGCGCAGGAAAATCTTGGCGATATCTATGTCGCCATGGCGCAGAACGCCTACAGCCGCGCGGGCGAACTGGAAAGCGACAACGCCATCGCGCGCGCCAAGAGCCAGCAGCTGGCCGAATTCATCGGCGGCGGCATGAGCAGCGGACCGGCGGCCGCGGGCCAGGGCACGTCCACGCCGCCGGCGGTGCCGAATGTCACCCGCGGCGCGCAGGCACAGGTGGCCGTCGACACGAGCACGCCGCAGGCCACATTGCAGACCTGGGCGAAGCTCTGGTCGGCGCAGGACGTGCGCGGCTATCTGTCGATGTACGGCGATGCGTTCGTGCCCGCAGACGGCATGAGCCGCTCGGCCTGGGCTGCGCAGCGCCGCGACCGGGTCGGTTCACCCGCGCGCATCGATATCGGCTTGAGCAATACCCGGATCGACCGTCGCGGTGAGCAGGCGCTGGTGACCTTCACCCAGCGCTACGAGTCCAACACCTATCAAGACGAAGAGCGCAAGGCGCTGCTCATGGGTGAAACGGCCGATGGCTGGCAGATTCTGCGCGAAGGCGGGGCCGACGAGGTCGCCTTTACGGTCGCGGAAAATGCGGCGCCGGCGCAGACGGAAAGCGTCGATAGCCGCATTGTTGCGGACGACGCGTCCGGCGAGATTGCCGATACGCCGCCCGCCGACGCCGAGGAAATGCAGGCACGCGCGCAGTCTGAAGCGCCGCCGACCGACGAGAGCGCGTCGCAGCAGCCCGCCGGGCAGACAGCCGCTGGGCAAACGGCGAACAACGCGCCGGCGGGTTCGGCGCCCGCACAAATGCAGGCCGAAAGTCAGGCGCAGGCCCGTGAGGCCGTTGAGCGTGCGCTGCAGGACTGGGCCGCGGCCTGGGCCGCACAGGACGTCGGGCGTTACCTGAACGCCTACAGCGACAACTACAAGCCGCGCGGCGGCGTGTCGCTGAGCGACTGGGTGCGCGGACGCCGCCAGTCGGTAAGTTCACCGGCCTGGATCAAGGTGGAGATCAGTGATCTGCAGGTCAGCCTGCTGGGCGATGATCGCGCGCAGGCCAACTTCAACCAGCATTACCACTCGAACACCTACGAAGACCGCGAGCGCAAGCGCGTGACGCTGGTTCGCGAAGACGGCGGCTGGCGGATCGTACGCGAAAGCTGATCGGCGTCGCGTTCACAGCGCCGGCGTTCGAACCCGGTCGAGCAGGGCGAGCAACGCGTCCGCGGCGTTGGAGAGCGTGCGCCGTGGATGCCGAATGGCGCCCAGTCGCCGCTGGATGAACAGCCCCGGTATGTGTAGGCGCACGAGTTCGGGGTGCTCCATCGACGTGGGCAGGACCGTCCAGCCAATGCCGACCCCTGCGAGCATGCGTAACGTCTCCAGATAGTGGCTGGTCATGCGCGGCGTGATACTCACGTCTAGTGCGCCCAGGGCGTGCGCGATGATCGCGTAGGTGTAGCTCTCCACTGGCGGTAGCACGCAGGCATGCGGTGCCAGATCCGTTGCGGTGATGCCGGGTTTGGCCGCCAGCGGATGGTCGCGGCCGACGAAAACGCTCATCGGGTCCGGCCAGATGCAGTCCTCTACGAGTGCCGGGTGTGCCGGTGTCGGCAGCGTGATCACCGCGACCTCGCGCTCGCCGTTGGCAACGCTGCGACAGGCGGCCTCGGAATCCACGAACACGATCTCCGGCTCGACCTGCGGGTAGCGTTGCACGAACGTGCGCAGCACCGCCGGCATGCGGTGCAGCCCCACATGGTGCGACAGCGCCAGCCGCAGATTGCCCGCGACTTCGGCACCGAGGTTGTCCAGCGCGCGTCCGCCATCCTGCAATGCCGCGAGCAGTTCGCGGGCGTGCGGTAACCACGCCCGCCCGGCCTCGGTAAGTGCGACCCCACGGCCGATGCGGTCGAACAGCGTATGCCCGAGGCGTTGTTCGAGGGTGGCCAGGCGCTTGCTGATCGTGGGCTGGCTCAGATGCAACGCTTCGCTGGCCGCCTGAAACGAACCCAGGTCACAGACAGCCACAAACGCACGAATCGAGTCGGTCTGCATGGTTTTAATGCATGCGAAAAGGTAATTGATTGTATCCGAAAGATTCACTTGAGTAATCGACGGCGCGACCGTAGTCTTGCGCCATCGCAAGTCAGGAGGCAGTGATGGGTCAGACCCTCTACGAAAAACTCTTCAACGAACATCTGGTCCGCGAGGAGGACGGCAACGCGCTGCTCTATATCGACCGGCACATGGTCCACGAGGTGACATCGCCACAGGCGTTCGAAGGCCTCACATTGGCAGACCGTCCGGTGTGGCGCGTGAACGCCAATCTGGCCGTGCCCGATCACAACGTGCCCACCGTCAACCGCGACGGCGGCATTGCGGACACCATTTCGCGTGCCCAGGTTGACGCGCTGCTCAAGAACTGCAATACCCACGGTATCCGCCTGTTCGGGCTGGGTGATCCGCGTCAAGGCATCGTGCATATCATCGGCCCGGAACAGGGCGCGACCCAACCGGGGATGACGATCGTCTGCGGCGACTCGCATACCGCCACTCACGGCGCCTTCGGCGCGCTGGCGTTCGGTATCGGCACCTCTGAGGTCGAGCATGTGCTCGCGACACAGACGCTGCCCCAGGCGCGTGCCAAGACCATGCTGGTGCGTGTCGACGGCCAGGTGGCGCCCGGCATCTCCGCCAAGGACATCATGCTCGCGATTATCGGCAAGATCGGCACCGCCGGCGGTACCGGCTACGTCATCGAGTACGGCGGCGAAGCGGTACGGGCGCTGTCGATGGAAGGGCGCATGACCATCTGCAACATGTCGATCGAAGCGGGCGCCCGTGCCGGCATGGTGGCGGTCGACGACACCACTGTGGAATACATGCGTGGACGCACCTACGCGCCTGATGGGGCGCAGTGGGATGCCGCCGAGGCCTACTGGCGCACGCTGGTTTCCGACGACGACGCGGCATACGACGAGGTCGTGGTGCTCGACGCTGCAGAAATCGCGCCCCAGGTCACCTGGGGCACCTCGCCCGAGATGGTCGGGCCTGTCACCGACCGCGTGCCGTCGCCCGATCAGGCGGCCAGCGACACGCAGGCGGAAAGCTGGCGTGCGGCGCTCGAGTACATGGATCTCACGCCGGGCGTGCCCATGACCGAAATCATGCTCGACAAGATCTTTCTTGGCTCGTGCACGAACGCGCGTATCGAGGATCTGCGTGTTGCGGCGAAGTATCTCGAAGGCCGGCGCATCGCGCCGAATATCGAGCTCGCCATGGTGGTGCCCGGTTCCGGCCTCGTGAAGCAGCAGGCGGAAAAGGAAGGCCTGGACGAGATATTCAAGGCGGCCGGGTTTGAATGGCGAGACGCCGGTTGTTCGATGTGCCTGGGCATGAACGACGACAATCTGTTGCCCGGCGAGCGTTGTGCATCGACCTCCAACCGCAATTTCGAAGGCCGCCAGGGCAAGGGTGGGCGAACCCATCTGGTCAGCCCGGCGATGGCCGCCGCCGCTGCCGTGTACGGGCACTTCGTGGATATCCGCGAGCTCGGCATCGCCGGCTGATGAGCGCAAGCGACGACGTTTCAGCGCCCGAGGACTGGGATGCGGGCCAATACGCCCGGCATGCCCGCTTCGTGCCCGAGCTGGCCCGCTCTCTCGTCGACTGGCTCGCCCCGGAAGTCGGCGAACGGATTCTGGATCTGGGCTGTGGCGACGGTGTGCTCACGCAGGCGATCGCCGCTCGCGGCGCACGCGTTCTCGGCGTCGATCGTAGTCCGGCGTTCGTGGCCGCGGCTCGTGGCCGCGGCGTCGAGGCGATTGTCGGCGACGGACACGAGTTGCAATACGAGCAGTGCTTCGATGCGGTATTTTCCAATGCGGCGCTGCACTGGATGATTATCGACCCGCAAGCCGTGATTCGCGGTGTCGCGCGCGCCCTGCGTGCCGGCGGGCGGTTCGTCGCGGAATTCGGCGGCGAAGGCAATATCGCGCCGATTCATGCCGCGCTGCGTGACGAGGCGGCGGCACGCGGGCGTGATCCCGATCAGCTCGACCCTTGGTACTTTCCGTCGCTGGAAACCTATATGGATCAGCTGGAAAGCGGCGGTTTCTCGATCGTGCGTAAAGAGTTTTTCGAGCGTCCGACGCCACTGCCGGGCGATGTCTCGAACTGGCTGCAAACGCTGGCGGGGCCTTTTCTCCAGGCGTTCGAAGTCGGCACGGCGCGCGAGGCATATGTCGCGGCGGTACGCGCGCGTCTGATCCCGGAACTGTGCGACAACAGCGGCCAATGGATCGCGCCCTATGTGAGGCTGCGTTTCGAAGCACGCAAGAACTGATTGACGATAAAAATATTTTCGACACCGAGAACGAATCATGCAGGCATTTACCGTTCACGAAGGCATCATCGCGCCGCTCGACCGGTCCAACGTCGATACCGACGCCATCATCCCGAAGCAGTTCCTCAAGTCGATTCGGCGTACCGGGTTCGGCCCGCATCTGTTCGACGACTGGCGGTATCTCGATCAGGGCGGACTGGAGACGGAGATTGCCAGTCGACGCGAGAACCCCGAGTTCATTCTCAACACCGCCCCGTATCGCGATGCGAGCATCCTGCTCGCGCGGGAGAACTTCGGCTGCGGTTCGTCCCGCGAGCACGCGGTGTGGGCGCTGGAGGACTTCGGTTTCCGGTGCGTGATCGCACCGAGTTTTGCCGATATCTTCTACAACAACTGCTTCAAGAATGGTGTGTTACCGGTTGTTCTTGAAGCAGAGGAGGTCGATGCCTTGTTCAAGGCCGCCGAAGCCGAGCGCGGACTGAGCGCGCGGGTCGATCTCGTCGAGCAGCGGATCGTGTTGCCCAGCGGCCAGACGTACGACTTCGATATCGACGCCTATCGGCGCAAGAACATGCTCGACGGTCTGGACGACATCGGTCTGACGCTGCAGCATGCCGACGAGATTCGCGCTTTCGAGGCGCGGCGCGCTCAGGAAAAACCGTGGCTGTTCCGCGATCTATAAGCGAATTCTCAGCCGGTAACTGAAACCATAAGGACACCCTGGATTCATGACTGCACGTATTCTTGTGATGCCGGGCGACGGCGTCGGCCCGGAAATCTGCCGCGAAGCGGTTCGCGTGCTCGATGCGCTGGCCAGCGATCATGGCCTGGACATCGAACTCGAGGAAGCGCTGGTCGGCGGTGCCGCCATCGACGCCGAGGGCGAGCCGTTGCCGCCGGCATCGCTCGATGCGGCGCGTTCTGCCGATGCGATTCTTTTCGGTTCGATTGGCGGGCCCGCGTGGGACGATCAGCCGCGCGAGAACCGGCCGGAGTCCGGGCTGCTGCGGCTGCGTAGCGAGCTGGGGCTGTTCGCGAATCTGCGTCCGGCGATTCTGTACCCGCAGCTGGCGCATGTCTCGGCGCTCAAGCGCGACATCGTGTCCGGGCTCGATATCATGATCGTGCGTGAGCTGACCGGCGGCATCTACTTCGGTAAGCCCTCCGGCATGCACAAGAACGCGAACGGCAAGCGCGAAGCGTTCAACACCATGCGCTACGACGAGGGCGAGATCGAGCGCATCGGCCGTACCGCTTTCGATATCGCCCGAGCGCGCGGCGGGCGGTTGTGCAGCGTGGACAAGGCCAATGTGCTTGACGTCTCCCAGCTGTGGCGGGACGTGATGAACGAGATCGGCCGTGAATACGACGACATCGAACTCACGCATATGTATGTTGATAATGCCGCCATGCAGCTGGTGCGCGCGCCCAAGCAGTTCGATACCGTCGTGACCGGCAACCTGTTCGGCGACGTGCTCTCCGACGCCGCCGCCATGCTCACGGGCTCGATCGGCATGCTGCCCTCGGCATCGATGGACGCCAACGGCAAGGGGCTCTACGAGCCGGTGCATGGCAGTGCGCCGGATATCGCGGGCCAGGATGTCGCCAACCCGCTGGCCGTGATCCTGTCGGTGGCGATGATGCTGCGCTATACGCTCAAGCGGCCGGACCTGGCCAAGAAGGTGGAGAGCGCGGTGGGCTATGCGCTCGATCGGGGGCTGCGCACGCGCGATATCATGGACGACGAGAAACAGATCGCGAGCACCCAGGAGATGGGTGGCGCGATTGTCGATATGCTACGCTAACGCCCATTCCCACTTACTTTCCGGAACCAGATCAGGTACCTAAATGGCCAAGGAATATGATGTTGCCGTCGTTGGCGCCACCGGCGCGGTCGGCGAGACCATGCTCAAGATTCTCGAGCAGCGCGATTTCCCGATTCGCAATATCTATCCGCTAGCCAGCGAACGCTCGGCCGGCAAGAAGATTCAGTTCAAGGGCAAGACCGTCACCATTCAGAACCTCGCGGAATTCGATTTCTCGCAGGTGCAGATTGGCCTGTTTTCGGCCGGCGGTTCGATCTCCGAAGAGTTCGCGCCCAAGGCGGCCGAAGCCGGTTGCGTTGTCATCGACAACACGTCGCACTTTCGCCAGGCCGAGAACGTGCCGCTGGTGATTCCCGAAGTGAACCCGGACGCGATCGCGGATTACACCAACCGCGGCATCATCGCCAATCCGAACTGCTCCACCATTCAGATGGTGGTTGCGCTCAAGCCGATCCACGATTTCGCCTATATCGAGCGTATCAACGTGGCGACCTATCAGGCCGTGTCGGGTAGCGGTGCGTCCGCGATCCGCGAGCTGGCCGACCAGAGCGCGCGCCTGCTCAACGGCAAGGAAATCGAAAAGCCGGCGACGTATCCGAAGCAGATCGCTTTCAACGCGCTACCGCATATCGATGTCTTCCTCGACAACGGCTATACGAAGGAAGAGATGAAGATGGTCTGGGAGACGCGCAAAATCCTGGGCGACCAGAACATCCGCATCAATCCGACAGCCGCGCGCGTGCCGGTGTTCTTCGGCCACTCCGAAGCGGTTCATATCGAAACCCGCGACAAGGTGACGGCGGAGAAGGCGACCGAACTGTTCCGCTCGGCGCCGGGTGTCACCGTGCTCGATACGCGTGAGCCGGGGGGCTACGCGACGGCGGTGACCGAGGCCGCGAACGAGGACGACGTCTTCGTCTCGCGCATTCGTGAAGATATTTCGCACGAAAACGGTCTGGATTTCTGGGTCGTTGCCGATAACGTACGCAAGGGTGCTGCACTCAACAGTGTGCAGATCGCCGAGAAGCTGATCGAGAAGTACATCTAAAAAACCAAGGGCATGGCCGCCGACTGGCGGCCGTGTCGGTTCGCCGGCAAGCACAAGGGTCTGCGCGGCGGACCGAGTCAGGGGGATACGAAGGCGTCGTGCTCGAATCAAGCCCGTTTATCAGGCGCAGGCTGCGGCGTGCGGCCGTTGCCGTTCTGCTTTGCCATGCCGGCGTTGCCTCCGCCCTGGGTTTTGGCGCCATACGCGTCCACTCCGCGCTCAATGAGCCGCTGGATGCGACCATCAATCTGGTCGCGGTCACGCCGGAAGAAAGAGCCGCGCTCGACGTGCAGATGGCCAGCGTGGACATGTTCCAGCGCTTCGGTATCGAGCGTACGGCGCTGGCCGACCGTATTCGTGTATCCGTGGCAGAGGGCGCGGGCCCAGGCCAGGTTCAGGTCCGGCTGACCACCCGCGGGGTCGTACGCGAGCCGTTCCTGCGCTTTCTGATCGAGGCCGATACGGGTGCCGGGCGCGCGTTGCGCGAATACACGGTGCTGCTCGATCCGCCCGGCCGTGCGCCGGCCGCACCGGCAACCGCCGCGCAGCCGTCGACGGCCCCGTCGCAGGCCGCGCCGGCGCAAACCGCAGAAGTTACCGCGCCGCGTTCTACGCCTGCCCGCGCTTCCGCGGAGCCGGCAGGCCCGGCAAGCAGCGAGTACGGGCCGGTGCGCGCAGGCGAAACGCTTTCGCGGATCGCGCGCCAGGTCCGTCGCCCGGGCGCAACGCCCGAGCAGATGCAGGTGGCGATCTATCGCAACAACCCGCAGGCGTTCAGCGACAACATGAACGTGTTGCTGCGCGGAGCCATGCTGGCCATCCCGCCGGTCGAGCGCATCCGCGCGATCGCACCGGACGTCGCGCGTGCCGTTGTGGCCGAGCAGCGTGAGCAGGCCGTGGCGAGCATCGCCGCCGAGAATCAGGCCACGGCGACAAGCACGCTGGCGCGCGCCGAGGCGCCGCCAACCACCACCCAGGCGCGTCTGCGTCTGGAGGCGCCGCGGGCGATCGGAACGCGAGGCGACGGCGGCGCCGTGGGTACCGCCGGTTTCGGGCGTCTGCTGATGCCGAAATTCCCGGCCAGCGATGACAGCGTTGCGGCGGCTGACGCCGTCGATAACGCAGAACAGCCGGCAGCCACCGACACGACGCCCGCAGAGCCTGGTGTAGGCGGCGGCGCGGATACAGCGACCGACGGCGCGACATCGAGCGCAGCCGACGAGGCCGACCCCATGGTGTCGGGTGGCAATAGTGTCGCCGAGAGCGGTGACGCCGTCGACGCCGGCGAGAACGTCGGCAGCGATCCGAACCAAGCGACAGAAGGCGCCGCGCCCGACGCGACGCTCTCGGCCGATGCCCCGTCCGCCGAAGCGGAACCGGTGGCTCCCGCCTTGGATACGGGCGAGGCCTATCAGCCCTTGCCGAGCGAGAATCAGGACGTCGCCTACAGTGGCGGCTCGAACAGCCTGCTGCATCCGCGTAATCTGTTGCTGCTTGCGGCCGGCCTGCTGCTACTCGTTGCGTTGCTGATCTGGAACCGTCGCCGTCAGTACAAGCCGGTGACGCTCGATTTCAACGACGTCGATACGGAGAGCGCCCCCGGCGCGGCCGTCGAAGACGAGCAGGGCGAGGCGCCGTACTACGAAGCGCCGGCCGCCGAGCCTGTACCCGCCGACGAAGCGCTCGCGCCGTCCCTGCGCGTACAGGAAGCCGACCGGCAGATGAAGGTCGGTCTGTTCGATGAGGCGCGTGCCGGTCTCGAGGAAGGGCTCGCGCACTATCCGGACGACAGGGGCCTGCAGGACAAGCGCCTGGAGCTGGATTATGTCGCCGGCGACAGTGCGGCATTTTCGGAAAACGTCGAACGTTTCGGCAGCCAGTTGAGCACTGACGGCGTGCGCTGGGCCGGTGTGGCGACCATGGGCCGCGTACTCCTGCCGCAGGATCCGCGTTTCGGCTTTACCGACCGTCAGGAGGACCGCGAGACGGCGCCCGTCGAAGCGCCGGCGCCGCAGCGCGAGTCTGCCCAGTCGATCATCGAGCGCTTCGAGGCCGGCGTCGAGGACGACACGGCCGATTCACTCGACGCCATCGCCGAAAGCGACGACAGCGATCGCTATTTCTCGCTCGACGACGATACCCCGGCCGATACCGCAGGCGACGCCACCGATACACTCGACGGGCGCGATATCCCCGCGCACACGCTCGACGACGAAGCGTCCGCGGGCCGCGATTCGAGCGCCTACGATCTCGGCAGCGACGGCGGCTTCGAATGGCAGGATCAGGAAATCGATACCAGCGTCACCCGCGAGCATAATCTCGGCGACGATCCGGGTATGGCTTTCGACCTGGATACATCGTCGTCCGATACGCCGGCGGAGCCCGACAAGCCTGCGTATATCAAGCCGATCGACACCAGCGAGTTCGATCTCGGCGACGATGAGGCGCCGGCGAGCGACGACGCAGCGGACCCGGTCGAGGTACGCCTGGATCTGGCGCGCATGTATATCGACATGGAAGACCACGCCGCCGCACGCGAGTTGCTCCAAGAGGCCGTGAACGACGGTACCGAAGCACAGCGTGCGACCGCGCAAGAGTTGCTGAACAGCCTCTAGGGCCTGTTGCCGTTTCATGCGAGCGCCGCGTTGGAGACCGCAAATCGTGTTCTGCAAGGCGCGAGTCGCCGGTCGTGGCGTGCCACGATCAAGGCTCGCAACGCCGCAGAGCGCGATTTG
>Ga0310345_10000695_pt1 | contig 45186 bp, 39 predicted proteins | sample HC15DNA20500_MG_FD_204667 | JGI IMG/M metagenome (GOLD analysis project Ga0310345, IMG submission 204667) | Marine microbial communities from station ALOHA, North Pacific Subtropical Gyre - HC15-DNA-20-500_MG | ecosystem: Environmental > Aquatic > Marine > Oceanic | place: Pacific Ocean: North... | reverse complement strand
GCCCGTCCGTGCGCACGAAGCACCTGGCGGACGACGGCACCATGACCGACGACCACGATCACACGGACGAAACCGCGGACCGCAGAATTTCTGGAATCGGAGCCGCAGAATTTCCGGAACCTACACGGAGACCGCCGGCCAGCCCTCACTCCGCTGCCACCCACCTCTTTGCGTCTTTGCGTCTTTGCGTGAAATAAATTGCGGCCACGAAGCCGACCACGACCTGGAACCCGCCGGCCACCCGCCATCCCGCCGCCGCCGCCACCATCATCTCGTCTTTCGTGAAACAGATTGCGGACACCAAACCGACCCCAGCACGGAGACCGCCGGCCACCCCTCACTCCGCTGCCACCCACCCTCTTTGCGTCTTTGCGTCTTTGCGTGAAATAAATTGCGGCCGCCAAGCCGCCCACGACCTGGAACCCGCCGGCGAGCCTCCATCCCGCCGCCATCCCTCTGCGCCTCTGCGACTCTGCGAGAGATAATTCGCGTCCACCGAGCCGGTCTGCATGACCGAACCCGCCGGCCGTCCCCCATCCCGCCGCCAGCCCTCGGCCGCTTCGCGCCTCGGCGAAAGCCCACTTCCCCCGAAGGGACCCAGCGATGCGGGACGAGCCGCCATCCCGCCGCCAGCCCCGCCCCTTGGCGGCCTTGCGCCTTGGCGAGAGCCAACCTTCCCCCCGAACGGACCCGACGATGCGGCACGAGCCGGCGAGCCGCCATCCCGCCGCCAGCCCCGCCCCTTGGCGGCCTCGCGCTTGGCGAGAGCCAATTCCCCCGGAAGGGACGCGAGACGGCGGCACGATGGCTACGGGAGGCGTGCTTCGTTGCAGCCAGGCCGGAGGATCGAGCCCTGGCCCATCGGGCGGATCTCGACGCGGCGGTTCATGCGTCGCCCGACGCGGGTCTGGTTGTCTTCCACCGGGTACTGCTCGCCGCAGCCCGAGCCCGCGAGGCGGCTCGGATCGATGTCGTGGCGCTCGAGCCAGCGCATCACGCGCCGGGCGCGGTGGCGGCTGAGGATCTCGTTGTCCGGCTCGCTGCCGCGGAAGTCGGCGTGCCCCTCGACCACCACCGACGCGCCGGGGTTGTCGAGCAGGTACTGGCGGGCCTCGCGGAGCGCTCGCATCTGGCTCGGGCGGAGCCCGAAGCTGCCCTCCTCGAAGTAGATCCGGGTGCCCATCGGCGGCGGCTCGGGCTGGACCGGCTGCGTCGGCTCGACCGGCTCGGGCGCCGCGGGGTCCTCGCACACCGGGCAGCCGGTGCACTCCGGGCGGGGCGCGAGCGCGATGCCGGGCTCGGTCGGGCAGCGGTCGGTCTCGTCGGGCGCGCCGTCGTCGTCGAAGTCCGCCTCGGGGCAGCCGTCCTCGTCCCCGAGCCCGTCGGCGTCCTCGGCGCGATCGGGGCAGGCGTCGTCGCCGTCGGGGATGCCGTCGCCGTCGTTGTCCGGGTCGGGGCAGCCGTCGTCGTCGGAGAAGCCGTCGGCGTCCTCGGGCTCGTCGGGGCACTGATCGACGTCGTCGGTGAGCCCGTCCTCGTCGCGGTCGCCGGCCGGCTGCTCGCCGGGGGTCGCGTAGCCGACGCTCAGGATCGCCCGGAAGTCGCCCGCGCCGTAGCCGCGCTGGAGCCCGGTGCCCGCCGCCGCGCCGAGGGTCAGCCCCTCGACCGGGTGGACCCGCAGGCCGAGCACGCCCTCGATGGGGGAGAGCTGGGCGTCGCCGAAGTCGAAGAGCGAGGTCGCGCCCCAGCTCTCGGCGGTCACGTCGAGGGTGCCCGGCACCACGCCGACCGCGACGCCGAGGCCCCAGGTCAGCTCGCTGCGCACCTCGAGGCCGTCCCCGAACTGCTGGCGCTCGCGGAGCAGCACGCCCGCGTTGCCGGTGAAGCGGAACACCTCGCCGGCGCGGACCTCCACCAGCAGCTCCGGCTGGAAGGTCCAGCTGCCCTCGCCGGCGAAGCGGCTCTGGAAGCGCGCCGCGCGGGCGGTCGGCGCCGTCGCGGACGCCTGGAGGGAGATCGCCAGCGCGTCGTCCTCCTCGCCGAAGAGCCGGCCGCGGGCGCCGAAGCCGAGGTCGCCGAGGCTGGTCCCGTCGGCGCGCGGCTGCCCGTCGACGAGGGTGCCCTCCATCACGAGGTTGAGGGGCGCGTGCGCGAAGATCACGAGGCGATCGAAGAGCCCGAAGCTCACGCCGAGCTGAGCGGCGAGCAGGTGCTCCACGATGGCCGCCGACTCCGAGCCCGGGTCGCTGCCGCGCAGCTGGTAGACCAGCGGGTTCAGCGCGTAGTCCAGGTCGAGCCGGACCCCGAACGAGAGGTGGCCGAGGTCGTTCGGCCGCGACAGCGCGAAGCCGTCCCGCGGCGTCTCGGCCATCCGGTACTGGTCCAGCCGGACGCTCTGCGCCTCCACAGGCGCCGCCATCAGCGCCACGAGCGCCAGCACGATCGAGCTCCCCGCCCTCATCGGGCGCGAGTATGGATCAGAACGGCGCGGGGCGAGACCTTTACATCAAGACGCCGTAGTCGGTGGGCTGCAGCATCGGCGGCAGATCCTTCTCGCCGACCCGCTGACGCGCGTTCACCTCGATCATCCGGCTGATCGCGCTCAGCGGCAGGCCGTTGAAGAACATGGTGAACGGGTCCTCGAGCACGCGCCCCGCCTCGGCGATGAGGAAGAAGGCGATGCAGACGAGGAGGTTCACCGGGATGGTCCACCAGCCGAGCTCCTCGACGACGGCGAGCGGGAAGAGGACCGCGTAGAACTGCACGAGCCGGGTCGCGAGCAGGCCGTAGAGCGGCGGCATCGGCGTCTTCTTGATGCGCTCGCAGCCGCCCTGGATGTTGATGAGCTCGCGGAGCGTGTGGTCGAGCGTCTGGAGGCGGAACTCGTCGAGGGCGCCTTCCTCGTTCATCGCCACCAGCTCGTCGAGCTGCCGGGCCAGCAGCGCGTGGGTCAGGTTGCTCTCGTCCTTCAGCGCGTCGACGTCGTCGGCGTTCATGCCGGTGAAGTCGTCGTCGGCGAACGGGTCCTGGCCGCGGAGCAAGCAGCGGAGCGCGTGCACGTAGGCGACGTGGCGGCGCACGAGCCGGCGGCGCGTGTCCTCGTCCTTCACGTAGCTCGCGATCTGCGAGGCCCAGTGCCGCGACTCGTTGATCATGCGGCCCCAGAGCTTCCGCCCCTCCCACCAGCGATCGTAGGCGGCGTTGGTCCGGAAGCTGACGAAGATGCCGAGCGCCGCGCCCACGACCGCGAGCGGCAGGGTCGGCAGGTCGAGGTAGGTCTGGTCGTAGACGTGGTAGCCGGCGGCCACCGCCGCGCCGATGGCCATGAACAGCAGCGACCAGCGCCACTGCCAGCCGAACACGATGCGGGTGAAGACGAAGGCGCGCCGGGTCGAGGTGAGCACGGCCCGATGATACGCTCCCTCCCGCCTTGCCCGATGCGCCGATCACCGAGCTGATCGCCCACGTCCCGCAGGTCGGGCGGCTCGACTGGATCGGGCGGCGCCCCGAGCGGGCGGCCCCGATGGAGCGCCTCGAGGCGGCCGCGCTGCTGACCGATCGCGGCCTCGAGGGCGACCGCGCGGCGAAGCGGAGCGGCGGCAAGCGCCAGGTGTCGCTGCTCCAGGCCGAGCACCTCGAGGTGCTCGCGCGGCTGCTCCGGAAGACCTCCGTCGATCCGGCGCTGCTGCGCCGCAACCTGATCGTCTCGGGGGTGCCGCTGCGAGCGCTCGCCCGGGCTCGGTTCCGGGTCGGTCCGTGCTTGCTCGAGGGCGCCGGCGAGTGCCACCCGTGCTCGAAGATGGAGGCGGCCCTGGGCGACGGTGGCTACGCGGCGATGCGCGGCCACGGAGGCATCCTCGCGCGGGTGCTCGAGGGCGGCCCGATCCGGATCGGAGACCGCGTCCACATCGAGGGTTTCGAGGGAGCGCCGGGGTCCTAAACGGGGTGAGACGGGCCGCGGGTCCGTGGTATTCGTAGGCCGCCGAGGGACGGGGAAGCATGAAGTGGTGCGGCGCTTCGCCCGTCGAAACGGCGTGGAGGACGCATGTTCCGCAACACCAGTTTGATCATCGCTTCGCTCTCCCTGGTCGTCATGTCCGCCGCGTGCGGACCCGCCGCGCGTGGCCGCGGATCGGCCCGCGGGGGAGGCGGAGGAGGCGCCAGCGCCGGCGGCGCCTACACCGCGCAGTGCCGCGGTGACTTCGGCGCGAGCGCCGCCGCCAACGAGTTCGAGACCTTCATGAGCGCGACCTGGGAGTTCCACGAGGCCGCCGTCGAGACGCAGGAGACCCTGCTGAACGCCTGCAAGGACATGGGCCGCGCGCTCGAGATGCCGGCCTCGGACCTCCAGGGCTCCGGCCCCGAGGGCACCCGCGCGGTCTGCACCCGCGTGTCCGAGGCGCTCCGCACCGAGTGGGAGGCCATCGGCGCCGACACCAGCTACACGGTCGAGGTCCGCACCACCCCGCCGCGCTGCGAGGCGCGCTTCTCCGCCTACGCCGACTGCGCCGCGCGCTGCGACGTCAACGTCACGCCGGGCGAGCTCGAGATGCGCTGTGAGGGCGGCGAGATCCGCGGCCAGTGCAGCGGGAGCTGCGAGGGGCGCTGCGCGGTCGACGTCAGCGCGCAGTGCAGCGGCACCTGCGAGGGCATCTGCGAGGGTCAGTGCAGCCAGCGCGGCCCGGGCGGCGAGTGCGCCGGGCGCTGCGAGGGCACCTGCCGCGGCGAGTGCGTGACCGACGCGAGCGCCTCCTGCCAGGGTGAGTGCCGCGGGTCCTGCTCGGTCGAGTGGCAGGAGCCCTACTGCACCGGTCACTACGACCCGCCGCAGGTCAACGCGGACTGCCGCGCCGCCTGCGAGGCCTCGATCGAGGCGCAGATGGAGTGCCGCCCGGGTCAGGCCGAGGTGGTGGTCGACGGCGGCCCGGGCGCCGACGCCCAGGCGCGGGTGGCCAAGGTCCGCGCCGCGGTGCGCGCCGGCCTCGCGAGCGTGCAGCTCGTGCACGAGCGGGTCGAGCGCATGCAGCGCAGCGGCCGCGTGATCGTCGACAGCATGCAGAACCTGCCGGAGGCGATCCGCACCGTCGGCGTCAGCGCGGCGGCCTGCAGCGCGGGCGCGCTCTCCGACCTCCAGCAGTCGCTCGCGAGCGTGTCGATGAGCGTCGAGGTCAGCGTCAGCGTCAGCGCGTCGGTCAACGCCAGCGCGGGCTGACGGGACGGCTACGCTCGCGGACGGGACGGGGGCTCGCGCCTCCGTCCCGTTCTGCGTTCTTCGTTCCGGTCACTCGGCCATGACGCCGGCCGCGATCAGCACCGCGGCGATGCCGCCGTAGATCACGACGAAGAAGGCCACGACCAGGCAGGTCATCGCGATGTGGCTGTAGCCGAGGATCATGCCGACGATGGCCAGCTCGTCGCCCTTCTCGCCCGTCTGCCGGATCTGGGTGCGGGCGAGGTGGCCGCACACGATGGCGGCGAGAGAGGCGACCCAGGGCAACGCGAACCACCCCAGCGCCCCAGAGACGACGGCCGCGATGGCGAGGGCGTTGGTCTGGGGCGGGGCGTTCGGAGGCTGTGGGTGCACCTCGACTGTCTACCTCAGTTGAGACGTCCCCGCACGATCACGTGGGGGCTGGGGGCGCGCGGCGACGGCTGACGCTCGATGGTGATCAACACCTCGACGTCGCGGAGCGGCGTGGTCGCGGCGAGCCGGCCCGTGCGGCTGCCCTCGTCGTAGGCGAGCCGGCCGGCGAAGGTGGTGCCGTGGCTGCCGGTCCGGAACCACACGCCGTAATACTGGTGGCCGGACTCGAGCCGCTGGGGCGGCGCGAGGTGCTGCAGCTCCACCCGGATCATGCGGTTCTCGCCCTCCGCGTCCTGGATGTAGACGCGTCCGTCGACCCCGGGCATGCGTGGCGTGCCGCGGATGGTGATCGCGCTCGTGCCGCACGCGCTCAGGGCGAGCGAAGCCAGGAGAGCCAGGGCCCAGAGTCGAAGGCGCATGCGCCCCCAGGTACGCACGTCACTGGACGGTGTCCAGCCTGACCCGGGCTACCTCGACCGCCCCACCGTCGGCCCGCCCGCCGTAGGCCACCGCGTCGTCGATCGCGCCGCGGTCGCGGGAGGCCGGCGCCTCGCGGCCCCAGCTCCCGCCCGTCACCTCCGCCTCGAGCAGCGCGCCGCCGTCCCGGTAGAGCGCGAACACCCGCGCCCCCGAGACGACCAGCTCGGCCTCGTCGAGCTGCCCCGGCCGCGTGACCCAGAAGGGGTGCTCGGTCGCGGTGAGCGAGCCCGGGTCGACGTGCACGCCGCAGAAGCGCGTCCCGTCGGGGCGCCCTCCGGCCGCGTAGTAGAGCAGGAAGTAGTAGCGGCCCTGGGCCGGGAGCCAGGCGACGTCGGCGATCGGCCAGGTCGCGCTCGAGGCACGCGCCTCCCCGGCCCGGCCCTCGGCCGAGACCTCCACCACGTGCGTGGTGTACATGCTGGCCGGCTGCGACACCGACGCCTCCTGCCAGACGAGCGCGAAGCCGTCGTCCCCGCGAGCCGCGACCGCGATCCCGACCGGCGCCCGATCACGCGCCTCGGGCCGGCGGATCGTCACCGCGCGAGGCGCCCCGAGCCGCCCCGCCTCGACGGGCACGAGCACCGCCGAGAGCCCGGCGGTCCCGCCGAGCAGCCCGACGAGCACCCCACGCGCCGACGCGTCCGACCACGCCTGCGCCTCGCGCCCCTCGTAGACCGTCACCCGCTGCGATCCCGCGCGCACCGACACCCGGACCTCCCCGCGGGGCCGAGCCTCCGTCACCACCTCCACCCGCGTCTCCCCCGCGAAGCGGACCTCCCCATACGCCTGCGCCTCCGCCCCCACGGGCAGGAGCCACAGCCCCAGCACGAGCCATCGCATACCCCCACGTGCCCACGACGGCCGAGTCCGTGACCGACCCCGTGGGGGAAGGGATCAGAAGTGGGTGTGGAAGATGGGCGCCACGGACTCGACGCGGAGGAACGGGCTCTCGAGCTGACGCGCGCGCGGGTGGGAGTCGGTGACGACCACGTACTCGAAGAGGCCCGAGGACTCGATGCGCTCGAGCGCGCCCTCCGGGAGGAGCGCGTGGGTGGCGATCGCGATCATGCGCTCGGCGCCGGCGTCCCGGTAGGCCTGCGCCGCGTTCACGAGCGAGCCGCCGGTCCGGATCATGTCGTCGTAGATCACCACCGCGCGGCCCTCGACCCGCGCGCTCGCCGCCATGACCTCGGTCTCGCTCCCGCTGAGGCGGCGCTTGAACACGAAGGCCGCGGTCACCCCGAGGTCGTTCGCCAGCGACTCCACCCACTTCGCGCGGCCCGCGTCGGTGCAGGCCATCACGAAGTCCTCGCCGCCGAAGGTCCGCGCGGCGCGCTTGATGACGTCCTTCGCGTAGAGATGCGCGGCCGTGATCTCCCCCTCGAAGTAGTGGGGGATGCCCTCGCTGTGGAGATCGAGGAGGAGGAGCCGGTTGCCGTAGCTGGCCGGCGGGATCGAGGACAGCAGGCGAGCGCGGATCTTGGCGGTCACGATCTCGCCCGGCCGCGTCGCGCGCTCCATCGTCGAGTAGCCGAAGTACGGCACCACCAGGGTGAGCTTGCGGGCGCCGCCGGTGACCAGCCCGCACGCGAGGTCATAGAGCTCCAGGGTCGCGGCGTCGTCGGTCGTGCCGCCGAAGAGCACCACCTCGCGCTCCTCCACGTCCTCCGCGATCCGGAACATGCGCTCGCCGTCCGGGAAGTCGGTGCGCTCGATCGTGCCGCGGACGCGGCCCTCGCCGAGGAGCGCGTCCCGCAGCGGGGCGTAGGCGTCGGTGCTGAACAGCAACAGCTCGCTCATGCGCGGGAGCGTAGCCCAGAAGGCAGCCTACGGCGTGCGGCGCGCCGACCTTCCCTCGCCCTCGAGGTGAAGAATTTCTCGGAACCCGTCGCGGCGGCCGCTGTCAGTGCGTGCGTACCGAGCAGCGCGAAGCGCCATCACCCGGGAGCGGGGAGAGCGCGCGCCCTGCCGAGCCAACGTCGCGGCCGCCGCGCCGCCAGGGAGGAGTCCGTCGTCATGAGCCAGAAGCTGCCCAACCCCTTCGCCGTCCCGGTATCGACGCCCGCGCCCGACGCCCCCGAGCGCTGGGGCATCGAGGCGAGCGCGCCGCCGGTGGATCCGTCCGAGGTCGAGTCCACCGAGAGCGCGGTCGAGGTCGTCGTGATGTGGGGAGACGAAGACGTCTTGCATGTCGAGCACGTCAGCCCGCCTCGCGACGTCCTGCTGGGTGAGAGCCTCTCGCTCGCCGACGACACGCTCGGGCGGCTCCCGGTGGTGGTCGAGCGCGACGGCCTGCTCTGCTGCGTCCTGCCCGAGGGGGCGACCGGCACCGTCACCGTGGCCGACGCCACCCGCTCCTTCGACACCCTCGCGAGCGAGGGCAAGCTGCAGCCCTACGACGGGTTCCCGGGCGCGCGCCTCTTCCCGATGCCCGACGGCGCGGCGGCGCGGGTCTCCCACGCCGGCTTCACCTTCGTCGTGCGGCCGACTCAGGCCGGCAAGGTGGTCAGCGGCGCGGGCGCCGTGCCCTGGAAGCGCTACGGCTGGATCGCCGCCTCGCTCGCCGTGCACGCGTTCGTGCTGACGATGTTCTACTTCATGCCGCCGAGCACCCAGGCCCTCAGCTTCGACAACAGCGAGGCCCTGAGCCGCATGGTCGAGTACATGGACCCGGGCCGCGAGCAGATCGAGGAGGTCCCCGAGTTCCTGCAGCCCGAGGAGCCGAGCGACGCGCCGGCGGGCGGCGAAGGAGAGCGGCACGCCGAGGACGAGGGCGCGATGGGTCGCGAGGACTCGCCGGACACCAACAACCGCTACGCGGTGCAGGGCCGGCCCGACGACCCGAACCCGGAGATGGCGCGCGAGAACGTGCGTGAGAACATCGCGCAGCTCTCGGCGATCGGCACCGTGGCCGCCTTCATGGGCAGCTTCGACGCGCCGACCTCGCCCTACGGCGCCGACCGCGCCCACGGCGTCGACGCCTTCAACGCGATGGGCGCGCTGATGGGCGCCCAGGCGGGCAACGACTTCGGCTTCGGCGGCCTCGGCATGGGCGGCACCGGTCGCGGCGGCGGCGGCAACGGCCTCGGCACCATCGGCCTCGACCGCCTCGGCACCCTGGGTCACGGCGGCGGCGGCGGGCCCGGCCAGGGCTACGGCAGCGGGGTCGGCCTCGGCGACCGTGAGCGCCCCTCCCGCGTGCCGCGCATCACGCACGTGAACACCAGCGTCATCGGCGCCCTGAGCGCGGAGGCCATCCGGCGCGTCGTGCGCCGCCACCTCCCGGAGATCCGCCACTGCTACGAGCAGGGCCTGACCGGGAACCCGAGCCTCGAGGGGCGGGTCACCGTCAGCTGGCTCGTCTCGCCCACCGGCGCGGTCCAGAGCACGAACGTCACGGGCAGCACCCTCGGCAACCAGCGCGTCGAGTCCTGCATCTCCCAGGCGGTCCGACGCTGGACCTTCCCCCAGCCCGAGGGCGGCGGCACGGTCGGCGTGAACTATCCCTTCGTGCTCCAGACGCATTGAGCCATCTCCGATGGCGAGCGCGCCGGCCGGGTCTTCGTGGCCCGGTCGGCGCGCGTGCGTCTGGGTCCCTCCCCGGGCATGATCCGCGCGATGTTCGAGACGCAGTCCTCCGAGCTCTTCGCGACCACCGGTGACGGATGGCGCATCCAGATGACCCGAAGCCTGGATCCGGCGCGCCTGGATCGGGCGCGGCGGCCGGTGCTGGTGGTGCCGGGCTACGGGATGAACGGCTCGATCTTCGTCTCCCACCCGGGCGGCACCGCGATGGTCTCGTACCTCGCCGCGCAGGGGCTCGAGGTGTGGACGCTGAACCTGCGAGGACAGGGCGCCACCGCGCCGGTGAGCGGGGACGCGCCTCCGCCTTCGCTCCGGAGCTACGCCGAGCAGGATCTCCGCGCCGCGATCGAGACGGTGCTCGCGCGCACCGAGTCGACGCAGGCGCGGGTCGACGTGCTCGGGTGCAGCCTGGGCGGCTCGATCACCTACGCGCTGATGGCGCTCGAGCCGGAGCTGCCGATCGGGCGGTTCGTGGCGATGGCCTCGCCGCTGCGCTGGGAGAGCGTGCCGCTGCTGCTGCGGCTGCCGTTCCGGTCACGCCGGCTGGCGGGGCTCGTGCCGGTCCGGGGGACGCGGCGGCTGGCCGGGCTGGCGATGCCGGTGGCGAAGCGCGCGCCCTTCGTGGTGTCCCTCTACCTCAACACCGCGAACATCGACCTGGAGCACGCGGCGGCGATGATCGAGCAGACGGTCGAGGATCCGCACCCGCGGGTGAACGCGGACATCGCCCGCTGGATGCGCGCGCGCGACATGGTGCTGCGCGGGGTGAACGTGACCGAGCGGCTGCGGCAGCGACGGGAGCCCCTGTTCGTGGTGACCGCCAACCGAGACGGAATCGTGCCGAGCGCGGCGTCGCAGGCGGCGCTCTCCGCGTGGGGCGGTCCGGTGGAGGCGCTCGAGGTGGGCGACGCGACGGGGTGGTACGCGCACGCCGATCTGTTCGTGGGGCGCGAGGCGCCGGCGCGGGTGTTCGCGCCGATCGCGCGCTTCCTCGCCCGCTGAGCAGAGCTCGCGGACAGCCTACGTAGGCCATCGACCTACGTGAGTTCACAAGTTCACTCCGTCCCCCCCTCCCGTCTCTCGAGGTGGGCGACGAGGAGCTTGGCGAGCCAGTCGCGGAAGTCGGCGCGGGCTCGGTCGTCGTCCTGGAGGCCGGCGGCGCGGAGCACGCCGGGCTCGAAGACGGCGGCGCCGAGGATGGCGAAGCAGGCGAGCAGGACGGTGAGCGTGGTGTCGCGGGGATCGGCGGGGCCGGCCTCGCGCTCGCGAGCGGCGTGGGTGAGCTGGGCGAGGATGGCGAGGGGGTGCTGGCCTTCGCCGAGCAAGAGCTTCGAGTGATCGCCGTGCTCGAGCGCGAGCCAGCCGAGCAGGCGGCCGTAGCCGCCGTCGACCACGACGTCGAACGCCCGGCCGATGACCCGGCCCGGGTCGTCCTCGAGGCTCACGTCCGCGAGCGCCGCGGCGAGCTCGCCCTGGAGGGCGTCGAGGGCCCGCTGCACCACCGCCGCGATCAGGCCGTCCCGGGTGCCGAAGTGGTGCAGGAGCGCCTGACGCGAGACGCCGAGCTCCTCCGCGATCGGATCGAGGCGGAGCCCCGAGGGTCCGCTGATCCGGAGCTGCTCACCCGCCGCGTCGAGGATGCGCGCCCTCGCCTCCTCCCCGCTCAACCGCCGTCTCGACATCGCCCGCATTGATTTCACGCCGGGACGCGCCGACGCAAACGATCCGCCCTTGACCGGAACCCAGCGCGCACTTACTTACTGGTACGTAGGTACTTACTAGCGAGTAAGTAAGGAGGTCCCGATGACCGTACGTCAGCCCGTCCGCCCCCTCGACGCCCTCGTCGCGCTCCGGAAGCTGCTCGACGACCCCGACGACACCGAGCAGGCGTTCCGCGTGGTGCGCGCGCTCGATGGGCACCAGGCGGGCCGCTTCCTCGAGCGCTTCCGCGCCTCGCCCGACGGCGCGCGGCTCCTCCGCGAGCGGCCTTCGCTGCTCGCCGCGCTCTCGGACCGCGACGCCCTGCGCCGCCTCCCCGAGGGCAGCCTCGGTCGCGCCTACCTCGCGTTCGTCGAGCGCGAGGGCATCACCGCCGACGGGCTGGTCGAGGTCAGCCAGACCGGCGACCGGATCCTGTCGGACCGGGACTTCGGCTTCCTCGCCGACCGGATGCGCGACAGCCACGATCTCTTCCACGTCGTCACCGGCTACCGGACCGACCTGATCGGTGAGGCGAGCGTCCTGTCGTTCACCGCGGCCCAGACCGAGAGCCCGGGCACGGCGCTGCTCGTCGCCGGCGGCTTCGTGCGCTCGTTCGGGTTCCGGCCCGAGGTCGGGAGGACGGCGCGGCGACAGATCCGGGCCGCCTGGCGCCGCGGGAAGCGCGCCGAGTGGCTGATCGCCGCGCCCTGGGAGCGCCTGCTGGAGCGCCCCCTCCAGGAGGTCCGGCTGCGCTACCGGCTCGGCCCGGCCCCGGTGTACGCGCCGCTCCGGGTCGCCGACGCGGCCTGACCCTGCCGCCGAACGGCGGTCCCTCCCCTTGCGCGGACCCCAGGGGACACAATGCTTTCGTACATGGAGGCGCCCAGCGAGCCCACGAAGGCCATGCTCGTCGAGGCGCTGCGCTCGGCCTCGGGCAAGGCGCGGCGCATCGCCGAGCTCGCAGAGGGATCGGCGCAGGCGGTGGAGGCGGCCCCCCGGCGCGCCCGCAAGGCGCTCCGCCAGCGGCTGCACGAGCTGCACGTGGATCTGCGCGACGCCACCAACCACGCCGCCCTGATGGTGGGCTACCGCCACGGGCTCGCGGCGCGCACCGAGGCCCGCGAGGCGCTGCGCGGTCGGGTGCCGGCGCTCGATCCGGAGGCGGCGCCGGCCGAGCAGCTGGCCCGGCTCGGACAGACCGCGCGCGTGGTCGCCGACGCGCTCGAGGACGTCAGCTACGATCTGCCGCCGATCGACGCGCCGACCACGCTCCCCGGGCCCGGCCCGACCGCGGCCCGCGCGCGCGCCCACCTCGACGCCCTCGAGCTCCGGCTCCGGCTCGTGCTCGAGCGGCTGCTCAGCTGAGCGCGGCGACGAGCTCGGCGAGGCTCGGCCCGCTCTCGCGCGCGTTCTTGCCGATGCTCCGCTCCATGTCGCGCACCGGCTTGCTCAGGAGCTTGCGGCGCTGACGCGGCTCGGCCTCGTCGGCCGCGAGGCGCTCGGCCGAGGGCGCCGGGCGCCAGCCGATCCGCTCCACCAGCGCCCCCGCGCGAGTCGGCCCGGCCCGACGCACCGCGCGGAGCCACAGCTCGTCGACCAGCTCGCGGCCCTGCGCGAGCGAGCGCTGCATCTCGGCGTGGGTCTCGTCCGCGCCGCGCGCCTCGAGCAGGGCGAGGTGCAGGTCGCTCAGCGTCGTCGCGATGGCCGGCAGGCCCACGAACGAGGTGTGCGGCTCGGCGGGCGCCACGTCGATCCACGCCTGGAAGACGCGCTGCGCCTGCTCGTTGAGCGCGGCGAAGGCCTTCAGGGCCTCGTGGAAGCGCGCGTGCGAGGCGAGCGGCTCCCGGAAGAGCCCCCGGAGGAAGTACGGGCACATGCAGGCCCAGTAGTAGAAGTAGTCCCAGTACAGCTTGGCCCCGAGCACCTCGGGGCGGCCCATCGCGCGGGAGCCCTCGCAGAGGGTGCGGGCCAGGAGCGCCGCCCAGTCGCGGAAGAACGCGTCGTAGTGGGCGCGCCGCGCCTCGACGTCCTCGCCGTCGAGCTCGGCCGCGATCAGCTCGGTGGTGAGCGAGTTGCCGAGGGCGATCATGTCGCTCCCCGGCGAGTAGAGCGGGTCGACGAAGATGCCCGCCTCTCCGACCAGGGCCCAGCGGTCGCCGAACACCTGGGTGGCCCCGTGGCGGTAGCCTTTCATCGCGATGAAGTCGGACAGCTCCAGGCCCTCCAGCCGCGCGGCCAGCGCCGGCTCGTGCGCCCGCAGCCAGTCGCGCGCCGCGGCCTCGGTCGAGAAGCCGCGGTAGGCGTGGCAGCTCTCCTCGGCGACGATGCCGACGCTGGTGTAGCCGGAGCCGAGCGGGATGAGCCAGACCCAGTAGCCCTCGCCGCAGAGGTGGTTGGTGGAGAGCCAGCGGTTGCCGTCCACGTCGCGCTCGTGCCACGGGCCCTCGGCCTCGTTCGCGAGCTCGGCCACCTTCACCCGCTCGGCCACCCGGAACCACGCGCTGCTCGACTGGGCGGGGAGCGGCGCCTGGAGCCCGAGCTTCTTGGCGATCAGGCGGCGGCGCCCGGTCGCGTCGACCACCCACCGCGCCTCCACCTGCGTCGGCGCGCCCTCGAGCGGCACCGCCGTCACCCGGTGGGCGCCTTCGCCGAAGGTGACGTCGCGCACGCCCCAGCCCTCGCGGAGGTCGACGCCCTCCTCCAGGCACCAGGCGCGGAGATCGTTCTCGAAGCGGCCGCGGTCGATCTGGTAGGCGGGGACCCGGGGGGCCTCCCGCGGGCCCATCTCGGCCCGCGCCTCGATCGCCGCCCCCGGCACGCCGCTGAAGAAGCGCAGCCCGTTCTTCGGGAGGTGCCGCGCCATCATGTAGTCGTGCAGGCCGAGGACCGCGCCGAAGTAGTGGGCCCCGACCTCCACGCTCGACTCGCCCACCTTGTGGCAGGCCTCGGGCAAGGGGCGCCGGGTCGGCTCGAAGACGGTGACGCGCCGCCCGGGGAGGCGCCGCTTCGCCTGCAGGGCCAGCGTCAGTCCGGCGAGGCCACCGCCGCAGATCGCGATGTCGGTCACGTCGCTCACGGCCGGGCAACATATCTCGGCCACGTGGCGTGCGCACCGTCCGGTTGATAGCTTTCAGCGCTTCATGACCCGCAGCTACGACGTCGCGATCCTGGGCGGTGGACTGGCCGGTAACCTCCTCGCGCGGCAGCTCGCCCGCGAGGTCCCGGACGCCAGCGTGCTCCTCGTCGAGAAGACGGGGGAGCCGCGCTGGAAGGTCGGGGAGTCGACGGTGGAGATCGCCGCCCACTACCTGCTGCGCCGGCAGGGGCTCGGCACCTACCTCTACGACCGGCACCTGCCGAAGAACGGGCTCCGCTTCTTCTTCGACACGCCCGAGAAGGACGCGCCGCTGACGGCGATGAGCGAGGTCGGCACCGACCGGCCCCCGCCGACCCCGAGCTTCCAGCTGGACCGCGCCCGCTTCGAGGCCGACCTGCGCGAGATGAACGCGGCCCTCGGCGTCGACGTCCGGGTGGGCTGGACGGCCCGGGATCTCGCGCTCGGCGAGGGCGGCGAGGCCCACCGCTTCACGATCCGCGGGCCGGGCGGCGAGGAGGCCATCGAGGCGCGCTGGGTGGTGGACTGCACCGGCCGCGCGTCGATGATCGCGCGCCAGCGAGACCTGCGGGTCGAGACGCCCGAGCACCCGCTCGCCGCGGTGTGGGGGCGCTTCACCGGGGTGAAGGACATCGACCAGGCGGGCGACGACGCCTTCCGCCGCCGGGTCCGCTACACGGTGCGCACCCTGAGCACCAACCACTTCTGCTACCGGGGCTACTGGATCTGGTTCATCCCCCTCGGCCGGGGCGTCACGAGCGTCGGCGTGGTCGGCGAGAAGGACGTCTTCCGCCGCGGCATGCGCACCGAGGAGGGCTTCCGGGCCTTCATCGGGGAGCACCGGGCGGCCCGCGAGCTGCTCGAGGGCTCGGAGCTGCTCGACCTCGAGGGCTACACCCAGCTCGCCTACGCCACGAAGCGCTTCTTCGAGGGCGAGAGCCGCTGGGCCCTGCTCGGCGACGCCGCCGCCTTCACCGATCCCTTCTACAGCCCGGGCTCGGACTTCATCGCGCTCGAGTGCGACTACGCCGCCGACCTCGTCCGCCGGGACCTCGCCGGGGAGAGCGCGGCCGAGGTGGCCGACGTGGCCCGCACCTGGGACGCCTTCATGCAGTACCGCTTCCAGGCGACGATGCTGCTCTACCGGGACCTCTACCGGTGCTTCGGCAGCTACGACCTGATGCGCGTGAAGCTGAACTTCGACCTGGGCTGCTACTACAACGTGTGGCTCGACCCGGTCGCCAAGGACCAGCATCTCGACCCCCGCGCGGTGATGAACGAGCTGCGCCGCGCCCCCGACAACCTCGCGGCGCTGAAGAACTTCTCGGCCCTCTTCCAGCGCGCCGCCGACGCCCTCGAGGGCCGGGGCGCCTACCACGAGAAGAACCTCGGGGAGTGGGACGACGGCGTCGCGTGCCTCCGGAGCTGGATCGCCGAGGTGGGGACCCAGCGGAAGAAGCGCGACATCAACCGCCGGACCGAGGAGGTCTTCAACTACGGGCGCACCGAGGCGTTGAAGCTCCTGCACGGCCCCGACGTCGGAGCGCCCGAGCCCTGGCGGCTCTACCAGTTCGCCGATCCGCTCATCGCGTGACGCTGGACGAATTCCGGATTTCGTGACACCAAGCCCTGCTCATTCCATGACCCGAGACGAGATACGCGCGCGCATCGTGGAGATCCTGGCCGAGTCGTTCGAGCTCGAGCCGGAGGAGATCCAGCCGGAGTCGACCCTGTACGAGGACCTGGACCTCGACAGCATCGACGCGATCGACATCTTCGTGCAGCTGCGCGAGATCACGGGCCGTCGCCCCGATCCCCAGGAGGCGCGTCAGATCCGCACGGTCGACGAGCTGGTCGTCTTCGTCGAGGCCGAGATCGCCAAGGGCCCCGAGGAGGACGACGGCAGCCCGCCGCCGGATCCCCGCGAGCTCTTCGGGGGCGGCTCGAGCGACTGAGCCATGGCCGCGCTGCCGCCGATCACCGCCCTCATCCCTCACCGCCCGCCGATGTTGCTCGTCGACGAGGTGGTCTCGCACGAGGGCCTCTCGGTGGTTTGCCGCACGACGATCCGCGAAGACATGCCGTTCGTGCAGGACGGCGAGGTCCCGATGCTGCTCGCGCTCGAGCTGTTCGCCCAGAGCGCCGCGTCCCTGGTCGCGCTGCTGGCCAGCCGGGGCGGCGCGCCGCTGACGAGCGGGGCCATCCTGGGGAGCCGCCACCTCTCCCTCTCCGCCGGCCCGCTCCGGGTGGGGGACACCCTCGAGATCCACTGCGAGGAGAAGATGGCCCTGGGCGTCACCGCTCAGATCGAGTGCGAGATGCGGCGGGACGGCGAGCGAGTGGCCGCCGGATCGATCAACGTCATGGCCGGCGCGCCCGGCGGGAGCGAGGCGTGAAGCGCAAGGTCGTCGTCACCGGGATGGGCGCCGTCTGCCCCATCGGGCACTCCGTCGACGAGCTGATCGCCGGCCTGCGCGAGGGCCGGAGCGGCGTCCGCTACATGCCCGAGTGGGAGCAGATCGCCGAGCTCAAGGGTCGCCTCGGCGCCAACGTCGAGGGCCTCGACCTGAAGAAGCGCTACCCGCGCAAGAAGCGCCGGACGATGGGCCGGGTCGCGCTGCTGGCGACCTACGCCTCCGAGCAGGCGGTGGACCAGGCGGGGCTCTCCGACGAGATCCTGCGGAGCGGCCGCGCCGGCGTCGCCTACGGCACCACCTCGCCGAGCAACCAGGCGATGGAGGACTTCTGCGGCCCGCTGTTCAACCACCGCACGATGCGGGGGCTCGACTCGACGGCCTACCTGAAGTTCATGACCCACACCGCGGCCGCGAACCTGACCCAGTTCTTCGGGCTCCGGGGCCGCGTGATCCCGACCAACAGCGCGTGCACCAGCGCGGCCCAGGCCCTCGGGTACGGCTACGAGGCCATCGCCAGCGGCAAGCAGGACGTCATGCTCTGCGGCGGCGCGGAGGAGCAGCACTACGCCACCGCGGTCACCTTCGACCTCTTGATGGCGACCAGCGTGCGCTTCAACGACCGCCCCGAGGAGAGCCCGCGCCCCTTCGACGCGCGGCGCGACGGCCTGGTCGTCGCCGAGGGCGCGGCCACCGTGGTGATCGAGGCCGAGGAGCACGCGCGGGCGCGCGGCGCGACCATCCTCGCGGAGCTCGTCGGCTTCGCCACCACCTGCGACGGCGCCCACATGACCGCCAACTCGCGGGCCGGCATGGCGAGCGCCATCCGCCTCGCGCTCGAGGACGCCGGGCTCACGCCGGGCGACATCGACTACGTCAACGCGCACGCGACCGCGACCGACGTCGGCGACATCGAGGAGAGCCACGCCACCTTCGACGTCTTCGAGCGGCCGATCCCGGTGTCCTCGCTCAAGGGCCACATGGGTCACACGCTCGGCGCCTGCGGCGCGATCGACGCGATCGCCTGCGTGCGGATGATGCAAGACGGTTTCCTCGCGCCGACCCTCCACCTCGAGGAGGTCGACCCGCGCTGCGCCGCGCTCGGCTACGTGACCGAGGTGACCGAGGCGTCGCCCCGGACGGTGATGAGCAACAACTTCGCCTTCGGCGGGGTGAACACGTCGCTCATCTTCCGGAGACCCGAGGGGTGAGCGCGGCGGCGGAGCGCGAGGACCGCGAGGGGTCCGGGGCGAGGCAGCGCGGCTTCGCGCTCATGAGCCCGCGACCCCGGCGCGCCTCCCACCTCGCCCGCATGCCCCGCTGGGTCCGGATCCCGGTCACCGCCTGGGCGTTCGCGATGTTCTTCAGCGCCACGCTGGCGCTCGGGCTGCTCGCGGTGCCGCTCCTGCTCGTCACCCGGAACCGGGCCGAGCGCCGCGGCCTCTTCACGCGCCGCCTCAACGCCAGCCTCCGCATCTTCAGCGGCTTCATGCGGGACGCGGGGCTGATCGACTTCTGGCCGCCCGTCCTGCCGCCGGAGCTCGAGGGCAAGCCGTTCCTCCTGATCTCCAACCACCCGAGCCTGATCGACGTGGTGCTGACCCTGGCCAGCTTCCCGCAGCTCACCTGCGTGGCGAAGGCGGAGTGGTACCGCTCGTTCGTCATGGGCCCGATGCTGCGCCGCACCGAGCTCATCCCGGGGCCGGGCTACGAGGGCGACGAGGAGGCGGACGACGACCTCCCGGTGGTGCGCCGCATCGAGGAGAAGCTGCGCGCCGGCGTGCCGGTGCTGGTGTTCCCGGAGGGCTCGCGCTCGCTCGAGGACCGGCTGCGGCGCTTCCGGCGCGGCGCGATCGAGGCCGCGGTGCGGGCCGGCGTGCCGATCCTCCCGATGTTCATCGGAGTCAGTCACCCCTTCCTGATGAAGGGCGTGCCCTTCTGGCACGTGCCGGACACGACCCCGATCTACACCTTCGAGCAGCTCCCGGTGATCGACACCCGCGGGACCACCTCGCGCGACGTCTCCCGGGAGCTCATGGACCGCTACGAGGCGCGCTTCGCCGCCCTGCTCGCGGAGCGCGGGGCTGGCTCCGCCTGAATCGTGGCTATGATGCACCCTTGAATGGCGCTCCGGGGGCGGGCGTCGGTAACGCGGAGGGAGCGCGCATGAGTCTCGCTGAGGGTGTCGCAGGTCGTCTGGGCGGGGTCCTGTTCTCGGTCGCGGCGCTCTTCGCGAGCGGCTGCTTCGTGGAGTACGGCGGCGGAGGCTGCCGCGCCGACCGGGACTGCCCGGCGGGGTGGTTCTGCGACGTCGACCGACGATGCTCCCCCGACGCGTGCACGAGCGACGCCGACTGCCCGGTCGGGAGCTTCTGCGATCCCCGCGACGGCCTCTGCTACTCGGAGAGCGCCGAGTGCTTCGCCCACACCGACTGCCCGGTCGGCTTCCGCTGCGCGGCGGGCGGGGTCTGCGTCGAGGAGGTCGGCTGCCTCGACACGAGCGACTGCCCCCTCGGCTACTACTGCGCGGTCGACGGCTACTGCTACGCCGAGACCGGCTGCATCTCGGACGCCGAGTGCGGCGCCGGCTGGTACTGCGCGGCCGACGGCCTCTGCTACCCGGAGACCGGCTGCGTGAGCGACGTCGACTGCCCCGGCGGCTACTACTGCGGCTGGGACGGCTACTGCTACCCGCAGACCGCGTGCTCGAGCGACGCCGAGTGCGGCGTCGGCTACTACTGCGGCGTCGACGGCAACTGCTACCGCGACGCGGCCGGCTGCGGCTCGGACGCGGACTGCGCCGCGGGCTACTACTGCGGCTGGGACGGCAACTGCTACGCGGACGTCGAGTGCGTGGCCGACGCGGACTGCGGCCCCGGCTGGTACTGCGGCTACGACGGCTTCTGCTACCGCAGCGCGACGTGCGCGAGCGATCTCGACTGCGGCGCGGGCTACTACTGCGCGTGGGACGGCAACTGCTACCGGAGCGACGCCGGCTGCGCGAGCGACCTCGACTGCGGCTCCGGCTACTACTGCGGATGGGACGGCAACTGCTACCCGTCGTCCACCGGCTGCACGAGCGACTTCGACTGCGGCTCCGGCTACTACTGCGGATGGGACGGCCTCTGCTACCCGAGCTACTCGGGCTGCACGAGCGACCTCGACTGCGGCTCCGGCTACTACTGCGGCTACGACGGCAACTGCTACCGGAGCGGGGCCGGCTGCCGGAGCGACGCCGACTGCGGCCTCGACTACTTCTGCTACTCGGACGGCAACTGCTACCCGAAGTCGGACTCCGGCTGCGCGAGCGACGCCGACTGCGGCGCCGGCTACTACTGCGACTTCGGCAGCGGCTGGTGCTACCCCCTCTGACCTCCCCTCTCGGGTGACCGCAGACGGTTTGTTCGGCCGCGGGGCCGGCCGTGATAGAACCGCGTTCAGCGATGGCTCTCTTCGCGATCGTGCCCTGGGTCCTGTTCGGGATCATGGTCCTCTTCGGGCTGATCTTCGCCATCGTCGCGTGGCGCGCGACCCGGCGCGCCGGCGACCAGGAGGAGGCGGCCGAGCGGGCGAAGATGGCGCTGAGCCAGATGGAGGCGCGGGCGCGCGCGGCGGAGGGACAGATCGCCGACGCGCAGGCCCGAGCCCAGCGCGCCGAGGCGTCCATCGCCGACGCGGAGGAGCGCGCCCGGCGGGCCGAGCAGGCGGCCGAGGACGCGCGGCGCGCCGCCGCCCAGGCCTCCGGGCAGGCCCAGCAGGCGCTGCAGCGGGCGCAGCAGGCCGACTCCGCGCTCCAGCAGCGCCGCGACGAGGCGGCGGAGAAGCAGCGCAAAGCCCAGGGTCGCGCCCGCTCGCTGCTCAGCTGGGCGCGCCAGCAGTGGGAGAGCCGCCGCGAGGCCGACCGCCAGAAGGCGCAGGGCGTCGAGGGCTCCTTCCAGGCCCAGCTCGACGCCTTCCTCGGCCACCGCCGCGCCCCGGTCACCTTCCGGGTGGAGGGCGAGATCGACCGCATGGCCGCGCCGCTGCTCGGCCAGTACGCGCAGGACGAGGACGTGCAGGTCGACGGCGACCTGGTCCGGGTCACCTACCCCGTCGACCCGTCCCTCGGCTTCCGCGCCTGAGGGAGGTCAGCGGACCTCGCCGAACGCGCCGCTCGCCTCGAGCTGCGCGCCGACGACCGAGAACACCGGGCTCTGCGCGCCCAGGCGGGTGCCCACCGCGACCCCGGTCGGCACCTCGACGCCGGCGCCGAAGCGGAGCGCGGTCGGCACCTCGAGGACCGGGACCGGGATCGGAGGCCGCGCGTCCCCGAGCAGGGTGCTGGCGACGTGGTGGCCGAGCACCGCGACGAAGCCGCCGACCTGGGCGCGCTCCTCGGTGCTCAGCGCGCGGTCGGCGCTGAAGCTCATCGCGGTGAGCGCGATGCCGCCGACCCCGGGGTGCGTTCCCGGCGTGCCGTCGAAGCCCGCGCGCGCGGTGGCGGAGAAGCGGATCTGCATCCCCTCCCCGTAGGGCGCCGGCCCCGAGACGGTCGCGGTCATGCCGCCCATCATCAGGCTCACCGAGCCGTCGACGCTGGTGGCCACCGCGGGCAGCGCCGACTCGACCTGGATCATGTCGGGCGCGACGATCATGTCGGGCGCCACGATCATGTCCGGGGCCACGATCATGTCGGGCGCGACGATCATGTCCGGGGCCACGATGCCGCGGGTCCCGCCGGCCGCCCAGTGCGCGTGGAGCGCCTGGTTGAACACGCCGAGCTGCACGGCGACGCCGCTGATCGCCGGGACGTCACGCACCCGCGCCGCGTCGACGCCCTGGAGCGCCACCCCGAGGCCGGGCGGGGTCCCGCCGCCGTTGGGCGCGTAGCCGGTCCGCACCCCGAGGGTGAGCCCCTCCCCTTCGCTCGCGACGACGAGCGCGGGGGTGGCGCTCACGTCGATGGCCACCATGCGCCCCCCGATCGACGGCAGGATCAGGCTGGTGTCGGGCGTGCCGAGGCCGGCGAGCAGCTCGTCGACGAGGGTGCTCGCCGCGTCGGCGTAGAGGTCGCCGATGTCCGCCGCGAGGTCGTCGTCGAGGCTGGCCCGGTTACGGATGAGCGGCTCCACGAGGTCGCGGTGCTCGGGGTACATGTCCGGGAACTCGGCGCCGGTGGAGACGAGGCGCACCGACTCCACCTCGCGCAGCGTCACCGTCACCCGGCCGGCGTCGAGGGCCACGTCGACCGTGAGCACCACCTCCACGTCGAAGGTCAGCGTGCCCTCCTCGTCGAAGTCGGCGGTGGGCGGCGTGCACTCGAAGGTCACCGGATCGCACCCGCCCCCGGCGAGGGTGTCGGTGGAGCCCACGACGTGGGTGCCGACCTCCACCCCGGACGCGGTGGCCACGACCCGGAAGCCGCCGTCGATGACGCTCATCGTCGAGTCCGGCGGCGCGCTCAGGCTCGGCGTGTCGTACTCGACGAGGTCGAACCACGCGCGGGGCGGCAGGTCGACGCAGCCGGTCCCGGGCGGCGGGACGCACGGCGGCGTCGGGGGCAGCGCGTAGGGGCCGAGCGGGATCTCCGCGCCCAGCACCGCGGCGAAGAGCCCGCTCGAGCCGGCGCGCAGGAGCACGTCGTCGAGGCTGCCGAGGGTGCTCGCGTCGTCCCCGTCGTCGACCGCGGTCTGAGACAGGTGCAGGACCGAGGTCGCCCCGTCCGGACGCTCGTCCTCGCCGTAGCGGGACGCGACCATGAAAGAGCAGAGCTGGGTCAGGCCGTCGGCCTCGACCAGGAACGACTGCACGCCGAAGGCGGCGGGGCGCTCGACCGCGACCAGGCCGAACGCGTCCGGCGTGACCTCCTCGCCGTCGATGCGGACCATCGTCGGGTCGAGGCCGCGGACCGCCGCGACGAGCCGGAGGGTCTCGCCGTCTTCGGCCCGGACCATGTCCCCGAACCCGGGCGACACGCACTGGATGCCGGGCTCCGCGAGCCCTCCGTCCGGCGCCGGAGCCGCGGCGTCCTCCTCCATGGGCGCGGGGCCGTCACAGCCCGTGAGCACGAGGACCAACCCGAGCACCACCCGCGGTAGCGTTTCCACGGCAAGCATAATGACACAACCTGACGGTGATCGCTTACGTTGCCCCGAGCGAGGGCGCGTGACTACCCTTCGGCCGAATGGGTGACCGGGATCGCAAAGGGAAGCTGCACCTCGCCTCGGCGGTGCCGTTCGGCATCGGCGAGACGAAGCCGCATCACTTCCTCGAGATGGCGGAGATCGCCTGGAAGAACCGAGGCCGCTGGGGTTACGCCTGGCGGATCCTCAACGAGGGGGTCTGCGACGGCTGCGCGCTCGGCACGACCGGCATGCGGGACTGGACGCTCGACGGCACCCATCTCTGCCTCGTCCGGCTGAACCTGCTCGAGCTGAACACGATGCGGCCGTTCGCGCCGGAGAAGGTCGAGGACGTGAGCTGGCTCCCGCGGCGGGCCAAGGACCTGCGCGAGCTCGGCCGGATCCCGGCGCCGCTGCGCCGCCGCAAGGGCGAGAAGGGCTTCAGCGTCGTCTCGTGGGACGAGACCCTCGAGGCCCTCGGCGCCCGGCTGCGCGACGCCGATCCCGATCGCATCGCCTGCTACATGACCTCGCGCGGCATCACCAACGAGGTCTACTACGCGGCCCAGAAGGCGTGGCGCTGGCTCGGCTCGCCCCACATCGACAACGCGGCCCGCCTCTGCCACAGCCCGTCGACCGCGGCGATGAAGAGCGTGCTCGGGGTCGGCGCGTCGACCTGCAGCTACCTCGACTGGTACGGCTCGGACGTCATCGTCTTCTTCGGCAGCAACCCGGCGAACGACCAGCCGGTGGCGCTCAAGTACCTCTACGAGGCGAAGAAGCGCGGCAGCCGGGTCCTGGTCGTGAACACGTTCCGCGAGCCCGGGCTCGAGCGCTACTGGATCCCGTCGAACGCCGACAGCGCGCTCTTCGGCACCAAGATCGCCGACCGCTTCTTCCACGTCGGCGCCGGCGGCGACCTCGCGTTCGTCTACGCGGTAATGAAGCTGCTCATCGAGCGGGGCGCGATCGCGCGGGACTTCGTCGACGCGCACACCGAGGGCTACGCGGACTTCGAGGCTCACCTCGAGGGCCTCGCGCAGGACGAGCTGATCGCGCGGAGCGGCGCGACCGAAGAGGACGTGCGCGCCTTCGCCGACGAGATCGCCGACGCGGAGACGGGGGTCTTCGTGTGGTCGATGGGCCTGACCCAGCACGCGCACGGGACCGAGACGGTCGCCGCGGTGCTCTGCCTCGGGCTGACCCAGGCCTTCATCGGGCGCGAGAAGTGCGGGCTGATGCCCATCCGCGGCCACTCCGGCGTGCAGGGCGGCGCGGAGATGGGCGCCTACGCCACGGTCTTCCCGGGCGGCCGCGCGATCGACGACGCCGAGGCCGATCGGCTCGAGGACCTCTGGGGCTTCCGGCCGCCGGCGCGCGTCGGCCACTCGACGGTGGAGATGCTCGAGGCGGCGCTGCGCGGCGAGCTCGAAGTGCTCTACGCGGTGGGCGGCAACTTCGTCGACACCCTGCCGCAGCCGCAGCGGGTCGAGGAGGCCGTCTCCAAGGTGCCGGTGCGCATCCACCAGGACATCGTGCTGACGCCGAAGATGCTGATCGAGCCCAACGAGGAGGTCTGGGTCCTGCCCGCGAAGACCCGCTACGAGCACGAGGGCGGCGTGACCGAGACGACGACCGAGCGTCGCGTCGTCTACAGCCCCTACGTCGAGGGCCCGGTCTGCGGCGAGGCGCGCGAGGAGTGGCGCATCGTGCGCGACCTGGCGCTGGCCGCGAAGCCCGGCGACCTCGGCCTGGAGGACGCGGCCGCGATCCGCCGCGACATCGCCGAGACCATCGACGTCTACGCGGAGATCGCGTCGCTCGAGAAGAAGGGCGACCAGTTCCAGTGGGGCGGCGCCCGCCTCTGCGACGGAGGCGAGTTCCCGCTGCCCGGCGGCAAGGCGCGCTTCCGGACCTTCGACCCGCCCGACATGCGCCCGCGCGAAGAGGACGAGATGTACGTCACGACCCGGCGCGGCAAGCAGTTCAACTCGATCGTGCAGAACGACGTCGACCAGCTCACCGGCGCGGCCCGCGACCACGTGCTGATCTCGCGCGCGGACATGGAGCGGCTCGGCGTGGAGCAGAACCAGCCGCTCCGGCTCGAGAGCTCGCACGGCACCTTCACCGGGCGCGCGTTCGCCGCGCCGATCACGCCGGGCAACCTGCAGCTCCACTGGCCCGAGGCGAACGTGCTGCTCGATCCCCAGCGGGTCGATCCGGGCGGCCTCGTGCCCGACTACGGCACCCGCGTGCGCGTGTCGGTCGTATGAGGGAGCGCGGCGTCACCGAGCGGCCGGTCTCGCGCCGCCGGGCCGGCACCGCGGAGGAGGCGCCCGACGCGATCGCGGTCGAGGAGCCGCTCGAGATCCGGCTCGCCGGCGACCCGCTGGCGGTCACCATGCGGACCCCGGGCGAGGACCGGCACCTCGCGGTCGGCTTCCTCTTCGCCGAGGGCATCATCGGCGGGCTCGCCGACGTCGGCAGCGTCGCGCACTGCGGGAGGCCGAGCGACGAGGGGTTCGGCAACGCGATCGACGTGCTGCCCGGGCCCGGCGTGACCTTCGACACCACCCGGCTCGAGGGCACGCGCCGCGGCACGCTCACCACCGCCTCGTGCGGGGTCTGCGGCCGCCGCTCCATCGACGATCTGCTGGCCCGGGTCGGCGTCGTCGACCGCGAGGTCGTCGTGCCCTTCGAGGTCGTCGCCAGCTCGCCGGCGCGCCTCGCCGAGGGGCAGCGCCGCTTCGCCCACACCGGCGGCGTGCACGCGGCGGCGCTCCAGCGCTCCGACGGCGCCGTCCGGGCGAGCGCCGAGGACGTGGGCCGCCACAACGCGGTCGACAAGGTCGTGGGGCGCATGCTGTACGACGGCATCGAGGACGCCGCGATCCTCGCGGTCAGCGGCCGGGTCTCGTTCGAGATCGTGCAGAAGGCGGCCGCGGCCGGCGTCCCGATCGTCACCGCGGTCAGCGCGCCGACCTCGCTGGCCATCGACCTCGCCGACCGGGCGGGCATCACCCTGGCCGCGTTCGTCCGGGACGGGCGGGCCAACGTCTACACTCACGGCGCCCGGATCCGTTGAGCCACCTCGGACGGTCGGCGCGGCCCGAAATGCGGTAACCTCTGCGCCGGGCGGGGTCGAGGAGCAGCAGCGAGGATGTACGGCAGAAAGCGTTTCCACATCGGACGGTCCACCCTCGGGCGCAGGAGCTTCGTCCGCGTGACCACCGCCGGCGCCGCCGGCCTCTACCTCGCCACCGGCTGCGACTCCACGGAGCCGGCCGAGCGCGTCCGCGCGCTGGTGGTGGGCAGCGGCTTCGGCGGCTCCATCGCCGCGCTGCGGCTCGCCGAGGCCGGCATCGCCTCGACGGTGCTCGAGCGCGGCAAGCGCTGGGAGATCACGCCCGAGTTCGACACCTTCTGCACCACGCAAAACCCGGACGGACGCGCCGCGTGGATGCACCGCGAGCCGGTGATCCCCGGCGTGCCGCCGGTGCGGCTGCGCAACGCGCCCTACGTCGGCCTGCTCGAGCGCTTCTTCGGCGAGAACATCGACGTGGTGTGCGCGGCCGGCGTCGGCGGCGGCTCCCTCGTCTACAGCGGGATCATGATCCAGCCGCCCCGCGAGCTCTTCGAGTCGGTGTTCCCGGCGGAGCTCGACTACGGCGAGATGGACGACACCTGGTACCCGCGGGTGCGCGAGATCATGCGCCCCGGCGCGATGCCCGACGACATCCTCGAGGCCGAGCCCTACCTCTCGAGCCGGCTCTTCATCCGGGACGCGACGGCGGCCGGGCTCGACGTCCGGCGCGTGCAGTGCGCGATGGACTGGGACCTCATCCGCGCCGAGCTCACCGGCGAGGTGCCGCCGCAGGTGATCACGGGCGACTACCTCTACGGCCTCAACAGCGGCGCCAAGCACTCCATCGACCGCGTCGGCTACCTCACGATGGCCGAGGCCACCGGCATGGTGGACGTGCGGCCGCAGCACCAGGTGAAGGCGGTCGGCGCGCTCGAGGGCGGCGGCTACTGGGCCGAGGTCGAGCGCATCGACGAGCACGGCGAGGTCCTCGAGACCCTGCGCATGGAGACCGACCTGCTCTTCATGGCCGCCGGCTCGATGAACACGACCAAGCTGATGCTGAAGGCCAAGCGCGACGGCACCCTGCCCGATCTCAACGATCAGGTGGGCGAGGCGTGGGGCAACAACGGCCAGCGCATCCTGGTGCGCACCGGGCTGAGCGAGATGACCGGCGCCGAGCAGGGCGGCCCGGCCTGCGTGTTCATCGACCATCACGACAACCCCGAGGGGCCCATCGGCATGGAGTTCGGGCCGGCGCCGATCGGCTTCGAGCACAACTGCCTGGTCAGCGCGACCCAGGGCGTGCCGGAGCAGCTCGGCCGGCTGCGGCTCGAGGTCACCATGGTCGGCGACGAGGAGCGCGTCGACATCGTGCCCGAGTGGAGCCGCGACTGGGACGCCAGCGCCGGACGCGCGGCGCGCCACACCATGCAGCAGATGATCGACGCCGCGGGCGGCGCGCTCGGCAGCCTGCCGGGCGTGGACGACCCCTCGATCACCTTCCACCCGCTCGGGGGCATGACCATGGGCCGCGCCTGCGACACCTACGGCCGGGTCGAGGGCCACGCCGGCCTCTACGTGGTCGACAGCGCGCTCATCCCCGGCTCGACGCCGGCGGGCAACCCGTTCTGGACGGTCTCCGCCCTCGCCGAGCGGGCGATGGACACGATCGTGCGCGAGGATCTCGCGGGCGAGTGATCACTCGCGGACGGGCGGCGGCTTCACGCGGCCGGGCCCGCGCTTCTTCGGCTTCTTGGAGGCCCCCCGCTTCGTCGAGAGGTTCTTCTCCAGGTAGACGTGCTCGCGCGGGTTGCCGAACCCGTGCTTCTCGAAGAAGCGCACCGCCTTCTCGTTGGCCGGGTCGGTGTCGGCGAGGAGGATGCGGCAGCCGAGCTCCCGGAACGCCTCGGTGACGCGCTCGAGGAGCTTGCTCGCCACCCCGCCGCGCGCCGCCTCGGGGTCGACGCCGATCCAGACGACCCAGCCGTAGCTCCAGGCGCTGCGTCGCTTCTCGAGCACGGTGCCGAGCACGAACCCGATCAGGGCGTCCTCGTCGTCGGTGGCGACGAAGCAGGTGTCCCAGTCGCTCTCGAAGAAGCCCACCAGCTCGAACTCGTCCCAGGTCCGGTAGAGGCTGGGGAAGGTGCCGGCGGTGAAGAGCTTGGCGCCGAGGTGATAGACCGACGACAGGTCGTCGATGCTCATCGGCCGCACGAAGACCTTGTTCTTCCGGTCGGTCACGCGCGACCTCGCCGGTCGGTCAGCGTCGACGGTAGGGCAGCGTGAAGCGCATCGGCTGCGGCATCATGTCGCCCTGGGTGGTGGCGGTGACCGTCATGCGGCCCTCGCGCTCGAGTGAGTAGACGTTCCAACGCGTTCCCTGATCCGCCTGGAAGACCTGCTCCAGGTCGTCACCCCGGAAGCGCTGCGTGACCTGGAGCTCGTCGCCCTCGAAGTCGCGCCCCGTCCGGGTCTGGCCGAGGGGCGTGGTGTAGCGGTGGCGGCCGTCGAACACCACCGTGATCCGACGCGCGTCGTCCGCGAAGGTCAGCGCGATCGTCTCGTTCACCGGGGTGTTGTCGCGGAGCATCGGCCGGGCGATCCCGCGCACGAAGAAGCTCATCGCGTTCACCGTCTGGTCGATGGCCCGGTCGACGATCGCGCGGGCGCGCGCCTGCGGGATCGCCAGCTCCCAGGTGCCCTGGAAGGCCTGGCGGTGCTGCGTCCACTGCGGGTCGGCGTCGTCCTGGGCGGGGGCCGGACGGGGGACGAGGAGGGCGCCGAACAGCAGCAGCGCCGGGGTGAGGGCTCGGAGGGTGCGCATCGCTCTCCTATGACGGCGAACTCCGCCGTGGATTCGATGCATAGGCTACCATCGCCGCCTCGTGAACGAAGAAGCCGTCCACTTCACGCTCGCCTGCGTCGAGATCGCGATCGCCATCCCCACCGTGATCGCCCTGCTCTGGACCACCGCCCCCTACGGCCGTCACGCCCGGGACGGCTGGGGCCCGACCATCCCGGCGCGGCTCGGCTGGATCGCGATGGAGACCCCGGCGGTCCTCCTCTACGTCGGGATCTTCGCGCTGGGCGACCACCGCCTCGAGACCGCGCCGCTCGCGATGCTCGCCCTCTGGCAGCTCCACTACGTGCACCGCACCTACGTGTTCCCGTTCCGGATGCGGGCCGACGGCAAGCGCATGCCGCTGTCGATCCCCTTGATGGCCATCGTCTTCAACTGCCTGAACGCGTACGTGAACGCGCGCTGGATCAGCCACCTCGGCGACTACCCCGACGCCTGGCTGGGCGACCCCCGGTTCCTGATCGGCGGCGCGGTGTTCCTCACCGGCATGGCCATCAACGTGCACGCCGACACCGTGCTGATGCGCCTCCGGAAGCCCGGGGAGACCGGCTACAAGATCCCGCGCGGCGGCCTCTACCGCTACATCTCGAGCCCCAACTACTTCGGCGAGATCCTCGAGTGGACGGGCTGGGCGATCCTCACCTGGTCGGTCGCCGGCCTGGCCTTCGCCGTCTACACCGCCGCCAACCTCGCGCCCCGCGCCTTCTCGAACCACCGCTGGTACCTCGAGAAGTTCCCCGACTACCCGAGCGGGCGGAAGGCCCTGATCCCGTTCGTCATTTGATGGCGGCCTCCGCCTCGAGCTCGTCCGGCACCGCGCGCTCGCGCGACGAGAAGGCGCGCACCAGCAGGTAGCCGACGACGCCGGCGACCAGCGAGGCGGCGAGGATGCCGACCTTGGCGCGCTCCAGGGTCGCCGCGTCGTCGAAGGCGAGGCCGGCGATGAAGAGGCTCATCGTGAAGCCGATGCCGCCCAGGAGCCCGACGCCCCAGAGCTGCGGCCAGCGCACGTTGCTCGGGAGGTCGGCGACGCCGAGCTTCACCGCGATCCACGCGAAGAGCCCGATGCCGATCGGCTTGCCGATCACGAGCCCGGCGATGACGCCGAGGGTCACGCTGGCGGTCAGCGCCTGCCCGAGCGACGCGTCGAGGCTGACGCCCGCGTTCGCGAGCGCGAAGATCGGGAGCACGATGAAGGTCACCAGCGGGTTCAGGGCGTGCTCCAGGCGCTGCAGCGGCGCGCCGGCCTGCTCCACCCGGGTGGCGAGCTTGTCGAGCACGAGCTGCTGCTCGTGGGTGTTCATCGAGTGATCCTGGGGCACCCCGACCGCCTTGAGCCGGTCGAGCAGCGCCTGCGCCTTGCGCACGAAGTCCGCGCCGTCGATCCGGGTGCGGGCCGGGATGGTGAAGGCCATCAGGATCGCGGCGATGGTCGCGTGCACCCCGCTCTGCAGGAACGCGAGCCAGACCAGGGATCCGAGGAAGAAGTAGAAGAGGCTGTTGCGGACCTGAAGCACGTTCGCCGCGACCGCGACCGCGAGGAAGAGGAAGCCGGCCACGAGCCCGAAGATCGACAGCGAGTCGGTGTAGAAGACGGCGATCACGAGGACCGCGCCGATGTCGTCGACGATGGCCAGCGCGGTCAGGAAGACCTTGAGGCCCAGCGGCACCCGGTCCCCGAGCAGGGCGAGCACGCCGAGCGCGAACGCGATGTCGGTGGCCATCGGGATGCCCCAGCCGCTCGCCGCCGCGCCGCTCGGGTTGAGCGCCACGTAGAGCCCCGCCGGCACGACCATGCCGCCGAGCGCGGCGATCGCGGGGAGGGTCGCCTTGCGCACCGTGGCCAGCTCACCCGCGAGCACCTCGCGCTTGATCTCCAGGCCGACGAGGAAGAAGAAGATCCCCATCAGGCCGTCGTTGATCCAGTGATGGAGGGTCTTCTCCAGCCCCAGATCGGCGAAGCTGACCCCGACCGGGGTGTGGAGCAGCCCGTGGTAGGCCTCCGCCCATGGGGAGTTCGCCCACACCACGGCCGCCACCGTGCTCACGATGAGCAGCATGGCGCCCGCGAGCTTGTGGCGAGCGAAGCCCTGGAAGGGGGAGATCAGGCGATCGATGGGCCGCGGCGGCAGGACATCGTCGTCGTGGGTGTGTCCGTCGTGCATGGGCGTCAGCGCACAGGTAGGCCCACGTCAGGGAGTGACGACGGGCGGCGAAACGATCCTAACGATCGTGACCCGAGGCGCCACACCTCACCCGACCGAGGACGCCGAGACGAGGGCGCTTCACGCTGAAATCATTCGGGATCTCGTGCTGTGACGGAATGCGAGACAGCGTGGCACGAGATCTGCTGAACGTGGCGGCATGGTGGCGCCATGTCCCTGACCTTCCACGCCGAGCTCTCCTGGTCCGATGACGGAACCGGGCTTCGCCGTCGGCTCCGCCTCGACGAGGCGACCGAGGCGTTCGGCCTGCTGGAGCGCGACCGGGACGGCTGGAGCCTCTGCATTCCGTCCGGAGCGGAGGCGGAGGCCCGGGTCGACGCGCGCCCGGTGGACCTGCGCACGCTGTGGCTGGAGCCGTCCGGGGAGCGACGGCTGCCGCTCCGCGCCGGGCTCGAGGCCCGGGTGCGGATGGGCGCGTTCCGCTTCGAGTTGCGCCCGGTCGCGGCCTGACGTCGTCTACATGAGCTGAATGATGGCGACCCCGCGATCGCCGCCCTCGGGCGGCTCGCTCGGTCGCTGCTGCCGGGTGGGGATCGGCAGCTCGAGACGGGGCTGGGGGCGACGCTCCTCTTCGCGAAGCACCTCTTCGCGACGGCGAAGCTCTTCGATGATGTAGGCGGGAAGCATGTCGCCCCGATCCAAATGCACGGCGCGTGCCCGCGGAACGACGGAACGAGATCATTGGCTTTCTGCGCGGCGATGTCCCCAGACGGGTTTTCGATTGTGGAATTTCCCCCGCACGAGTGGTGTGAAGCCCCCAACGGGTACGACAGCCGTGTCACCCCCAATCGGCTACCCAAATCGCGGGCCCTGATGCGAAGCTCCCCAGGTGGCCGAGCAGAGCGACACACCGAGACCGAGCGCCTCGGAGGGAGCGCCCGGCGGGGCGGGCCGCTTCGGCGCCTTCGGCGGCGTCTTCACGCCCTCGATCCTGACCATCCTCGGGGTCGTCATGTACATGCGCCTCGGCTGGGTGACCGGCCAGGCGGGCCTCGCGTGGGCGCTGGGCATCATCGTCGTCGCGCACCTGATCTCGCTCGCGACCGGGCTCAGCGTGGCCAGCATCGCCACCAACCGGACGGTCGGCGCGGGCGGCGCCTACTTCATGATCAGCCGGGCGCTCGGGGGCGCGGCCGGGGCGTCGATCGGCATCCCTCTCTTCTTCGCCCAGGCGCTGAGCGTCACCTTCTACATCGTCGGCTTCGCCGAGTCGGTGCTGCAGCTCGTCCCGGAGGCCTACCACCCCTACTGCCCGGCCTGGGCGATCGGCACCCTGGTCAACGTCGGGATCACCGCGCTCTCCCTCAAGAGCGCCGACCTCGCGATCAAGGCGCAGTACGTCGTGATGGCCGCGATCGTGGCGTCGCTGGTCGGGCTGTTCACCGGTCAGGGCCCGGACTTCCCGGCGCAGATCGAGTGGAGCAACCCGGACGGCCTGCCGAAGGCGATGATCTTCGCCGCGTTCTTCCCCGCGGTGACCGGCATCATGGCCGGGGTCTCGATGTCCGGAGACCTGAAGGATCCGCGGAGCGCGATCCCGAAGGGCACGCTCGCCGCGATCGCGGTCGGCTTCGTCGTCTACATGGCCATCCCGGTCTGGCTCGCGCTCAGCTACTCGAACCAGTTCCTCGTCGACAACGCCGACGCGGTCTTCACCCTCGCGAGCGTGCCCGCGACCATCTACGCCGGGGTCTGGGGCGCGACCCTCTCGAGCGCGCTCGGCAGCATCCTCACCGCGCCCCGCACGCTCCAGGCCCTGTCCCAGGACGGCCTGATGCCGCGCTTCCTCGGCAAGGGCTACGGCCCGGCCAACGAGCCGCGGGTGGGCACGGTGCTGACCTTCGTGCTCGCGCAGGTCGGCGTGCTGCTGGGCGACCTCGACGTCATCGCCCCCGTCCTGACGATGTTCTTCCTCGCGACCTACGGCGTCACCAACCTGGCGTGCGGTCTCCAGCGCTGGGCGGCGAGCCCGAGCTTCCGGCCGAGCTTCAAGATCCCCGCCTCGATCAGCCTGATCGGCGGCGCGGCCTGCTTCTACGTGATGAGCATGATCGACATCGTGGCCATGGTGGTCGCGCTGCTGCTCTGCGGGCTCATCTTCGCCGTCGCCCAGCGCCGGGCCCTCGGCACCACCTACGGCGACGCGCGCCACGGCATCTGGGCCGCCCTGGTCCGGAGCGCGCTCCATCGCCTGCGCCGCGTCGAGTTCCACCCGCTCAACTGGCGACCGAACCTGATCATCTTCGGCGGCGACCCGGAGAAGCGGCCGCACCTGCTGCACATCGGCTCCTCGCTCGTCCAGGACCGCGGGCTGGTCACCTACTTCCACCTGCTCAAGGGGGACGTGGCGAAGCTCGCCGAGGCGCGGGCGGAGACCTTCGAGCGCCTCGAGCCGCCCATTCGCGACAAGTTCGCGAACGTGTTCTTCAAGGTCGACATCGCCGAGGACATCTTCCGCGGCGCGGTCACCAGCGCGCAGAGCTACGGCGTCGGCGCGTTCGAGGCCAACTGCGTGATGACCGGCTGGACGACCAAGCCCGAGCGCGCCGGGGCCTACGTGAAGATGCTCCAGGACCTCGTGCTGCTCGACCGGGCGCTGCTCGTGGTCCGCTACCACCCCGAGAAGAAGCTCGGCGAGGGCAAGGCGCTCCACGTCTGGCTCGGCGGCGACGAGCGCACCCAGGCGATGCTGCTGCTGTTCGCGCACCTGCTGACCTCGCACTACCGCTGGCGGAACATGGAGATCACCGTCTTCGACGTGGTGGAGAGCGACCAGGACAAGCTCGCGGCGCAGTCGCATCTTCACAAGCTCCTGACCGAGGCTCGCATCGAGGCGCGGCCCCGCGTGATCCTGCGGCAGGGCCGGAGCCTGAAGCAGGTGATGCACGTCGAGAGCGACGCCGCGGACTTCGCCCTCGTCGGCTTCTCGCTCCCGGAGTCCTCGACCGACGCCGGGGGCGACCCGGAGGCGGCCACCCGAGAGATGGTCACCGAGATCGACGGCCTGCTCGAGGAGCTGCCGACCACCATCCTCGTACACAGCGCCCGCCACTTCGAGCACGAGCAGGTCCTGCTCGATCGCGAGTGACTACTTCGTCTTCTTCGTCCACGGCGTCAGGTCGCCGAGCTCGTCGAGCCTCGGGAACGCGCCGGTGAAGCGCCAGCCGCGGTCGTCGATGTAGAGCTCGGCGGGAGGCTTCGCGATCGGGAAGCGGATGCGGGCCAGCACGCGCTCCTCGAGGCCGTGCTCGCGCAGCCAGGCCTTCATCATCTCGATCGCGCCCGGGTAGCTCGAGCGCACCGAGCAGATCGCCACGTCGAAGCGCTCGGCCGCCTGGGTCAGGAAGTGGATGGCGCCCTCCACCGGCGGATCCGGGATCACCGTCGGCCCCTTCCACCCGGAGACGTAGGCGTGCAGGACGCCGTCGAAGTCGAGGCAGAGCGTGCGCCGATGTTTGCCCCGCCCCACCCGCTGCATCTCGCCCGGCAGGTCGGCGAGGCTCTCCCCGGACAAGACGCGCTCCTTGGCGCGCTGCGCTTCGGCGGGGGTCAAGAACCCCCGCCCGAGCATCCCCTCGATCCGCTCGAGCACGAACACCACGTCCGGAGCCCCCGTGCCCCTGCCCGTGCCCGCGTTCGCGTTCGTGTTCGTTTCCGAGCCCGAGCCCGAGCCCGAGTCCGAGTCCGAGTCCGAGTCCGAGTCCGAGTCCGAGTCCGAGTCCGAGCCCGAGTCCGAGTCCGAGCCCGAGTCCGAGCCCGCTTCCGACTCCGCGCCGCGGGTGGGCTCGCGCGCCTGACCCTTCACCGCGGCCACCAGATCCTCCGGGGCCTCCCACTCCATCTCGAGCTCCCACGGCTCGTCGACGAAGTAGAGCGCGTCGGGGTCCTCGTGGTCGACGTAGTCCTTCTCGGGATCCTCGCCGCGGATGGCCGAGGGCTCGCCGTTGCGGGGGCGGTGGGGCTCGAGGTCGAGGTGGGTGCGGCGGGAGAGGATGCCCTCGTCGACCGGGTCGAGGATCGCGCCGGGGCGCGCGTAGGCCTCGCGAGGCCAGTCGCGGTGCGGGACCGCGGGCAGCGCGTAGGTCGCGGCCGGGCTCTTCATCGAGGGATCGATGGTGAAGTGCGCGCGCTCCTCGGCCCACGACCACACCGCGGCCCAGTCCTCGGCGGGGACCGGGAAGGCGAGCGGCATCACCACCCGGAAGCGAGGGTGATCGGCGGTGTGAGACCAGGTCGTGTAGACCAGGTGGAAGAACGTGCTCCAGGTGGTGCTCGCCTCGGCGATCGGCGTGCCGTCGTCGTAGTCGAGCACCAGGCAGCCGACGTGGGTGACGTTCTCGCTGCCTCGCTTGTCGGCGCCCGGGCGGTAGAGCGCGGGCGACCAGAGGCGCAGGTCGCGTTTCGCGCTCTTGTAGGCGTCGGTGATCATCTGCTCGGCGGCGGCGGAGACGGCGGCCCGCGGGTCGTCGCCCCGCTTCTTCGCCTCGGCCTCTACCTTGGCGAGCTTGCCCATGAACTTGCCGCGCGGGGCCGCGCCCTCGGCGAGGCGATCGCGCGCCTGCTTGATACGCGCGACCTCCCGCTCGATCTTCGCCGCCGTCTCCATCTTGATCTCGAAGCGGCGGAGCGCGGCGGTCAGCTCCGGCAACGTCAGCACCTCCTGCTCGGGCGTCGTGTCGAAGACGCGCAGGAAGCTGCAAGCCGGGATGAGCAGCGAGCCGGTCATGGCGCGCGGCGGCGGACCCGCGCGAGCGAGGTCCAGCTGCGGGTGCCGTCGGGCGAGACGACCGCGAGCGCGTGCCCGATGCGAGCCGCGATGACCGCGCCCTCGGAGACGCCGTCCACCCACACCCGCGCGCCGGGCCCGAGCTGCTGCGCGTCGGCGGCCACCCGCGGGATCCAGCGCTCGCTGCCGTCGCTGGTCGCCACGAGCAGGCTCGAGGGGTCCTCGCGGGCGTCGACCGCGACGCCCGGCCGGAACGCGCCGGGGCCCACCTGGGCCTCGACCCACGCGCCCGGGGGCACCTCGCTCTCCAGGCCCTCGCCCCGACGATGCGCGCCGTCGCTCCGCACCCAGACGCAGCTCGCGTCGGTCCAGCGCGCGCCCTCCCCCGGGATCTCGACCCGGAGCGCCGGACCGACCCGGGCGAGCAGGGTCGCGGGCACGACCCGGGCGCCGTCGCTCACCTCGAGCGCGTCGCCGGAGGCCAGCTCCGGCGCGAGCAGATCGCGGCGATGCACCCAGTCCGCGTCCCCGTTGGCGAAGACCACGAAGGCCCGCGGGGGATCGGCCCGCACCACCACCGCGAGCTGGTGCAGCGCGCCGACCTGGCGCGCGAGGACCTGGGTGCCCACCCAGAGCGGCGCCCGCGGCCGGGTCACCGGGCCCGGAGGCGGCTCCGGCGTGTCGGCCCGGGCGAGCGCGCGGCCGGCGAGCTGCCGGTGCGGGATCTGCCGATCGAGGCCGAGCGGCGCCTCCATCGCGCGGGCCGGGAGGCCGACCACGCCGCCGAGCTGCGCCCCCACCAGCCAGAGCGCGCCGAGCGCCACGCCGGTCGAGCCGAGCCACAGCGTCGGAGACAGCGCGATCGCCGCCCTCGGCCGGCGGGTCTCGAGCCGGAGCCGCGCCGCCGTGCGCCACCGGATCCGGCGCCAGCGCGGGTGGGCGATGTGCTGCACCAGCAGCCCCTCCGCCTCGAGCAGCCGCGCGCCGCAACGACCGCACGGGCGCTCGCCGGCCTCGCTGCACTCTCGCGCCAGCACCGGGGCGCCGCAGCGGGGGCAGCTGGCGCTCCGGCGCTCGCCGCGGGCGCGGGAGAGGCGCTCGGCGCCCTCGGCCAGCAGCCGGCGACGGACCCACCACGGCCCGAGCGAGAGCGCGACGGCGAAGATCACGCCGATCCCCGCCACCAACGCCATCGCCCAGCCCTCGAAGAGGCGCGCGACCCGCCAACTGACCGCCGCGAGCGTCAGCCCGCCGACCGCGCCCACCAGCAAGGTGAGCGCGCGACGCGGGGCGCTCGGCAGCACCGCGCGCGCCACCTCGGCCTCCCACGCGCGGCGCGCCTCCCGCCGCAGCCGGGCCTCGTCGGGCGCGCTGCTCACGGCGCGGTCAACCTCCGCGCGTCCGTCACCGCCGCTCCGTTCACCAGTCCCACCCTCATCAGAGTGCCAGGAGAGACGCCCTCCATCGAGACCCGCAGCTGGACGACGCCCGGCGCGGCGGGGATGCGTCCCTGCACGCCGTTGTCGTTGCCGGGGCGCTCGGGCCGCACGAGGGCCGCCCGCCAGGGCCAACCGTGCCGGGGCTCGCCGAACCCGATGGCGAGCCGCCACGCCCCCTCGAGGGGCGGAAACGCGCGCGGCGCGCGATCGGCCAGCTGCGCCTCCCGCCGGCCGCGCCGGAAGCGGGCCCCCGAAGCGGGCGTCACGATCGGGGGCTGAGTGAGGGTGTTCTGCGGCACCTGGACCCTCGCCTCCAGCCAGAGCGCGCCGTCCTCGCGCACCAGCCGCGCCTCCTCGAGCCGGGGCGAGCCGGCGGCCGCCCGCGGCGCCCCCGACGCGTCGAGGGTGATCGCGGGGCGCTCGCAGGGCGCGTCGTCGCCCTCCGCGAAGGTCGCGCAGCGATCGCAGTTGCAGCCGTCGCAGACCGGGGCGGCGACCGCGTCCCGCAGGCCGTGCTCGCGCCGGAGCCACTGCTCGAGGGTGATCTCGCCGGGGCTGCCCGGTCCGCTGGCCTGCCAGGCCTCCCGGAAGCGCAGCGCGGCGTCGCGCCCGACGTAGCGGAGGTGCCAGGGCTCGTAGCGATACCCGGTGCGCGGGTCGATGCGCTCCTCGCCCCCGGGGACGGCGCCGCACGCCCCCCGTCGGTAGTCCGGGTGCAGGGGATAAGGCAGCACGAAGCCGTGCTCGTGCGCGTGGGCCTCGAGCCAGCGCCCGCCGTCCGAGCAGCCGTAGCCGGGGCGGAACTTGTCGCCCCCGTCGACCCAGGCGCGCGTGAAGAGATCGACCGTCGTCCCGAGCTGATGCTGGCTGTGCCCGGGGAGCGCGCTGACGGTCGTCGCCTCGCAGAACTCGCCGCGCCGGACCCAGCGGTCGAAGGTCGAGCACTGCACGCGGTAGGCGCGGAACGCGCTGGTCGCGATCGGGCGGTGGCCGGCCTCTCGCATCGCCGCCGCCATCGCCCGGTAGGCGGCCGCGGCCTCCCGGCGCATGCACTGCTTGCGCGGCGGCGTGCAGCGGTACCAGCGCGCCGGCCGGCCGGTCTCGAGGTCCACCAGATCGTCGGGCGCCCAGTCCGGCGGCAGCGCCCCGGCCGGGCTCCGGTTCACCAGCGCCAGCAGCGCCTCGCCGCCGGCGGCCTCGGTGCGCAGCAGATCCGCCCGGGCGACGAAGTGACCGCGTCCGTCGCTCCGATCGAGCCCGCTGCACATCGGCGGCAGCGCCGGCTGAGCGGCCGCGGTCCACACGACCGCCAGCGCGACCGCGCCCGCGGCGGCAGAGGCCCCCATCCAGCTCGTCCTCTCTCCGGTCACCGCGCCGGCGCAGGTTCGGTCAAAGGGTGGGCGGCCGCAAGTCGCACCGCTGATCGACGAGCTGAAGCGCAAGGACCACATCCTCGTCTCGGACCTGACGGTCGACGAGGCCGAGTCGGACGCGCTGGTGGAGCTCTGCGCGGCGCGCTTCACGGCCGGGAAGAAGCACATGTCGGCCCTCTGCGACGCCATCGGCGTGCCGTTCTGAGGCGTCAGGTTCCGTCCGGGCGGAAGAGCGGGCGCCAGCCCTCCGGGAGCGCGCCTCCCAGGTAGTCGGCCGCCTTCTCCTCGTCGGGGAGCATGTAGCTCACCGTCGCCGAGCAACCGAGCTTGCCCTCCTGCAGGAGGCGGACGTTCACCGTCACGATCGGATCCTTGCGGCTGGCGATCCGGCCGCGCGCCTCGATGGGGGCGCCGATGCGGAGCGGTCGCACGTAGCGCACCCGGAGCGAGGTGGTGAAGCCCATGCGGCCGAGCAGCCCGACCAGCGTCCAGCCGGCGAGCTCGTCCGCGACCGTCGCCTGCAGCCCCCCGTGGAGGACATTCGGCGGCCCCTCCCAGCCCTCCGGCGCGGTGAGGTCCGTGACCACCTCGTCGCCCTCGCGGCGGAAGCGGAGCCGCATGCCGCGCTCGTTGTGGGGGCCGCAGCCGAAGCAGCGCTGCTCGGCGCCGAAGGTGTAGGGATCGAGCTCGCTCATCGGGCGGGGGATACGGCGAGCCGGCGTCGCGTCAAGCCACGGAGCCCACGTTCCGGGACGCCGTCGATCGCCGCGATCGAGGCATTCATGTCGGTTTTTTGACCTCTGGATCCCGACCCCTCACACCGAAAACAGGCACAACCCGGGGTGTGGGCGAATGGCACCCCCGTTGCTTCGGTCCACAGCGGGTCGGAAGGGAGGCAGCAAATGATTCCGATCGAGTGGTTGAACGAGCTGATCGAGACGCGTGACGGATTCCGCAGGCTACTGCGCGACGAGGGCCTGACGCGGGCGGCGTATCGCCTCGCGCTGGCCAAGTGCATGAGCGGCGAGCGGAGCACTCACGTGCCCACCCGCGGCGAGGTCCGGGCGGCCGCCCGGGAGATCGCCTCGCGCGTCCCCGGCACGTCGGTCCCGGACACGACGACGCTGGTCCGGGACCTCGAGGCGATCGGCATCTCGGTGCTCTGACGGGTCACTCCGGCGTGAGGGTCTGCACGCCGAGCTCCTGCGCCTCGCCGCCGGTCTCGCGGAAGCGCAGCGTTCCGTCGCCTTCGACGCAATAGTCGAAGGTCCGGGCGCTCCCCGCCGGATCGACGGTGATCGTGTTGCCCGAGGCGGCGTAGGGCTCGCTGGAGTCGATCGCGCTGTCGAGCACGATCTCGCACACGCACCCGGCCGATCCGTCGGCGGCGCAGGTGGCCGTCCCGCCCGGGCCGAGCCCCATGTCGATCGTCGCCTCGACGGTGCCGCACATCCCGAACGCGCAGCTCGGAGGGACGTAGACGGTGCCCTCGACGTGGGTGGTGGCCACCCGGCTCACGTTCGGCCCGCCGTCGTCGAAGAAGACGACGCGCCCGGTGACCGTGCCCATGTGCTCGCGCAGCTCGACCGTGGGGCAGAAGTCGCGGGCGCGGCCGAGGAGCTCCGCCTCCTCGATGCAGATGCCCGCGTAGCAGAAGGCGCCCTCGAGCGCGCCGCCGCAGGGGGCGAACGCGGGGCAGGATGCGAGGATCTGCACCGGGGCCGCGGGGCAGGCCCCGGTCGTCGGGCCGCCGTCCGCGTCGGCCCCGCCGTCGAGCCGGCCGCCGTCCATTGGGCCGCCGTCCACTGGGCCGCCATCATCCTGGCCGCCGTCCACCGAGCCAGCGTCGGCGGTCCCCGCGTCCGCTCGGTCCGGCCCCGCGTCGGCGTCGGTCGCCTCGTCGCAGCCGACCAGCCCCAGCGCGAACACCGCGATCAGCGACATGAGCGTCGAGTGAAGTGCCCGCATCACGCCTCCCTCAGAGCGGGCAGAGCTCGGGGGCCGCGCAGACCCCGGACTCGCAGCGCCCGCTGTAACACTCCTGCGAGACCTCGCACGCGGCGCCGTTGGCGCGCGGCTGGACGCAGGTGTTCTCGGCCTCTCCGGTCACGCAGACCAGGCCGGCCGCGCAGTTGCCCTCGAGGGAGCCGGCGCACGCCTGCCCGTCGCTCGGGAGCGGCGCGCAGTTGCCGTCGAACATGCCCATGAACGGGTTGGCGTCGCAGTACTGCCCCTGGGGGCACATGCTCGGGAAACCCACGTTGCAGGCCTCGCCCGCGCCGACCCGCGCGTTGCACTGGAACTCGGCGCCTCCGACGCCCGCGCCGACCACCGCGCAGCTGAGGCCGCTCACGCAGAAGGTTCCGGTCTGGGGATCGCACGACTCGCCGAGCGCCGCGGTCTGCACCTCGGCCAGGGGCGTGCACGTGCCGACCGTCTCCTCGTCGCCATCGACGCAGATCTCGCCCAGCGGGCAGGCGATCGCGTCCGGCCCGTCGCAGGGCCCTCCGGGGCGGCTCGAGCTGGTCTGGCAGGTGCCGCCCTCACACACGAGCCCGGTCACGCACTCGTCGGTGCCGTCGCACTCCGCGCCGCTCGCCTTGCGGGCGCTGCACGTGCCCGCGGTGGCCGGGCAGCTCGCGCCGTCGCAGTAGGCGTCGCCCGCGCACTCCTCGGAGAACGAGCACGCCGAGCCCGGCTCGAGGGTGCCGACCAGGATGTCGCGGCAGGCCTCGGGGGTCGCGACGTTGAAGAGGTTGCAGCCGTTGGCCTGAGACGCGTCGAGACACGCGCGGGTCGCGGCGGCATCGTAGGTGACGGTGCCGCGGTCGATCGCCGCCTGCCAGAGCTGCACCGCGCCGTTCTCGAACGTGGCCGTGAAGTTGGTGCGACAGCTGCTGCCGCCCAGGCTCCCCGCGAAGTCGCCCGCGCAGGAGTCCACCGCGTCGCAGTAGACGGCGGCGGTCTCGGCCGGCGCCGACTCGATCGGCACGCCGCCGGCGTCACACGCCCCGAGGGCGAACACAGAACACACCACCGCGAACGCGCGCGTCGAAGTCATGACAAGCCTCCCCGAAGTTCATCACCGGTGAGGTGAACGCCCCCCGCCGGTCGTCCCATTGTATGCTCCGGCAGCACGTTTCGATCAATGACCGGGGAGCCATGATCAAGTTCATCGTCGGCGGGGTCATCGTCGTCCTCTCCTGGGCGCTCGCGATCCTCATCGGGTTTCCACTGTGGATCCCCACGCTGATCACCCTCCTGGTGGGCCTCGTGATCCTGCTCATGGTGGGGATCGCGAAGCTCAAGGAGCGACGCGCAGCGCGCGAGCTGGAGAAGGCGCTCCAGGCGCAGGCGGCCCAACAGGCGGCCAGCGCGCGGCCCGATCTCCAGCACGAGATCGCGGAGATGCAGGCCGAGTTCGAGAAGGCCGTCTCGGCGCTGAAGACCAGCAAGAAGGGGGGCAAGAAGGCGCTCTACGCCCTCCCCTGGTACGCCATCATCGGCCCGCCCGGCTGCGGCAAGAGCACCGCGCTGCGCAACTCGGGCCTGCAGTTCCCCTACCTCAGCGCGTCGGGGGGTGGCGTCCGCGGCCTCGGCGGCACGCGGAACTGCGACTGGTGGATGACCAGCGAGGCGGTGATCCTCGACACCGCCGGCCGGTGGACGAGCGAGGACGAGGACCACGACGAGTGGCTCGGGTTCCTCGACCTCATCAAGCGCTTCCGCCCGCAGAAGCCGCTCAACGGCATGATCGCGGCGGTCAGCATCGGCGACGTCGGGGGCGCGCGCGAGGACGAGGTCGTGCAGCTCGCGCGACGGATCCGCGAGCGCATCGACGAGGTGCAGTCGCAGCTCTCGCTGAGCCTCCCGGTCTACGTGCTCTTCACCAAGTGCGACCTGATCCCCGGCTTCGTCGAGACCTTCGGGGACATGTCGAAGCAGGAGCGCGGGCAGGTCTGGGGCTTCACCCGGGCGCTGACCAAGGCCAGCGATCCGCCCGGCGAGTACTTCTCGAAGGGCTTCGACGAGCTCGCGTCGGTCCTCGAGCACCGCTCGCTCAAGCGCATGAGCGAGGAGCGCAAGATCCCGAGCCGCGAGCTCGTCTACGGCTTCCCGCAGCAGATCTCGGTGATGAAGGCGAACCTCCAGGAGTTCGTGCATCACCTCTTCCTGGAGAACGTCTTCAAGGAGACCCCGCTCCTGCGCGGCGTGTACTTCACGAGCGGCACGCAGGAGGGGCGGCCGATCGATCGGGTCATGAGCGCGATGGCGGAGGCCTTCGGCCAGCCGCAGGTGCAGCTCCCCGCGCCGCAGGTCGAGGCGAAGAGCTACTTCCTGCGCGACATGTTCGCGGAGGTCGTCTTCAAGGACGCCGAGGTCGCGATGCGGAGCCCCGAGGAGCTCAAGCGACAGCGCACCCGCACGATCCTCGCGGCGGCGGCGATCTTCCTGTTCGCGCTGGGCATCAGCGGGCTGCCCGCGATCGCGTGGGCGATGAACCGCAGCTACCTGAACGAGACGCGCACCATGATCGACGACGCGCGCCGCGACCTCGCCACCGAGCAACGTCTGCTGCCGGCGAGCGCGATCGAGCCGCTGCGCGCCCGGGCGATGGAGCTCGAGGAGTTCGAGGAGGACGGCCCGCCGCTGTTCATGCAGATGGGCATGTACCAGGCGGACGTGTACGACCCGGTGCGCGAGGTCTACCTGGAGACGCTTCGGGATCGGGCCATCGGTCCGCTCCTGCAGGCCGACGCGCAGGCGATGGACCGCTTCGCGCGGCGCGTCGAGGCGATGCGCGGGCAAGCGAACCCGGACGCGACCGCGCTCCAGGAGATGTACAACCGCATGAAGCTGCACCTGCTGCTCACCGTGCCGCGGGGCGAGCATCAGCCGCAGCTCGACGACGAGAACCGCGAGTTCGTCGTCGACCAGCTGGTCGATCGCTGGGTGCAGGCCACCCAGGTGGAGCGGCACGACCCGCAGCGGGCGCAGATCGAGCAGAACGTCGAGTACTACGTGGGCGCGCTCTCGAGCCGCGACGAGCTCTACTTCCCGCGAAACGACGGCGCGGTCATGGGCGTGCGCGGCGTCTTCAACGCCGTCCCCGGGCCGACGATGGCGGTCGAGGGGATCATCGCCGAGGTCGACGACATGAACTGCGACATCACGGTCGCGCAGCTCGTCGGTCGCGTCGGATCGCTCGGGGCTCGCGGGCGGGTCCGATGCGCCTTCACCAAGCGCGCGTGGGAGGAGCGGGTCCAGCGCATCATCGAGGAGGACTTCGCGCGCTTCTTCGGCGAGCACTGGGTGCTCGGGACCGAGCCGCCGGAGGACGAGCACCACGCCGAGCTCGAGCGCGAGCGGCAGACGGCCGAGCTCAAGAGCTACTTCCTCCAGCGCTACGTCGAGGAGTGGCGCAACTTCATCAACTCCCTCTACGTCGTGAGGCCCAGCGACGACCAGGGCCACATGGCCGTGCTGCGCGACTTCACCGACGGGCAGCCGCAGCTGATCACCCGGATGATCCGGCAGATCGACTACAACGTGAGCCTCTGGGAGCCCGAGGGCGGGGCCGGCGGCGAGGCGGCGCGGCGCGCGGAGGAGCTGGGCACCCGGCGCGCGAGCCGGGCCATCGCCGGGCGCGTGGGCCTGACGCAGGGCGAGACCGAGCGGCTGCTCGGCGAGGCGCGCGACCAGGCGGCCGATCGCCTCGGTGGGCCCGGCGCCCAGATCCCGGGCGCGATGACCGAGGCCGGCGTCCGCCTGCGCTTCGCCGGCCTGCTCGACTTCGCGCCGGCGACCCCGAACGACGTCCCGCAGGGCCAGACCGCGCAGGTCACGCCCGCCCGCATCTACGAGGAGCAGCTCGAGTTCCTCCGCGACGCGCTGGGGTTCCGGATGGCCGGGACCAACGTGACCAACTTCGAGGAGCGCCAGCAGGGGGCTCGCGACACCACGCAGCGGCTCCTGAACGACGTCGAGCGCGAGTGGCGAGAGCGCCTGCGCACGCTCCTGATGGCGCCGATCGAGGGCCCGGCCTGGGAGCCCCCGGAGCAGCCGGCTACGGCGCCGACCGAGGCCGCCCCCGCGCCGCAGCCGACGCCGACCCCGACGCCGACCCCGAGCGAGGCCGAGGCGCCGCAGCCGACGCCCACGCCGACGCCCACACCCACTCCGACCGAGGAGGCGAGACCTCAGCGACAGCGGCGCCGAGGCGGCGCGTGGTGGGCGAACTGAGTTTGTCGGGAGGGGCTTTTCAAGCCCCTCCCCCCCGCTGCGCCGTCAGACCTGTCTCCGCTCCGGGTGCATCCGCACCCTCCGCAGAGACAGGTCAGCCGGCTCCGCGGGGCCCCCCCAACCCAAGTCGCGCGCCTCCGGCGCGCGTGTCCCGCGCTCCGCGCGTGAGCCACGCGGCTCGCGCTCGCGCTTCGCGCGAGCTGGCCGCCCGCTGCCGCGGGATCGAACCTGTGGGGTGGCACGTGCGGCGACCTC
>Ga0310345_10000694_pt1 | contig 45210 bp, 35 predicted proteins | sample HC15DNA20500_MG_FD_204667 | JGI IMG/M metagenome (GOLD analysis project Ga0310345, IMG submission 204667) | Marine microbial communities from station ALOHA, North Pacific Subtropical Gyre - HC15-DNA-20-500_MG | ecosystem: Environmental > Aquatic > Marine > Oceanic | place: Pacific Ocean: North... | reverse complement strand
TTGCCGTCCGATTCCACGATGGTTGAAGGATCGTGGATCCATGGCTCGCCTTCCATCTGCGCGACGGGATTGCTCTGGGCCAGCAAGGCGGCCGGCACCATGGCGAAAGCGGCAGCAAGCAGGCGCTTCATCGGCATTCCCCTCATGGTACGCGCACCGCCAGATCGCGGATCGGCTGGCCCTTGCCGTCGACGAAGCGGACGGCGAAGTCGCTGAGGCCGGGGCCGTTGATCACTGCGCCGATCAGCACATTGCGGCCTTTCCGAAGGCCTACGGCGGGCGAGACGACATCGTCCATCACCATGCGCCGGTCACCGAACAGCAAGGCGGCTTCGTGCCCGTTGAGCCACCACTGCGAGGCGGAATTGGAGCCGACCGCGAGGTGGGCATCGGGCATGTCGCGCGGCGCATCGATAACGGTCGTGGCCCAGAAGATCACGCCGTAGGTCGGCTTGCCCAATCCCTGCGCAAAGCCGAACAGCTTCACGTCCCACAGCGCAGAATCGAGCGCGTGCCATTGCAGCGCCGCGCCCTTGTGGCGGATCACCTGACCGGCGCGGGCCTTGTCCATTCCTGCCGGCCAGTCATCGGAAAAGGCGGCGCGGACATAGGCGCTGGTGAACAGCTGGTTGGTGCGGTTGGGCTTGGCAATCGGCTCGAGCAATAGCCAGCGGCCGATGAAGCCATCCGTATCAGGCGCCGCCGTGGCGCTTTGGACCGGCGTGAACCACGGCGCCGGGGTGGGCGGGGATGCTGCGACAAGCAGCGCAGCAGCGGCAATCAGCACAGGCAATTTCCGCATCATGGCATCCCCTGATCTTGGTGCATTTCCAGCCGCCCGCACCGGCCGAGGCATGAACCGGTGCGGGCGGACGTCTGGCCGCGCCAGAAACTTCAGAAGCGATTGAGCAGGTTTTCGAGCCATTCCTGCCGGCCCGAGACCGGCTTCGGCGCGAGATCGCGCGCCACCGCCATGTCGGCGATCTCGGCAAGGCTCGCGCCCTTGATCGCCTGCCCGAGTTCGCCCTGCCAGCCGGCGTAGCGTTCGGCGCGGAAGGCATCGAGCTTGCCGTCCGTGATCAGTGCCTCGGCGCGCAGCAGGGCCTTGGCGATCACGTCGACACCGCCGATGTGGCCATGGAACAAGTCCTCCGCATCAACCGATTGGCGGCGGACCTTGGCATCGAAGTTGAAGCCGCCGGTGGTGAACCCGCCCGCGCGTTCGATCTCGATGCAGGCAAGCGTCAGCTCCTCGACCGAGTTGGGGAACTGGTCGGTATCCCACCCGTTCTGCGGATCGCCGCGGTTGGCGTCGATCGAGCCGAAGATGCCGAGCGCGCCCGCCATCGCGATCTCGTGCTCGAACGTATGGCCCGAAAGCGTCGCGTGGTTGGCCTCGATATTGACGCGGACTTCGTCTTCCAGCCCGAAGCGCTTGAGGAAGCCGTACACGGTCTGCGTGTCGAAGTCGTACTGGTGCTTGGTCGGCTCGTGCGGCTTGGGTTCGATCAGGATCGTGCCGGTGAAGCCGATCTTGTGCTTGTGCTCGACCACAAGGCTGAGGAAGCGGCCGAAATTCTCCTGCTCGATCTTGAGATCGGTGTTGAGGATCGTGTCGTAACCCTCGCGTCCGCCCCACAGAACGTAGTTGGCGCCGCCGAGGCGGTGGGTTGCTTCCAGCGCATCGCGGACCTGCGAAGCACCCCAGGCATAGACTTCCGGGCGCGGGCTGGTGGCGGCTCCCGCCAAATAGCGCGGGTGGCCGAAGAGGTTCGCGGTGCCCCACAGCAGCTTGCGGCCGTGCCTGGCCTGGAGTTCCTCGAGGTGATCGACCGCGCGGGCAAAGCTGGCGCGGAATTCGCCGATGCTTTCGGCAGGCGCCATCACGTCGACATCGTGGAAGCAGTAGAACGGCAGGTCGAGCTTCTCGACGAAGGCGAGCGCGGCCTCGCGCTTGGCGCGCGCGGCGGCTTCGTCCTGCGGGCCGTTCAGCCAGGGACGGTCGAAGGTGCCCGCGCCGAACACGTCGCTGCCCGGCCAGCAGAATGTGTGCCACATGCACACCGCAAAGCGCAGGTAATCCTCCATGCGCTTGCCGAACACCACGCGGTCCTTGTCGTACCAGCGGTAAGCCAGATCGCTCGTCGTTTCAGGGCCTTCGTAGCGGATTTGCGGAAAGGCATCGAAGTAGGCAGCAGACATGGGACGTTACTCCTGGATGGCGCGAAGCGCCTGATAGGCGGCGCGGAAGCGGGTGCGCGTCGGCGCAAGACGGGCGGCGAGATCGAGATCGGGTTCGATCACAGCGCGCACTTCGGGGCGGGTGCAAACGTCCGCTGCGCTGGCGCCGGTCACCGCCATCTGCGCCAGCCGCGCGCCGCCGAGCGCGGGGCCGACTTCGCCGCCGTGGAGGTAGACGAGCCGCACGCCGAGCACGCTGGCGAGGATGCGGCCCCAGTGTGCGGAGCGCGAGCCGCCGCCGATGACGCAGAGCTCCTCGATCGAGGTGCCCGCGCTGCGCAAGGCGTCGATGCCGTCGGCATGCGCGAAAGCCACGCCTTCCAGCACCGCAGCGGCCATGCGCGGTGTGGTGCTTTCGTTGCCGAGGGAGAGGAACGCCGCGCGGATATGCGGATCGTTGTGCGGGGTGCGCTCTCCCGAAAGGTAGGGGAGGAACAGCTCCGGCCCGCAGGCGGCACCGGCCTGTTCGGCCAGCGCAAAGAATTCCGCCGGTCCGGGTACGTTGCAGGCACGCGCCGCCCAATCGATGCAGGATGCGGCGGAAAGATGCACGCTCATCTGGTGCCACACACCGGGTAGCGCATGGCAGAATGCGTGGACCGCCTGCGCCGGATTGGGCCGGAACGCATCGTTCGCCACGAAAATCACGCCTGACGTGCCAAGCGAGAGCATGCCCTGCCCTTCGCCCAGCACGCCGACGCCGAGCGCGCCCGCGGCGTTGTCGCCCGCGCCCGCCACCACCGGCACCCGGTCCATGCCCCATTGGCGCGCCACGTCCTCGCGCAGCGCGCCGGTCACGTCCGGGCCTTCGTAGAGGCGCGGCATCTGCGTTTCATCGAGACCGGTCGCTGCCAGCATCTCGCCCGACCATGCCCGAGCCGCGACATCGAGCCACAGCGTCCCCGCCGCGTCCGACATGTCGCTCGCCTTCTCGCCGGTAAGCGCTAGCCGCACATAGTCCTTCGGCAGCAGCACAGTGCGCGTCGCGGCGAAGACATCGGGCTCATGCGCGCGCACCCATGCCAGCTTGGGCGCGGTGAAGCCGGGCATCGCGATGTTGCCGGTGATCGCGCGGCTCTTCGGCTCGGCCTCTTCCAGCGCGGCGCATTCGGCGAAGCTGCGGCCATCGTTCCACAGGATCGCCGGGCGCAGCGGCTTGTCATCCGATCCCAGCAAGGTTGCGCCGTGCATCTGCCCGGCAAGGCCGATCCCGCGCACTTCTGCCCGCAAGGCCGGATCGAGCCCCAGCACGGCCTTGTGGGTCGCCGCGATCCAGTCCGCCGGGGCTTGTTCGGACCACAGCGGGTGCGGGCGCGAGACGGTGAGGTCCGCGCTCGATTGCGCCAGAACCTCGCCGCTTTCGGCAGTGACGACCGCCTTCACGCAGCTCGTGCCGATATCGATGCCGAGGTACATGCGCTGCCTACTTCGCCTTGAGCGGATCGATCGTCTGGATCGTCCCGTCCGGATTGAAGGTCAGTTCGGTCACCTTGACGTTGCGCAGGTGGTTCTTTCCGGAAAGCTGGTTGTCCGCGTAGAACAGCCACCACTTGCCCTGATGGCGAATGATCGAATGGTGCGTCGTCCAGCCCTGTACGGGCTTCAGGATATGGCCGGTGTAGGTGAACGGGCCATAGGGCGAGGTGCCGATTGCGTAGTTCAGGAAGTGCGTGTCGCCGGTCGAGTAGGTGTAGTAATACTTGCCGTCCTTCTTGAACATCCACGAGGCTTCGAAGAAGCGCCGTTCGTGGTCACCGCCGAGGATCGGCTTGCCCTGCTCGTCGAGGATCACAGCATCGCGCGGGGCTTCCGCCAAAGTCTTCATATCGGGCTTCAGCTTGGCGACCTTGCCCGAAAGCGCCGGCTTGTCGTCCTGCATCAGGTCGGTGTCGGAACCGTTCGGGTCATACTTGCCCGTATGCCAGCGTTGCAGCTGGCCGCCCCAGATGCCGCCGAAGTAGAGATAGGCCTGCCCGTCAGTATCGATGAACACGGCAGGGTCCATCGAATAGGCGCCCTTGATCGGCGTCTTCTCGGCCTTGAACGGACCCATCGGGTTCTTCGAAGTCGCGACGCCGATCCTGAACGCGCCGAGCCCGTTCTTGTCCTTCGATTTGTCGCGCGCGGGGAAGTAGAGGTAGTAGGTGCCGTTCCTGTAGGCCGCATCGGGCGCCCACATCTGCTGCGAGGCCCAGGGCACATCCTTTACATCGAGCGCGACCGGGCCAACCGTGACCTTGCCACCGATGCGGTCCATCTTGAGCACGCGGTAGTCGCGCATGGCATATTCATTGCCGAGGTCGTCGTCCGGAATGTCGGTTGGAATATCGTGCGAGGGATAGACGTATATCTTGCCACCGAAGACATGCGCCGAAGGATCGGCGGTGTAGATCTGGCTGACCAGCGGCTGATCGCGGAATGCGCTGGCCGGCGCGCCGCCTGCTGCCGGTTCCGCTGCCGCCGCTGCGCTAAAGGCCAGCGCGCCCGAGAGGCACAGCGCGGCCATGATCGATGCTGCCTTCATTCTCCCACATCCCTTCTTCCGGGCTGCGCTTGTCCTTGCGGTGCGCAGCCTGATTGCCGAACTGTGATAGCGCTAACTTTCGCGCGCGGCAAGCGGCTATCCATGGGCTTGGCTCAGTCCTCGAATGGCTCGACGATGACTTGCCGCCCGCACAGGAAGGCATCCGCGACGAGGCGCAGCGGGCCGGTATCGACGTCGCACTGCCGCTCGCGGATCAGCGCGGCGAAATGATCGTAGAGGAGCGGATATTCGCGGTCCTCGCCGCGCTGCTCGCCTTCGGGCAGGGTCAGTACCGCGCCGCCTTGCGAGAGTGTCAGCGTGCCCTGACACGTCGCCACGATCATGTCCCAGCTCTGCGTGCCGGTCTGGCGGAAATCGAAGTCCGCGTGGACTGGCGCCCCGTCCGCGCAGCGCAGTGCGAGATCTGCCGCGATGGGCGCGGCACAATTTCCCGGCACTTCCAGCGTTGCTTCGGTCAGGAAGACCGGCTGCGGCAGAATATGGGTGAGGATCGAGAGCGCGTTGATCCCCGGATCGAACACGCCGAGCCCGCCCGGCTGCCAGATCCAGCGCTGCCCGGGATGCCACACGCGCACGTCCTCGCGCCAGATGATCCGCACATCAAGGATGCGCTTGTCGGCAAGCCAAGCGCGCGCGGTCGGTACGCCCGCCGCAAAGCGCGAATGCCAGGCTGCGAACAGCGTCGCACCGGAGTTTCGCGCGGCTTGCTCCAGCACCGCCACTTCGCCCAGCGTCACCCCGGGTGGCTTCTCCAGCAGAACGTGCACCCCGCGCGCCAGCAGCGCCTCGGCCAGATCGCGGCGGACTTGCGGCGGGGTGCAAAGCGCGGCGGCATCGACCGCCACACCGCGTTCCAGCATCGCTTCGACACTTGTGAAGTGCGGAGTGCCCTCCACGCCATCACCAGCCGGATCGACCGTAGCCGCCAGCTCGAACGTCTCGCTCGCGGCAATCGCGGGCAAATGCTGATCGCGGGCGATCTTGCCCAGCCCGATAACGGCAATCCGCAAGTTCAGAGCACCATGACCGGCTGCACGACCGCCGCATCGCCGTCCGCGCGGGTCAGCGGATTGCGGCAGGGGAGCGTGAACGGCGCCGCCTCGATCTCGAACACATCGCCCGGCTCGGTCCGCACGCCGTCGGTGTAGGAGAGCGTGGCGGTGCCGAAGAAGTGGACGTGGACCTGCCCGGGGCGGCGGAAAAGGTCGTACTTGAAATGGTGATGCTCGAGGTTGGCAAGGCTGTGGCTCATGTTAGCCTCGCCGGTGAGGAAGGGCTTCTCCCACAGCACTTCGCCGCCGCGCAGGATGCGGCTGGTGCCGCGAATGTCCGCCGGGGCCTCGCCGATCAGCAGTTCTGGCCCGAGGCCTGCGCGGCGCAGCTTCGAATGGGCAAGCCAGAGGTAATTGTGCCGCTCGGTCACGTGGTCCGAGAATTCGTTGGCAAGCGCGAAGCCGAGGCGGAAGGGCGTGCCGTCCGGCCCGATCAGGTAGATCCCCGCCAGCTCCGGCTCCTCGCCGCCATCCTGCGCGAAGGGTGGCATTTCGAGCGGCGTATCCGGCCCCGCGATCTGGCTGCCGTCGCCCTTGTAGAACCATTCTGGCTGCTGGCCCACGCCTTGCTCCGGCTTGCCGCCGGCAAGCCCTTCGAGGAACATCCGCATGGAATCGGTCTGATGGGCCGCTGACGCCGCCTCGCGGTGCATCTTGTCACGCCCTTCTGCCGAGCCGAGGTGGGTGAGGCCCGTGCCGCTGAGCACAAGATGGGCCGGGTCCTCATGATCGATCGGCGCGAGGAAGCGCGCGGCGGCGAATTCCGCCGCGAGATCGACCGCCGTACCCGTGCCGCAGGTGCGCGCCGCATCGGCAAGGCTGGTTCCAGCGGCAATCGCCCGCAGCGCCAGTTCGCGCACCGAGCCGACGCCGGGAAGCACATGCGCCGACAAACCCTCGGCGAAGACGACCGACCGCGTGCCATCATCGGCGCGGTGCTGGAGGAGGCGGGTTGCCATCGGTTCTATCCTTTCAAAGCGTCAGCGTGCCGTCGATCATGCGCGGCGCGCCATCGCCGCGTGCCCCATCGCGCAGCTCAGCAGGGAGCAGACCCTCGGCGAGATTCTGGTAGCACACCGGGCGCAGGAAGCGGTCGATGGCAAGGCTGCCGACCGACGTCGTGCGCGGATCGGAGGTGGCGGGGAAGGGGCCGCCGTGGACCATCGCATGGCACACCTCGACGCCCGTCGGCCAGCCATTGGCAAGGATGCGCCCGGCCTTCAGCTCCAGCAGCGGGAGCAATCGTCCGGCCAGCGCTTCGTCGGCAGCGTCCATCTGCAGCGTGGCGGTCAGCTGACCTTCCAGCGCGCCGATCACGCTGGCGAGCTCCGCTTCGTCTTCACAAACGACAATAAGCGATGAGGCGCCGAACACTTCGTGCCCCATGGCCGATTCCGCCAGAAATGCCTGCGCAGTCGTGCGGAACAGCGCGGCCTGACCCTGACCAGCCTCACCCGTCAGCCCCGACGCAACGCGATCCACGCCGGGCAGACCGGCCAGCGTGGCGACGCCGCCCGCATAGGCCTTGCAGATTCCGTTCGTCAGCATGGTCTGCGCAGCTGCCGCGCTGATTGCCTCCGCCGCCGCGGAAAGAAACGCGTCCAGCCCGTCACCGGCGATCGCCAGCACCAGGCCGGGATTGGTGCAGAATTGCCCTGCGCCCATCGTCAGCGATCCGGCAAACGCCGTCCCCAGCGCCGCGCCGCGCGCCTTCAGCGCCGCGGGCAACAGCAGAACCGGGTTGATGCTCGACATTTCTGCATAGACCGGGATCGGCACCGGCCGCGCCTGCGCCAGCCGTACCAGCGCGAGGCCGCCGGCGCGCGATCCGGTGAAGCCCACCGCCGCGATGCGCGGGTCCTGCACCAACGCCGCGCCGAGTTCGTTGGCGGGGCCGGTCAGGTGGCTGAACACGCCAGCGGGAAGCCCGCAAGCCGCGATGGCGCGGGTGATCGCGCCCGCCACCAGCGCGCCGGTTTCCGGATGCGCCGGGTGGCCCTTGACCACCACCGGACAGCCTGCCGCGAGGGCCGATGCCGTGTCGCCCCCTGCGGTCGAGAAGGCGAGCGGGAAGTTCGAGGCGCCGAACACCGCGACCGGGCCGACCGGGATCATCCGCAGGCGCAAGTCCGGACGAGGGAGGGGCTGGCGTTCGGGCAGGGCAGGATCGATGCGCAGCTGCTGCCAAGCACCCGCGCGCACCACACCCGCAAACATGCGCAGCTGGCCTACGGTGCGCCCACGCTCGCCTTCCAGCCGCGCGCGCGGCAATCCGCTTTCGCGCATCGCCGCCTCGATCAGAGGATCGCCGATGGCGAGGATCTCTTCGGCAATCCGCTCAAGGAACGCCGCGCGCTCCTCTCGGCCCGTGGCGCGATAGACGGCAAACGCCTCTGCGGCGGCAGCGCAAGCGGCGTCCACCTCGGCGGGGCCATGGACAGGAAAGGCCGGGCCGACCGGCTCGCCGGTGGCAGCCGAAAGCGCGCGGAACTCGGACATGGAAATCTCCAGAATTGAGAGAGGATCAATCAGCCACAGCCGTCGGGCGCGAACCCCACAGCGCGTAGAACAGGATGTAGAGCTCGCAGGCGGCGGTCAGCAGGAACGAGGCCTGCAGACCATAGCGGTCCGCCAGCCAGCCCTGCACGACCACCAGCGCCCCGCCGGCAATCGCCATGATGAGGAGGCCCGAGCCTTCCTCGGTGAGCGGACCGAGCCCCTTGATGCCGAGCGTGAAGATCGTCGGGAACATGATCGAGTGGAACAGGCCGACGAGGATCAGCGACCACATTGCGGCAGGGCCAGTGCTGAACACCGTGACCAGCATCACGATGAATGCGCCGACCGAGAACGCCGCCAGCACCAGCGCGGCGTCGACTTTCTGCATGATCGCCGAACCGGCAAAGCGCCCCACCATCATCCCGCCCCACAGAAACGTCAGATAGCGCCCGGCCTGCTCATGCGTGAGGTTGGCGATCTCGGGCTGGCTGACGAAATTCACGAAGAGGTTCGCCACCCCAATTTCCGCGATCAGGTAGATGAAGATCGCCGGCACACCGAACACGAGGTTGCGATGCTTCCACAAGGACAGCGTCTTGCGTTCTTCCGCCGCCGCGCGCTGGGTTGCCTGACCCATCGCCGGCAGGGGGAAGCGCGCGATTACTACCGCCAGCACGACCAGCACACCCGCGACCAGCGCGTAAGGCAGGATCACCGATTGCGCATCGGCCAGCCGCTCGGCGGGGGTGAGCACCACATCCGCCGCCGCCGTGCCGCCTTTGGAGCGGCCGAGGATAAGATAGGCGCCGAAAGCCGGTGCGAGCATGGTGCCCGCCGAATTCATCGCCTGCACCAGATTGAGCCGCGAGGAGGCCGTCTCGGGCTTGCCCACCACCGCGACATAGGGGTTGGCCGCGACCTGCAGCAGCGTGATCCCGCTGGCGATCACGAACAGCATTGCGAGCGTTACCCCGTATGAAGGGATCGAGGCCGCCACCATCATCCCCAGCGCGCCCGCCGCCATCACGATCAGGCCGATCACCAGCGATGTCTGATAGCCCACCCGCTCGATCAGCCGGGCCGAGGGGATCGAGGCGACGAAGTAGGCGATGAACCACACGGACTCGATCAATGTTGTCTGTGTATAGTTCAAATCGAACACGCTGCGCAGGTGCGGCAGCAGCGTGTTGTTGATCACCGTGATGAAGCCCCACATGAAGAACAGGCTTGCCAGCAGGGTCAGCGCGGGGCCGTAGGACTGCGTGGATTCTTCGGTAATACCGGGGGTTGTCTGGGCTGGGGCCGCAGGCGGCATGGTCGGTCGCATCCTCTCGCATCGGCTTTGCGCGGGGCGGATCACATCGGTCTTGCGCGCATTCTATTTGTCGGACTATATCCGTGAAGCGCGGGCGTCAATGCGCTTTGCGAGGGTGTGTGCGCCGCGGCGCGGGATGAAAAGGGATCCGGGATGGGATGGAAAGCCAGGCTGCGGCTTGTCGCAAGCGCTGCCGCGTTGCTGGGCACCGCGCAGGCTGCCCGCGCCGCCGAGGCGCGGCAGGAAAGCGCGGGCAAGCTGGCTGATGGCAGCGAAGCGCAAGCGATCACGCTCAAGGCTGCGAACGGCGTTTCCGCCCGCGTCCTCAGCTACGGTGCCACGCTGCAATCGCTGATGGTCCCCGGCCGCACCGGCAAACCCGCCGATATCCTGCTCGGCTATGACGACGTTCAGAGCTACGAAAAGCGCCCCAACTACTTCGGCGTCACCGTCGGCCGCTATGCCAACCGGATCGCCGGTGGCGCGTTCACCTTGGACGGCAAGGCCTACCAGCTCCCGCTCAACGACAAGACCAACAGCCTTCATGGCGGCTTCAAGGGTTTCGACAAGCAGAACTGGAAGGTCGTCACGGTCAAGAGCGGCCCAGTCGCCAGCGTCACCTTGTCCCACGTCAGCCCCGACGGCGATCAGGGCTATCCCGGCACGCTCACCACCCGCGTGACCTATTCGCTCGACGAGAAGGGCAACCTCGGCATCACCTTCGAGGCCGAGACCGACAAGCCGACCATCGTCAACATGACCAACCACGCGCTGTTCAACATGGCGGGCGAGGGCTCTCCCATGGGCGCGATGGGGCAGCGCCTCACCATTCCCGCCAGCACCTACACCCCTGTCGATGCCAGACTCATCCCCACCGGCGAACTGCGCAAGGTGGCGGGCACCGTGTTCGATTTCCGCGCGCCCAAGCGCATCGTCGATGGCCTGCGCGACGGGACCGACGAGCAGATCCGCTTCGGCCGCGGCTATGATCACAATTTCGCGCTCGACAAGGGTCAGACCGCCACGCCGCAACTCGCCGCGCGGTTGGTCGATCCTGCCTCGGGCCGCATGCTCGAAGTGCTGACCACCGAGCCCGGCGTCCAATTCTACACCGGCAATTTCCTCGATGGCACGCTCGCCGGGAAGGGCGGGCACCTCTACCGCATGGGTGACGGCATCGCGCTCGAGCCGCAAAAGTTCCCCGATGCGCCCAACCAGCCGGGCTTCCTCCCCGCCCGGGTCGATCCCGGCAAGCCCTATCGCCACGTGATGATCTTCCGCGTCGGTACGGCGCCCAAGGCCAAGTGATCACCGCCCAATCCTCAAGAAAGCTGCCATGACCGATACGCCTGATACCCCCGCCCGGAAGCTGCGCTCGCGGGCCTGGTTCGCCAATTCCGACAATATCGACATGACCGCGCTCTATCTCGAGCGGTACCTCAATTTCGGCCTCAGCCTTGAGGAACTGCGCTCGGGCAAGCCGATCATCGGCATCGCGCAGACCGGCAGCGACCTCTCGCCGTGCAACCGGCACCATATCGTGCTCGCCGAGCGTGTGCGAGAAGGCATCCGCGAGGCAGGCGGCATCGCGCTCGAAATCCCGGTCCATCCGATCCAGGAAACCGGCAAGCGGCCTACCGCCGCGCTTGATCGCAACCTTGCCTACCTCGGACTTGTCGAGGCGCTCTATGGTTATCCGATCGATGGCGTGGTGCTGACCACCGGCTGCGACAAGACCACGCCCGCGCTGCTGATGGCCGCCGCCACGGTCAATATTCCCGCCATAGCGCTCTCGGTCGGCCCGATGCTCAACGGCTGGCACAAGGGCGAGCGGACGGGTTCGGGCACGATCGTATGGAAGGCCCGCGAACTCCTTGCCAAGGGTGAGCTTGACGAGATGGGCTTCATCAAGCTCGTCGCCAGCTCCGCACCCTCGACCGGCTATTGCAACACGATGGGCACGGCGACGACGATGAACAGCCTTGCCGAGGCGCTCGGCATGATGCTCCCCGGCTCCGCCGCGATCCCCGCGCCCTACCGCGACCGGCAGGAATGCGCATGGCGCACCGGCAAGCGCGTGGTGGAGATGGTGCACGAGGATCTCAAGCCGTCCGACATCATGACGCTGGACGCCTTCCACAACGCCATCGTCGTCAATTCGGCCATCGGCGGCTCGACCAATGCGCCGATCCACCTCGCCGCGATTGCCCGCCATGTCGGCGTCGATCTGCCACTCAAGGATTGGCAGCGCCTCGGTCACAAGGTGCCGCTCCTCGTGAATCTGCAGCCCGCAGGCGAGTATCTCGGCGAGGATTACTATCACGCGGGCGGCGTCCCAGCAGTGGTCGCGCAGCTGATCGGGCAGGGCCTCATCGCCGAAGACGCGCAGACCGTGAACGGCCGCACCATCGGCGAAAACTGCCGCGATGCGGTGATCGAGGACGAGAAGGTCATCCGGCCGTTCGATCAGCCGCTGGTGGAGGATGCGGGCTTCCTCGTGCTCTCGGGCAACCTGTTCGATGCCGCCATCATGAAGACCTGCGTGATCAGCCCCGAATTCCGCGCGCGCTATCTTTCCAACCCCGATGATCCCGATGCTTTCGAAGGCCCGGCCGTGGTGTTCGATGGCCCGGAGGACTATCACGCCCGGATCGACGACCCTGCAACCGGCATCACGCCCGAAACGGTGCTCTTCATGCGCGGCGCAGGACCCATCGGCTATCCCGGCTCGGCCGAAGTCGTGAACATGCGCCCGCCCGCCTATCTGCTGCAGGAAGGCATCGCCGCGCTGCCTTGCATCGGGGACGGGCGCCAGTCCGGCACGTCGGGCAGCCCTTCCATCCTCAACGCCAGCCCCGAGGCGGCGGCGATGGGCGGCCTTGCCTTGCTGCGCACCGGCGACCGAGTGCGGATCGATTTGCGCAAGGGCACGGCGGACATGCTCGTGACGGAGGAAGAACTCGCCGGGCGCCGCGCCGCGCTGGAAGCGTCGGGCGGCTATCCCTATCCGCCCTCGCAGACGCCGTGGCAGGAAATCTACCGCGAACGGGTCACCCAGCTCGAGAGCGGCGGCATTCTGGCGGGCGCGGACAAGTACCAGCGCATCGCGCAGACCATGGGGCTACCGCGCGACAACCACTAGGCTCACCCCCAGCCCTTCGTCATTGCGAGGAGGCGAAGCCGACGAAGCAATCCAGGGTCGGCGCGAACCGCCCTGGATTGCCGCGCTCCCTCCGGGAGCTCGCAATGACGTCAGTCGCTTGACGCCTAAGCCGCGCAGTGCTGCCTGATAAACGCGCGGTGGTCCGGCATATGCCCTAGCGACGTCGCCACCACCCGCCGGATCTCGTCAAGCCGCGCCTTGGTCGTGTCTAGATCGAGCAGGTTCGCCACCGGATCGTAGGTGCGCGGCTTCAGGCCTTGTCCGGCCATCACCGCGAACCAGCTGGTGTCGTTGAACAGTTCCTCGTTCTCGCGGAACGTGCGGCCCGAGTTTTCGAACACGCGGATCTTCTCCGCGAGCCGGTCCGGCACGGCCATCGTGCGGCAATGGTTCCAGAATGGCGAATCGTCGCGCTCGGTCGCCTTGTAGTGGAGCACGAGGAAGTTGCGGATATCCTCGCTTTCCTGCAGGATCACCCGGTTGTAGCGCGCGGCATCGACCGGATCGAACGCCATGTCCGGGAAGTTCGCCAGCAGGTTGGCGATCCCGCTCTGGATCATGTGGATGCTGGTCGATTCCAGCGGCTCCATGAAGCCGGACGATAGACCGATGGCGACGACGTTCCTGTCCCAGTACTTGTTGCGGTGCCCGGTGGTGAACCTGATGAAGCGCGGGTCGGCCAGGGGCTCACCATCAAGGTTCGCCAGCAGGATCGCCGCCGCCTCGTCATCCGAAATGAACTCGCTGCAATAGACATGGCCGTTGCCGACCCGGTGCTGCAGCGGAATGCGCCACTGCCATCCCGCCTTGCGCGCGGTGGAGCGGGTGAACGGAGGGATTGTCGGACCGCCGGTGCAGGGCACGGCCACCGCGCGGTTGCAGGGCAGCCAGTGCGACCAGTCGGTATAGCCCGCGTGCAGCGTCTCCTCGATCAGCAGCCCGCGAAAGCCGGTGCAGTCGATGAAGAGGTCCGCCTCCACTGTGCTGCCGTCCTCCAGCCGCACGCCCGTCACGAACCCATCCTCGCCGCGCTGGTCGACCTTCACGATGCGGCCCTCATGGCGCTTCACTCCGCGTCGTTCGGCATGGTCGCGCAGGAACAGCGCATAGAGCCCCGCATCGAAGTGAAAGGCATAGGCGATTGAGGAAAGCGGCGAGTTACCTGCATTGACCGGCCGCATGAACTTGCCCGTCGCCGCCGCGCTCGCCATCAGCGAATAGTCCTCGATCGGACCCGCCAGCCCCAGCGCGTGGAGCCGCAGCCAGAATGCGTGGAACGAGACGCCTTCCATATCGAGCCCGAACTTGCCGAACGGGTGGAAATAGCTGTGTCCCAGCCGCCGCCAGTCGACGAATTCGATCCCCAGCTTGAAGCTGCCCTTGGTGCGGCGGACGAAGTCGTTCTCGTCGATGCCGAGCATGCGGTTGAAGATGTTGATCTGCGGGATCGTCGCCTCGCCCACGCCGACGGTGCCGATGGCATCGGATTCGACCAGCGTGATCGCAGCGTAGTGCGGCCCCAGCACTTTGGCGAGCGCCGCCGCGGTCATCCACCCCGCTGTGCCGCCGCCGATGATCGCGATGCGGCGAATGCGATTGTCTCCCGTCGAAGCCTCGGCGGTCACATGGTCCTCCCTGCGCAGTGGCGCGCGATGTAGTCGGCGTGGGTGGGCATGGCGCGCGCGGTGCGGCGGAAGGCATCGGCCATCCGCATCGCCAGATCCCGCACCTCGCGCGGATCGAGCGTATCGGCCAGCGGGTCGTGCCGCTCGGGCATAAGCCCCTGGCCGATCATCACCGCCGTCCAGCTCGCATCGGTGAACAGCTCGTCCTCATAACGGAAGAGCCGCCCGGCCGCGCGGAACAGCGCCATCTTGCGTGCCAGCGATTCCGGGATCGGCATGCCTGCGCATTCTTCCCAAAATGGTTCGCCAGCGCGCTCGGTCTGCTTGTAGTGCAGGATCAGGAAATCGCGGATCTGCGCCCATTGCAGCGCGGTCAGGCGGTTGTACTCATCGCGCTCGTGCGCCGGGAAGCTTGCGTCCGGGAAAAGCGCGAGCAGCTTGGAAATGCCGATCTGGATCAGGTGGATGCTGGTGGATTCCAGCGGCTCCATGAACCCGCTGGCAAGCCCAAGCGCCACGCAGTTCTTGCGCCATGGTTCCTTGCGGATGCCGGTCGTGAAACGCAGCGGGCGCGGGTCCGCCGTCGCCTCACCATCGAGGTTCGCCAGCAAGGTCGCCGCAGCCTCGTCGTCAGAGATATGGCGGCTGCAATATACCATGCCGTTGCCGGTGCGGTGCTGCAGCGGGATGCGCCATTGCCACCCGGCGCGGCGGGCGGTGGAGCGGGTATAGGGCAAGAGCGGCGCGGTTCGCGTGCTCGGCACGGCCACCGCCCGGTCGCAGGGCAGCCAGTGGCTCCAGTCCTCGTAGGCCGAGCCCAGCGCCTCGCCGATCAGCAGTGCGCGAAAGCCGGTGCAGTCGATGAACAGGTCGCCTTCGATCACCCGCCCGTCCTCCAGCGCCAGCGCGCGGATGAAGCCACTCTCGCCGTCGAGTCGCACCTCGGCGATCTTGCCCTCTTGCCGCACCACGCCGCGCGCTTCGGCATGGCGGCGCAGGAAGGCGGCATAGAGACCGGCATCGAAGTGGAAGGCATATGCCAGTTGCGAGAGCGGCGAGGCAGGATTGCCGTCCGGCCGCTGGAACCGGTGCAGCCGCGCCGCCGTTGTGCAAAGACTGAAGTCATCAAGGGGTAGGGGGAGGCCCGCCGCGCGCATCGCCAGCCACACCTGATGGAACTTCACCCCGTCGATATCTGCGCCATAGGCCCCGAACGGGTGGAGATAGGCTTCGCCCTCGCGGCGCCAGCCGGCAAATTCGATGCCCAGCTTGAAGCTGCCCTGCGTCGCCGCGACAAACTCATTCTCGTCTATGCCCAGCATGGCATTGAACGTGCGGATCGGCGGGATAGTCGCCTCGCCCACGCCGACAGTGCCGATCTCCTCGGATTCGACGAGCACGACTTCGGTCACGCCATTGCCGGTGAGGCGCGCGAGTGCCGCAGCCGCCATCCAGCCTGCGGTGCCGCCACCGGCGATCACCACCTTGCGGATCGGTCCCGCGCCCATCATGCCACCGCCTGCGCCAGCAGCGCCTGATAGGGCGGCATGCGCCCGACCGCCGCGATCATGGCCTGCCGGATCGCCGCAAAGTGCGCGGCAATCCGCTCAGATGGCAGCGCATCCGCCAGCGCGTCACCCTTGCGCGGCTGCACACCCAGAGCGTCGAACTGGGCAATCCACCCTGCTTCATCCAGCACTTCGCCGTCGTGCAGCACGATGCGCCCGTTTGCCGCGTATAGGTCATGCCGATAGCCCGCCCGTTCCGGCAGCGGCGAGGCGCGCAGCCGGTCCCACACCGCGCCACGCGCGCCAGTGCGGGCGAGCCGCAGCAGCGCAGCATCAAAGGCGCAGTCGGTTTGCTCGCGCCATTGCCGATTGTATTCCGCCGCCTCTGCCGCAAGCTCGCGAGTGGCCGGAAACAGCGCGATCAGCCGCAGCACGTCGGCCAGCGCAATGTGCAACTGCAGACCCGACACCGGATCATGCTGCGCCGCCGCGCCGGCGATCCGCACTACGTTGTCCGTCCAGGCAGCCACCTCGCAACCCGGCGCAAACGGCTCGGCAGGCGGCGCGCCGGGTGCATCGGCGGATGCGAACACGAAAAGCTCGCCTACCCCGTCCGCCAGCGGGGCAAAGCTTTGCCAGCCCGCTGCATGAGCATCGCAATGGACGTAGGGCGGGGGAGGGGCCTCGCTCGAACGCCGCGCGCTGGCCACGCGGTCGAAGGGGAACCACGCGCTCCAATCCTCACGCGCGCCGGCAAACCGACTGTCCGGACCGGAGGCGTCGATCACGAGGTCTGCGTCCGATAGCGCACCTGTCAACTGCACGCCGCGCTCCAGCGCATCCTCACGCAGCATCGCCGCCATCCGCTGCGTATCGACGCAAAGCCCGAAGGCCAGCGCGCTGTGTGCCGTTTCGTCTCCCGGCGGCGGAGGCGCAAAGCGGCCGGCCTGCGCAGCCAGCGCGCCGATGGAATAGTTTGCGAGGTTCACCGCCTCGCCGCGCCGCCGCTGTGTGCTCACCAACTGGTGGAAGGGCACTGGCCCCAGCGGCGCACCGATCTCGCCGAATGGCATGAAAGCGGCGGCGCCATCGGCACGCCAGCCGGTCAAAGCTGTACCCAGCAGAAACCCGGCGCGGCATTCGCGCAGCAAGTCCGGCCCGTTCCAGCCCGCCTCGCCAAGCATCAGCAGATCGTCCGGAAGCAGTATCTCGGCCGCTGTGGTCACGCCGAGGCTTCGATCAGGTCCCGGTGTTTCCGTGACTGTGATCGCAAGGTCCGGCAACGCGCGCGCTACTAGGCTCGCCGCCAGCCATCCGGCAAGGCCCGATCCGGCAATCGCCACGCTGGTCACTGCGGCGTCACCCGACATGGGCACCGATCCGCTCGAGGAAAGCGTTCTGCTTTGGCAACTGCGAGGCCATCTGCGCATATTCGTCGCGCATGCTCGCCAGTCGCAGCATCAGTCCCGCATCGCTCAGCACCTCTCCACGCGGGTCGCTGGTTTCCGGGATGACCCGCTGGCCGAGGTAGACCGCAATCCAGCTCGCATCCAGGAACATGCCGTCGCGGTAGTTCACCACCACGCCGCGCTTGCGGAAGGTTTCCAGCCGGTGCGCCAGGCTGTCCGGCACCTGCATCGTCCGCACCTGGTTCCAGAACGGCGTGTCGTCCCGCTCGGTCGCATGGTAGTGCAGGATCAGGAAATCGCGCACGCGCTCGTATTCCAGATCCATTAGCCGGTTGTACTCGCGCGCGCAAAACGGGTCCCAGTCGCGGTCGGGGAAATGATCGAGCAGGCGCCCGACGGCGAGCTGGATCAGATGGATGCTGGTCGATTCGAGCGGTTCGAGGAATCCAGCCGCCAGCCCGATCGCGACGACATTGCGGTCCCACTGCTTGTGTCGCCGCCCGGTGGTGAAGCGCAGGAAGCGCGGTTCGGCAATCGGTTCGCCCTCGATCTGCCCAAGCAGCGCATCGCGCGCCGCTTCGTCCGAGATGTGGCTGCTGCAATAGACATGGCCGTTGCCGACGCGATGTTGCAGCGGAATGCGCCAGGCCCACCCGGCGTCCAGCGCGGTCGCGCGGGTATAAGGTGAGAGCGGTGCGTCGCTGCGGCAGGGAACGGCAACAGCGCGGTCGCAGGGCAGCCAATGCGACCAGTCCTCGTAGCCCGCCTGCAACGCCTGTTCGATCAGCAAACCGCGAAAGCCCGAGCAATCGATGAACAGTTCGCCGACGATGATCCGTCCGTCTTGAAGCACCACGCTTTCGACAAAGCCGGTCTCGCCCTGCAGCGGTGCTCCCACCACGCGGCCTTCCACGCGCCGCACCCCGCGCGCTTCGGCATAGGCACGCAGATAGGCAGCATAGAGCCCCGCATCGAACTGATAGGCATAGGAATACGTCGAAAGCAGGCTGTCGGGATCCGGATCGGGATGCGCAAAGCGGTCCATCCGCGCGGCGAGCACCGGCAGCGAGAACGCCTCCACCGGATCACGCCCGCCCGCCCGCGCAAACCGCGCCCACAGATGGTGAAACGGCACGCCTTCGATCTCTTCGCCGAACACGCCGAAGGGATGGATATAGCTGTCTCCCTTGCGGCCCCAGTTGCGGAATTCGATGCCCAGTTTGAAGGTAGCACTGGTGCGGCGCATGAAATCGGCTTCGTCTATCCCAAGCCGTGCATTGAAGAAACGGATATGCGGGACAGTCGCCTCGCCCACGCCGACAGTACCGATCTCCTCGGATTCGACGAGCGTGACTGAAATGGGCAGGCCTTGCAGTCGGTGCGCCAGCGCCGCAGCCGTCATCCACCCGGCTGTACCGCCACCGACAATAACCACGCGCTCGACTGCGCGACCCTCCATATCCCTGTTCCTCCCCGCGACAATATTGCTGCATTGTTGCTGCCCCATTGTGCAATGGAATTCGCAGCATAGCTATTGCGCTTGCGTGAGCGTTGACGTAATCCTAGCGCGATGTTAGCGCAATCAAAAGCGCACTGCCGCTGAATGTGGTAGCGCTAACTAAGGGGCCGAACGCCTCGCGGGGTGAACAGGGAGAGAGGGATGACATACAGCACAGTCGAATTGCGTCTGGCGGACGGAGCCGGTCTTCGGGCCCGCCGGAAGAGCGCGCGGATCGCCGGGGCATCGCTGCTCGCGATCGCGCTCGCAGGTGCCGTGCAACCGGCTTTCGGGCAAGAGGCTCCGCAGGCCGAGGGCGCCAAATCTGCGGCCGCTGCTGACAACGCTGACAGGGTGATCATTGTCACTGGCTATCGCGGCAGCCTCGAGAGCGCGCAGAAGAAAAAGAAGAATTCGGAAACAATCGTTGATTCGGTTTCGGCCAACGATATCGGCGCCTTGCCGGACCGTTCGGTGACCGAGACGCTGCAGCGCATTCCGGGCATCTCGATCAACCGGTTCGCCGCGGGCGTGGACCCCGATCACTTCACGGCGGAAGGCTCGGGCGTCGTCGTGCGCGGCCTCACCTATGTCCGTTCCGAGTTCAACGGGCGCGATGCCTTCACCGCCAACAACGGCCGAGGCCTTGGCTTTGCCGACGTGCCGGCCGAACTCCTCGGCGGCGTCGATGTCTACAAGTCGTTGCCGGCAGACCACATCGAAGGCGGCATCGCCGGCACGGTCGACCTGCGCACGCGCAAGCCGTTCGACCGCGCCAAGAACTTCTTCGCCGGTTCGATCGAAAACAACTACGGCGATTTCGTGAAGAAGAGCGCGCCGACCGTCGCCGCGGTCGCCTCGCTCCGCTTCGAGACGCCGATCGGCGAGATCGGCGTGCTCGGCAGCTTCAACTATTCGCAGCTGTTCACCCGCGCCGACCGTGTCGCCATTTCGCGCTTCCGCCCGATCGGGCTCGACGCGAACGGGCTGGCGATCACGTCGCAAAACCCCGGCGCAATCGCGCGCTATGGCTTGTTCCCGGCGGGCGCAGTGGCCGGCTCGCAGGATTTCAACCGCGAACGCATCGGCGGCTCGGGTGTGCTGCAGTGGCGCAGCAACGACGGCGGGCTTGAGGCGACGTTCGAATTCCTGCGCTCCGAAGCCAAGCAGAACTGGGGCGAATACACTGTCGAAGTCGCCACCGACAACGTCGATGGCAACGGCGGTCCGTTCGCTGCGCCCGGAACGGAGTATTCGTTCGACCAGAGCGGCATGTTCACCAATGGCGTGATCACCGGCAACACCGGCTGGCGCGCGGATACCGATTTCTCGACCAACCCGGCCAGCTCGCGCACGCCTGCCTATGGCCTGCAGAGCAACAACATTCGCCGCGGCCACAACGAGCGCAACGTCGTCACCGACTATTCGGCCAATCTCAAGTGGAAGGTCACCGACCGCCTCACCGCAGTGATCGATTACCAGCACGTCGATTCCACCGTAGACGTGGTCGACAACGGCATCTGGGCAAGCACCTACCAGAACGCCAAGATCACCAACAACGGCTTCAACCTGCCCAATATCGAGTTGCTCCCGCCGCAGAACTGCAGCCCCAACTGCATCAACGGCGGCGGCGTGCAGACCTATTTTACCGGCACGCACCAGAGCTACCTCGATCCCTACAACAGCTTCTGGCGCTCCTCGATGGACCACATCGAAAAGAGCGAAGGCAAGTCGGATGCGGTCAAGCTCGACCTCAAGTACGATTTCGCCGAGGGCAGCTTCCTCAATGCGATCAAGGTCGGCTATCGCTACGCCAAGCGCGACCAGACTGCGCGCTTCTCCACCTACAACTGGGGTGTGCTGTCAGAACAGTGGGGCAGCGGCGGCCCGCGCTGGCTGGACAACCCGGTCGCGGCAAACCCGCCGGGCTTCCGCGCCTATACTTTCCCCGATTTCTTCGGTGGGCGGATCGCGAGCCCGGTCGGCGAGGGGCGGCTGTTCTACAACGGCAATCCGGCGCAGGACGTCGCGGCCTACGAAGCCTATGCCATCGCCATCAACCAGGCCTGGGACGGGCAGGGCTGGCGCCCGCTGGCTCAGCGCCAGGGTGTCGTTCCGGGAACGCCATTCCTGCCGGGTGAAATCAACTCCTCGCGCGAGGAAGTGCAGTCCGGCTATGTGATGGCCACTTTCGGCAAGGATCTGGGCGGCAGCAAGCGCTTCTCGGGCAACGTCGGCCTGCGCTATTCGCGCACCGACCGTACTTCGTTCGGCGGCGCCTTCATCGGCAATGCCAACAACACCTTCGGCCAGCAGCTCGCGGCCTGTCAGGTCGTCCAGCCCGGCGCGCAACCCGCGCCGTTCTGCCGCCTGCCGTCCGACGTGCAGCAGGCGCTTGTCGCGTCCGATACCGGCGGTGCGGCGGCCTATGTGCCGTCGGTGGCCAATCTTCGCTACGAATACTGGCTGCCCAGCGTGAACCTCAAGTTCGAGGCGGGCGGCGGACTGCAGTTCCGCGCTGCGTACTTCAAGGGTATCGCCCCGCCAGAATTCGGCCTCACCCGCAACTACCAGCGGATCGATGCCATTGCCGTGCGCGCGGATGCGCAGATCAATGGCGGGCAGCCCTATCTGGCGGGTTCGATCACGGCAGGCAATCCGTACCTCAGGCCGATTGAGGCGGACAACTTCGACCTAACGGCCGAATACTACTTCGGCAATGGCGGGCAGTTCACCGTGTCGGCGTTCTACAAGGAGCTGAAGAACGTCCTCACCAATGACAACGTCTCGATCCAGATCCCGGTCGCCTCGGCCACAGCCTTCGTCAATTCGACGCAGCCGGTGAACTCGACGAAGAAAGGCAAGCTCAAAGGCTTCGAAGTCTCGTACCAGCAGAACTACTCGTTCCTGCCGGGCTTCCTCAGCGGGCTGGGCCTTCAGGCGAACTACACCTTCGTCAGCTCGTCGGGCGTGCCGCAGTCGACGCTGTCGTCCACCGATCCGGACGTGGGTGCGGGCCGTGTCTCGACCGTGCCGGGGGACAACTTCCCGCTGCAGGGTCTCTCGAAGCACACGTTCAACATCGTGCCCTACTACGAGAAGGGCAAGCTGACGCTGCGCGCGGCCTACAGCTGGCGTTCGCAGTTCCTGCTGACGCTGCGCGACGTGATCACGCCGTTCGATCCGATCTTCCAGAAGCCTTACGGCCAGCTCGACGCATCGGTCAGCCTCAAGGTGACGGACAACTTCACCATCGGCGTCCAGGGCGTGAACCTGCTGGACTCGCTGGTGAAAACGGCAGCAGCTGTCTACAACAAGCCGATTACCGAAGCGGACAAGGAAGTCGTTCTTGTACCCCGCCAGTGGTACAAGACCGACCGCCGCTTCACGATATCCGCGAAGGTCAATTTCTAACTCCCCTTCGCGTGTGGCGACTGGGCGCCGGAGCAATCCGGCGCCCATTTTTTGTGTCTGCGGGATACAAGAAACCGCGCCGATCATGTGGGACCGGCGCGGTTGAACTGGCCTGAAGGATCAAGTCAGGTGCGGGCAGGGGCCTGCAGGAACGCCGCCGCCAGCGCCTCGCGCAGCAGTTTGGGCTGGTAGTCCGAACCATAGGGGCAGCCCCGCGCCTCGATCTTGTCCGCGCGCGGCTCGAAGCCCTGCAGCCAGGAATAGGCATCGACCATTCCCCAGGCGAGCACGTCCTTCAGCTGCGGATAGCCGAACATCGTCTCGCAATAGGCCTTGGCGGTATCGGCCACCATGCGGTCGCGCAGCGCCACATCGGCGGGCAGGTCCTTGTCGCGCACGTCGAACTCGGTGATCAGCAGGCGATAATCCATCGCGACCACCTCATCGATGAAGCGCTGCCACTCGCGCCGCTCGCCCGCCGCCGGTACGGGTGCGACAAGGTGCGACTGGATCCCCAGCGCGTCGACCGGCGTGCCGCGCTTGCGGAAGCCTTCGAGCAGCTTCAGCACACCCTTGCGGTGCAGCGCATTGCCCGGCTCCCAGCTCATGTAATCGTTGTAGACGAGCTCCGCTCCCGGCGCAGCATGGCGCGCGGTGTGGAAGGCAAGGTCGAGCAGCGGCTCGGTGCCGCCCATCGCTTTCGACAGCGCCGTCTGCGCCAGCATACCATCCTCGGGCAGCACCGTCTCGTTGACCACGTCGTAGGACAAGATATGCCCCTTGTAGCGCGCGCAGACCGTCTCGACGTGCCTCGTCATCATCGCCGCAGCCGCGGTTGCGGGCTGCGCACCGAAGTCGTGTGTCTCCAGCCAGCGCGGCATCCATTTCGGGCGGTGCCAGAGCAGGTTATGCCCGCGCATCGCGAGGCCATGCTGCGCAGCATAGCCGATCATCGCGTCAAAAGCATCGAAGTCGAAGGTTGTCGCGGTCGGGCGGATCGCCTGCCACTTCATCTCGTTTTCGGCGACCAGCACTGCGCATTCGCGCTCCAGCAGCGCGGCATAGCGCGGATTGCGCCACGAACCGCCGCCACCACCCGCTACCGCGCTGCCAAAGCTCATGCCCTTGGCCTTGGCCAGCGCTGAGAGCGACGGCGCAGCATCTTGCGCCAGCGTCCGCACGGGAGTCGCCAGCAGTACCCCGCTGGCAGCCATCAGCCGCAAACCGTCGCGCCGGGTCATCATCATGGTGCAGGCTCTTCCTTCAGGACATAGACATTCTCGATCTCGAGCACTTGCCTCGCGTGCCCCAGATGCAGCGCCACCGCGCCGAGCCCCTTGGGAATATCGAGCCGCGCCTGCGTGCGCAGCTGGATCAGCTTCCAGGTCGTGCCCACCGTCACGACATTCTCGCCGAAGCCCGGATAGCCATCCGCATTTTTCTGCACGCGCAAGGTGATCCGGCCCAGCCCATCGGGGCTATCGGTGCTGACCGTCCGCGCCAGCACGGCGACATTGAGGATATCGCCTTCCTCCAGTGCTTCGTTGATCGGTACGTTGATGCCAAGGTCATAGGCATGCTCGGCCTTGCCCGGCACGCTCACCTGAAGCGCCTTCAGCCCCGGCGTTCCTCGCGCCTCGACCGGCTTGCTGCCAAGGCCCGGCCCATAGAGTGCCCAGCTCTCCGGCGCGTTGATCGTGTTGATCAGCCGTCCCTTACCGGCCAGCAACGGCGGCATTTCCGGAGCCTTGGCGCTCGGCACGATGCTCTCCGCGCCTTGCACCACGATGGTCTGGCCGATTTCGATGGTCTGCTTCGCGGCGGCCAGTTGGAAGCCGACGACTGCCTGCCCTGCCGGGATATCCCGCTCGGCAAGACCGGTCGCTTCATAGAGCTTCCACTGCGGCCCGATGCTGAGTTTGGCATCGGCAAAGCCCGCATAAGGCGCGATGTTCTGCTGAATGCGCACCGCGATGATGCCTTGGCCATCGGGCGTCTCGGCCTTGAGGGTACGCGCGTAGAACGCCACCGTCACCCGCTGCCCGGCGCTGATCGCGGCCTCGATGGGGGCGTTGGTGCCGACATCGTAGATATGCGCGCCCGCACGCGGCACATTGACCTGCAGCGCGGCGCCGCCCGGCGCGTCGGGATACTTGACCGCCTTCGCCGCCGCATCGCCGAAGACCGGCCAATCGAGCTTGGTGGGATCGTTGATCAACGTGCCCGGCAGCGCATCATCCAGCGCCTGCAGCGCTGCCGAACGCGGCGGCGGAGCGGCCAGCAGCGGCGCGGCAGCACACAGCAGCGCGGCGGCAAGGGTCGCCCGGCGCATCAATGGCCCGCCCCCACGGCGTCAAGCATTCCCGGCAGCCAAGCCTTGACCTTGCTGTGATAGAGCGGGAAGGTGTTGGTATAAGCCCACGAACAGCTCGCCACGCCGATTGCATCGAATGCTGTGCGCACCGCCCGGGCATAGGCCGTGCGCTGATCGAGCGGGGCCTTGTCGATGGCGCCGAACTCTCCGAGCAGCGGTGTCTTGCCCGTCCGCGCGATATAGGCGCGCACCTTGGCGACATCACCTGCCAGCATCGCCTTGTCCGCTTCGCTGCCATAGACCCGGCCCAGCGGCCGCACCGGCTCGACCCATGTCGCGCCCTGGTGGGTGAAATCGAACGGTTCGTAGTAGTGGAAGGTCGGCACCACATGCGGATCGTCCGGCAGCTGCAGTGTCGCCAGCGAACTCACCCCGCTCCAGAACTCGCCGCCGATGATGACGGGCCGGTCCGGATTGCTTTCGCGGATCGCGGCGAGGGCAGGTGTCAGGGTCGCCACAAGGTTGGCGTTGCCCAGCTTGTCATGTGGCTCGTTCTCGATCTCGAACCACACGTGATCGCGCGGAGCATCGGCAAAAGCGCGCGCCACCTGCCGCCAGATCAGCGCCAGCCTGTCGCGGTTCGCTTCCGGCTGGGCCATCAGCGCATCGAAGTTGTGGTCGTCAATGATGACGTTGAGCCCCGCAGCACGGGCGAGCGAAACGACCTGCTTTACCCGCGCAAGGAACGCCGGATCGATGGTCCCCACCGCATCGAGATGCCCGGACCAGCGCACCGGCACGCGCACCGTGGCAAAGCCGCCCTTGGCGATGATCCGGAAATCGTCGTCCGCAATCGCGCGGCCCCAGGCGCCTTCCTGCGGCGGCTCAAGGTGGTTGCCCATGTTGACGCAGCGCCCGACGGGCAGCGCATCGGTACGGCTCGGCGCGGCGGCGCCGGCTGGCGCTGCCATCAGCAGCGCGGCGAGCGCTCCGGCAAGCGCACTGGTTCCAAGGTTCATCGGCGTCCTGTCCTTCCCCAAGGTCCGGCGCTTCAAGGCCGGTCGCTTCATGACATTACGATAGCGCTACCAGAATGCCTCGCAAGTATCTTTCTGTGTCCTGCCCTCCGGTGCAGGCCAACGCGGCGACGGGTCTTGCGTCAAATTTAATCAGCGATTAGATAGAAGGCGGATGGCACTGCGCCGTCCGGGAATCGCGCCCTCCTGAGCGCGGGGGTTTTGCTGCACATGGGTTCTCTGAAATACGGCGTCTCGGTCTACAGCTACGTCAACGACTACGCCTCGGTGATGACGCTGGAAGACGCCTTCGACCACATCGCCGATACCGGCGCGACCGGCATCGAAATCCTCGGCGAGGGGCAGATCGAAGGCTATCCGGAGCCTTCCAGCGCCTTCCTCGATCGCTGGTTCGGGCTGGTCGAGCGCTACAAACTCGAGCCCACCAACATGTGCGGCTGGATCGATACGCGCATAACCCTCGCGCGCAACATCACTGTGGAGGAAGGCGCCGCGGAACTTGCGCAAGACCTCAAGCTCGCCGCGCGCCTCGGCTTCAAGTTCTACCGCCCCAAGTTCGGCGTCACCTCGCACGAGCTCGATCCCGATCCGCAATGGGAAGCCTATGTCGAGCGCAATCTCGATCTCGCGCACCAGCTCGGCGTGGTGATCTGCCCTGAAATCCATGCGCCGACGCCGATCAGGCACCGCGTCACCGATGGCTACATCAATTTCATCGAGCGCACCGGCACGAAGAACTTCGGCCTGATGATCGATACCGGCATCTTTCAGGATCGCCCGCTCACGCACTGGGGCTCGCACCAGATCAACGACGAGGCGCGCAAGCACATGGAATTCCTCAACGGCATCAAGGTGCCGCCCGAGCAGTTTCTCGATATCGCGCAATATGTTGTGTTCATCCAGGCCAAGTTCCACGACATCGACGACAGCCTCGAAGACCTCAACATCCCGTGGCGCCCGGTCATGTCGGCCATCAAACGGTCGGGCTATTCGGGCTGGCTTTCAAGCGAGTACGAAGGCCTGCGCAGCCCGTGGCGCGCGATCGATCAGGTCCGCCGCCAGCAAGTGCTCCTGCGCAAGCTCGAGGCCGAATTCGACGCCGGCACGCTCGCCTGATCCCTCGATTTCCGAAAGCCCAGACCATGCTTGAACACCAGCTCATCCAAAGCACCGGCTTCCGCAACATCGGCCCGGTCGGCGTGCGCACCGGTTTCGCGGTGCGTATCCGCATTCCCAACTACCATGGCACTCGCCTCTGCCAGCTCGACGGCTTCACCGTCACCGTCGACGGCGAAGTCTTCCCCTTCGAGCAGAACAGCCTCGGCATTCGCGGCGAGGTCTATACGCTGGCTGAGCTTCGCGAGGAAACCGAAGCGCGCTGGGGCCTCACCGAATGGGGCGAGATACTAGTCGAGAAGCCCGGCGGCCTTGAGCCCGGGGTGCACAAGGTCGAAGTGCTCGCCCGTATCCGCTACTCGTACTTCCCACCCGACGTGCACATTTTCCCGATGCACGAAGCGCGCATGGCGACAATCTGCATGCCCTAAAGCGGGCGAACGCTTAGCCTCATCTCGGCGCTGAGCGTCTCACCCGGCGCCAGCGAAGGCATCGGCGAGCCGGGATCGCGCCCGTTCAGTGCGTCCGTGAGATGGCTGACGGGTTCGACGCAGAACCAGTTGCTGCCTTGCGGCGCATAGACCGCCGTGCGGCTCAGGTTGGCGGAGGGCGTGATGGTCAGGGCCATGGCCCGCTCCGGCCACATCACCTCCAGCGGTCCCTCGCGGCCGGCATAGACCGTATCGACCACCCGTGTGCTGACAGGGCGGCTTTCCCACCAGTCAATAGCCCTCTCGCGCTGGTCGAGCGTGACCGGCAGCGGATTGCCTTCGCCGCGCCATTCGCCGCGATGCAGCCCGACATAGCGGGTTGCATCCGTGCGCGGGAAATAGGGGTGGAAGCCGAGGCCCGCCGGCATCGGCTCCTCCCCCGTGTTGGTGAGCGACAACCGTGCCGTAAGCCCCTGGCCATCGAGCAGGTACTCCACCGCTGCGCGATAGGGCCACGGCCACTCTCCCCCGTGGCGTTCATGGCCGAGTTCCAGCCAGTCCGCGCCTGACTGCAGCACGTCCCACCCCGATAGCCAGCCATAACCGTGGATCGGGTTCTGCGCGTCCTCCCCGCCGAAATTGGGCGGGATCGCCATCGCTCGCCCGTTCCAGTCGAACCGCCCGCCCGCGATCCGGTTGGCGAACGGCACCATCAGGAAACAGCCGACATCGAGAATGCCCGGCCCTTGTGCCTCGCGCATCACCGGCTCGCCGCGCCACCTGAACGAGAGAATCGAGCCGCCGCGCTCCGGGGCGACAACCAGCCGGTAGTCGCCCGCCGCAATCGCCAGACGCACTTCGCGCTCGTCAGTCTGCGGCGGTAAGCGCGCCGAGGTGGGTTTCCCAGTTGATCGTGTCATTGTGCGAATGGGTAAAGCCGATGGCGCGCTCGAAGTCGACACAGGCCTTGGTCCGGAATGCAGCGATATAGGTCCGCCGCCAGCGATCCGGAGACGAATTGCCGCCCGAACCGTGGATGATCATCTCGTCATGCACGGTGATATCGCCGCGCTGCAGCGGCAGTTCGACCACCGGATCGTCCGCGGTCAGTTCCACGCTGAGGATGTGCGATTTCTCGCGGTCTTCGCCCATCAGCGGCCGGTGCGGGCGCAGGCCCTTTCGGTGCGATCCGGGCACCACCCTGAGGCAGCCGTTCTCGCTGTCCGCATCGTCGAGCGCGAGGCTGCAGGTCGCGGTCAGCGGTTCGGGCGTGCCGGTCGGCCAATAGCCAAGGTCCTGATGCCAGGTGAACACGGCATCGGGCTTGGCCGGGCGCTTGGCGAGGAACTGGTCGTAGTCGAGCGTGGCGGTCTCGCCGATCAGCTGGCGCGAGATCGAAGCCGCGCGCTTCTCGAACACGTTGTCCTTGATCTCGGGCCGATAGCGGCGCGGCAGCACGGCATTCACCAGCGCAAAGTCTTCGAACTTGCGGCCATAAGGGCCCGACATGTCGCAGAAATCGCGCCCCATACCCGTCACGGTGGAACTGTTCGATCTCCTCCGGCGAAAGAATGTAGTCGTCGCCCTGCCGCCCAAAACCGCTCATTTCGCCTCTCCTGTTGCGACGATCCGCGGCAGGCGCGTGATCGGGGTTATGGTGATATCGCGAAACCATGTCTCCGCGCCTTCGGACTGCAGCTGGATGCGCCCGCGCACCAGCGGCCGCCTCACGCCCTTGGCATCGGTCGTGGTCAGGCCGCTCGCCGCCATAACGGGCACGCCGTTCACGACATGGATTGAGCGGTCACCCAGCGTGTAGATATCAAGCGTGTTCCATTCGCCGAGCGGCTTCTCGGCATTGCGGTTGGCGTCGACGTTGAACGCCGGCATCTGGATCGGCAGCAGCGGCCCGCCTGGCATGTAGCGGCGGAAGGGGTAGGGGATCGTTGGATCACGTCCGACCTGAACATTTGCGCCCACGCGCCAGTCGACAGTGCGGAATGAATGCGTCCCCTTGGAATCGCCCACCGCCAGCAGCATGCCGACCGAGCCCGGCACCACTTCGAACTCTAGCGCGGACATCCATGTGCCGAAGAACGCGCCATATTGCCCGTGCGAATGATAGAGCACGCCGTTGTTGCGCGGCATCGGGAACCACGCGTGCTCGCCCCATTTGAACTGCAGGTGCAGGTGGTAGTTGCCATAGCTGCGCTTGGTCAGCAGCCCGCCCCAGATCTTGCCGCTGACGTGGATGGCCGGGCGGCCATCGGTCCGCTCGACGCGGAACACCCCGGTCGTGTCATGATTGAGCCCGATCGGCCCCGCGGTCGGCTGCCCATAAGTATCGCGCGCGTCGGCGTAGCCCAGCCAGCTGTCCCATCCAGTGAGGTCGCGCCCGTTGAACAGTGGCGCCGCGCGGCCCTTCTGTGCGCCGACCAGTTTCAGCGTCTGCGCACGGAACGGCGGGTCCTTGGCGATCACCGCCTGCTCTTCCGGCGTCGATCCATCGGGAGGCCCGCCTTGCGCCAGGGCGAGGGCAGGGACGGCCAGCAGCGCCGCACTGAGCAGGGTTGAAAGCAGCCGGGGCATCGCACTCTCCGTTCTATTTAATCAGTGATTAAATTGACTGCGAGCGCGAGTCAACCACCTCCCGCACCGCGCAGGCTGGCATCATCGCGGAATGGTGGTAGGACAGCAGCGCAACCGGGAAAGCGCATGGCGAGCAAGAAGCCGTACCACAAAGAGGATCTCAGGGGCGATCTGCTCAAGGCCGGCCGCGCGTGGATCGAAGCCAACGGCCATGTCGGCCTTTCCATGCGCACGCTCGCGCAGCAGGTCGGCGTCTCCCCCGGTGCGCCTTATCACCACTTCCCGGACCGCCGCGCCTTCCTGCTCGCCCTCGCGCTTGATGGCTTCCGCGAAATGCTTGCCCAGTCGCAAGGCATCGCCGCCAGCCGCGCAGATCCCGCCGCCAAGCTGCGCGCGATGGGCACCGAATTCGTCCGCTTTGCCGAGGAGAACCCGCGCCTCGTCGACCTGATGTACGAAAGCGAGCTCACCAGTCCCGCGCTCGACGAGGAATTGCTCGCTTTCCAGCAGCAAGGCCACACCGCGCTGCGCAGCGCCATCGACGAGGCCATGCCTGGCCTTGGCGAGGAAGCGGCGGACCTGCGCACGCTCGCTTTCTGGTCCGCGATCTACGGGTTCGCCTCGATGCGCCGCAAGGGCGTGATCCGCCCGGTGCCGGGCACGACCACGCTCACGGCCCTCGCCGAAGCCATCGTCGACCGCGCCATCGTCGCAGCCTTGGCGGCCTGACATGGACAGGCTCGACCGCCAGCTTCTCGCGCTGCTCCAGACCGATGCCTCGCGCGCGCACGCCGATCTCGCCAAGCTGGTCAACCTTTCGCCCAGCCAGGTCTCCCGCCGCGTCGCCCGCCTCGAAGCCGACGGCTACATCCGCGCGACCGTCGCCTTGCTCAGCGAAGCCGCGCTCGGGCTGCAGGTCGAAGCCTATGTCGCCGTTGCCATGGCGAGCTATGCGCCGGATGTGGTGCGCGGCTTCCACGCGCGCATTTCAGCACTGGAAGAAGTGCTCGATTGCCGCGCCACGACCGGCGATTCCGACTATCTCCTGCGCATCGTCGCGCGCGATCTCGCCAGCTATTCGCGGCTGATGAACGAGCAGCTGCTCGGCCACGGCGATGTCGCCAGCGTGCGCTCGAGCGTGGTGCTCGACCGGATCAAGCACACCACCAGCCTGCCATTGCCGCCGGCATCAGGTTAGGCAATAACCGCCCCATAACGATAACATCCGGGGGAGTTCCACGCCGCATGCCGACCATCGCCGACAGCCTCACCTTGCCGTGCGGCGCCGTGCTGCCCAATCGCCTCGCCAAGGCGGCGATGACCGAAGGGCTGGCCGATCCGCAAGGCCGCGCCACCCCCGAGCTTGAGCGGCTCTATGGGCTATGGGCCGATGGCGGCTCCGGGCTCCTCATCAGCGGCAATGTCCAGATCGACCGCGACCACCTCGAGCGTCCCGGCAACGTGATTATTCAGGGCCCGCAGGACGAAGCCGCGCTTGCGGGTCTGCGCGCCATGGCCAGCGCCGGAACGCGGGCAGGGGGCCACATCTGGATGCAGATCAGCCACGCCGGCCGCCAGACGCAAGTCACCGTCAACCCGCATCCCAAGGCGCCCTCCGCCGTCGCCGTAGGCCTCCCCGGCAAACAGTTCGGAGTACCCGAGGCGCTCACCGAGGCCGAGATACTCGACCTGATCGAACGTTTCGGCCACGCGGCGGAAGTCGCCAAGGAAACCGGCTTCACCGGCGTCCAGATCCACGCCGCGCATGGCTACCTGCTCTCGCAGTTCCTCAGCCCGCGCGCCAATCTGCGCAGCGACCAATGGGGCGGCTCCCTCGAAAACCGCGCGCGCATGCTGCTCGCCGTCGTGGCGCGGGTGCGGGCCGGGGTGGGGGCTGCATTCCCCATCGGTGTGAAGCTCAATTCCGCCGATTTCCAGCGCGGCGGTTTCGCCTTCGAAGACAGCATGGTCGTCGCGCGCTGGCTGCAGGACGCCGGTGTCGACTTGCTCGAAATCTCCGGCGGCTCATATGAACAGCCCGCGATGATGGACATCGCCGGGATGGAAGCGCCCGACGCGCCCAAAGTCGCCGCCTCCACTGCGGCGCGCGAAGCCTACTTCGTCGATTTCGCCAAGACCATGCGCGCCTCGCTGACGATGCCGCTCCTCGTCACTGGCGGCTTCCGCACCCGCCGCGCGATGAACATGGCGCTGGAAACCGGCGGCGCGGACGTGATCGGCCTCGGCCGCCCGCTCTGTGTTGATACCGCAGGCCCTGCCAAACTGCTCGCCGGTGCGGACGAGCTCGACCGCTGGGAAAGCAAACTCAAGCTGCTGCCGCCTTGGCTCTCGTTCCTCGGCGGCCTCAAGATGATGCGCGCGGTCGAAGGCTTTGCCGTCACCTACTGGTACTACGCCCAGATCGATTCCATCGCCCGCACCGGCCGCGCCAATATCGGCATCGCGCCGTTCAAGGCGCTGCTCACCGTCCAGAACGCAGGGAAGGCCTGGCTGAAAGCGCGCAAGGCATGATCAAGCTCACCTTCTGTCTCCACCGCCTGCCGCACCTCAGCCGAGCGGAGTTTCAGGACTACTGGATCAACCAGCATGGCCCCTTGGTCGCCAGCGTCCGCGATGCGCTCAAGATCCGCCGCTATGTGCAGATGCATTCGCTGCCGGATGCGGAAGACGCGCCGTTCGCCCGCGTGCGCGGCGCGCCGGGGCCTTATGACGGCGTCGCGCAGCTGTGGTGGGACAGCCTCGAAGACCTCGCCGCCGATACGCCGGAGGCGCGCGTCGCCGGGGCGCTCCTGCTGGAGGACGAACGCAAGTTTGTCGATCTCTCGCGGTCACCCGTGTGGCTGGGCGAGGAGAAGGTGATCTTCGGCTAGGCCGCAAGCGCTGGCTCATGCCGGTGCAGTGCATCCCCGCCGATTCCGCGCATGCCTTGTGCCGCTAGCGCGGCCACCACGCACTGCGGATCAAGCGCCTGCACGCTCACGCCATCCGCCAGCGCCATCGCGGCGGCCGTGCCTGCAGCCTGACCCATCGCCATGCACTGCGGCATTCCGCGAACCGAGGCGAAGGCCGCCGGATCGGCGCAGACCAGCCGTCCGGCAAACAACAGGTTCTGCAACCGCTCCGGCACCATCGCGCGGAAGGGGATCGTGTAGTAGTCGCCCTTCGCCACGATCGCATCGTGCGTCATGGCCTCATCGCCGCGCATCACATCGTCGATCGGGTTGTCACAGGCGACGATGCCGTCAGCCGGCTTCGCACCGGTCCTGAGATCGCTCGCCAGAATGCGGTGCACCGCCTCCAGCTTGCGCGTCTCGCGCACGCCCACGGTCGGCCCAAGCCCGCTCATCCGCGCCTGCTCAAAGCCGGGCACATGCGCGATCAGGAAGCGCGCCAGCGCATGGCACCGCCGCCGCCCTTCCTGAGTGGCCCGCGCCACGGCCTGCGGGTCGGTCCCGTCCACACCGCGAATATGCACCGAATTGCAGAACACCGTATCGGGATGAAAGCCCTTCATCAGGTAGAGCTTGGCAAGGTCCGGATGGATCAGCCCCTGCGCCACGCCGAACGCCGCTTCCTCCTCGAAATAGGGATCGCCCTTGGCAAAAACCCTCGCCCAGTTCGCCCCGACCATCGCAAACGACAGCGTCACCCCCATCATGTTCCCGCGCCCGTCGCCCACCACATAGGGAACGCCCGCCCGCGCCGAAGTGTCGCCATCGCCCGAGCAATCGATCACCATTCCGGCTTCGATCACCATCGGCCCGGTGCGGTCCACGCATTCGACCGCCGCGATCCGCCCGCCATCCACCACCGGCGCGCCCGCAAAGGTATTGAGATGCACCTCGACGCCCCCATCCTCGAGCATCTGGAACATCGCGAAAACAGCCGCTTCGTGGTCGTAGATCACTTCGTACCCGAAGTTCTCCAGCGTCGAGGCGCGCACCTCCGCCATCGGCGGCACCATCGCCAGCAGCATGTCGGTCAGCTGGCCGAACACCCCGCCGATGCTTCGCCCGGTCGGATAACCGCCGCCCCACGGCATGCCGGGGCAGAACGCCATGACCCCGCCGATCTTGCTCGTCCCCTCGATCAGGCGGACCTTCGCGCCAGACCGCGCTGCGCCGAGCGCCGCGCCGAACCCCGCGGTGCCACCGCCGATCACCAGCACATCTGCTTGAAGCCGCCGCATCATTTGCGCTCGAACACGACCTTGCCGCCAAACAGCGTCATCATGCAGCGCATATCCTTCAGGCTGGCAGTCGGCACCGCATAAGGATTGCGGTCCCAGATCGCGACGTCGGCCAGCTTGCCCACTTCGAGCGAGCCCGTTTCCTTTTCGAGAAACAGCTGCCGCGCCGCCCAGATCGTGTGGCTCTTCATCGCGGTGTGGATGTCCACCGCTTCCGCCGTCCCGAACGGCGCCTTGCCGAACCGGTCCCCATCGGTCTCGCGCGCCACAGAGGACCACAGGCCATAGCGCGGCGCATAGGGCGTCACCGGATAGTCCGATCCGTCGCTGTAGACGATCCCGCGCTTCACGTAGGTTGCGAAAGGCATCATCTTCACGCTGCGCTGCGGACCCCATCCGGCTGCCAGCGCATCGCCCAGGAACCACAGAAACTCCGCCTGCGCTTCGGGATAGCCGGAATCGTATCTTTTCTGAAGGTCGGCCATTACGTCGATGGCATGGTCCGTCGGCAGATTGGCATGGATCAGGCTGTGGCGCAGTCCCGGCTTCGGGAACGTCTTCAGCGCCTCGGCATAGGCATCGACCACCGTATCGATCGCCCGGTCGCCGATGGCATGGGTGCCGATCGGCATGCCTTCCTTGGTGAACAGATCGACCATCTGGCGGTAGACATCTGCTCCCATCATCGGAAAGCCCGTGCCCGGATTGGCGTGCGTGGCATCCTTCTCGAACGGCTCGTACATCCACGCCGTCCGCCCCGCGCCCGATCCGTCGAGGAAGATCTTCACCCCGCAAACGTCGAGATTGCGGCCCTTCAGGCTTGCTAGTTCCTTCTTGCGCTGGCGGTAGTCATCCACCGCCGCCCGCGCTGCCGTCATGTCGGTCTGCGCAAAAGTCAGCGTGCAGACGTGGATGTTCAGCGGTGCCTGCCTGGCCGCCGCCGCATAGACATCCCACTGCAGCCGCCCGGTGCGCGGGTCCTTGAAGCCGGTCAGCCCTTCGGAGAGCGCGCCCTCGATCACGTGCGTCAGCCCCTTGGCGCGGGTTGCCGCGTCGACCGGCGGCACCAGCTTGTCGAGCACGTCCTGCGCGCTGTCGTAAAGCACGCCGTTCAGCGCGCCGCTCGCATCCTTGTCGAAGCGCCCGCCCGCCGGATCGGGCGTCTGCGCGGTGACCCCTGCCAGCTTCAGCACCGCGCTGTTCACCAGCGTATAGTGCCCGGTCGTGTTCCCCAATGCGACGGGATGCCCGCCCGACACTGCATCGAGCTCGGCCAGCGAGGGCGGACGGTGCTCGGCAATCCGGCTTTCGTTCCAGCCCGAACCCGTGACCCATGCCCCTGCCGGCAGTTCCTCTGCGCGCGCCTTCACCCGCGCGAGAAAGTCCGCGACGCTGGAGGCCTCGCCAAGCTGCAGGTTCGCCACTTCATCGATCCCGCCTTCCAGCATATGGGCGTGGGCATCGATCATCCCCGGCGTCGCGGTCCGGCCCGCCAGATCGATCACCTTGGTGCGCTTGCCGATAAAGGCGCGCACCGCCTTGTCGGTGCCCAGCGCGACGATCCGCCCGCCGCGGATCGCCAAGGCTTCCACCACGCGATCCTTCGCATCGACGGTCAGGATCGTCCCGCCGCGCAGCACGGTATCAGCCGGGACCGGGCCTCTGGCCTGTGCCGTTGTTGCCACAAGTGCGAGCGCAAGCGCCGGAATCGTGATCTTTTGCATAGCGGAACCCCCCAGCCACCTCTACAAAGCAGGGGTAAGCACCGGCCCTTTGCTGTCAAGCCGCAGCATGCCGCTTCCGGCCAGGCCGCCAGCTTGCAAACTCCCAACCCACGGCGCACGGTTCCGGCAGGTCGTTCCTGCCTATGCCGAGCCCTGCGCCACGGATACCGCGAAGGAGCCTGTGATGAACCCCGATCTCGTCCTCGTCCTCGATGCCGCGGCCTTCGCGGCGGACAAGCACCGCCGTCAGCGCCGCAAGGATGCCGAGGCGACGCCCTACATCAACCACCCGCTCGCGCTGGCGACCATCCTTGCGAAGGAAGGCGGCGTGGCCAATGCTGAGGTGATCGCCGCCGCGCTGCTCCACGATACGGTGGAGGACACCGAAACCACCCACGCCGAACTCGAAGCCCGTTTCGGGCCAACGGTTGCCGCGATCGTGGCTGAGGTCACCGATGACAAGTCGCTGCCCAAGGCCGAACGCAAGCGGCTGCAAGTGACGCGCGCCGCACAAAAGTCGCCCGGCGCCAAGCTGGTCAAGCTCGCCGACAAGATCGCCAACTTGCGCGACATTGCCGCCTCGCCGCCCGCCGATTGGGACGCGGCGCGCAAGGCCGACTATATCCGCTGGGCGAGCGAGGTTGTGTCCGGCATGCGGGGCACGAATGCCGCGCTAGAAGCGGCCTTCGATGCGGCCGCGGCAGCCTTCGGCTAGCTGCTTACGGCATCATCCGCTGCAGTTCCTTCTCGCCGTCGAGGAACTGGTGCTTCAGCGCGCCGATCACATGCAGCGCGAACAGCGCCCACAGTGCCCAGCCCAGCAGCTCGTGCGCTTCGCCGAAGCTGTCGTGCACCGTCTTCTTGGTCACTTCGTCGAGGTTCATCACCATGCCGATACGCGGCCATTCGAACAGCCCGAACCACTGCATCGGGTGCGTCGCCGCGTCCTTCCACGCCGAGTCCATGATCCACCCGGTCAGCGGCATCGCGAAGATGAAGGCATAGAGCGCCCAGTGCGCTGCGTGACTGGCCTTGACTTCCCATGGCTTGTAGCTGGCGGGGAGGGCAGGGGGGGTGTGCGTCAGGCGCCACAGCAGCCGCATCACGGCAAGGCCCAGCACCGTAACCCCGATCGACTTGTGCGCATCGATCAGCGGCCGCACGTTCTCATCGCCCGCCACTTCCCAGATATTGGGCAGCATGAGGTTCACGAGGATGCCCAAGGCGATGATCCAGTGCAGGGCAATCGCGACGCCGCTGTATTTCCTGACCATGTCTGCTCCAAAGTCCATTCCGGTCCATTTTCCCGATTGTTCACCCACCTTCCCCTTAAACGCAATAGCCGGTTCAGGTTCGGATGACTAAGGCACCTGTCCATGCCTTCACTCAATGCCGTGCTCGTGGCCGAGTCCCCGCGCTTCACGCCGCGCCCCATTCCGCTCGTCAGCAAGCTGATCGGGATCGCCGCGCCGCTGCTGTTCATCCTGCTCACCGCGCAGGCGTTCTACCGTCAGGGCCTTGGCATGTGGTCGGTCGGCATCGTCTATATCCTCTACGACACTGCGCTGCTGCTGTTCACCGCCTGGCAGATTCGGGGGCTTGTTGCCGATGCGACCCGACCGGTACCGCACACGGCCGATGCGCCGACCCTCGGCGTCATCGTCGCCGCGCACAACGAGGCCGGCGTCATCCACCTCACCATCAACCGTCTTCTCGCACAGGCCCAGCCGCCCGAGGCCATCCTGATCGCCGATGATGGATCGAGCGACGCTACCCCCGCCGTCATGCTCGCAACCTACGGCCTCGCCGCGCCGTGCATCGGCGGGATGGCCGAGACGGTGGTCGGCGCGACCCGCCTGCAATGGCTGCGCCTGCCCCATGGCGGCAAGGCCCGCGCGCTCAACCAGGCGCTGCAGCACGCGCGCACCGATGTCGTGCTCACCGTCGACGCCGATACGCTGCTGGAGCCCGGCGCGATTGCCGCGATGCGCACCGCCTTCCTGCGCGATCCCAGGCTGGTGGCCGCCACTGGCGTACTCCAGCCGATCTGCGGCCCCTCGCTCTCGGGCCGCCTATTCGAATGGTTCCAGTCCTACGAATATGTGCGCAATTTCCTCTCGCGCCACGCTTGGATGCAGCTGAATGGCCTGCTGCTGATCTCGGGCGCCTTCGCCGCGTTCCGGCGCGAGGCGGTGCTGGCGGTCGGCGGGTTCGATCCCGATTGCATGGTCGAGGATTATGAGCTCATCCACCGCCTCCACCGCCACAGCAACGACCACGCGCTCGGCTGGCATGTCAGCGTCGTCGGCGGCGCGCTCGCCCGCACCGATGCGCCTGCCAGCATCCGCGGCTTCCTCAAGCAGCGCCAGCGCTGGTTCGGCGGTTTCCTCCAGACGCAGTACTGGAACCGCGACATGGTGGGCAACAGCCGCTACGGCCTCGTCGGCACGCGCATGCTGCCTGTGAAAGCGCTCGATACGCTCCAGCCGATCTACGGCCTCGCTGCTTTCGCGATCCTCATTGTCCTCGTCGCGACGGGCCGTTTCTACCTCGCCTTCCCGATCCTCCTCGTGATGATCGCCAAGATCGTGGTGGACCTCACTTTCCATCTCTGGTCGCTCGGTATCTACAAGCGCTGGACAGGGAGGCGCGAGGGCTTGCGCCTTGGGCCCGCCTTCATTGCCGCGCTTGCCGAGCCGTTCAGCTTCCAGCTCCTGCGCCACGCCGGCGCCGCGCTCGGTTGGTACGCGTTCCTCACAGGCAGCCAGACCTGGACCCGCGCCACCCGCAGCGCGCTGGAGCATCAGGCCTAGAACCCCGGATTGGTCCGCTTCGGACCTCACGGGCTTGCACAAGGCGGCGCTGCCGGGCAAGTCCTGAGCCGATGGGGCACAGAGGCACGCGCGGGGCATGATTGTCGGAATTGATCTGGGGACCACCAACAGCGCCGCCGCTGTGTGGCAGGACGATGCGCCTGTCCTGATCCCCAATGCGCTGGGCGAGATGCTCACCCCATCAGCGGTCTCGGTCGGTAGCGATGGCACGACTTACGTCGGCGCCGCCGCGCTTGATCGGCTCGCGACTCACCCCGAAGCCACCGCCACCAGCTTCAAGCGCTACATGGGCACCGAGCGCAAGCTGCGGCTCGGCAAGAAGGAATGGCGCCCGGAAGACCTCTCCGCACTCGTCCTGCGCGCGCTCTGCGACGATGCCGAAGCCTTCCTCGGCGCGCGGCCGACCGAGGCGGTGATCACCGTTCCCGCCTATTTCAACGACCGCCAGCGCAAGGCGACGCGCCATGCGGGCGAGCTTGCCGGGCTCACCGTGCGCCGCCTGATCAACGAGCCGACCGCCGCCGCGCTCGCCTTCGGCCTGCAGGATCAGGAAGACCGTGAGCCGTTTCTCGTGTTCGATCTCGGCGGCGGCACGTTCGACGTCTCGATCGTCGAGAAGTTCGAAGGCGTCGTCGAAGTGCGCGCTTCGGCGGGGGACAACCGGCTCGGCGGCGACGATTTCAACACCGCGCTCGCCGCCCGCATGAAACCGCTGGTCGATCCGAATGGCCGCCTCGACAAGCTCGATGCCCGTCAGCGCGAGGCCATGCTCCACCGCGCCGCCGAGGCCGCGCGGCGCCAGCTGTCCGGCGAAGACAAGGCAACCTTCGCGGTGGTGCTGGGCGAAGACCGCCTCGCCGCCGAAGTCACCGCCGACCAGTTCGAGGCCGCCTGCGAAGACCTCCTTCGTCGCCTGCGCGAACCTGTGGTGCGGGCGCTGCGTGATTGCGCCTTCGATGTAGCGGAACTCGGCGACATCGTTCTCGTCGGCGGCGCCACGCGCATGCCGGTCGTGCGCAAGGCGATCACGCGCATGTTTGGCCGCTTCCCAAACAGCTCGGTCCACCCCGACCACGCGGTGGCTCTCGGCGCGGCGATCCAGGCCGGACTGCTCAGCCGCGATGCCGCGCTCGACGAGATCCGCATCGCCGATGTCTGCCCGTTCACGCTTGGCGTCGATTCCGCCGAGCGCGATTCCCGCGGTGTCTATCAGCACGGCATTTTCTCGCCGATCATCGATCGCAACACGCCCGTCCCGGTCAGCCGCGTCAACAACTACCGCACCGTGCAGGACAACCAGAAGGAGCTCCTGTTCAACATCTATCAGGGAGAGGCGCGGGAGGTTTCGGCCAATATCCACCTCGGCGCGATCAAGGTTCCGGTGCCTGCAAGACCGGCGGGGGAGGCGGGGGCGGACGTGCGCTTCAGCTATGACAGCAGCGGCCTGCTCGAAGTCGATGTGACCGTTCACGAGACCGGTGTGACTCGCAATCTCGTCATCGCGGGCGAGGCCGAAGTCATGACCGACCGCGAAGTCGCCGCGCGGCGCGAGGCACTGGCGAAGCTCAAGTTCCACCCGCGCGAGGATGCGGAGAATGTCGCGCTGATGGCCCGCGCCGAGCGCGTCTACGAGGATTTCGTCGGCGAGGAGCGCCGCATGATCGGCCAGTGGATCACCGATTTTGTCGGGGCGCTCGATAGCCAGGACCCCCGCCGCATCGCCGACGCCCGCGCCGTGCTCCAGAGCCAGCTGGAGGCGGCCAGCGGACCGTCGCTGCTGTGACGCCCGCTGCGGCGCTCAAGCGGCTGGGCCTGGCCAAGGGGGCCGATGTCGCGGCCATCCGCAAGGCCTATGCCGCGCTGTTCAAGGCAATGGACCCGGACGCTGATCCGGAAGGCTACGCCCGCCTCCGCCAGGCCCGCGATGTAGCGCTGCGCACCGCCAAGCTCGCCGCCGCACCCCCGCCTCTGCTGGTGGAGGAGCCCGAAGCACCTGCTGCTGAACCTTCCGCCGCGCCATGGCTCTATGCGGCTCCTGCCGTCACGCTGCCTGCGGCTGATGGGGTGTCACTGCTGAACGCCGGGCAGGTCGAGCACTCCGAGGTCGCCCCTCTAGCCCCGCAGGCGATCCATGCCCCGGCCACCCCCGATGCGGCGCTGATAGCACTTGCAGGCCCGCCGGTCCTCGCGACCGCTGAACCGGTACGCGCCGACGTAAGCTATCTCGCGCGGCCCGATGTCGATCTTGCGCGCCTGCTCCATGATGACGAGGCTGATCTCGCACCGCTCGACGATGCGGGAGAGGCGTTCGCCCGGCGCTGTCTTGCCGCGCTGCTGGCCGAAGCAGCGACCGCCAATCTCATCCGGCACGCGCAGATCGAGGACTGGCTTGCCGATCTCCTCGCCGAGACCTGGCCGCGCAGCGCTCCTCTGCTGTGCCCCGCCGCCGAGGCGTTCGGCTGGGAAAACGAGCGCGGCCAGATCAACGAGCGCCCTTCGATCGCCTGGCTCAACGCCCGCCTGCGCGGTCTGCGCTTTCAGGACAAGGTGGCCGAGCCCGATCACCCACTGCACAAGGCCTGGGCCGAACTGACCCGCCCGGGCAGCGCGAACATGATCGACAAGCTGCGGGTCAAACGCGCGGAGATCAACCAGCTCCTCGAAGGCGTGCGGAAGCATTTCCCGGAGCTTGAACACCACTTTGCTCGTGAGCGCGTGGTATCGTGGGGTGATGGGGAAGCGCGCGCTCGCGGGGGCTTTGGCGTGTTCCGCCTGTTCGGCACCGGTTTCACCTTCAACGCCGGCTATGCAATCTCGATCTTTGTCGGCCTGCAGATCCTGATGGCGGTGCTGCGCATGGTCGCGCCCGATCCTACGGGCGGCCGCGATCCGCTGTTTGGCCCGCCGACGATCACAGCATCCCCCGATCCGACTTATGCCCCGTTGCGCGACAAGGCCGTCGAGGAAGTGTTCGGCAAAGGCAAGACCATTGCTTGGCTGCGCGAACATCAGGCTAGTCTGGCGACCAATTTCGAGAGCCACATTGAGTCTGCCCGCAGCGCCGGGGGGCGCGACGAGGCGGGGATCATCGCCGATCCGCTCGAATACGTGCGCCGGCGGGTCTACTACCAAGGGCGGAACGCCGACGTGCAGACCTTGCGCGAGATGACCAGAGTGCGTCTCGCGCTCTATGAGGTGGCACGCAAGGAGGACCCTGACGTCTGCGCGCATTACCTCGAAACCGCAGACCTCACGAACATCCCCGTGCCGGAGCCTGTCCGCGCCAAGGAGAGGGCACTCGCGGCGCAGATGGTCGAAAAGGGTATCTTGGCAGACAGTGGCGAAACCATCCCGAGACAGGCCAGAATTCCGGGAGCGCTGATCGGCGAGGTAATCAAGGCGACCGATCTGCCGGAGGCGCGGGTGCGCGCGGTGCTGAAAGGTGAAGGGCAGCCTGCCGAACGCTGCGCGGTGATCGGCAATCTGCTGCGCGCGGCGCTCGACTGGCCGGGCAAGGAGCAGGCGGATATCCTCCGCGTGATGTAGGCGGAAGACCTCTTGCCAGTCTCGCCCCGAGCCAGCACCATGCGGTAGTTCCACGGGGGAGGGCAGGCCATGGCATCACTGGCGATCACGCGGCGCGGTTTCATCGGTTCCGGTGGCGCGCTGGGCCTTGCGAGCATCTCGCCCCGCGCCATGGCGGCAGTCCTCGATCCCGCCCCCACGCGCATCTACAAGGGCGCGCGCATCCACACGCTCGATCCGGCGATCCCCTCGGCTGATGCCATCGCCATTTCCGGCAGCCGCATTGTCGGCGTCGGCACATGGGTTGAGCTGAAAGCGCTCGCCTCTGCCCGCACCGAGATGATCGACCTCGGCGGGCAGACCGTGGTCCCCGGTTTCAACGACGCGCACCTCCACGCGGTGGGAGAGAGCCTGCTGGGCGATGTGCTGGTCGGCAATCCGTTCGAAGTCGAATTCCCCACCATCGAAAGCATCGTCGCCCGCCTCAGGGAACGCGCCGCACAGACCCCGCCGGGCCGCCTCGTGCGCGGTGAATTCTACGACGATACCAAGATCAAGGATGGCCGCCCGCTGGTCATGGCGGACCTCGACAAGGTCTCCACGACGCACCCCGTGATCGTCACCCATCGCGGCGGGCACACCGGCGTCGTCAACGGCTTTGCGCTTAAAAACGCCGGGATCACGCGCGATACGCCCAATCCCTTCGGCGGCACTTATGACCGCGACGCCAACGGCAATCTCACCGGCCGCGTCACCGATGCCGCGCTCAATTTCGTGCGCGATGCGGCGAAGGAGCCCGATCTCTCTCCCGAACAGCTGCGCGCCCGCGCGATTGCCGGGCAGGCCAAGATCAGCCAGGAATTCGTGCGCTACGGCCTCACCAGCGTCTGCCACACCGCCCCGGGCCTCGTCGCTGCCAGCACCGGCCTTGCCGACGACTTCGCTGCCATCCAGCAGATCCGTCGCGAAGGCCGCCTGCTGCACCGTGTGACCTACGAAACCTCGGGCGCGATGCTCGATGCGATGATCGCCAACGGCATCCGCACCGGCTACGGCGACGAATGGATCCGCTTCGGCGCCACCGCCGAGCAATTCTCGGACGGCTCGTTCTCCGAACGCACGATGTCGCGTTCCACGCCCTATCCGGGCCGCACCCCGCCCTATTACGGCAACATCATGCAGACGCAGGAGGGCCTCGATGCGCTCGTCGAAAAGCAGATGCGCGCCGGCATCCAGCCCAATTTCCACGCCAACGGCGACGTCGCCATCGCGATGGTGCTCACGGCCTACGAACGCGGCATGAAGCTGCTCGGCCCCGCCGACCGCCGCCCCAAGATCACCCATTGCACCAATGTCTCGCCGCAGCTTGTGGCCCGGATCAAGGCGCTCGGCGCGGTCCCGGCGCTGTTCACCAGCTATGCCTACTACAACGCCGACAAGTTCCATTTCTACGGTGCGGAGATGATGGAACACATGATGGCCTACCGCATGCTGATCGATGCGGGCGTGCCGGTCTGCGCGGGGTCCGATTTCCCGCCCGGCCCGTTTGCCCCGTTGATGGGCCTGCAGGGCATGGTCACGCGCAAGGGGTGGAACGGAGAAGTCTGGGGCCCCAGCCAGAAGATCACCGTGATGGAAGGCCTCAAGGTCCTCTCCAGCAATGGCGCGCACGCCAGCTTCGAGGAAGACCTCAAGGGCACGCTCACCGCCGGCAAGCTGGCGGACATGGTGATCCTCGATGGCGATCCGGCAAGCGTCGACCCCGAAAAGATCAAGGACATCCGCGTGCAGCAGACGATCGTCGGCGGCGACGTTAAGTACAAGGCCTGAGGAACCCCGCATGACCTACCGCGTCGAATTCGTCGAACGTACCGGCCTCGAACTGCTCGAAGGCGGGCGGGGAACTGCCCGCTACCGCATGCCGCTGGCGGGCAACGAGAACCACGTCGGCGTGATGTACATGGGCGCCTTCACCGTGCTCGCCGAAGCGACCGCCGCCATCCCCGGCATCTCGATCCTCGATACCGCGCGTTTCTATCCGATCATCAAGGATATCGCCGTCTCGTTCCACAAGATGGCCGCTACCGACGTTTTCGCTGATTTTGCCCTCGATGAACCGGCCCTCGAAGGCCTCCTCGCCGATCTCGAACGCAAGGGCAGCGCGGGCTACCTCGCCGAGTTTCCGATGCTCGATGCGGATGGCGTGGTCGTCGCTACCGGCAAGGTCACCGTGAAGCTGCTCTCGCATGGCTGGCAGAAGGCCTGATCCGGCGCAGGGTTGTGCCTGGGCCGGGGGAAGCCATCAAGCCGCGTCCAGCGCAGCTCCCAGATCGGCGAGGATATCGTCGATATGCTCGATCCCGATCGAAAGCCGCACATAGCCCGGTGACACACCCGTCGCGGCCTGCTCGTCCGCCGAAAGCTGCGAGTGGGTGGTCGAGGCGGGATGGATCGCAAGGCTGCGCGCGTCGCCGATATTGGCGACGTGGTAGAACAGCCGCAGCGCATCGATGAAGCGCTTGCCAGCCTCGGCGCCGTCCTTCAATTCGAAGCCGACAAGCCCGCCTTGGCCACCGCGCAGATACTTTGCCGCAAGGTCCGCCGCGCGGCCCGTCGCCACCGAAGGATGGATCACCGAAGCGACCTTCGGATGGCTGGAAAGGAACGCCGCCACCTTCACCGCATTCGCGCAGTGCCGCTCCATGCGCAGCGGCATCGTCTCCAGCCCCTGGATCAGCGAGAACGCGTTGAACGGCGAGATCGCGTTGCCCAGATCGCGCAGCAGGATCACCCGCGCGCGGATGATGTAGGCAATCGGCCCCAGCGGCTTGATGTCGCGCGCCCACACCGCGCCGTGATAGCTCGCGTCGGGCGTGTTGAGGTGCGGCTGGCGCTCGGGGAAAGCGTCCCACTCGAAGTTGCCGCCGTCGATGATCAGGCCGCCGATCGACGTGCCGTGCCCGCCGATGTACTTGGTCGCCGAATAGACCACCACCGCCGCGCCATGTTCGAACGGCTTGATCAGCAGCGGCGCCGCGGTGTTGTCCATGATCAGCGGAATGCCGTATTCGCGCCCGATTGCCGCCACTTCGGCAATGGGGAACACTTCCAGTTTCGGATTGGGCAGCGATTCCGCGTAGTAGGCGCGGGTCTTGTCATCG
>Ga0310345_10000693_pt1 | contig 45219 bp, 40 predicted proteins | sample HC15DNA20500_MG_FD_204667 | JGI IMG/M metagenome (GOLD analysis project Ga0310345, IMG submission 204667) | Marine microbial communities from station ALOHA, North Pacific Subtropical Gyre - HC15-DNA-20-500_MG | ecosystem: Environmental > Aquatic > Marine > Oceanic | place: Pacific Ocean: North... | reverse complement strand
GCCTGGAGCGTGGGGTTGTCCGCGTAGAGGGCGCCGAGGACGGCGTCGAGGCGGAGGGTGTCGGGGGCCTGGGCGCGGGCGTGGGGTGCCGCGGCGGCCAGGCCCGCCAGCAGCGCGAGGCGCGCTACGGATGCGAGGGTCATGGTCTGGAGCAGATCGACGACGGTGTGGGAGGACGCGGGCGCGTCCGTGGACGCCAGAGGCGTCGCGTCACGTCGGATCGGCTCAGACCAGGAAGACCGAGAGGGCGAGGTGCCGGCGGGGGCCGGGCGGCGGGCCGGCGTCACGCGGCGGCGCGTGGGCGCGCGGCGCCGCCCGAGGCACCACCGTACCCGCCACGACCGCCGCCAGCGCGGCGTCGGTGACCGGCGGCGGCGGGGCCGTGGCCACGTCGTGCCCCGCGGCGGGGGCCTGGGCGCAGCACGTCGCGCCGTCGTCCGGGGCCTCAGGGGGCGGGCAGGACTCGCTGCAGCAGCGGTTCACCAGGGCGTCCGCGACGGTCGCCGCGGCGGGGCCGGCGGCGAGGACCAAGAGGGCGACGGCCAGGAGGGACGCCAGCCCGAGGGACGGGGGTGCGGAGCGAGTCACGTGGGGGAGATACGCACCACCCCCGCCGTTCGCTCCTGGTCAACCTTAAAAGGCCTTCAGGTAGGGCCATATGCGCCGTCCGTTCACGGACGGTCGGCGTTGGACGCATCCCGACCGGGCGCGCGTCGGCTGCGGTAACGCCGACACAGCCGCTGCGTTTGTCTGGGAAAGCCCCCTCTTGCGATGCCTGCCCCCTCCCCTGCCCTGCTCTCCGATCCCCCCGTCGCCGACCCGTCCGGCGACGGGGCCGGCGGCCTGCCGCCCGAGGCCCGGTCCCGAGCGATACTAGGTGTCGAAGGGATGACGTGCGCCGCGTGCTCGGGGCGCGTCGAGAAGGCGCTGAACGCCGTCCCGGGCGTGCATCGGGCGACGGTCAACCTGGCGACCGAACGGGCCACGGTCGAGTTCGACGCCTCCGAGACGACGCCGCTCGCGCTGGCCGAGGCCGTCCGCCAGTCGGGCTACGACGTGCGGACCGAGGAGGTGAGCTTCGCCGTCGGCGGGATGACGTGCGCGGCCTGCGTCGGGCGCGTCGAGAAGGCGTTGCAGGGCGCCGACGGCGTGGTCGAGGCGAGCGTCAACCTGGCGACCGAGCGGGCGCGCGTGCGCTACGCGACTGGGACGGACGTCGAGGCGCTCTACGAGGCCGTCCGCAAGACGGGCTACGACGTGGTCGAGGCCGTGGGTGGCGCGAGCACGGAGGACGCCGAACGTACAGCGCGCGAGCTCGACCGCCAGAGGCTGCGGCGGCGTCTGCTGTGGGCGGCCGGGCTGTCGCTGCCGCTCTTCCTGATGGAGATGGTGCCGATGGCGATCCCCGGCGGGATGGCCTTCGTGGATGGGCTCGTCCCGATGCACACGCGCTGGCTCGTGGCGTTCGTGCTGGCGACGGCCGTCCAGTTCGGGCCGGGCTGGCGGTTCTACCGCGCCGGGTGGGCCGCGGCGCGCCACGGCGCGCCCGACATGAACACCCTCGTCGCGCTCGGCACGTCGGCCGCCTACGGGTACTCCGTCGTGGCGACGTTCCTGCCGGGCGTGCTCCCCGCCGGCGCGGTCCACGTGTACTACGAGGCGTCGGCGACGATCATCACGCTGATCCTGCTTGGCAAGTGGTTCGAGGCGCGGGCGAAGGGCCAGACCTCGGACGCGGTCCGGGCGCTCCTGGGCTTGAAGGCGGAGACCGCTCGCGTCGTCAAGGACGGCCAGGAAACGGAGGTGCCCATCGACGACGTGGCCGTGGGCGACGTCGTCCGCGTGCGGCCGGGCGAGAAGGTGCCCGTCGACGGCGTCGTCGTGGAGGGCACGAGCTACGTCGACGAGTCGATGGTGACGGGCGAGCCGGTCCCGGTCGAGAAGACCGACGGCGACGAGGTCGTGGGCGGGACGGTGAACCAGGCCGGGTCGCTCTTGGTCGAGACGACGCGCGTCGGGGCCGACACGGTCCTCGCCCAGATCGTCCAGCTCGTCGAGGAGGCGCAGGCGTCGCGGCCCGCGATCCAGGCCCTCGCCGACCGCGTGGTCGCCGTGTTCGTGCCCGTCGTGCTCGTGATCGCCGCGCTCGTGTTCGCCGTGTGGCTCTGGGTCGGCCCGAGCCCGGCGCTGACGTACGCGCTCGTCGCCGCCGTCTCGGTCCTCATCATCGCGTGCCCGTGCGCGATGGGCCTCGCCACGCCCGTCTCGGTCATGGTCGGGACCGGCAAAGCGGCCGAGTTGGGCGTCCTGTTCCGCAAGGGCGAGGCACTCCAGACGCTGAGCGAGGCCGACGTCGTCGCCCTCGACAAGACGGGGACGCTCACCGAGGGACGGCCGACGCTGACCGACGTCGCGCTGGCAGACGGGGCCAACCCGGACGAGGCCGCCCTGATTCGTCTCGTCGCCTCCGTCGAGGTGCCCAGCGAGCACCCCGTCGGCGCGGCCATCGTGCGCGCCGCCGCCGAGCGAGGCCTCGACGTGCCCGCGGCGTCCGAGTTCGAGGCCGTGCCCGGCTTCGGCGTGCGCGGCACGGTGGAGGGCCGCCGCGTCGAGGTCGGGGCCGACCGGTTCATGGCCCGCCTCGGCGTCGAGGTGGGGCCGCTGGCGGAGGCGGCGCGACGGCTCGCCGAGGAGGGGAAGACCCCGCTCTACGCCGCCATCGATGGACGGCTGGCGGCGGCGATCGCGGTCTCCGACCCCGTCAAGGCGACGACGCCCGCGGCCATCGACGCGCTGCACCGGGCTGGGCTCCGCGTGGCGATGGTGACGGGCGACAACCGTGCCACCGCCCAGGCCGTGGCGCGGCGGCTCGGGATCGACGAGGTCCTCGCCGAGGTGCTCCCGGCCGACAAGGCCGAGGCCGTCCGCCGGCTCCAGGCCGAGGGCGGCCGGGACGGCGGGGCCGCCCACGTCGCCTTCGTGGGCGACGGGATCAACGACGCGCCGGCGCTGGCGCAGGCCGACGTCGGCGTCGCCATCGGGACCGGGACCGACGTCGCCATCGAGGCGGCCGACGTGGTCTTGATGCGCGGGGACCTCACCGCGCTCGTCGACGCCCGCGCGCTCTCGGCGGCGACGCTCCGGAACGTCAAGCAAAACCTGTTCTGGGCCTTCGCCTACAACGTCGTCCTCATCCCGGTCGCGGCGGGCGTGCTCTACCCGGCGCTCGGCGTGATGCTCTCCCCCGTCCTCGGGGCGGCGGCGATGGGACTCTCGTCGGTCTTCGTCCTGACCAACGCGCTCCGGCTGCGCCGCTTCACGGCGCCAGAGATCGGCGCGTCCTCGGCCGCTCGGTAACGCTTGGCCGCCGACTGCGTTTGTAGCGGCGAACGCCCTCCGTACCATGTCCCTCTCCCCCACCCTGCTCGAAGCCGCGCTCGCCGCCCATGGCGAGCCGCTCCTCGCCTACGTCCGCCAGAGGCTCGGCCCCGACGTGGCCGAGGACGTGGTCCAGGACGCGCTCTTGAAGGCGGTCGAGGGCGCGCCCGCGATGGACGACGAGTCCGACCTCACCCGGTGGCTGTGGCGCGTCGTCCGGAACGCGACCGTCGACGCCCACCGCCGACGCGACGCCGCAGGCCGACGCGAGGCGGCGTGGTCGGGCAAACAACCGGACGCCGAGATGCCGCCCGAGGAGGCGCCCCGGCTATGCGCGTGCTACCGCCCGCTCCTGGCCGACCTCGCGCCGGACGCCGCCTACCTGATCCGGGCCGAGCTCAACGGCGAGCCGTCGGCCGCGCTGGCGGGGCGGCTCGGCGTCTCGCCCGGCGCCCTCCGCGTCCGCCGTCATCGGGCGCGGGGCGCGCTCCGCGAGCGGCTCGAAGACGCCTGCCGGGCCTGCGCCGGCTGCCTCGACTGCACGTGCGACACGCCCGGCTCCCCCGTTTCACACGCTTCCCTTTCACCACCCTCCCCCAGTCCCATGAACACGAACACCCAGAACGACGAGACCCTCCGCTTCGGCATCGAGGGCATGACCTGCGGCGGCTGCGTCGCCTCGGCCACGCGCGCGCTGGAGCGCACGCCCGGCGTGACCGTCGAGCAGCTCACGCTCGACGGCCCGGCGGTCGTCCGCCTCTCGGACGGCGCCGACCGCCACGCCGTACGCGGCGCCGTCGAGAGCGCGGGCTTCCGGCCCGTCTTCGACGCCGCGTAGGCCCCCGTTGCCCTGGTGTGATACCAGGTCCGGTTGATCTGTGGGGGTAGTCGTCGGGGCCGTCGACCCGGCACGGTGCTACCGGACTCGGGTTGACGCGGCTCCTCGTACGAGGGCCGCGTCAACCCAGGGCGGGTCAGGCTACGTTGCCAGACGGCGTCGCGTCAGGCGCCGGGGTCCCCCTCCCACGTGAGGATGTCGGCTTCCGAGCGGGGGCGGTCGGCGCATGAGAGGTCCGTCGCGGGGGGCGACCCGGGCCGCTTCTCGACGAGGTTGTGGCCGAGGGCCTGCCAGCGGGGCGCGAGGTACGCGTTCCACTCGGCGTAGTGCGCCCACTTCTCGGGCAGCTCGTCCTCCGGGTAGATGGCCTCGACGGGGCAGACCGGGACGCAGGCGTTGCAGTCGATGCACTCGTCGGGGTGGATGGCGATGAAGTTCGGCCCGACGTAGAAGCAGTCGACGGGGCAGACCTCGACGCAGTCGGTGAACGTGCAGCCCACGCAGGGCTCGGCGACGACGTAGGCCATAGGTCTTCGAGCGAGTTGAGAGAACGAACAGGGCGCGGCCGCCGCGCCCCTGACAGCGACTACGCGGCGACCGGTTCGGGCACCAGCCGCCCGGTGATGCCGAGGGCCTCGTTGGTCTTCTCGATGGACGTGGCCCCGTCCGCCTCGATCTCCGTCAGCGCCCGGATGGCGTCGATAGTCTCGGGGATGACGATGGCCTGGTTGTCGACCATGTAGGCGTAGAACGCCTCGTCGCCCTGCACCGTCAGCATGTCCTCCCAGACGGCGACCTCGTAGAGGTTGTCGTGCGGGCGGCCGAGGTCGGCCATGAGCTCCTTCACCGAGTTGAGCGCGACGAGGCCGTCGGCCATGCGGATGAACGCGATGCGAGACGAGGCGCGGAGGGCACCCAGCACCTCGTCCTTCGAGGCCTCGCGCGTGAGCTGGACCGTCCAGTAGTGGAGGTGGCTGAGGGTTTCGGGCGCCTTCACGGCCATCGTCACCACGTCGAGCTCGGGGTCCACGGTCTGCGCGTCCGGCCCCTGGTGGCTGGGGATGTCGGCCTCGGGGACGAGAGTGTTCATGATGCCGCCGAGGTGGCTCTCCCACGGGTCGGTGGCGCGACGGATGAGCACGCCGCGAGCCTTCTTCAACAGCCCGGCCTGTTTGAGCGCGGAGAGCGTCCGTACCGTCGAGGTCGTGTTGCACGAGACGACGCGCGTGCTCTGGCGGCCGAGCGCGGTGTCGTAGTTGTTCTCGGCGGTGAACGAGTGCCCGGTGACGGCGTGCTTCTCGCCGCCCTGCACGATGAACTTGATCCCGCGCTCGCGGTAGCGCTCGACGTTGCCGGCGGCCACCTTTTTCGGCGTGCAGTCCACGACGACGTCGGCGGCGCCGAGGAGGTCGTCGAGGGAGCCGGCCGGGTCGAGACCGGCCTCGGTCATGGCGCGGACGTGCTCGAGCGTCGCCCCGAAGAGCGGGTAGCCCTTCGCGCGGGCCACGGCCACGCGCCAGTCCGTCGCCACGTCGGCGACGCCGGCGAGGGTCATGTCGTCCTGCGCCGCCACGGCGGCGGCGACGCGCTTGCCGATGACGCCGTAGCCGTTGACGGCGACGCGGGTGTTTTCAGTGTGGGTCATGATGGGGTCTCCAGTGGATGGGTTTATGAGAGGGAACGAGCGTCACAGCCGGCCGCGACGCCAGAGCGCCGCGACGAGGCCGAGGACGAAAAGGACGGCGAGGACCGCGACGGCCACGAGGGCCGGGTGGCCCCCCGTCGGGTGGTAAGCGAGGGCGAGCAGGCTGCCCCCGACGACGAAGGCGGCCGTGAGCACGCTGACGGCGACGCGGTTGGCCGCCCGGTCGATCCGCTGCAGCGTCTCCGGAGAGGGGTCGGCGGCAACAGTGAGCGGCAGCGCGCCCTGTTCGAGCCGGTGGGTCAGGCGGCGGAGCTGGCGTGGGAGCGCCTCTCCGAGGTCGGCGAGGTCGGCGAGCGACCCGCTCAGGCGCCGGGCCTGTGCGCGCGGCGAGAGCGTGCGGAGCCAGAACCGCCGGACGTAGGGGAGCGAGAAGGCGAGGATCTCGAAGTCGGGGTCGAGTTGGAGGGCGGTCCCCTCGGCCATCGCCGTCACCTTCGCCAGCTGGACCAGCTCGGCCGGCAGGCGGAGGCGGTGGCGGCGGGCCACGTCCATGATGTCCTGGAAGGCCTCGGCGGCGGCGATCTCCTTGAGCGGGCGCGTGGCGTAGCGGCGGCGGAGCCGCTCGAGGTCCTGCTTGAGCGGACCGCGCGCGACCGCCTCGCCGGTCACGCCGAGCGCCGTCAGCTCGTCGACGAGGCGGTCGGTGTCCTCGGCGGCCAGGGCGAGGACGATGCGGAGGAGGGCCTGGCGCGTGGCTGCGTCGAGCGCGCCGACCATCCCGAAGTCGAGCAGCCCGATCCGGCCGCCGGGCAGAACTAGCACGTTGCCCGGATGGGGGTCGGCGTGGTAGAACCCGTTGCGCAGCACCATCCGGAGCATGACGCGGGTGGCCGTGCGCGCGAGCTCCTGGCGGTCCACGCCGGCGGCGGCGAGGGCCGCCGCGTCGTCCACCTTGACCCCGTCGAGCCGCTCCATCGTGAGCACGCGCCGGGCGGAGCGCTCGGGGAACACCGCCGGGACGTGGAGCGCCGGCTCGTCGGCGAAGTCGCGTCGGACCTGCTCGGCGTGCCGGGCCTCGGCGGCGTAGTCGAGCTCGTCGCGGAGGGTGAAGGCGAACTCCCTCACCCACCCCACGATGTCGTAGTCCTGTCCCCACGACGTGCGCGCAGCGGCGGTACGGGCGAGGGCGTCGAGGAGGGCGAGGTCGGCCTCGGCCTGGGCCTCGACGCCGGGCCGCCGCACCTTCACCACGACGGCCGTGCCGTCGGGGAGCGTCGCCGCGTGGACCTGCCCGATAGAGGCCGCCGCGAGCGGTTCGGGGTCGAACGCCGCGAAGAGCGCCTCGAGCGGCTGCCCCAGCTCCGCTTCGACGACGGCGCGGACGGCCTCGAAGGGCACGGGCGGCACGCGGTCCTGGAGCCGGGCCAGCTCCGCCGCGAGGTCCGCCGGGACGAGGTCGGGGCGCGTGCTGAGCACCTGCCCCAGCTTGACGGCCGTGACGCCGAGGTCTTCGAGCGCGAGGCGGAGGTGCTCGGGCTTGGTGTACGGGTCCTCCTGCGCGGCGTGCCGGAGGACCCCGCGGTGGAACGGGACGAGGCGGCCGAGACCGAGGTCGAGCACGAGCCAGCCCAGGCCGTGCCGGGCGAGGGCGCGGGCGACCTGGCGGAGGCGCTTCTGCCGCGACGGCGGGTACGCAGGGGCGATGGCCGTTGCCACGGCTCAGGCTCCCTGGACGCCCGACGGCGAGGCGGGCTCGTGCGGCCAGACCCAGTCGCGGACCTCCGGCATGTCCTGCCCGTGCCGGGTGATGTACTCCCGGTGCTCGACGAGCCGGTCGCGCATCGTCTGGTGCACGTGGGGGCCGTGCGGCCCGACCGTCGGCACCCGCTCGGCCACGTCCATCACGAGGTGGAAGCGGTCGAGCCCGTTGCGGACCACCATGTCGAACGGGGTCGTGGTGGAGCCCTCCTCGACGAACCCGCGGACGTGGAAGTTGGCGTGGTTCGTCCGGCTGTAGGTGAGCCGGTGGATGAGCCACGGGTAGCCGTGGTAGGCGAAGATGACCGGCTTGTCCGTCGTGAAGAGCGCGTCGAAGGCGCGGTCGGAGAGCCCGTGCGGGTGCGTGCGCTCGGGCTGGAGCCGCATGAGGTCCACGACGTTGACGACGCGGACCTTGAGCTCCGGGAGGTGCTGGCGGAGGAGGTCCACGGCGGCGAGCGTCTCCAGCGTCGGGACGTCGCCGGCGCAGGCCATCACCACGTCCGGCTCGGCGTGCTGGTCGTTGCCGGCCCACTCCCAGATCCCGATCCCGGCGGCCGTGTGCGTGATGGCCGCGTCGAGGTCGAGGTACTGGGGCTCGGGCTGCTTGCCGGCCACGATCACGTTGACGTAGTGGCGGCTCCGGAGGCAGTGGTCGGTGACCGAGAGGAGCGTGTTGGCGTCGGGCGGGAGGTAGACCCGGACGACCTCGGCCTTCTTGTTGACCACGAAGTCGATGAAGCCGGGGTCCTGGTGGCTGAACCCGTTGTGGTCCTGGCGCCAGACGTGCGAGGTGAGGAGGTAGTTGAGCGAGGCGAGGGGCCGCCGCCACGGGATGTCGCGGGTCACGTCGAGCCACTTCGCGTGCTGGTTGAACATCGAGTCGACGATGTGGATGAAGGCCTCGTAGCAGGAGAAGAGGCCGTGGCGCCCGGTGAGGAGGTAGCCCTCGAGCCAGCCCTGGCAGAGCTGCTCGCTCAGGACCTCCATCACGCGGCCGTCCGGCGCGAGGTGGGCGTCGGTCTCGAGGGCGGGCTCCATCCAGGCACGGTCCGTCACCTCGAAGAGGGCCGAGAGCCGGTTCGAGGCCGTCTCGTCCGGGCCGACCACGCGGAAGGTCTCGGGGTTCATCGCCATCACGTCGCGGAGGAGCCGGCCCATCACGCGCGTCGCCTCGGCCGTGACCGCGCCGGGCGCGGGGACCTCGACGGCGTAGTCGCGCCAGTCGGGCATCCGGAGGTCCTTCAGGAGGAGGCCCCCGTTGGCGTGGGGGTTCGAGCCCATGCGCCGCTCGCCCTCGGGCGCGAGTCGGGCCACCTCGGGGACGAGGCGGCCCGACTCGTCGAAGAGCTCCTCGGGCCGGTAGCTCCGCATCCACGCCTCCAGGGCGGCCAGGTGCTCGGGGTCGTCGGCGAGCCCCGCCAGCGGGACCTGGTGCGAGCGGAACGTGCCCTCGACCTGGACGCCGTCCACCACCTCCGGGCCGGTCCACCCCTTCGGCGAGCGGAGCACGACGAGGGGCCAGCGCGGGCGCTCCGTGACGCCGTCCTCGCGGGCGTCCCGCTGGATGCGCTGGATCTCGGAGACGGCGTCGTCGAGCGCCGCCGCCATCCGCTGGTGCATCGCCTCCGGCTCGTCGCCCTCGACGAAGACGGGGGCGTAGCCGTAGCCGACGAACAGGCTCTCGAGCTCCTCGCGCGGCATCCTCGCCAGCACGGTCGGGTTGGCGATCTTGTAGCCGTTGAGGTGGAGGACGGGGAGGACGGCCCCGTCGCGGGCGGGGTTGAGGAACTTGTTCGAGTGCCAGCTCGCCGCGAGCGTCCCCGTCTCGGCCTCGCCGTCGCCGACGACGCAGCACGCGACGAGGTCCGGGTTGTCGAAGACGGCCCCGTAGGCGTGGGCGAGGGCGTAGCCGAGCTCGCCGCCCTCGTTGATCGAGCCGGGCGTCTCGGGCGAGGTGTGGCTCGGGATGCCGCCGGGAAACGAGAACTGGCGGAACAGCTTCCGCATCCCCTCGGCGTCCTGCGTGATGTCCGGGTAGTGCTCGGTGTAGCTCCCTTCGAGGTACGTGTTGGCGACGATCCCGGGGCCGCCGTGCCCCGGCCCGGTGACGTAGAGCACGCTCAGGTCGCGCTCCCGGACGAGCCGGTTGAGGTGGACGTAGACGAAGTTGAGCCCGGGCGTGGTGCCCCAGTGGCCGAGCAGGCGCGGCTTGACGTGCTCCAGCGTGAGGGGCTCGCGGAGGAGCGGGTTGTCGAGGAGGTAGATCTGGCCGACCGAGAGGTAGTTGGCCGCGCGCCAGTAGGCGTCGAGGCGGGCGAGGGCCTCGTCTGTCAGGGGAAGCGGGTCTGTCTGGCCGTCGATGGTCATGGCGGTGGGGAGGCGAGGGCGTGGTGTGAGAAGGGCGTCAGAGGGACGATCCGGTGGAGACGGCCTCCGGGACCGGCCGCGACACGGGCGCTCCGAGGGGTGGCCGTCGGCGCGTCGTGATGGCGAGGCCGACGAGACCCGCGACGACGAACCCGATGGAGATGATCTGCGACTGCGGGAGGCCGAACGCGGCCTCGGGGTTGACGCGGATCTCCTCGATGAGGAACCGTTCGGCCCCCGCGAACACGGCGTAGAGCGAGAACAGCCAGCCGGCCTTGAACGGGTGCTTCCGGAGGAGCCACAGGGCGCCCGCGAGGGCCGCCGCCATCGCCAGCTCGTAGAGCATCGTCGGGTAGACGCCGTCCGGTGCCGCGAGCGCGCACTCGGCCCCCCGGTACTGGGCGTTGAAGACGACGGGGTCGATGGTCGTCCGCCCCGGACCGACGATGTTGCGGGGGAACGTCTCGCTCCAGAGGAAGGCCGGGATCCAGCCCGGCTTGTCGGCGAGGCTGGAGCAGACGCCCCAGTCGCCGTCGCCGGAGAGGTAGCAGCCGACCCGGCCGATCCCGTACGCCAGCAGCATGCCCGGCGCGGCGGCGTCGGCCAGGCGCGGCACGCGGAGGCCCTTGCGGTAGGCGTACGCCGCCACGGCGACCGTCGCCACGACGAGGCCGCCGTAGAACGTCAGCCCCGACGTCGAGACCACCATCCCGACCGGGTCCTGGGTGAACTCGTCCCAGTAGTCGACGACGTGGAACAGCTTGGCCCCGGCGATGCCGAAGCCGGCTGCGAGCAGCGCCATCGTCCAGACGAGCGCGGAGGGGCTCTGCGCCGTCGTCCGGGGCCTGCCCTTGGCGTCTTTCCCTCGCACCTGCACCGAGCCGACGAGGCCGAGGCCGTACATCCGGTCGAGCTCTCGCTGCGTCATCCACGCCGCCGCGAGGATGGCGAGGGCCACCATCAGCCCGAACGAGTAGAACGGGAGGGCGACGTCGACCCCGAGGAGGTACTGAAAGAGGTCGCTGATGCGGGGGTACATGCGGAGAGCGACGAGGCCGGGTCATTTCGGCCGTAGGAGGCACGGCGGTCAGGGGCCGGATCGAGGCAGGCCGTCGGTGTCGGGGTCGTCCGTTGGCCCTGACGGAGGCGACGCGGCGCGCTTCCGGCGCGCCCGCCACCAGGGCACGACGTAGAGCACGACGACGATGAGGAGGATGAGGCCGCCGAGCCAGATGGCCAGGCCGAAAGGGACGTCATGCATGGGGTCGTGGGATATGTCAGGCGCTGGGGTTGACGGCTCCGCCCTCGTTCTCCCACCGCTGCACAGCGGGGAGCAGGGCCAGGTCGGTCGCGGTGCGTTTGCCCCCCTCAGTCCGTACCTGGAACCGCACGCGGTCCCCGGCCGCCAGCGAGGCGACGCCGCAGGCGCGGAGCGTGCCGGCGTGGACGGCGCAGGGCGCCGCGCCGTCGTCGGACGAGATGAGCCCGACGCCGCGCTCGGCGTCGAACCACTCGACCGTCCCCGTGGCGTGGGTGGTGGCTTCGTCGGTCATGGGTCGTGGCGGCTTCAGGTTGGGTGTGATCTCGGCGAGACACGGGCCGCGTGCCCGCCGAACGAGACGGTCACCGTCGGCGGGCCAGAAGGCCCCGTAGCCGATGGCCGGGTGGCGGACGGGCGCGTCGAGGCGCGCACGTCCCGTGCTGGCATATGTGGCGGTGTCCTCATGGCGATGTCGAGAGGGGGTTGGCGTCGGTCACAGCCAGCGCCGAGCGGTCCAGCCGACCGCCTCGGCGGCCATCCCGCCCCACGGGCGCCTCGACCAGCCACGGGCGGTGACCTCGACCGCATCGCCCAGGTCCGTCCTGAACTGTTCCTCCAGGGCCGTGCACAGGGCGCGGTTGGCAGAGAAGAGGTTGATCTCGTAGTTGACGAAGAAGCTGCGGTAGTCGAGGTTGGCCGTGCCCACGGTTGCCGTCATGCCGTCCGCGACGGCGGTCTTGGCGTGGAGCATGCGCGGCTGATACTCGAAGACCCGGATGCCCGCCGCCAACAGCGTCCGGTAGGCGGCCCGGGCCGCCCACCGGGTGATGGGGACGTCGCTCTTTCCTGGCAGCAGCAGACGGACGTCCACACCGCGTTTCGCAGCCTGGACGAGTTCGCCCTGCGTGCCGCGATCAGGCACGAAGTAGGGGGTCGTCACGAAAAGACGGCGGTCAGCGCTCTGAAGCAACCGGGTGAACAGGCAATGCACCTGGTGCCGACAGATGCGGGAGTGGTTGGGGACAAGCGCGTCTCCGCTCGGGCGGCCCGCCAGTGGTTCCCCACGATGGTTGCCGCTCCAGGCCACCTCGAACAACGCTGACGCCCGCTCCGCCAGAGCACCGTCCAGCCTCACGTGCGTGTCCCGCCACCGTCCCGGTCCGTAGGCCGACCGGGAGCTCTCCCGGTGGATGTTGAACCCGCCCACGAAGGCCTCGTGGCCGTCGACGACGAGGAGCTTGCGGTGGTCGCGCCGGTAGAACCGGAGGGGCTGACGCCAGCTCCACCGGTGGAAGCGCCGGACCGCCACGCCGTGCTGCCGCAGGTAGCGCTCGATCTCGCGCGAAAACGAGAACATCGAGCCCGCCGCGTCCACCATCAGGCGCACCTGCAGGCCGGCGCGCGCCTGCGCCGCGAGGGCTTCCCCGAGGCGCCACCCCACCTCGTCTGCGGCGAAGATGTAGCTCTCCAGGTCTACCCGCCGCCGGGCCGCCTCGATGGACGCGACCATCGCGTCGTACAGGTCGTCCCCCTCGGTGAAGAGCGTGTACTCGTCGGTACCGCCCGTCGGCCAGGGCACGCACTCGGCCCCCGGATGCTTTCCGCACGGGGGCAGAGCGTCCGTCGCTGCAGAGGGTGCGCCGACGGGCGGCCCGCTGGTAGGGGAGACGTGAGCTGACATGGGGTCCCCTCCGAGGGGGCTAGCAATCAGGAGAGTCTGGCGTTGCCGAACCGAGCACCGTGGGCAGGACGGGCGAGAGGTGGGGTCTGCGGCGCAGGACCACGGTCCCGGCCGCAACGGCGAGCGCGACCAGCCCGGCGACCCGGAAGGGCAGGTCGGCCTGCCAGGCGAAGAGGAGGCCGCCGACGAGCGGACCGAGGATCTGCCCCAGGCCGACGGCGGCGTTGAGCAGCCCGAGCCCGGCGCCGGCCTGCGGACCGCTGCGGTCGGCGGCGAGGGTGAGGAGGTTCGGGGTGACGAGCGCGACGCCGAGCGCGAGCACGCTCACCGCCGCGAGGACGATCGGCACCCGGCTCAGGAACGGGAGCGCGAGCAGCCCCACGCCGAGCAGGCCGAAGCCCAGCGCGACCTGGACCCGCACCCCCACCCGTCCGCTCAGCCACCCGACGGCCCCGCCCTGGAACACGGCCATGACCAGCCCACACAGCGCGAAGGCGACACCGATCTCCCGCAGGCCGAAGCCGAGCTCGCGGTCGGCGTAGAGCGCGAAGACGGCCTCGAAGAGCGTGAGCGCCGCCATGCTGATGAGCGCGAGCGCGAGCACGCCACCCAGCCGCCGGGCCAGGGGCCACCACGGCACCGGCAGCCGGGCGACCCGCGCCGACGCGGCCGTCGGCGTCGAGTTCGGGGTCGAGTTCGGGAGGGAGTGGCCCACCAGCGGCACCACCGCCAGCGTCAGGCCCGCCGCCACGAAGAAGGGGACCGAGAACCCGTCGAAGACGAGGTGCCCCAGCGTGAGGGTGACGTGCCAGGCGCCCCGCGCCAGGAGGCCGCCGAGGGCGGGCCCGGCCACGAAGCCGAGGCTGACGGCCGTGCCCAGCCACGCCATCGCCCGGCCTCGCTCCCCCGCCGGGACCGCATCGGCGACGGCGGCCGTGGCCGCCACGACCAGGGCCGCCGCGAACGCGCCACCGACCAGGCGTGCCCCGTAGAGTAGCGCGAGCGAGGTCCCCAGCCCGAAGGCTACGTGCGAGAGGGCGACCCCGACGAGGCCGAGCACGACGAGCGCCTTCCGCCCGTGCCGGTCCGACCACCCTCCCCACAGCGGGGCCAGCACGAGCTGCGCGAGGGCGTACGCACTCGTGAGCGCGCCCACGTGGAGGGCCACCCGCCCCGGCGTCGCCGCGCGCCCGAGGGCGAGCCGCTCGACGAACGCCGGCAGCACCGGGAGCGTGAGGCCGAATCCGATCATGGCGAGGAAGAGGGCGAGGAAGAGGAGGAGCAGGTGACGTGGCACCGGGGGCTACCGCGACGAGCCGGGCTGGTGGTTCGGCGGTACCCAGTTAGGCCCGGTGACCACCAGGGCGGAGACCGGGCGCGTCGCCTCGGCCCGCGGCTTCGGGACATCCCACGTCGCGTCGATCTCGCGGGCCGCTCCCCGCTCAAGGCAGGTCGTCTCGACCTGGACCGTCGAGAAGTACACGTCGAAGTCGTCGCGGAGGAGTTCGAAGACGCGGCGCTGGAGCGCCTGCGTGTCGGTGCCCTCCTCGACGAGGACGTGCAGCGAGACGACGTTCTTGCCTGAGGTGAGTGCCCAGGCGTGGAGGTGGTGCGCCTCCGTCACGCCGCCGAGGCGCTCGACGGCCTCCTTGACGGCGCCCAGGTCGAGGTCGTCCGGTACGGCCTGGAGCAGGATCCGCAGGGACCCGCGGATGATCCCCCACGAGGCCCACACGAGCACGAGCCCGAAGCCCATTCCCAGGATGGGGTCGATGGCGAGGAAGCCCGTGAACCGGATCACGAGGGCCGCCACGATGATGAGGATGCTCCCGACGAACGTCTGCATCACGTGCCAGAAGGCCCCCTGCATGTTGAGGTTGCCCTTCTGCCGGGCGTAGAGCAGCCGCAGCGCGATGACCTCGGTGATGAGGCCGCCCGCCGCCGCCCACAGCATCGGCCCGGTCTCGACCTCCATCGGGTCGCGGAGCCGCATGGCGCCCATCCACAGCACGAGCACGGCCATGCCGAGGAGGAAGAGTCCGTTGAAGAGCGCGCCCACGATCTCGGCTCGGATGAGCCCGTAGGAGGCGCGGTCCGTCGCCGGGCGCTCGGCGAAGCGGCCCGCCACGAGGGCGACGAGCACGCCGCCGACGGCCGAGAACGTGTGGAAGGCGTCGGACGTGACGGAGACCGACCCGGTCCAGAGCCCGATCCCGAGCTCGACGACGAAGTAGACGCCGGTGAGGAGGCCGGAGATCTTGAGCGCGCGGGCGTTCCCGGCGGTGACGGACGGGACGCCGTGGCCGGCGGAGCCGCCAGAGGATGTGTGAGAGGGGGTCATGGCTTGGAGGGGGGCCGCAGAAGGGGACACGGCACCGGCGGCGAGCCGGAGGTCACCGCGACGGATCGTAGAGGCCGCTCGGCGCTGGCCGACCGAGCCCCGCCGCGTCTCGGGTCCCCCACCGGCGGTAGAGCGCGTTGTAAATGAGGGCGAACCCGCCCCCGAGGTAGACGCCCCAGAGGAAGCTCTCGGCCAGCCCCAGCAGGAAGCTGCCCACGCCGATCCACTCGAACGCCGGGAGGACGATTTCCAGAAACTGGTGCATATGGACGCTCTCGGGCGTGACGAGCCCGTAGACGACGCAGAGCAGGTAGCTCAGCGTCGTGAACAGGGCGGCTGCCCAGGTGGTCAGGCGCAGGTTGAGCATGGCGGTCTCGGTCGGGTGGAAGGAGGAAATGGGGCGCGGGTCAGTGTGCGTGCCGGGCCGTCTCCCCGATGGCTCGAGGCGAGTCCTCGGGAGGAGGCCCCGGCCGGTCGCGACCGTGGCCTCCATGCCCCCCATGGCCGTGCCCACCGTGGCCGTGGCCGAACAGGTGCATCGCGATGAAGGCGACGAACAAGAGCACGAAGAACCAGTTTTCAGCGAGCCAGTCCATGGCGGTTCACCAGGTGATGGGCAGAGGGCGAGTCCGCCGGGAGCGGCGGGGCCTCGGGGTCGAGAAGGGCCGCGAGGACGGCGCGGTGACCGCGGACGACGCGGGCGCCCGCTGCCACGCACTCGCGGCGGGCCGCGAAGTCGAGCGTGTCGATGGTGCGGCGGAACGTGGGCCGGAGCACCAGGTCGGCCTGCTCGAAGCCGGCGTCGGCGTGGCTGAGGTTGCAGACCTCGGTGGCGCGCCGGAGCGCTTGCAGGCCGTTGCGGACCTCGGCGCCCGCGAGGGCCTGCCCCGGGTTGACGGCGATCACGACGGGGGGACCCATGTCCCGGGCGACGCCCACGGGGGCGAGATCCGCGTAGGCCCCGTCGGCCAGCAGGAGGCCGTCGCGCTCCAGCGGGGGGAGCACACCGGCGAGGGCCACGCTCGCGTAGACCGCCTCGGCGGCGTCCCCGGTGCGGATCACGTGGCGCCGCCCGCCGCGGAGGTCCGTGGTGCTGACGGCGACGGGCACCCGGGCGTCTTCGAGGGACTGGCCGAGCGTGAGCGTGCGGAGGGCCTGGAGCCCGGCCTCGCGCGCGGGCGTGCCGATACCCCAGCCGGTGAGGAGCCGGTAGGCGAACCGGAAGCCGAGCCGCCGAGCCCGGAGCCGCTGGCGGAGCGAGTCGCGCTGCTGCTCGGCCGTGGGCATGGGGGCCGGGAACGCCCCCGTGTCCATCGCCAGGAGCGCCGGGTACCAGTCCTCGCGGAGCGCGTAGCCCACGCTCACCGCCGCCCCCATCGAGACGCCTACGAGGGCGGCCGGACGGTAGCCGTCCGCCTCCAGCGCGCGGAGCACGCCGACGTGGGCGAAGCCGCGCGCGCCGCCGCCGGCCAGCACGAGCGTAAAGGGCCGGTGGGAGGGCGTGGAGAGTCGGGAAGTGCGAGGGGGCATGAGAGAGGGCCGACCTACAGGTAGGGGCTGTGGATGCCGAAGGCCTCGTAGAGCGCGCGCGGAACGGGCAGGAGGATCAAGAGGAGGAGCGCGAGGGCGACCGCCCCGAGCGCCATGCGGCCCTGGCCGACGCGGCTCACGTCGTTGAGCGGGGGCACGTCGGTTGTCCCGGCGACGAGGACGATGAGCAGCGCCCACACCAGGAGCCCGCTCCACACGAAGAGCCCCAGCACGACGAGCGTCCCTAGCGCGACGACGCCCACGACGCGGGCCGCCCGGTGCCCCAGCATGGCGTGGACGAGGTGGCCCCCGTCGAGCTGGCCGACGGGGATGAGGTTGAGCGCCGTGACGAGCAGGCCCAGCCAGCCGGCGAAGGCGACGGGGTGGAGCACGAGCCGGTGCCCCTCCAGCACGGCCCCGCCGAGGGCCGCCTTGGCGAGGAAGGCGAAGAGCACCGACGAGCCCACGTCGGCCCCGCCCATCATCATGCCCGGCGCAGACGGGCCCGTCACGACGGTGGAGTGCTGGAGGCCAATGAGGAGCGCGGGGACGGCGATGGCGAGGCCCGCCAGTGGCCCTGCCACGGCCACGTCGAACATCTGCCGCCGGTCGGCGGCGAGCGACCGCATCCGGATGAAGGCCCCAAAGGTCCCGAGCGCGAACGGGATGGGGATGAAGTACGGGAGCGAGACGGCGATGCCGTGGCGCCGCGCGGTGAAATAGTGCCCGAGCTCGTGGGCGCCAAGGATGAGGAGCAGGGCCAGGGCATAGGGCAGTCCCACGGCGAACCGACCGGGCTCGGCGAGGAGGTCGACGCCCCCGTGCGCCGCCCCGGCCCACGTCGTCGTCGCGAGGGTGGCGAGCAGGAGGGCGAGGTGGACCCACGCCCGGCTGGGCCGCTGGGCGGGGGCCGGGAGCGCCCCGACCGGGAGCGCCCCGACCGGGGCCAGCACGAGGCGGGGGCGGCCCTCGCCGGTCTCCTGCAAGAGCGGAACGAGCGCGCTGCCGTCGAAGCGGCGGCCGAGCTCGGCGTAGGCCGCGTCCGGCTCCATCAAGAGGGTGCCTTCGATGACGTAGTGGTCCTCCAGCCGGTACTGCGCCAGCGGGTAGATGACGTCGACCGTCTGGAGGATGAGGTCTTCGGGCACGCCTCGCTCTGGCCCCCTCCCCTCTCGCACCACCTCAACGGAGTCGTGCGGCTCCACCCCGGTCTCCGCCGGCTCACGCGCAACGAACAGCATGACGGCGACGCACAGCGCGAGCGCCCCGAGCACGAGCCACGCGGGGACGGCCACGGCGCTCGTGAGGACGAGGGCGAGGAGCGCGAAGGGAAGCACGCACAGCACGACCATCAGGAGGGCGTGGCCGCGGGCCGGCGGGCGCTCGGAAGGATGTGGGTGCGGCATGGGGGCGGCGTCAGCGAGACGGGGCGGCGGTTGGGGCGCTCGCGGCCTGGGCGAGGTAGCGCTCCAGGAGGCGGTCCACGAGCGTGGCCGGGTCGTCGTCGTAGAGCACCTCGGCGCCGGTGGCCTTGAACAGCGTGGTCTCGAGAGCCGGGAGCACCTCCGTGATGCCGCCGGTCCCGGTCAGGACCCCGATCAGCTTCCCCTCCTCGTAGGCGATGGCGAACTCGCCGAGGGTTCCCGAGCGCCCCCCAACCACCACCACGATGTCGCTGCTGTGGATGTTGACGAGCTCGCGGCCCATGAGCCCCAGCCCGGTGTAGACGAGGACGCCGTACTCGCGGAACGGCGAGGCGAACGTCTCGACGTGCTCGCGGAGCGACGTGGCCGGCGAGATCCCGACGACGTGGCCGCCTGCCTCGTAGGCTCCGAGGACGGCCTCGTGGGGGAGGCCGGGGCAGGCCCCGGTGAGCAGGCACGCCCCCCGCTCGGCGAGGACCCGCCCGATCGTCCGGCACTGGGCGGCCACGGCCGGGTCTTGCACCTCGGCCGCCGAGCCCATGACGCCGACGCGGACCTGCGCGCCCGTGGCGGGGTCGCGCAGCACGGCGCCGACGGGGGCGTGGGGGTTCGGGGGGGGTGTGGCAGGCATCGTCATGGCGTGGCAGGCGCCGGGTGAGCACCGAGGTCGTCCGCCACAGCGGCGTCGGGGCCGTGCTCGCACCAGAGGCACGGGCAGTCCTCGCCGTGACAGGCCGGCTCGGTGAGCGCCGGGTGGGGTTCGAAGCGGGCGAGCTCGTGGAGCACCGCCGTGGTGCGGGTCGGCAAGTAGAGCCGTCGGAGGGTGGCGACGGGATTGCCGGACGCTGCGCGGCCGAGCGCCGCCTCGTAGCGCTCGGGCGGGAGCTGGCCGAGGAGGACGCGGTTCGCCAGGGCCACCTCGAGGCCCGGCACCAAGAGCTCCCGGCAGAGGGCGTCGTAGTCCTCGCCCATGACGATGGCGCGGGCGGCCAGCACCCCCGACAGCAGCGCGTGGCGGAGCCCGAGGCCCCAGAGCGCGTCCTGGAACCCGGCCCGCTCGCCCACGAAGCGGAGCCGGCCGTTGCGGGTCCAGGGCGGGGCCACGCTGAAGCTGGCGACGCCCCCGCTCCGGCGGGGCGCGCGCACGTCGCACGCGGTCACCTGCCGGACCGCCTCCAGGGTCCGGTCGAGGTAGGTCCCCGGCTTACTGGCCTGGGCGGCCGGGTCGAAGAGCCAGGTCGAGAGCGTCGCCCGGCCGTCGCGCACGAGGAGCGAGGCGTAGCCGCCGGGGGCGAGGCGGTCGTCGAGGAAGCCGAGCACGGCGTCCGGGTGGTCGGTCTCGAAGGCCACGCGCTCGACGCGGGCGTCGGCCGTGCGCGGGCCGGTCGCCACGACGACGTGCCGGGCGTCGCTCTGCGTGACGCGCTCGCCGAAGCGGAACTCGGCCCCGGCCGAGAGCGCCTGGTCCCTCAGACTCCGGTCGAGCGCGCCGACGCGGTGCCCGCGCTCGACGAGGTAGAACAGCGGTCGCGACCCGGAGAGCGCGTGGGGACGGCGCTCGGGACCGTAGAACGTGACCTCCCGGGCCGCCTCGAAGCGGACGCCGCTCGTGACGCCGAACCCGGCCAGGGCCGCCGCCGCGTCCTCCTCGGACGACCAGTTCTCGAGCACCTGCAGCTCGCCGTCGAACCGGCCCCCGACGTCGGCGGCCTGCTCGAACACGACGGGGCGCAGGCCCGCGCGGGCGAGGTAGAGCGCGGCGGCCAGCCCGGCGGGCCCGGCCCCGATGACGTGGACGGTGGGGAGTGCCATGGGATCAGCGCTCGATCTTGAGCAGGCGCGCGTTGACGGCGACGATGACCGTGCTGGCCGACATGAACACGGCGCCCATCGCCGGGCCGAGCACGATGCCGGCGCTGTAGAGCACGCCCGCCGCCAGCGGGATCGCGACGATGTTGTAGCCGGCGGCCCACCACAGATTCTGGATCATCTTGCGGTACGTCGCCCGCGAGAGCTTGACGATGGTGGCGACGTCCTGGGGGTTGCTCCGTACGAGGATGATGTCGGCCGTCTCGACGGCCACGTCCGTCCCGGCCCCGATGGCGATGCCGACGTCGGCCTGGGCCAGCGCCGGCGCGTCGTTGACGCCGTCGCCCGTCATGGCGACGGCGAGCCCGCTGGCCTGCACCTCCTTGACCTTGTCCGACTTCTCGTTGGGGAGCACCTCGGCGAACACGTCGTCGAGGCCGATCTCCTCGGCCACCCACGCGGCCACCTTCCGGTTGTCGCCGGTGAGCATCATGGTCTGGATCCCCATCGCCTTGAGGTCGGCGATGGCGCCGCGCGCCTCGGGCCGGATCACGTCGGCCAGGGCGACGGCCCCCGCCAGCTGGCCGTCGAGGAGGACGAAGACGACGGTCTTGCCCTGGGCCGAGAGCGTCTCGTAGCGCGGGTCGTCGATGGCGATCCCCTGGGCGCGGACGTAGCCGGGGCTCACGACCTGCACGAAGCGGCCCTCGACGGTCCCCTCGACCCCCTTGCCGGGGATGGCCCGGAAGTCCTCCACGGGCAGGGGCCGCTCGACGGCGGTGGCGACCCCCTGCGCGATGGGGTGCTCGGAGAGGGCCTCGACGGCGGCGGCGAAACGGAGGACGGCCGCCTCGGTCAGCGACTCGTCGAAGACGAGCGTGTCGGTGATCCCGAAGCGGCCCTCGGTGAGCGTGCCCGTCTTGTCGAAGATGACGGCCTGGAGGTTGCGGGCCGCCTCGAAGGCCGTCCGGTCGCGGATGAGGAGCCCGTTGCGGGCCGAGATCGCCGTCGAGACGGCGACGACGAGCGGGATGGCGAGCCCGAGCGCGTGGGGGCACGCGATGACCATCACGGTCACGGTCCGCTCGATGGCGAAGGCGAAGCTCTGGCCCATCACGAGCGACCAGACGAAGAGCGTCAGCGCGCCGCCGCCGAGCGCAACGACGGTCAGCCAGAGCGCGGCGCGGTTGGCGAGGTCCTGCGTCTTCGACTTCGACTCCTGCGCCTCGCGCACGAGGTCGATCACCTGCGAGAGGAAGCTCTCGGCCCCCGTTTTTTGGACCTCGACGGTGATCGCGCCCTCGCCGTTGATCGAGCCGCCGATGACGGCGCTCCCCTCTTTCTTCGAGACCGGGACGGACTCGCCCGTCAGCATCGACTCGTTCACCGACGTCTGGCCGTCGACGACGGCGCCGTCGGCGGGGACCTTCTCGGTGGGCTTGACGAGGACGCGGTCGCCGTGCTGGAGCTGGTCGAGCGGGATGTCCTGGACGGTCCCGTCGGGCATCAGCTTGTGGGCCTCGGAGGGCATCAGCCGGGCCAGCTCTTCGAGCGCCTTCGAGGCCCCCATCACCGACTTCATCTCGATCCAGTGCCCCACCAGCATCACGTCGATGAGGGTGACGAGCTCCCAGAAGAACGGCATCCCGTCGAGCCCGAACACGACCGCGGCGCTGTAAACGTAGGCCGTCGTGATGGCGACGGAGATCAGCGTCATCATGCCCGGCCGCCGGCTCTTGACCTCCGAGACGAACCCCTTGAGGAAGGGCCAGCCGCCGTAGAAATAGACGACCGTCGAGAGGGCGAAGACGACGAGGCCGTCCCCCGCGAACCGGAGCGAGTCGCCGAGGCGGAGGAAGGCCTGGATGGCCGGGGAGAAGAGGAGGACCGGGACCGAGAGGACGAGCGACACCCAGAAGCGCCGCCGGAAGTCGGCCACCATCATGGCGTGGTGGTCGTGCCCCATCTCGCCGTGGCCGGGCTTGTGACCTTCGTGCCCGCCGTGCCCCCGTCGGGCGTGCTCCACGGGGCCGCGGCGGCCGTCGTCGTGGCTGCCGTGGGGGCCGTCCTGGGCCGCGTCGCGGAGCTCCTGCTGCTTGAGGCCGGGCTTCTCGCCCGACGGTACCGGGTCGGCGAGGTCGTGCTCGTGGCCGGCGTGCTCGGGGGGCGACGGCGTGTGCTCGTCGTGGGAGGGATCGGTCATGGGAAGATGGGTGGGGTGAGAGGAGGCACTGGGGGGTTATGGTCAGCGGACCGACGCGAAGCCCCCGGGGACCCCGTTCTTGGAGAGCACGACCTGCCAGAGCTGGGCGCCACGCGCCCGGAACAGGCCGGCGCACTGAAGGAGGTAGTACGTCCACATCCGCCGGAACCGCTCGTCGTAGCGGTCCTGGAGCGACGGCCACGCCCGCTCGACGTTCTCGTGCCACGCCATCAGCGTCCGGTCGTAGTGGGCACCGAGGTTGTGCCAGTCCTCCACCACGAACAGCCCCTCCGTCGCCCGCCCGATCTGGCGGATGGAGGGGAGCATCGAGTTCGGGAAGATGTATTTCCCGATCCACGGGTCAGTCGAGCGGACGGAGTGGTTGCCGCCGATGGTGTGGAGCAAGAAGAGCCCGTCGTCCTTGAGGTGGCGCGCGACGACCCGCATGAACGTCCGGTAGCTCTCGACGCCGACGTGCTCGAACATCCCGAGCGAGACGACGTGGTCGAACGACTCGGACGGGTCGATGTCCCGGTAGTCCTGGAGCCGGACCTCGACGGGGAGGCCCGCCAGCCGCTCGCGGGCGAGGGCCACCTGCTCCTCCGAGACGGTGACGCCGACGCCGTGCGCGCCGTAGCGCTCGGCCGCGAAGGCGAGGAAGCTCCCCCAGCCGCACCCGACGTCGAGGACGCGGTCGCCCGGCCTCAGCCCGATCTTGCGGCAGACGAGGTCGAGCTTGGCCTCCTGCGCCGCGTCGAGCGTGTCGGCCCCGCCCCAGTACGCGCAGGTGTAGACCATGCGGCGGTCGAGCATGGCCTCGAAGAGGTCGTTGCCGAGGTCGTAGTGGCGCTCGCCGACCTCGAACGCCTTCGACGGCCGTGCCCTGCCCGCGAGGGCCGCCGCGATCGCCGGGAGGAGCACCCGCGGGCTGCGAATCGCCCGCCGGACGGCCGCGCGGGCGTCCGGGCGGAGCAGGCGGCAGAACGTCTCGTCGAGGCGCTCGGCGTCCCACCACCCGTCCACGTAGCTCTCGCCGAGGCCGAGCGAGCCGCCGCGGACGACGCGGCGGTAGAAGCGGTCGTCGTGGACCTGGGGGTCCCACGGGTTGGGGCCGTCGATGGTGAGGCCCGTGTGGGCCGCCAGCTCGAGGACGACGCAGTGGGCCGGGGAGGTGCCCCGGTGGCGGACGGGACGGGTGGGTTCGAGGGTTGGCAGTCGAGATCCACCGTCCGCCCGTACGGGGGCGACCACGGCACGGTCGGCGGCGGAGCGGCCAGACCCGTTGGAGGGGTAGGTGTGAGAGGTGGGCTTCACGGGAGGGACTGGCGGGGTCCGTCCGCGAGGGCGAGCACGACGGAGCCCCCGTCCGAGGACGTGAGGACCTGCCGGACGAGGCCGCCGCCGGGGAGGAGCGTCTCCTCGGCCCGGTAGCGGGCGTTCTTGACCCGGACCCCGAGGACGTAGGCCCGCAGGCGGACCGTCTCGGTGACGGTGTAGGCCCCGGCAGGCGCGTCGGTGGCCGAGGGCCGGGCCACGCGGCTCTGGAAATCGACGCGGCTCCTCCCGCCGAGGAAGCCGAGCGTGCCGCGCACGACGTCGGCCTCCAGCGTCACGTCGTCGAGGGCGACGCGCTCGGCCGGCGGGCCGGGGTAGAGGAGCGCGTCGCCCGTCACGCGCAGCGCGAGGTCTCGGCCCTCGGGGCCGAGGAGCGCGACGACGTTCATCACCATGCCCGCCTCGTCGACCCGGCACCGAATCGTGGTCTCGGACGCGTCGGCGGCGTCCCCGTCGCAGGGCCGCACCGTGAGCGTCGCCGCCATCTCCTCGCCGGTGACGACGACGGCGCCGACCTCCAGGGTCTGGCACGCGCCCTCCGCTCCCTGGGCGTCGACGGTGCGGCGCGTGTAGCGGCTGCCCTCGACGAGGGCGAGCGGCATCTGCTGAGCGGCCACCGCCGACGCGCCCAGGCTCAGCGCGAGGGCGGCGAGCGCGGTCCGCGTCGCGCGGGCCGGGGGCCGGCAGAACGGGTTCGGGGTGAGCGGCGTCATGAGGCGGAGGGGGTTCACCGTGCGAGGTACCCGCCGTCGACGGGGTAGTAGGCCCCGGTGACGAACGAGGCCTCGGCGGACGAGAGCCACGCGACGAGGGCCGCGACCTCGTCCGGCGTGCCCAGCCGCCCCGCGGGGTGGAGGCCGACGAGCATGGCGAGCGTCTCGGGGTCCTCCTCGAGCGCCGAGATCATGGGCGTCTCGATGAAGGCGGGGCCGACGGCGTTGACCCGGATGCCCTCGGCCGCCAGCTCGATGGCGGCGGTCTTGGTGAGCCCCACGACGCCGTGCTTGGCGGCGACGTAGGCCGGGGCACCGGCGAACCCGACCTGCCCGAGGATCGAGGCCACGTTGACGATGGCCCCGCCCCCGGCCTCCAGGATCGCCGGGATCTGGGCCTTCATGCCGTAGAAGACGCCCGAGAGGTTGACGGCGAGCACGCGCTGCCACGCCTCGACGGGGTAGTCCGCCGTCGGGGCCTGCTCCCCGCCGATGCCGGCGTTGTTGCAGGCGACGTCGAGCCGGCCGAAGGCGCGGACGGTCTCGGCGACGAGGGCCTCGCAGGCGGCCGGGTCCGACACGTCGGCCGAGACGAAGAGGGCCCCTCCCCCGCCCTCCTCGATCTTCTGCACGGTCTCCCGTCCACCGGCCTCGTCCACGTCGGAGACGACGACGCGGAACCCGTCGCGGGCGTAGCGGAGGGCGATGGCGCGGCCGATGCCGGAGGCGGCACCGGTGACGAGGGCGACGGAATCACGAGTCATGGGAGGCGAGGCTGGGGGTGGACGAAGGAGGGGTCGGTCGCATGCGGGCGGCCTTTTCGAGCATCATCAGGAACCCGAGCGCGGGGTCCCGCGACTGCGCGTGGTGGAGGACGTCCCAGTGCGCGCGGAGGTGGTCCTGGACGAACCCGGCCATGTGCCCGAGCGAGAGCGCGAGGGGGGCCGGGTGGCTGCGCGCGCCGTCGGAGGAGAAGACGGCCAGGCGGACCTGGTGGCCGGCCGTGAGCTGGGCGGTGCCCCGGCGGAGCAGCTCCTGCGCGGCGGGGGCGGCCTCGTCCGGGCCGGCGCACCCGAACCGGGCCAGGGCCGCCTCGATCACGGCCGCGTCGAGCGTGGCCTCGTTGAAGCGCCCCCGCCCCTCCTTCACCTCCGCCACCAGCATGTCGGGGCGGTCGGCGGGAGCGCGCAGGGCCGGGTCCGTCTCGAACCGGTGCCGCCCCCCCCGCCCGAGCACGCGGCGGCCCGCCCCGGGGAACCGGACGGCCAGCACGTCGAGGTCGGTGACGGTGCGGTAGCCGCCGTGCCGGGCGGCCTCGAGGACGGGGTACTCCGTGACGGTGAAGTAGCCGTTGACGTGGAGGTAGGCTCGGACGAGGGCGACGGCGTTATCCATAGGTCACCTCGGGCTGGCGCTCCTTGCCGGGCGGCTCCGGCGGCGGCCCGTCGTAGCGGACGCCCGGGCGGGGGACGAAGCGGGGGACCTGGGCCGCGTAGGCGTCGTAGGCCGCGCCGAAGCGCTTGCGGACCTCGCGCTCCTCGATGCGCGCGAGCCGGGCGTACCTCCAGACCAGCACGGGGAACATCGCCAGCGTGAGGAGGGTGGGCCACTGCACGAGGAAGCCGAAGAGGACCGCCACGAACCCGACGTACTGCGGGTGGCGGACGCGCGCGTAGAGCCCCGTCGTCGCCAGGCGGCCGTCCCGCTGCGCCTGGTAGAGCACGCGCCAGGCGCTCATGACCACGAGGACGCCGCCGCCGATGAGCACGTTGCTCAGCACGTGGAGCACGTTGAAGTGGGCCGCCCACGGGCTCCCCTCCCCGATCCCGAAGAGGGTCTGCCAGAGGTGCCCGCTGTCGTGGGCGAAGAGGTCGAGGCCGGGGTACCGGCTCCCGAGCCACCCCGAGAGGAGGTAGATCGTCAGCGGGAACCCGTACATCTCCGCGAAGAGCGCCACGACGAAGGCCGAGAACGCCCCGAAGGAGCGCCAGTCGCGCCAGTTCTTCGGGCGCGTGAAGCTGAAGGCGAAGGCGACGAAGACGGCCGACATCACGACGGCCACCAGCCAGTATCCGTAGTCGTAGGGTCCGTTCATGCGTGGGGGCGCGGTGGAGCGAAGGGCTTAGGATCCGGTCCGAAGGGGCCGACGGGCGCGAGGGGGCTGGGGGTGGCCCCGTCATGGGGAGGAGGGCGGCGGTGCGGGGGCGGCCCCTACACGGTCGCCGGGCGACACGCCCGGTGCGGGCGGGCAGTCGCAGGCGTGGAAGCCGTGGTCGGGGCACGCCGTGCACAGCGCCTCCAGCCGCTCGCGGAGCTGGCGGCGGGCGCGGTGGCGCCGCACGTTGAGGTTGCCTCGGGTGATGCCGAGCTCGCGGGCGACGGCGTCGGGGTCGCGCCCCTCCAGCTCGAGCGCCTCGATCAGCACGCGGTACTCGGCCTTGAGCGTCGGGAGGAGCGCCTGGAAACAGAGGCAGAGCGCCTCGTCCTCCGTGGGAGGCACGGCGCCTTCCCGCTCGTGGCGGTAGCGTTCGAGAGACGCGGCCTCCCGCTCACGCCTCCGGTACACGTCGGCGATGGCGTTCTGGACGATGCGGCGGAACCACGGGACGAGCTTCTCCTCGTCCCGGAGGTCGGGGGCGGCGCGGAGGGCTCGGAGCAGGCTGTCTTGCACGACGTCTTCGGCGAGGGCGGGGTCGTTCACGCGGGAGGCGACGTAGGCGAGCAGGTAGGCCCTGCCCGCGACGAGGTGGGCCTCGACGAGCGCGTGAGGAGCGGCGTCTGTCTGCGGTTCGGTCATCGTCTACCTGTAGGGACGCCGGGAGGCGCGAGTGATTACAGTTGCGAGCCCCGGGGGCCGGTCTCGCCACGAGGGGCCGGAGCTGGCGGGGGACCAGACCGGGGTGGGCGCGCTGATCTCCCTGTAGGACATCGGGGGACGGGCTGGAGGGTGCAGAGGACGCTCCGCAGCGGGGTAGGCACCGGGAGAGGGCGTGGTGGAGCCCTCCGGCCGCCGCACGGCCCCGGCCGCAGGCGTCACATCGCGTCGTAGATCGCGCGGTCTACCAGGCGCACGGTCTCGCCCGGACGCAGGCACGCCACCTCGTTCATGCGGTGGGGGTGCCACACCGCCACCTCGCGGCCGGCCACGACGAGACGGTTGAGGCACCGGGAGACGCCGACGGTGTCGGGGGCGCAGTCCTCGTCGGTGAGAACTCGCGCCTCTACGGCAGAGGGCGGGACGACGCCCTCGACGAGGGTCACCGCCAGCACGCCCGGCTTGTGTGGGAGGCGCTCGGCGTCGGGCGTGACGAGCACGGCGCGGGGCTCGGCGGGCCGGGCGCGGGCGGTCCTGTCGGGGGCGGGAGCGTCGTTGGTGCCCAGGAGGAGCCAGGCGACGGCCGCGACGAGGAGACCGAGAAGGAGGAGGCGTGTGATCCGGACGCGCATGGGTCGGTCGGGGCTGCCGAGGCTCCTCCGTGAGGGCAGGCAACAGAGGGCGCCTCCCCGAAACGACGCCCCAGCGTGGAGGTCGATCTGGTGCCTCCAACATCAGGCAACGCACCCGTACGGAACCTGAGTGCGCCCTTAAAATCCACTCAGGTCGCCCGCTGAATCGTCGGGGCTCGGGGGAAGCCCTGTCGTCGAGACGCTGGCGCGGCGCGGTGGCGCCGGGTCCCACACGGCGACGCACCGGCCTCGTGGGGGCACCTTAAAAGACGCTCAGGTTCCCGCAGCCGGTCGATCCGATCCGCCCACAGTGGGTTTGCAGGGGTAGACCCCGCTTGCGGTTTCGGCCCCGCCGCCGAGTCCCCTCTCCCCTCTCCCGACCCTACACCTACCATGTCTTACGGACGGTTCTTCGCCATGATCGCCGCGTCGACGCTGGCGATGTTCATCCTCATGTACTCCACGGTGTTCAGCCTAGACCACGTCTGGTTCAGCAGCACGAAGACCCTCATGGCGATCTACATGGGCGCCACGATGGCCGTGATCATGCTGGCGTTCATGCTGAAGATGTACAGCGACAAGAAGAAGAACGTCGCCATCTTCGCCGGGAGCGCCGTCGTGTTCATCGCGGCGCTCTGGGTGTTCCGGGCCCAGGCCGTCGTGGGCGACGTGGCGTGGATGGAGCAGATGATCCCGCACCACTCGCTCGCCATCCTGACGAGCGAGCGGGCCAACATCTCGGACCCGCGCGTCCGACGACTGGCCGACGAGATCATCCTGGCCCAGCGGCGCGAGATCGCCGAGATGGAGGCGCTCATCGGCGACCTCGAGGGCTCCGACTACGAGAGCGCGGACCTGGAGCCGGACGTCCCCCCCGTCGAGGGCGGGTCGGTGGACAAGACCGGGCCGGTCCCCGGCGCCCCGGCCCTCTTCACCTCGGGCGCCCGGCTCGTCGGCGACGTCCTCGTCGTGGACTCGGTCAAGGTCGTCTCCGACGGGTGGGTCGTGGTCCACCCGGCCGGCGGCGACGGCGGTCCGGACGTGTCCCGGGTCCTCGGGCGCGCGTTCGTCCAGCACGGGACCACGGAGCGGGTGCCGGTCGACCTCGGCGGACCGGTCTCGTCTGGCACGGCGCTCGCTGTCATGCTCCACGACGACACCGGCGAGATCGGCCGGTTCGAGTTCGGGGGCGCTGGGACGCCCGACCAACCCCTCGCCGAGGGGGGCCGCCCGGTGACCGAGTCCGTCGTGGTGCGGTAGCCCTCCTCGACGTCCCCCCCCTCTCATCAGCCCCTGAGGTCTCCCCATGAAGAACGTCACGAGACCGGCCGCCCGACCGTGAACCCGCCCGCGAAGCTGACCTCGGCCTTCGAGCCGGTCTGCCCCGGCCCGGCGGGGGCGAAGGAATGGATGCACATGGTGTTCTCGCTCCAGACCGGGATGGTCTGCCTCCCAGTCATCGAGAACTGCGCCGTCTTCCGGTCGGGGCAGGCGTTCTACCGCGCAGGGCTCCCGTTCTGGGGCAGCGCCGCCGACGCGGCGGCGATGGGGCCGGGCGAATCGCACGGGTCCCTCCGCGCTCTCAAAGGGCACTGTGTCGAGAGCGGGTTCGGCCTCGTCTCGGAGGACGGGCGTGTCGCCCTCCTCGACCCCACGGCGACCCCGCTCGTCCTCGACGCCGTCCGCGCCAGCAGTCGCGCTGCGGGCATCCGGCTCCGCGTCTTGCGGGAGCCGGACGGGGAGGCGATGTCCACGACGCGCGTCGAGGAGGTCACCCGCTGAGGCTCTCTCGCGTCGGTTCCGCTCTCCCCTCACTCTGGCCCCTTATGTCCCGCACCGACGTCCCCAACCCCTCCCTCTGGCTCGCCACCGCCTCCGGCGTCGGGTACCCCGCCCTCGCCCCCGACGAACGGGTCGAGGTGGACGTCGCCGTCGTCGGTGCGGGGATCGCTGGTCTCACGACGGCGCTCCTCCTCAAGCGGAGCGGCGCGCGCGTGGCCCTCGTCGAGGCGGGCCGCGTCTGCGCCGGCGTCACGGCCTACACGACGGGTAAGGTCTCCTCGCTCCACGGCCTCACCTACCGCGAGCTCCGCGCGGACTTCGGCGCGACGACGGCGCGCATCTACGCCGAGGCGAACGAGGCGGCGATCGCGCTCGTGGCCGGGTTCGTGGACGAGCTCGGGATCGAGTGCGACTGGCGGCGCGGGCCGGCCTACACCTACACGACCGACGAGAAGACGCTGCCCCGCGTCGAGGAGGAGGTCGAGGCGGCGCAGGCGGCGGGGCTCCCGGCCTCGTTCACGACCGAGACCGAGCTCCCGTTCGAGGTCCTCGGTGCGGTCCGGGTCGAGGGGCAGGGGCAGTTCCACGCCCGGCGCTACGGGCTCGCGCTCGCCGCGGCCGTCGACGGCGACGGCAGCCGGGTGTTCGAGCACAGCAGGGTCGTGGACGTCGACGCCTCGGCCGGGGTCTGCACCGTCGAGAGCGGCGGGGCCGTAGAGGCCAATCAGGTCGTCCTTGCCACGCAGATCCCGTTCCTCGACCGGGGCGGGTTCTTCGCGAAGGTGTCGCCGTCGCGCTCCTACCTCCTCGCCGTCGAGGTCGGGGACGAGGCCCCCGTCGGGGCGCCAGAGGGGATGTACCTCGGCGTCGGCGGCCAGACGCGGACGCTCCGCAGCGCCGAGGGCGGGCGCTACCTCGTCCTCGGCGGGGCGAGCCACAAGGCGGGGCAGGAGCCCGACACGACAGGGTGCTACGACGAGATCGAGCGGTGGGCGCGCGAGCACTACGCGGTCGAGACCGTCGCCTACCGCTGGAGCGCGCACGACTACGTCCCCGTCGACGGCCTGCCCTACGTCGGGAAGCTCCCCTTCGGGGACGGGCGCGTGTGGGTCGCGACGGGGTTCAACAAGTGGGGGCTGTCGAACGGGACGGCCGCCGCGGCGATCATCGCCGACGGCATCGCCGGCGTGCCGAACCTGTGGGCCTCGACGTTCGACGCGAACCGCGCGGAGTCGGCGGCGACGTTCGTCGAGGAGAACCTCAACGTGGCCGCCCGCTTCGTCGGCGACCGCATCCGGCACCTCGTGGGGAAAGACCCCGCCGAGCTAGGGCCGGACGAGGGGGCCGTGGTGGACGTCGGCGGCGAGCGCGTCGGGGCGTACCGCGACGCGGAGGGGCAGCTCCACGCCGTCTCGCTCACGTGTACCCACCTCGGCTGCCACGTGACGTGGAACCCGGCCGAGCGCTCGTGGGACTGCCCGTGTCACGGCTCGCGCTTCGACGTGGACGGCCGCGTGCTCCACGGCCCCGCCCTCCAGCCCCTCGAGCGGAAGGCGCTCGGTGGAAGCGAGGCGCGCTAGCTCGGCGCTCCCCCGTCTGCCCTGAGGCCGTCGGGGGAGCGCCGGGGGCTTAGGCCATCGCGCCCTGCGGCATCGCGCTCAGGAGCGACTGGCAGGCCTTCGAGCACTCGCGGCAGCACTCCATGCACACGCGGCAGTGGTCGTGCATGTCCGCGTGCTTGGCGCACTCGTCGGCGCAGGCGTCGCATGCCACGCGGCAGGCCTCGAGCTGAGACCGGAGGAGTTGGGTGTTCGGCTCGGTCATCCGCGAGACGGCCCGCCCCGTCGTCGCGCAGATGTCGGCGCAGTCGAGGTTCGTCCGGATGCAGTACGTCAGGTCCATGTCCGAGTCCTCGCCGAGGCAGGCGTCAGCGCAGCTCGTACAACACTGCTCGCAGGCGAAGGCGGCGTTGACGAGGGCGACGATGGCGTCGAGGTTCTGGGACGGGTTCGGGTGGGTGGAGAGGATGTCCTGGGTGCGCATGGGAGCGTGAGGTGTGGGATGAGAGGGGACCCGCAGAGTGTGCGGAGCGACGATCTACGGTCGGCGCTTTCACGGCCGACCGCCCCAGACGTTCGCGTGAGTCACCTGAAATCGGGCTCAGGTTTCCATCAGCGATCGCTCTCTCGGGGCCGCCACCGGGCCGCTCCGGGGTCGGGGCGGCGCTCCGGGGTCAGGACGAGCTCACGGGCCAGTCGTGGCCGGTTTGTCGGACGACGGCCCAGAGGATCCGGCGCTGGTCCGCGCGGTCCTGGTTGGCCGCGAGGAGGGCGCGGTCGGCGTCGGCCGCGGCGCGCGGGAGCCCGCCCGCCGTCGGCGGGGGCGGGGCGTCCTCGGACGGGCTCGCGAGCATGTCCCGGACGGTGCCGAGGTAGTCGTCGAGCGCGCCCTCGACGGCGCCGAGGGCGACCGGGTCGGGCCGGGCCGCCTCGGGGAGCCCGTGGCGGAGGAGCAGGAGCGCGTCGCTGAGCGCGGCGAGGCGGGGGGCCAGCGCCGTTCGGGGCCCGTCGCTCTCGAAGTAGTGGAGGACGGGGTAGACGAGGTGGCGCTCGGCGTGGAGCGTGAGGTCCGAGGCGACGGCCTCGAGCTGGCGCTCCAGGCTGGACCCCGGGCCGCGCGCGCCGCCCGCGACCTCGGCGCCCGTCGAGCCCAGCGCGTGGATCCGCCCGGCGAGCGAACGCTTCTCCGCGACCGCCTGGACGACGGGGAGGACGTAGGTGATGGCGAGGGTGACGAGGAAGAGGCCCGTGAACGAGGCCACAGCCGTCAGAACCTGCCACGTGGCGCCGACGGGGACGTAGTCGCCGATGCCGAGCGTGAAGGCCGTGAACCCGACGAAGTAGACGCGGGCAGGGAGGTCGGCCGGCACCTTCGTCGTGGCGTCGACCACGGCCCCCTCGACGCTGGAGAACACGAGGGTCCACCCCGCCCACAGGAGGAGGGTCCACGCGACGGGGATCGCCGCGAGGGCGACGCCGCCGGCCGCGCGGCGCGGGAGGCCGTGGGCGGGGCCATGCCCGAGGAGGGCCCAGACCCCGGCCGAGAGCGCGCTCGTGAGGGGAGCCCCGCCTTGCGCCGAGAGGGCCGTCTTGAGGCCGTCGTAGAGGGCGACCAGGACGAGGGCCGTGCCGAGAGCGGCGAGGAGGGCGGGCATGGGGCGGGGGTCAAGCGGCGGGGCGTCCGCCCTCGCGCAGGAGGCCGTCTAAACGGGTCCGGGCCGCCCGGGCGGCCCACGCGCCGGCCGCCGCGCACTCGCGCCGGGCCTCGAAGTCGAGCGTGTGGATGGCCCGGGAGAACCGGGGGCGCAGGACCACGTCCGCCTGCGCGAACCGGGCCTCGGCGTGGGCGCGGCTCGTGATGACCGCCGCCCGTTGGAGCGCGGTGTACCCGTTGTCGATGGACGGCGCCGCTGCCGACTGGCCGACGTCGACGGCGACCACCCGCGGCGGGCCGAGGTCGCGGGCGAGGTCGACGGGGGCGGGGTCGGCGTAAGCCCCGTCCGCGAGGAGGAGCCCGTCGCGGTCGAGCGGCGGGAGCACGCCCGCGAGCGCGGAGCTGGCGTAGACGGCGTCGGCCGCGTTCCCCTCACGGATCACGTGCCGCCGCCCGCCTACGAGGTCGGTCGCCGTAATCGCCACCGGGAGCCGGGCCTCGGCGAGGTCGCGCCCCTCGGTGAGCACGTCGAGCGCGCGTCGCCCCGCGTCGTAGGCCGGGACGCCGACGCCCCACCCGGTCACGAGACGGACCGCGAACTCGGCCCCGAGGCGGCGCGCGCGGAGCCGGGCGAACAGCGAGCGCTCCAGTTCGTCGCCCGGCGGGAGCGGCGGCGGGAACGCCCGCGTGTCGAGGGCGAGCACGGCGTCGTACCAGTCGTCGCGGAGGGCGTAGGCCGCGGTCACGGCCGCCCCCATCGACACCCCGACGAGGGCCGAGGGCCAGAGCCCGTCGGCCTCGAGCGCGCGGATCACGCCGACGTGGGCGAACCCGCGCGCGCCGCCGCCGCCCAGGAGGAGCGTGAACGGGCGGTGCGGGCGCGTTCGGGGCGTCGAGGCGGCACGGGCAGGCGGGCGGACTCGCAAGGGCGGCGTTCAGGCGTGGAGCTGCCCGCCGGTGACCTCGACCAGCGAGCCGGTCACGAACGAGGCGTCCTCGGCGGCCAGGAACACGAAGGCCGGCGCGAGCTCCTCGGGCTGGCCGGCCCGGCCCAGCGCGTTGTCCGAGTCGTAGCCCTCGACCATGTCGGGCTCCATCGTGGCCGGGATGTTCGGGGTCCAGACCGGGCCCGGGACGACCGCGTTCACGCGGATCCCGCGGTCGGCCAGCATCAGCGCGAGGCTCTTCGTGAACGTGTGGATGGCGCCCTTCGACGCCGTGTAGTCCAGCAGGAACGCCTTGCCCGTGAGCCCGATGATGCTCCCGGTGTTGATGATCGCGCTGCCGGCCGAGAGGTGGGGCATGGCCGCCCGCGTCATGTAGTACGTCCCGTAGAGGTTCGTCTTGACGGTCCGGTCGAACTGCTCGGGCGTCACGTCCTCGAACGCCCGCTGCATCATCTGGTACGCCGCGTTGTTGACGAGCACGTCGAGCCGGCCGTAGGCCGCGACCGTCTGGCGGACGGCCTCCTCGCACTGGTCGGGCTCGCGGACGTCGGCCTGGACCGTGAGGCACCGGCCGCCCTTTCCCTCGACGAGCCGCTTGGTCTCGGCCGCGTCGTCGAGGCGCTGGTCGTTGAGGATCGCCACGTCGGCGCCCTCCATGGCGTACGCGATGGCGACGGCCCGGCCGATCCCGCTGTCGCCGCCCGTGATGAGCGCGGCCTTGCCCTTCAGCTTGCCAGCGGGCTTGTAGTTCGAGAGGTCGGAGTCCGGGGGCGGGTCGAGGTCGTCCTGCGACGCGGGGTAGGCGTATTGCTGAGCGTGGATGTCGTCGGGGCGCGGGCGGCGCTCGTCGGAGGCGGAGGTGCGGGCGTCGGTCATGGGAGGGGACGTCAGTCAGGGGAGGCGCTAGTCGACACGGAGGCGGCGGGCGTTGACGGCGACCACGACCGTCGACAGGCTCATCAGGACGGCGCCGACGGCGGGGCTGAGCACGACGCCCCACGGGGCGAGGACCCCGGCCGCGAGCGGGATCGCGACGACGTTGTAGCCGGCGGCCCACCACAGGTTCTGGACCATCTTCCGGTATGTCGCGCGGGCGAGCGCGATCACGCGGACGGCCGCGCGCGGGTCGCTTTCCACGAGGACGATGTCGGCCGTCTCGACGGCCACGTCCGTCCCGGCCCCGACCGCGAGGCCGACGTCGGCCGTCGCGAGGGCCGGTGCGTCGTTGACGCCGTCGCCGGTCATGGCGACGACGTGGCCCTCACGCTGGAGCTTTTGGATCTCGGCGCTCTTCCCGTCGGGGAGCACCTCGGCGATGACCCGGTCGATCCCGAGCTGGCGGGCCACGTGGTCGGCCACCTCCCGCTTGTCGCCCGTGAGCATGACGGCCTCCAGGCCGAGCTCGTGGAGGCGGTCGATGGCCTCCCGGCTCTCGGGCCGGACGATGTCGGCGAGCGCGAGCGCTCCGAGGGGACGGGCCGTGGCGCCGTCGCCCTCGACGACGTAGACGACCGTCTGGCCCTCCCGGCCGAGGCGGTCGGCCGACGCGCGGATGGAGTCGGGGAAGCGGACGCCCTCGGCCTCGATGGCCCCGGGGCTGAGGATCTGGACGGTCCGCCCCCCGACCGTCGCGCGGACGCCCTTGCCGGTGATGGCCTCGAAGTCGGAGACGTCGGGGAGCCCCAGCCCGCGGTCCCGTGCGGAGCGGACGACGCCCGCCGCGATGGGGTGCTCGCTCCCGCCCTCGACGGCGGCGGACAGCGCGAGCAGCTCGGCCTCGGCGACGCCCGGGGCCGGGAGCGTCTCGGTGACCCCGAACCGGCCCTCGGTCAGCGTCCCCGTCTTGTCGAACACGAGCGTGTCGAGGTCGCGGGCGCGCTCGAACGCGGCCCGGTCGCGGACGAGGAGCCCGTTCCGGGCCGAGATCGCCGTCGAGACGGCGACGACGAGCGGGATGGCGAGCCCGAGCGCGTGGGGGCACGCGATGACCATGACGGTCACGGCCCGCTCGATGGCGAACGCGAGCGGCCCGTCGGACAGGAGCCACCAGCCGAAGAACGTGAGCGCGCCGACGGTGATGGCCGTGATGGTGAGGTAGAAGGCCGCGCGGTTGGCGAGGTCCTGCGTCCGCGACTTCGACGCCTGCGCCTCGCGGACGAGCGTGACGACCTGGTTGAGGTAGGCGTCAGCACCCGTCTTCGTGACCTCGACCGTCAGCGCGCCGGACCCGTTGACCGAGCCCGCGATCAGCTCGTCGCCCACGCCCTTCTCCACCGGCACCGACTCGCCGGTCAAGGCGGCCTGGTTGACGGCGCTCCGGCCGTCGACGACGGCGCCGTCGGCGGGCACCTTCTCCGACGCCTTGACCAGGATCGTATCGCCGGGGCGGAGCTGGTCCGTGGGGACGTCCTCGACCTCGCCCGAGGCCGTGAGCCGGTGGGCCTCGTCGGGCATGAGCCGGGCGAGCTCCTCGAGCGCGCGGCTGGCCCCCATCACGCTCCGCATCTCGACCCAGTGCCCGACGAGCATGAGGTCGACGAGGGTCGCCGTCTCCCAGAAGAAGAGGTTGCCGTCGAGGCCGAGGACGACGGCGACGGAGTACACGAACGCGACGGTGATCGCGAGGGCGACGAGCGTCATCATGCCCGGGCGCCGCTCCGCCAGCTCATCGCGGGCGCCCGCGAGGAAGGGCTTGCCGCCGTAGAGGTAGACGACGCTCGCCAGCGCCGTGAGGACCCAGACGTCGCCGGGGAACCGCCACTCGACGCCGGCCCACATCTGGAGCATCGGGCTGAGCGCGAGGATGGGGACCGTGAGCGCGAGGCAGACCCAGAACCGGCGCTTGAAGTCCTCGACCATCATCGCGTGGTGGTCGTGGTGCCCCCCTCCCCCGCCGCCCATCTTGGAATGGTCCATCTTGGAATGGTCCACGCCGTCGCTCGGGGCCGGGCCGTGGTCGGCGGCCTCGTGGGCGTGCTCGCGGGCGTCGTGCTCTTCGACGGGGCCCTCGCGGCCGTCGTCATGGGACCCGTGGGGTCCCTCGTGGGCGGCCTCGCGCAGCTCGGCCTGCTTGAGGCCGGGGAGGTCGGCGGGGTCGTGCTCGTGGTCCATCGGGCGGGGCGGCTCGTTCCGGAGCGAACGCCGCTCTGGCTCCCAGGGTCGCGCGCTAACCTTAAATGGCGTTCAGGTTGCCCGCCCCGAACGCATGTGGCTGAGGCCGAGGGCCAGCCCGGCCGCCGCCGCCGCGCCGAGCACGTGCAGGGCGTGCGGGAGCCCGCGCGCGTAGAGGGCGTCGTCGAGCCGGGCGGTGGCCCGGAGCAGCGCGGGCTTGTGCTGCGGCTGAACGACGACGTCGGGCTCAAAAACGCGGGCCGCCCGTCGACCGCTCTCGACCGCGCCCTCGATGCTCCAGATGTCGGCCTCGGTCTCGGTGTGGGCGCCCGCGAGCACGAGGTTGGGGACGGACGTGGCCTGGGCGGGGCGGTGCGCCCGCGTGTTCGTCGTGGTGACCCACTTGGGCTGATCGGGCGTGATCCCGTCCGGGGAGAAGTGCCACTCGGGCCAGACCTCGGTCCGGAGGACGGGGAAGTCGCGGAGCCCGCGCCCGTCGTTCGCCTCCCGGATCATGAGGTCGAGCGCGTCGGACGCGTAGATCTGGGCGAGGACCTCGTCGAGGAACTCGTCCTCCGTGCAGGTCCGCAGCGGCTTGCCGTGGACCGGGCCGGGCACGGTCGACACGCAGGCCGTGCCGGTCCAGAGCGACCGGACGCCCCGGCCGAGGTCGACGCTGGCGGGCCACGCCTGCTCGTTGGCGAAGAGCGTGACGTTGAACGCGGAGTCGGTGAGGGCGATGGCCGTCCGCTCGCGCGGCCACGCCATCCGCTCGTCGAACGCGATCCGGAACGAGACCTGGGTGTGGGGGCCGTCCTGGACGAGGGGCCGGAACTTCGCGAGCTGCTCGTCCCGCGCCAGCTCCGGCGTCCGGGCCACGACCTCGGCCGCCGCGAAGGGGGTCGTCGCCAGGACGTAGACGTCGGCCTCGACGGACGTGCCGGCCCCCACCGTCGCCCCGCTGACGCGCCCGCCGTCGACGTGGAGCTGGTGGAGCGGCGTCTCCCAGTGGAACGCGACGCCACGGCGGCCGAGGTCGGCGACCCAGCGGTCGAACCACCACTCGTTGCTCGGCCCGCGCAGGAGCGACCAGCCGCCGCCCGGCTCGTGGGCCCACGCCGGGCCCTCGGCGTCGGCCGGGTGCGGATGCCGCGGGCCGGACCGGACGTTCCGGCCGAAGAACAGCCCGACGTGGTGGAGCGAGGCGTACGGCCAGTCCGACCCGATCCAGGGGCCGAAGAGCGCGCGCCACGTGGCGTGCCCGACCGTCGACATGCGGGGCTCCCAGTAGGCCGCGGCGTTCGTCCGCGCGTAGCGCTCCCTCGACCGGGCGTTCGCGGACCACGCTTTGAGCAGGCCCCACCCCAGCGAGAGCGTGTCGCGGGCGGTCATCCGGAACGCGCGGGGCTTGTCGAACAGGCCGTCCATGTCCAGATCGTCGTCGGCCGTATCGGTCACGACGGCGTACTCCACCGGCCGCGAGAGCACGCGGTCGTAGAGCGTGCCGTCGTCGTCGAAGGGGATCTGCCGGAGGAGGTCGAACGTGTTGTGGTACCACGGGCCGAACCCGTGCCACGAGTACTCGGTGGGCAGATTGTCCTCTGTGCGTCGGGCGCTGCGGAAGAAGCCGCCCGCCGAGCCGTTCCGCTCGTAGACCTCGACGCGGTAGCCCCGCCGGACAAACTCGTGGGCTGCGCTGAGGCCGGCGATGCCGGCGCCGAACACGACGACCTTTCGGGACACTCCGGGGTGGGGGCAATGGGTGACGGGGCCCTCCACGCCTGCGGCGGAGGGTGTCGGATGGGCGCACCTCCGGCTCGGGGGGTGGGCCTACAGGACCTGGCGAGGCCGACGCGGCTAGCGGGCCGACGACCAGTGGACGGCGGCGACGCGCCAGCCGTCGGGGGTCCGCTTCATGACGAGCAGCTCGGCCATCTCCACGTCGCCGAGGCGCTGCGTGGAGGCGACCCAGGCGGCGTCCCCGGCGACGCCGGTGCGGCGGTAGAGCGGCTCGGGCGCGGTGCCGGACAAGAACTCGGCGTCGCGGGCGAAGTGGTGCGAGAGGTACTCGGCGCGCGACTCGTGGCCGCCGCCTTCCAGGACGACGGCGTCGGGCGCGAGGAGCGCCTCCATCGCGGCGCGGTCGCCCGCGGCGAGGGCGGCGTGGAAGCGGTCGGCGGTGGCCGAGGCGGCGAACTCGGCCTCGCCGACGGTCGGCGTGGCCGGGCGCTCGTCGCCGTTTTGGACGCCCGCGTTGCGGCGCTGCATCGCGACGCCCTCGGCGTGGTCCATGCCCGCCATCTGCGAGTGGTCCATCCCTTCCATCTGACTATGGTCCACCGAACCGTGGTCCATGCCCTCCATCTGACCGTGGTCCATCGAGCCGTGGTCCATCTGGCCCATGCCCGGCATCCCGCCCGGCATGGCCTCCATCATCCGGCGCATCTCGGGGTCGGCCATCATGCGCTGGTGGACGGCGGGGGTCGCCATGAGACGGGCGTGGGCGGCCTGCATTCGGGCCATGAACGCGGCGTGGGCCTCCGGCGTCATGGCCTGCATCCGCTCGCGCATCCGGGCCATCATGGCGGCGCGGGCGTCGGCGTCCATGGGCATCTCGTGGTCCATGCCCTGCATCTGGCCGTGGTCCATGCCCGAATGATCCATCCCAGGCATCACCTCGGCCATGAGCGCCTGCATCTCGGCGTCGGCGCGCATGGCGGCGTGGATCTCGGGGTCGGCCATCATGCGCATGTGGAGCGCCATGAGGGCGTCGTGGTCCATCGCGGCGCGGTCCATCCCCTGCATTTGGGAGTGGTCCATCTGCGAGTGGTCCATGCCGCCGTGCTGCTGGGCGAGGGCGGCGGGGGCTGCGAACAGCACCGTGACGAGGAGGAGAGAGCGTTTCATGACGGTAGGGGAACGGGGTACGAAGGGGCGACCGCGCGGTGGGCGCGGTCGCGGAGCGGGAGGTCAGCGAGCACGGGGAGACCCTGGATGATCGCGGCGATAGGGAAAGCCGCAGCCTGCGTGGACGGCGCCAGCACGAGCACGACGACCATGAGACCGTTGAGGGCGGCGGCCACGCCGTAGAGCGCTTTTCGGCCCCGGCCCTCGACGGCGAGGGCGCTCGCGGCGAACCCGGCGGCGCCGAGCGCGAACCAGAGGTGGTAAAAGCTGGCGTCCTGGTCGAGGCTCGCGAGGAGGCCGTCGCCCTCCCCCGCGGCGGTGCCCACCGCGGCGCCCTCGCCGTGCCCCCCCCCGGTGCCCGGGTGCGTGCCCCCGGCGAGGACGACGTAGGCGTTCTGGGCGAGGCCCGCGAGGACGAGCCCGACCCAGACCCACCCGTGCGCGCTCGCGCCGGGACCGCGGGCGAGGACGGCCGACAAGGCGATCGGCACAGCCATGAGCCCGGCCCAGAGGGCGACGATCGTCGCGTGGACCTCGAGCCCGAAGAGGCCCCGGTCGGCGGCGCCGAGCGCGGCCGTCGCGAGCCACCCGACGGTCGTGGTGAGGCCCCAGGCTGCGAGGAGGTGTTGGCGGGTCATGGGCTAGCGCCAGAGGCGGATGCCGAAGACGACGTTGGCCTCGGAGGCCGAGCCGCCCTCGGCGCGGGCGAAGTCGGCGGCGGCCCCGTAGCGCTGGGTCCAGTTCACGCCGACGTACGGGGCCACCTCGCGGCGGACCTCGTAGCGGAGACGGAGGCCGACCTCGGTGTCGTTGAGGCCCGACCCGACGCCCCAGTCGGCCACCTCCTGGAGCGCCGCGTTCACCTCCAGCCGGGGCTGGGCCACGAGCCGCTGTGTGAGCAGGAGGTCGTAGGACCCGACGAACCGGGCCGAGAGATCGCCCGCGGCCGAGAGGAACACGGCGGGCTCGACCTCGAAGAAGTAGGGCGCGAGCCCCTCGAGCCCGACGACGAGGTGGGGCCGGGCGCGGACGTCGCCGTCGCCGAACTCGGTGTCGAGCCGGAGGCCCGCCTGGGCCTCGAAGTACGACGTGATGAGGCGGCTGTAGAGCGCCTGGCCCTCGACCTCCCCCTCGGCGTCGGCGATGAGCCCCTCGCCCTCGCCCTTGATGTAGAGCCGGGTGTAGTCCGTCCCGATCCGGTACAGGCCCTCGACGCGGGCGGGCACGCCGGAGGCGGCCGGGGCGGCCTCGAAGAGGTCGAGGAGCGCGAGGGAGTAGAGGTTCTGGTCGGCCGCGGCGACGGCGCCGGGCCGGAAGTCGGGGTACTCCGGGAACGGCGGGGCGTCCTGGGCCGAGGCCGGGGCGCCGGCGGCGAGCGTCAGTAGGACGGCGACGAGAACGAGGGGGACGGTTCGGAGCATCGGAGAGGGTCGATCGGGAGCAGAAGGGGCCGCCCCCCTCCCCGTCGCTCGGAGGGTCGGGGGGCGGCGTCGGGCGGCCGGAGGTGGGGCCGCCCGGGTCGGTCAGCCCTGGGGCACGTACGAGGCGGCGAGCTCGGGCGGGAGCGTCTCGCCGGGGCGCTGGACCATGGCCACCCTGAACATCCCGAGGTCCATGTGGTAGAGGATGTGGCAGTGGAAGGCCCACGGCCCGAGCGCGTCGACCTCGACCAAGAGCGAGACCCGCTCGGCGGGCTTGACGACGATGGTGTGGACGCGCGGGATGTAGTCGCCCTGCCCGTTCTCGAGCTCCATCCACATGCCGTGGAGGTGCATCGGGTGGTTCATCATGGTGTCGTTGACCATGGTGAGCCGCAAGCGCTCGCCGAGGGTCATCGGGATGAGCGGCTCCTCGGCGTAGGTCTTCCCGTTGATCCCCCACATGTAGCGCTCCATGTTGCCGGTGAGGTGGAGCTCGATCTCGCGGTCGGGCGCCCGGCGGGGCTCGGGGTGGAGCGCCTTGAGGTCGGTGTAGACGAGCACGCGGCGGCCGTCGTCGCCCAGCCCGACGCCGGGCTCGTGGAGGCGCGAGCGCGTCTGCATGGGCGCCATCGCGTTGGCCTTGCCGTGATCGTCGGGCCCGTGCATCGTGGGCTCCGGGATCGTGCCTGGCGGGCGGAGGCCGGTGCGGTCGACGCCGGGCATCGCCATCTCGCCGCTGGCGGCGCCCATCGCCATGCCGGAGTGGTCCATGCCTTCCATCGAGGCGTCGGAGGCTGGCATGTCCATCGCGCCGTGGTCCATCCCGGCCATCGCGCCGCCCGAGGCCGCGCCGCCGGACATGTCCATGCTGCCGTGGTCCATTCCGTCCATGCCGCCCATCGCGCCGTGGTCCATCCCCATGTCCATCATGGTGAGCGACGGGCGCTCGCGGCGCTCGGGGACGGGCGCCGTCATGCCGACGCGCGGCGCCAGCGTGCCGCGCGCGTAGCCGGAGCGGTCCATGGCCTCGGCGAAGACGGTGTAGGCCCGGTCGCCGGGCTCGACGACGACGTCGTAGGTCTCGGCGATCCCCATCCGGATCTCGTCGGTCTCGACGGGCTGGACGTGCTGGCCGTTGACCTGGACGACGGTCATGGGGAGGCCGGGGATGCGGACGTCGTAGAACGTCAGCGCGCTCGCGTTGACGAACCGGAGCCGAACGCGCTCGCCGGGGCGGAACAGCCCGCTCCAGCCCGGGTCGGGGGCCTGCCCGTTCATCAGGAAGGTGTACGTCGCGCCGGTGATGTCGGAGATGTCGGTCGGGTCCATCCGCATCCGCTCCCACGCGAGGTAGCTCGACGGGCTGACGTCGCCGCTCAGGACGTCGCCGAGCGTGTTCCGCTGGTAGTTGTAGTAGTTCGCCCGGTTCTTGAGGTTGTCGAGCACGTCGTGGGGGTCCTCGAACGTCCAGTCCGACAAGACCACGATCAGCTCGCGGTCGAAGGCGTACGGCTCCGGCCCGGCCGGGTCGATCACCAGCGCGCCGTAGTGGCCGAGCTGCTCCTGGAAGGCGGAGTGGCTGTGGTACCAGTAGGTCCCGTACTGGCGGATGGGGTACCGGTACTCGAACGTCGACCGTGCCGCGATGCCGGGGAAGTTGACGTGGGGGACGCCGTCCTGGTCGTTGGGGAGGATGAGCCCGTGCCAGTGGACCGACGTCATCTCGTCGAGACGGTTGTGGACGCGGATGACGGCCTCGTCGCCCTCGGTGAACCGGAGGAGCGGGCCCGGCACGCCGCCGTTGATGGTGACGGCCGTCCCGCGCTCGCCGCCGAACAAGAGGGGGGTCCGGTCGATCGTCAGGTCGTACTCGACGAGGCCGGGGCGCCGGACCGTGGGCGCCAAGCCCTCGACGCGGGCGGGGCCGAGGGTGAGCGCCGAGCGCGCCCAGGCCGGGGTCATCGCGCTCAGGCCCGCGAGGGCGCCGAGGGCGGAGGCGTTGCGGATAAAGAGTCGGCGGTCCATTAGGATGGGGCGTGGGTCGTGGGTCTCTAACGGGGCGTGCGTGCGGAAGTGCGGCCCCACACCTTAAAAGACGCTAAGGCCGCACGCGAAGAGGGCGCGAAGCGACGCCGCGCCCCCCCCGTCACTGGTCGTGGTCCATCTGGTCATGGTCCATCTGGCCGTGGTCCATGGGGGCCTCGCCGTCCATTGTGTGGTCCCCGTCCATCATCATGCCGTCCTCCATCGTGTGCTCGCCCTCGGGGTGGTCCTCGGCGGCCTCCGGGCGCTCGCTCGGCGGCACCGGCGGGGCTGGGGCGGGCCGGGCCGGCTCAACCTGGGGGACCCCGAGCGGGTCGCCGGGGTCGAGGGAGCCGTCCTCCAAGGCGCCGTCCTCGGCGGAGAGATCGTCGTCGACGGAGAGCTCGTCCTCAACGGCGGCCCCCGGGGGCGCGTCGGGGACGGCGGGGGGGTCCTCGGAGGCACACGCGGCGAGGGCGAGGGGGAGAGCGAGGAGCAGGGAGACGCGCATGGACGTGGGCGGCGGGGCGCCGCGGGGTGTAGGGGTGTAGGGGGGCGCTACTCGACGGGGGTCGCCGAGAGCGCGAGGACGCGGGCCGTGCCCGCGCCGTCGAGACGGAGCCCGACGCGGCCGGGCGGGGCGGCCGGGCCGTGGGGGTGCGTGAGCTGCTCGCCGCCGAGGTAGCCCCGGAAGTGGGTGCCCACGGCGTACGCCTTGAGCTCGGCCGGGCCGTCGAGCGGGGCCGCCCCCTCGTCCATGGTCGTCTCGCGGCCGTCTTCGACGCGCCCCTGGCGGAGCATGACCTCGCCGGAGGCGGGCTTGTCGAGCGCGAGGAAGTCGTAGTTCCGGGCGTCGCGGACGTGGTGGACGAGCATGGCCGTGCCCGTGAACCCGGAGAGGTCGAGCGTGGCCTCGGCCACCACGTCCCCGACGGGGCCGCCGGTCGCCACGAACGCCGGGCGGCCCGGCGCGGCCGTGAGCGTGGCCCCGTCGGGCGGGGCGCCGGAGAGGACGTCGAGGGCGGGGAGGCCCGCTGGGGCGTCGGCGCCCGGGCTGTCCGCTACCGAGTCGTCCATGACCATGCCCGAGTGGTCGCCCATCCCGCCCCCGCCGGGAGCGTCGGCTTGGGCGGCCGCCACGGCCACGCCGTACTGGTACACCATCTGCCCGCCGCGCTCGGCCGTCTGCTGGACGAGGAACAGCCCGACGAGCCCGAGCGCCGCCAGCGGGGCGTGGACGGCGAGCCGACCCGGCTCCCGGCCCCGCCCGTCGAGCCACAGGGCCGCGACGCGGACGGCGGCGTAGAGCCCGGCGAACCACACGAGGTAGAGGGCCCAGTCGGCGTGGGCGTTGAGCGTGGTGAGCGCCTGGGCCGGGAGGTCGACCTCGTCCGAGGCGTCGCGGCCAGTGAGGAACCCGGCCGCGGCCCCGAGCGCGCCGAGCGCGTAGAGCCCGACGGCCGAGGCCCGGACCCACGGGTACGTCCGCCGGACGACGAGGGCGACCGCGTCCACAAGCGCAGCCACGACGAGGAGCGCGATGGGGAAGTGGACGACGAGCGGGTGGACGTTGGGGAGCCAGTCGGGAAGCATCAGCGGGGGAGGCGGAGGGTGGCGTCGAGGACCCGGACGGCGGGCGGCGCGAGCGCACGCCCGACGGCGGCGATGGCGGCGACGAGGGCGGCGAAGTAGAGCGCGACGGCGATGGCCATGGGGGCAGAGTGGTGGCGTGCCCATGAAACGGGGCGCCGGCTGAGGTAGGGCTGAGCGGGACCTGAAAAGGCGTTAAGGTGCCCGCCCCCACCGCGATCCGTGAGTATCCCGTGCCTGACCCGTTCCCCTCCCCCGACGCCCCCATGTGGGTCCTCCTCATCGAAGACGAGGCGCGCCTCGCCGACTCCGTCCGCCGCGGGCTCGAGGAGGAGGGGTACCGCGTCGACGTGGCCGGCGACGCCGAGGTCGGCGAGCGGCTCGCCCTGGAGAACGCCTACGACGCGTTCGTCGTCGACTGGCGGCTCCCCCGAGGCGACGGCAAGACGATCGTCGAGCGGGTCCGGGCCGCGGGCAAGGACCAGCCGGTCCT
>Ga0310345_10000692_pt1 | contig 45224 bp, 37 predicted proteins | sample HC15DNA20500_MG_FD_204667 | JGI IMG/M metagenome (GOLD analysis project Ga0310345, IMG submission 204667) | Marine microbial communities from station ALOHA, North Pacific Subtropical Gyre - HC15-DNA-20-500_MG | ecosystem: Environmental > Aquatic > Marine > Oceanic | place: Pacific Ocean: North... | reverse complement strand
CTCCGGCACCGGACCCTTCGTCGTGACGGAGCGGGAGCCGGGCGTCCGCCTCGTGATGGAACGGTTCAAGGACTATTGGGACACGCAGTCCCCCGGCAATATCGGTCAGATCGTGTTCACGCCGATCAAGGAGCCGGCGACGCGGGTCGCGGCGCTGCTGGCGGGCGATGTCGACTTCATCGCGCCCGTCCCGCCCGGCGCCCTGAAGCGCGTCGAGGCGGCACCATGCTGCACGCTCGTCACCATGCCGAGCACGCGCATCCTCACCTTCCAGCTCAACCAGGCGCGCGTGGAGGCCTTTAAGGACCCGCGCGTCCGCCTGGCGATCAACTACGCTATCAACCGCGACGGCATCGTGAAGAAGATCATGCGCGGCTTCGGATCGCCCGCAGGCCAGCTGAGCCCGGAAGGCTTCGACGGCTACGACCCGGAGCTGAAGCCCCGCTACGATCTCGCCAAGGCCAAGGCGCTGATGGAGGAGGCGGGCTACGCCGACGGTTTCAGCGTCACCATGGTCGCGCCCAACAATCGCTATGTCGGGGATTACCGCATCGCTCAGGCCGTCGCCGCCATGCTGGCCAAGATCAACATCAAGGTCGACCTCCAGACCATGCCGAAGGCGCAGTACTGGCAGCGCTTCGATGCAAGGGAAGGCGACATCCTCATGATCGGGTGGCAGTCCGACACTCAGGATTCGGCGAACATCTTCGAGTTTCTCGCCATGACCCCGGATCCCGAGACCGGCTACGGGCAGTACAATGCCGGCGACTATTCGAACCCCGAGGTCGACAAGCTCACCCTGGAAAGCCAGACCATGACCGACGGGGCCGCGCGCAGCGAGCTGCTCCAGCGCATCGAGCGCATCCTCTACGATGACGCGGCGATGGTGCCCATGCAGTGGCAGCACCTCTCCTGGGGCGCGCGGAAGAACGTGCTGATCGAGCCGGTTGTGAACAGTATCGACATGCCCTATCTCGGCGACCTGGTTATCGAATAGAAAGGCGGCATGGACGCCATCCGGCCCGCAGCCACCTTCTTATTCCAGCGGCTCTTTCAGATGCTGCTGGTCATGCTGGCGATCCTCACCATTGCCTTCGCTATCCGCTCCAGCCTGGGCGATCCCGTCCGCGAGCTGACCGGCCCGGTCGCCTCCGAAAGCGAACGCGCCACCTTACGAGACGAGCTCGGGCTCAACGACCCTTGGCCGGTGCAGTTCGGCCGCTATCTGGAGGGCGCGGCGAGGGGCGATCTCGGCACCTCCTACATCTATAAGCGCTCCACCCTGGCGGTGATCCTGGACAAGTTCCCCGCGAGCTTCGAGCTGGTGCTGGCCGCCTTCCTGATCGTCGTGCTGCTCTCGATCCCCGGCGGCATTTATTGCGCCGTGAGACCGCGGAGCCTCGGGGCGAAGCTTGTGCTCGGCGTCAGCGTGCTGGGCGTCTCGATCCCAGTCTTCCTCACCGGCATCCTGCTCATCAGCCTTTTCTCTGTCCTGTTGGGATGGCTGCCCGCTTTCGGACGCGGCGAGACGGTCTCCGTGTTCGGCTGGGAGTCGAGCTTCCTCAGTCTCGACGGGCTGGAGCATCTTCTGCTTCCTGCGGTGACGCTCTCTTCGATCATGCTGCCGCTCTTCATCCGGCTCATCCGAAGCGCCATGCTGGACGAGCTGGGCCGTGACTATGTCCGGACCGCCCGCGCCAAGGGCGTCTCGCGGCTCCACATCTGGATCGGCCACGCGCTTCGCAACGCCTGGCTACCGGTGATCGCGCAAGCCGGCCTGCAGTTCGGCAATCTGCTGGCTTTCACCCTCCTGACCGAGACGGTTTTCCAGTGGCCCGGGATGGGCTTCCTGTTTCTCGAAGCCGTCGCCCGCGCCGACATCCCTCTCATCACGACCTATCTCGTCGTGGTCGGCGGCATCTTCGTGATCGCCAACACCATCGCCGACCTTGTCAGCCTCGCCCTCGATCCGCGGGTCAGCCTGGAGGCGGCCCGATGACGGGGGAGGGGAACGCGCCACCGGCGCCTGCGCCCGTCAGGTCCGCCGTTCGCGGTCATCCGGGCGTGATCGCGCTCCTTATCCTCTTGGCGCTGTTCGCAGCTGCCGGTCTCTTCGCCCCGCTCATCGCGCCTCAAAACCCTTACGACCTCGCCAGCCTCGATATTCTGGATTCGGAGCTGCCGCCGGTCTGGCTGGTGGGCGGCTCCTGGACCTATCCGCTGGGCACCGACGCGCAAGGCCGCGATCTCCTGAGCGCCGTGCTTTACGGCCTGCGGATTTCCATGCTGGTCGGCATCCTCGCCGTCGTCATCCAGGCGGCCATTGGTATTCCCCTCGGCATGCTGGCCGGCTATCTCGGCGGCCGCGCCGACACCATCGTCACCCGCTTCGCCGATATTCAGCTGTCCCTCTCCACCCTGATGCTCGCCATCGTCGCGCTGGCCCTCTTCCGCACTTGGCTCGGCGCGGAAAGCCTCGGCGCAAATGCCGTGCCCATCCTCGTCGTCGTGATCGGTCTGGCCGAATGGCCGTTCTTCGCCCGCACCGCCCGCGCCGGCGTGCTCTCGGAGAAGGCGAAGGATTATGTCCGCGCCGCCCGGGCGTTAGGCGCGACGGACGGCGAGATCGTCCGGCGGCACATCCTGCCCAACATCCTGTCGCCTCTGATCATCGTTGCGGCCATCGGCATCGCCAATGCGATCATGGCGGAGGCCGCGCTGTCCTTCTTAGGGCTTGGCATGCCGCCGACCCGGCCGTCCCTCGGCACCTTGATCCGCTCCGGCTACGACCTGATCTTCGCCGGCGCCTGGTGGGTGACCCTGATCCCGGGCGCCGTGCTCGTCGCCCTGCTTCTCACCGTCAACCTCCTCGGCGATTCTCTGCGCGATGCTCTCGACCCGCGTCTGAAGAGCCGGGGCGGCAGCGTCACGGCGTGAACCTTCCCACAACCAATCCGCCAAAGCGGGGCTGATCGGCAGCCGCCAATTCGTTAGACTGTCTCGGCGCTGCTTGAGATTTGCATTCCGATTCGACGTGCCCACCTGTCTGTGGGGACTTCGCCGAATGCGAAAGCAGCAAGGGAGATCGCGAATGGGAGGTCACGATGACTGACGAGCGATCCGTTTCGCCCGATTTTCTTTATGCGCTCCGGCGCGCCACGGAAGCGACCGCCTGCGCCGCCCATGACGCGCTGGAGGAGGGCGACCGCCAGAGTGCGGGCACCGCGGCTCTGGAAGCCATGCGTCAGAGCCTGGCTGGACTCGAGTTCGAAGGTGCCGACGTCATCGGCCATGCCCAGCAGGGCGAGCTGCCCCAGTTCAAGCGCGGCGAAATCGTCGGCCAGCGCGGCGCAGCCTATCGCGCCGATCTCGCCGCCGATCCTATGGAGGGCACGGCCTATCTGGAGCCCGGCCAGACCAACGCCCTCGCGGTCATCGCCATTTCGCCCCGCGGGACCATGATGGATCCTGGCCCCGCCTTCTACATGGAGAAGTTCGTCGCCGGTCCTGAACTACGCGGCCGCGTCGACCCCGCCATGCCGACGGCCGAGAAGCTCGAAATCCTCAGCCGCAGCCTCGATAAGCCGATTGCGGCACTGAACGTCTACGTACAGGAGAAGCCGCGCCATCGCCGTCTGGTGGACGAGATCGTCGCCGCCGGCGCCCATGTTTCCCTCTATCCCGCGGGCGACGTGGCGGGGGCCATCCTCGCCGCCATTCCTGACTCCGGCATCGACGCCATGATGGGCGTGGGCGGCGTACCCGAAGGCATCATCTCCGCCGCCGGCATCCGGGCGCTGGGTGGCGAGTTCCTCTGCCGCATCGCGCCACAGCTTCAGACCGAATCCCTGGCCGTCCGCGCCGCCGACCTCGACACGACCCATTGGCTGGACCGCGACGAGGTCGTCGCCTCCGACGAGATCTTCTTCTGCGCCACGGGCATCACCTCAGGGCTGATGCTTGAGGGGGTGGAGCGCACCGCCGACCACTACCGCACCCAGACCATGATGATCTCAGGGGTCACCGGCGAACGGCAGCTCCTGACCAGCTATCTGCCGATGAGCGGTGCGTTAGCCCAAACCATATCAGCGCGAGACGTGGCCTGACCCATGGCGTAAGATGCCGCAAAACCAACGCGATATAAGTCGCGGACTTGTGAGTACATGGGGAGGAAAATGCCGGAGCAGGTCGATCATCCGATCATCCTGGGCATCGTTGGCGATTCGGCGTCGGGCAAGACGACGCTGGCGGCCGGCGTCGCCCAGATTCTGGGTGAAGACCGCTGCACGGTCATGTGCACCGATGACTATCACGCCTTCGACCGGTCCGAACGCGCCAAGCTCGGCCTGTCCGCCCTCGACCCCCGCGCCAACTATGTCGACATCTTAGAGCAGCATCTGCGTCTGCTGCGTGAAGGCCACGCCATCCTGAAGCCGCTCTACGACCACGCCCGCGGCACCCTGGAGCGGCCGGTCTACCTGCAGCCTAAGGATTTCGTCATCGCCGAAGGCCTGCTCGGCTACACCACCCGCGCCATGCGCGATTGCTACGACGTGAAGATCTATCTCGACCCCATCGAGGACCTCCGCCGCAAGTGGAAGCGCCGCCGCGATACCACCCAGCGCGGCTATACCTCCGGCGAGGTGGAGGAGTCGCTGGAGAAGCGGAAGAAGGACGCCCCGCAGTTCATCCATCCCCAGCGCACCTTCGCCGATATCGTGATCCGTTTCTCCCGGCCCGAGGGTGCAAACGGCTCCGATACCCACCTCGATGTGCGCCATCTGCTGCGGCCGACCCTGCCGCATCCGGACTTTTCCCCACTTTTCGACGGCTCAAATCACGCCGATCTGCGGCTGGAGCTATCCCGCGACAGCGACGGCAAGCCCGTGGATGTCCTTGAAATTAAAGGCGATATCTCCGATTCCCGCGCCGAGAAGATCGAGAACCTCCTGTGGGACCTCATCCCCGAGGCCGGCCATCTGCGCGATCAGGTGGGCCGGATCGACGTGGCGAATGGCGCACCGATGAGCCATCCCCTAGCGCTCACCCAGCTACTTGTGGGATACCACGCCGTGAAGGCGTCCATGGGCGAGCGCGCCTATTAGTTTTGACCTACCGTATTGGAGAGACTGTTATGGCCGAGAGCCTGCACCCGGACCAGGCTTCCCCCGCCGCAACCCGCGAAGACATGGCGAACGCGATCCGCTTCCTCGCCATGGATGCGGTCGAGAAGGCGAATTCGGGCCATCCCGGCATGCCGATGGGCATGGCCGACGTGGCGACCGTGCTGTTCACGAAGTTCCTGAAATTCGATGCCGAGCATCCCGAATGGCCGGACCGCGACCGCTTCGTGCTCTCCGCGGGCCACGGCTCCATGCTGCTCTACTCGCTGCTCTATCTGACCGGCTCCTCCGTCGTCGATATCGAGCAGATCAAGAACTTCCGCCAGTTCGGCTCCAAGACCCCGGGGCATCCTGAGGATTTCATCACCGCGGGCGTGGAAACCACCACCGGACCGCTGGGGCAGGGGCTCGCCAATTCCGTCGGCATGGCCATGGCGGAGCGCATGCTCAACGCCCGCTACGGCGACGACATCGTCGACCACTTCACCTACGTGATCGCCGGCGACGGCTGCCTGATGGAAGGCATCAGCCATGAAGCGATTTCGCTTGCCGGCCATATGAAGCTCGGCCGGCTGATCGTGCTGTTCGACGACAACCACATCTCCATCGACGGCGATACGGATCTTGCCGTCTCCGACGATCAGCTCGAGCGCTTCCGGGCGTCCGGCTGGCATGTCGCCCGTGTCGACGGCCACGATCCGGAAGCCATCGCGGTCGCCATCGAGAACGCCCGCAACGTCACCGACCAGCCGTCCATGATCGCCTGCCGCACCGTCATCGGCTACGGCGCCCCCAACAAGCAGGGCACCGCCTCCACCCATGGCGCGGCGCTGGGGCCGGACGAGATCGCCGCCTCCCGCGAGAAGCTCAACTGGCCCCACGAGCCCTTCGAGATCCCGAAGTCGGTTCTGGCCAGCTGGCGCGCGGCCGGCTCCCGCCATCGGGACAGCTACGAGGCCTGGATGGAGCGCGCCGGCAAGCTCGATGCGGCCGAGCGCAGCGCCCTGGTCGAGCCCATCGACGAAGATGTCGCCATCGCCATCAAGAACGCGGTGCGCGAAGCCAAGGCTCAGTTCGTGGCTGAGGAGTCGAAGCTTGCGAGCCGGCAGTCCTCTCAGAAGGTGCTGGAGCGGCTGACCCCGCTGATTCCTCATCTGATCGGCGGCTCGGCGGACCTCACCGGCTCCAACGGCACCCTCACCAAGGCCCATACCCCCATCACGCCGGAAGACTTCTCCGGCAACTACATCCACTGGGGCGTGCGCGAACACGGCATGGCCGCTGCCATGAACGGCATGGTGCTCCATGGCGGCTTCGTGCCCTATGGCGGCACCTTCCTGGTCTTCACCGATTATTGCCGCCCGGCGATCCGCCTCTCGGCGCTGATGAAGAAACGGGTCGTCTACGTGATGACCCACGACTCCATCGGCCTCGGCGAGGACGGCCCGACCCATCAGCCGGTGGAGCATCTGGCGGCGCTGCGCGCCATGCCGAACCTGAACGTCTTCCGCCCGGCGGATTCGGTGGAATGCGCCGAGTGCTGGGAGGTCGCACTGCTCTCCCGCACCAAACCCTCGATCATGGCGCTGAGCCGCCAGGGCCTGCCGCTGCTTCGCACCGAGGCTGGCGAGGAGAACCTCTCCGCCAAGGGCGCCTATGTCCTGCGCGAGGCCGACGGCGAGCGGGACGTGACCCTGCTCGGCACCGGCTCGGAAGTGTTGCTCGCGGTGCAGGCGGCCGAGGCGCTTGCCGAGGAAGGCATCAAGGCAGCCGTGGTCTCCATGCCGTCCTGGGAGCTGTTCGAAGCTCAGCCCGCCGAATATCGCCAGGAGGTTCTGGGCACCGCGCCGCGTGTCGCCGTGGAAGCCGCCATGGAATTCGGCTGGCATAAATGGATCGGATGGGACGGCGCGTTCGTTGGAATGTCGAGCTTCGGGGCTTCAGCGCCCGCCAAAGACCTATATAACCACTTCAACATCACCAGCGAGGCCGTCTGCGCTGCCGCGCGAAGCTGCCTCGGCAGAGATTAAATCCAAAAGAGTAGCGAGGAGAGATGTCGAACAAGCGCGTCGCGATCAACGGCTTTGGCAGAATCGGACGGCTCACTTTGAGAGCCTATCTGGAATCCGGCAGGGACGATCTGGACTTCGTGGCCATCAACGATCTGGCCCCGGCGGACATGAACGCTCATCTGCTGGAATTCGATAGCGTGCACGGACGTCTCCCGATGGAAGTCGGTCTTTCCAACGGCAACATCCGGGTGAACGGCAAGGAGATCAAGGTCATCTCCGAGGCGAACCCCGAGAAGCTCCCCTGGAAGGATCTCGACGTCGATATCGTCATGGAGTGCACCGGCCGCTTCGCCGATCGTGACTCCGCCGCCCAGCATCTGGATGCCGGCGCCCGGCGCGTGCTCGTCTCCGCGCCGTGCAAGAATGCCGACCTCACCGTCGTCTACGGCGTCAACGACAAGGATCTGACCCAGGACAACCTGGTCGTCTCCAACGCCTCCTGCACCACCAACTGCCTGGCGCCGGTGGTCAAGGTTCTCAACGAGGTGGTCGGCGTCGAGCGTGGCTACATGACCACGATCCACTCCTATACGGGCGACCAGCGGACCGTGGACACCTTCCACAAGGATCCCTATCGCGCCCGCGCCAGCGCCGTGAATCTGATCCCGACTTCGACCGGTGCGGCCAAGGCAATCGGCCTGGTCCTGCCCGAACTTGCCGGCAAGCTCGACGGCGCGTCCATCCGCGTGCCGACGCCCAATGTCAGCATGGTCGATCTCACCTTCCAGGCCTCCAAGCCGACCTCCGTGGACGAGATCAACGAGGCCATGACGAAGGCCGCCAATGGCGAACTGGTGGGCGTGCTGGGCGTGAATGCAAAGCCGCTCGTTTCGTCGGACTTCAACCACGACTCGCGCAGCTCCATCTTCGACCTGCCGAGCACCCAGGTGATCGACGGCGTCTTCTGCCGGGTCGTCTCCTGGTACGACAACGAGTGGGGCTTCTCCAACCGCATGAGCGACACCGCCGCCGCCATGGAGAAGCTGATTCCATGACGGTCGACCTCTCCCGCATCCGGTCCATCCAGGACGTCGACGCCGAGAACAAGCGCGTGCTCCTGCGCGCCGATCTGAACGTCCCGCAGCAGGATGGTGTGGTCACCGATGCGACCCGGATCGAGCGTCTCGTGCCGACCCTGGAACTGCTTCGGGAGAAGGGGGCGAAGATCGTCCTCATCTCCCATTTCGGCCGGCCAAAGGGAGAGCGGGTCGCGGAGTTTTCCCTGAAGCCCGTGGCGGAGGCGCTCCGCACAATCCTGTCGGATGCGAAGATCGACTTCGTTCAGGACTGCGTCGGCAAGGTGGCTCATGACGCCATCGGAGCCATGCAGCCCGGCGAGATCGTGCTTCTGGAGAACCTGCGGTATCACCCGGGCGAGGAGGCCAACGACGAGGCCTTCGCCGACGAGCTCGCCACTTTGGGCGACCTCTATGTCAACGACGCCTTCTCCGCCGCCCATCGGGCCCATGCCTCGACCGCGGCCATCACCCAGCGGCTTCCGTCCTATGCGGGGCTTCTGATGCTGGAGGAGATTCGGGCTCTCCAAAAGGCGCTGGAAGATCCGCAGCGCCCGGTCATGGCCGTGGTCGGCGGCTCCAAGGTCTCCACCAAGATCGCAGTCCTCGATAACCTCGCCGAGAAGGCCGATATCATCGTGGTCGGCGGCGGCATGGCGAACACATTCCTGTTCGCCGAAGGTGTCGATGTCGGCAAATCCCTCTGCGAGGAGGACGCCACGGGCCTGGTGAAGAAGATCGAAGGCCATGCGAACCAGAGCGATTGCGAAATCGTTCTGCCCACGGATGCCGTCACGGCCAAGGAGCTGAAGTCGGGCGTGAAAACCGAGCAGCACTCGATTTCGGACATTCCCGCCGATAGCATGATCCTGGACGTCGGTCCCGACACCGTGGCCGATCTGAAGCGGAGGCTCGCCGAGGTGAAGACCTTGCTCTGGAACGGCCCCCTCGGTGCGTTCGAGTTCGAGCCCTTCGAGGAGGGAACGTTCGAGGTGGCCCGCGAGGCGGCGCGCCTCACCAAGGAGGGTAAGCTCGTGAGCGTCGGCGGTGGCGGAGATACGGTCGCGGCGCTGAAGAACGCCGGGGTCGTGGATGATTTCACCTATGTCTCGACCGCGGGCGGCGCCTTTCTTGAATGGCTGGAAGGCAAGCAGCTGCCGGGGATCGCGGCGCTGGCAGCCGAGACGGACGAGACGTAAAGCTAAAGAGGTTCGACCATGGCACTCATCACGCTGAGACAGCTTCTCGATCACGCAGCCGAGCACGATTACGGCGTGCCGGCCTTCAACATCAACAACATGGAGCAGGGGCTCGCCATCTGTCAGGCGGCGGAGCAGACCGACGCGCCGGTAATCATCCAGGCCAGCCGCGGCGCCCGCCAGTATGCCGGCGACCTGATGCTCGCCAAGCTCATCGAAGGGCTGCAGGCCCTCTATCCCAATATTCCGATCTGCATGCATCAGGACCACGGCAATAACGCCGCGACCTGCCTCTCCGCCATCCAGCACGGCTTCACCTCCGTGATGATGGACGGCTCCCTCGGCGAAGACGGCAAGACGCCGACCGAGTACGACTACAATGTCGACGTCACCAGGAAGGTGACCGAGATGGCCCACATGGTCGGCGCATCCGTGGAAGGTGAGCTCGGCTGCCTCGGCTCGCTGGAGACCGGCTCGGGCGAGGCGGAAGACGGCCACGGCTTCGAAGGCAAGCTCGACCGCGAGAAGCTGCTCACCGATCCGGTCCAGGCTGCTGAGTTCGTCGCCGAGACCAAGGTGGATGCCCTGGCCGTCGCCATCGGCACCTCCCACGGCGCCTACAAATTCACCCAGAAGCCGACCGGCGACGTCCTGGCCATGAACGTCATCGAGGCGATCCACCAGAAGCTTCCCGACACCCATCTGGTGATGCATGGCTCGTCGAGCGTCCCCCAGGAGCTCCAGGAGGAGTTCAACAAATGGGGCGGCGAGATGCCCCAGACCTACGGCGTGCCAGTGGAGGAGATCGTCCGCGGCATCAAGCACGGCGTCCGCAAGGTGAACATCGACACCGATCTGCGCATCGCCTGCGCCGCCACGCTCCGCCGGGTGGCCACCGAGAACAAATCCGAATTCGATCCGCGCAAGTTCCTGAAGCCCGCCGTCGCGGCCATGAAGGAAGTCTGCGTGGCGCGGCTCGAAGCCTTCGGCACCGCCGGTTGGGCCTCCAAGATCAAGGTCATCCCCATGGCGACCATGGCCGAGCGTTACGCCTCCGGCGAGCTCGACCCGAAGATTGGCATGGCCAAAGCGGCCGAGTAGGGCGCTGATAGGGTTGCCGAACGGACCGGGCCGTACAGTAAGTGAAGACCGTCATCCTGAGGCAGCTGCGAATGCGGCCTCGAAGGAGACGGTCTTTATCCGTTCTAGGTGCAGGTTTTGTCGACGCCCGGTGCTAAGACCGCGGTAAGTTTAGAGGCCTAAGAGGACATCCATGACCGGCGAGATCATCATAGCGCCATCCATCCTCTCCGCCGATTTCGCCAAGCTCGGCGAGGAAGTGCGCGCCATCGACGAGGCTGGCTGCGACTGGATCCATGTCGACGTGATGGACGGCCATTTCGTGCCTAACATCACCATCGGTCCGGATGTGGTGAAGGCGCTTCGGCCCCATTCGCCGAAGCCGTTTGACGTCCACCTGATGATCGCCCCCTGCGACCCCTATATCGAGGCCTTCGCCAAGGCCGGCTCCGACATCATCACCGTGCATGCCGAATCTGGCCCGCACCTCGACCGCTCGCTTCAGCTGATCAGGAGCTTCGGCAAGAAGGCCGGCGTCACGCTCACGCCCTCCACTCATGAATCCGCCCTTGAATACGTGCTCGACAAGGTCGATCTGATCCTTGTCATGACGGTCAATCCGGGCTTCGGCGGTCAGGCCTTCCTGTCCTCCCAGCTGCAGAAGATTCGCAACATCCGCGCCATGATCGGCGACCGGCCGATCGATCTGGAGGTGGATGGCGGGGTGAACACCGACACCGTCGCCGAGGTTGTGAAGGCCGGCGCCAATGCGCTCGTGGCCGGCTCCGGCGTCTTTAAGGGCGGCGACTACCGGGGCAACATCGAGGCCCTACGGGCCGGTGCCGAAGCGGCCCAAAAAGACGCGACCTAGCCTGCAGCGTAACAAGCAAAGCAAAGATGCGGAGTAATGCCCGATAGAAGCCAGCACCAGATCGCCGATGCCTATCTCGCATCGGTCCTTCCCTCCCTTCGCCGCGCCGGAGGCATCTGGCCCAAGGCGGTGATCTTCGACCTCGACGGCACCCTCGCCGATACGGCGGAAGACCTCGCCACGGCCCTCAACGCCGGCCTGAAGGAGATCGGCATCGAGCCGTTCGAAGTGGAGAAGGTCCGGCTGATGGTGGGGGGCGGACTGATCGCTCTGATGGAGCGGGCGCTGGAGGCGCGGGACGCCAAGCTCGGGGAAGAGGAGCGGCAGGAGCTCGCCAAGCGCCTCTATACCCTCTACGCCGAGAACCCAGTCGAGAAATCCCAAATCTATGAGGGCGCCGACGCCACGCTAGAGACGCTTCGCGATGCGGGCATCGTCTGCGGGGTCTGCACCAACAAGCCCCAACCCATCGCCGAGGATGTGCTGACGGGTTTGGGGCTCGCCGAGCTCTTCGCCTTCGTCCAGGGCGGAGACACCGATCTTCCCAAGAAGCCCGACCCGGCACCTCTCATACATGTGATGGAGATGTTAGGTGCGAAGCCGTCTCAAACGATTATGGTCGGCGACAGCACCGCGGACGTCCAAGCGGCGCGCGGAGCGGAGCTCGCCGGCATTGTGCTGGTGAGCCATGGCTATTCCAAGCTGCCCGCGTCCGAGATGGGCGGCGACGTGGTGATCGACAGCCTGCCGGAGCTGCCGCGCAGCTTGGCCGTGCTCGCCGGCAGGACCAGACGCGCCAAATGACGCTTTTCCGGCGGCCGACTATCTCATTCGCGGCGGAACAGCGTGTAGAAGTGATTTGAAAGCCTACCCATGACCGTCACCTATTTCGGCGCCTTGCTTGCCGGGCTCTTGAGCTTTCTGAGCCCCTGCGTTCTGCCCCTGGTCCCGCCCTATCTCTGCTTTCTCGGCGGCACCACCTTCGACCAGCTCTCCGGCGACGATGAGGAGACCCCCGATCACGTCTACGGCACCGTCGTCATGTCGGCGGTCGCCTTCGTACTCGGCTTCACCACCGTCTTCGTCATGCTGGGCGCCACGGCGACCACCCTCGGCTCTCTCGTCCAGGGCCATCTGGAGATCCTGAGCCAGATCGCCGGCGTCGTGATCATCATCGTCGGCCTGCACTTTCTGGGGATCTTCACCCTGAACTTCCTCCACCGCGAAGCCCGCTATCACGTGGAATCCCGTCCGGCGGGCTTCATCGGTGCCTATGTCGTCGGTCTCGCCTTCGCCTTCGGCTGGACGCCCTGCATCGGCCCTGTGCTCGGCACGATCCTCGCCTTCGCTGCCCAGGAAGACACGATCAGCCAGGGCGTGCTGCTGCTGCTGGTCTATTCCCTCGGCCTCGGCATTCCGTTCATCCTTGCCGCCGTTGCGATCCGGCCGTTCCTCGACTTCCTTGAGAAGTATCGCAGTCACCTCTCCAAGATGGAGAAGGTGCTCGGCGCCTTCCTCGTGGTGACCGGTATCCTGTTCCTGACCAACTCCATGACCATCATCGCCAATTGGCTGATAGAGTGGTTCCCGAGCCTGACCACCATCGGTTAATCCCGGTGGGGTCGGGCAAGATCTCACCTTGTTCGGCTAACCGATTCAGATGACTCGCCGATCGGCCGCTCCGCGTTCTCGGATATCCTCACGCCCATGACCGCAATCGCGCTCACCATTGCAGGCTCCGATTCCAGCGGCGGCGCCGGCATCCAAGCCGACCTGAAGACCTTCTCCGCCCTCGGTGTCTATGGCGCGAGCGCGATCACAGCTCTCACCGCCCAGAACACCAAGGGCGTGCAAGGCTGGATCGCCGCGCCGGCGGAATTCGTCGCAGCGCAGATCACGTCGGTGACCTCCGACCTCGACGTTGACGCCATCAAGATCGGCATGCTGGCCAATGCCGAGATCGTCGGTGCCATCGCCGAGACGCTTTCAGGCCTCCGCGAGCTGCCCGAAGTGCCGGTGATCGTCGATCCGGTGATGATCGCGGCGAGCGGCGACCCGCTGATCGGCGAGGATACGGTCGAGGCCATGCGGGAGACCCTGCTGCCCCTGGCGGATCTCGTGACCCCAAATCTAATGGAGGCGGCGAAGTTCCTCGACGAGCCCATGGCCGAGGATGTGGACGCCATGATCGGACAGGCCGAGCGGCTCTATGAGTCCGGCATGCGCGCCGTGCTGCTGAAAGGCGGCCATCTGCCGGGCGACGAGGCCGTCGATATCCTGTTCGACGGCAGGATTTCCCGCTTCACCGCGCCGAAGGTGAAGACCGAGCACACCCACGGCACAGGCTGCACCCTATCGTCGGCCATTGCCGCGGAGATGGCGAAGGGGGCGGAGCTCCACGAGGCCGTCCGCCTCGCCAAGCATTACCTGACCGGCGCCATCGAGGCCGCCGACGACATCATGATCGGCTACGGCAAGGGCCCCGTGCACCACTTCTATCGCTGGTGGGACGGGGAGTGGGCGTCCTCGGAGGATGACGACGTCTCTATGGATTAGCACCTCATGGTGAGGGCGCAGCGAACCCGCGCGTCTCGAACCATGAAGCAGCTAGGCTAGTTCCCCCGCGTGACCTTCTGGGTCTGCTCGCCCAAGCCTTCCACGGCGAGATGCATGACATCCCCGTCCTTCAGGAAGATGCGCGGCTTGCGGCCCATGCCCACGCCAGGCGGCGTGCCGGTGCTGATCACGTCCCCCGGCATCAGCGTCATGAAACGGCTGATATAGGAAACCAGCTGCGCCACGTTGAAGATCATCGTGGAAGTGGAGCCGGTTTGCATCCGCTCGCCGTTGACGTCGAGGGTCAGATTCAGGTTCTGGGGATCCGGGATCTCGTCGCTCGTGACCAGCCAGGGGCCCATGGGGCCGAACGTGTCGTAGCTCTTGGCCTTGAACCACTCGCCGGGGCCGCCGACCTGCAGGCGCCGTTCCGACACGTCGTTGCAGATCGTGTAGCCGGCGACGTGATCGAGCGCCTCCGCCTCGGAGATCCGCTTGGCCGGATCGCCGATCACCACGCCGAGCTCGACCTCCCAGTCCATGCGCTCATAGCCGTCCGGCATCAGAACGTTGTCGTTGGGTCCGCAGATGCAGGAGCTGGCCTTCACGAAGACGATCGGCTCTTCCGGCACGGGCAGGCCGGTCTCCGCAGCGTGATCGCTGTAGTTCAGGCCGATGCCGAGAAATTTCTGCACATGACCAATCGGGGCGCCGATGCGCGGCCTCCCCTCGACCTTGGGGAGCGAGGCGGGATCGATCTCGGAGAGCGCCTTCAGGCCCGTGCTGGTCAGCACGTCGCCCGCAATGTCGTCGATCGTGCCCGACAGATCGCGAATCGCGCCGTCCGCGTCCAGCAGCCCCGGCTTCTCCGCACCCTTCTCGCCAAACCGCAACAGTTTCATCAGCTTCAACTCCCAGCCAGAAAATTTTGCGCATGTTGCATAGGCCGCGGCCTTGCGGCAACTGCGGGCGCGGCAAAAAGGCGTTCCAGATCAGCGTTGCCGCGGAACATCTTGACTCAAATGTGACGCTCCGACTTAGATGGCGCCTCTCGTGGGTTCCCGTCCGGTCCTTCGCCGGCGGGTGAAAAGGGAACGCGGTGACGAGCTTTCGCTCCATTCCGTGGCTGCCCCCGCAACTGTAAGCAGCGATGTCTGCTCCGATAAGCCACTGGCGAAAGCTGGGAAGGTGGAGCAGGCGGTCAAAGAAGCTGCGAGCCAGGAGACCTGACCCCGAGCGTCACCCATCTTCTCGTGCGTGGGGCGCGGAAGAACGGATTACCCCCGGAGTGGTGACGATCCTCAGGCTGAGTTGGGAGGGTCGTCTCGGTGAGCAAAGCTCTTTTGGTCTTCAGGAAAGACCGCCGTGGGCATCGCGTCCAGAGCGCGATCGGACGTCCTCCAGGCTCGGCCGGATAACGGCAACTATGGGGGGCATCTTTGATGACCAAATTTGGGGGAAGGGCGCTGACTGGCGTCCTCACGATTCTCACACTTACCGGAAACGTCTACCCGGCGCTCGCACAGGACGCCGCTGAGGAAGACGCGCTGATCCTGCCGCCGATTGTGGTGGAGGGGGCGACCCTCGACGAGTCGCTGCAGAAGACGAGCCGCGAACCGGCTGCCGCGGCGCGGACCGCACCGAAGCGCAGCACCATCACGGCGCCCGTGGAGGACGTTCAGGCGAGTGCCGTGTCGGGCGATGTGGTGACGCCGGGCGAGGCGCGCCGCCTGCCGACCACCGGCAGCGCCGTCTCGGTCGTGACGTCGGAGGATCTCGAGGCGGAGCAGATCCGCCATTCGGCCGACGCGCTGCGCAGCCTGCCGGGCGTCGAGGTGAGCCAGTCCGGCTCCTTCAGCGGCCTCACTCAGGTGCGCATCCGCGGCGCCGAGGCGAACCACACCCTGGTCGTGATCGACGGGGTGGAGGTGAATTCGGCCACCAACGGCGAATTCGACTTCTCCAGCCTGCTGGCGGAGGACATCGAGCGCATGGAGGTGATCCGCGGACCCCAAAGCGGGCTTTACGGCTCGAACGCAGTCGGCGGCGTGGTCAACATCGTCACCCGCTCCGGCAAGGGGCCGGCCCAGGTGCGTGTCCGCGGCGACGGCGGCAGCTTCGACACCTACGGCTACGCGGCCAGCGTCTCCGGCGGCAATGACGAGGCCCATGGCCTTCTTAGCGTCACCAGCCGGAAAAGCCACGGCTACAACATCTCCGCCTTCGGCGATGAGGACGATCGCTCCGAGATCAGCAACGCCTTCGCGAAAGGCGGGGTGGAGGTGCTGCCCTGGCTCACCCTCGACGGCGTGCTGCGCGTCGATCGGAACGATGGCGGCCGCGACACCGATGGATTCGGCCCCGACGGCTTCTTCATCCAGCGCGACGATCCCTCGTATTTCGAGCAGCGCAACCGTCTGGCTGGGTTGGACGCCACCGCGACCCTTCTCGACGGCCACTGGGTGCAGCATCTGAAGGCAAACTACAGCGACACCATGGCCCAGGACTTCTCGTTCTTCGGCGGATCGTTCTTTCCCTATCAGAACGACGGCGATCGGGTGGAGACCAGCTACATCTCGACCTTCTCCGGCGATACGCCGAACTTCCTGAACAGCCATCACGCCGTGACCGGCCTTCTGGAGAACACCAAGGAGACCTTCACCCCGGTCTCCGTCGACGGCATCCGGCGGGGTCGTGAGACCTTCGCCACGGCTGCCGAATATCGCGGTCAGTTCCTCGACCAGTTCGACTTCGTGGCCTCCATCCGGCACGACGACAACGACAGCAATGTCGAGGACTTCACCACCTATCGGGTTGCCGGCTCCTACGCCGTGCCCAATACGCCGGTGCGCCTGCATTCCAGTGTCGGCACCGGCGCGAAGCAGCCGACCCTGTTCGAGCTCTACGGCCAGATCCCGGGCTCCTTCGTGCCCAACCCCGATCTGGTGCCCGAAGAATCCTTCGGCTGGGACGCGGGCGTCGAGCTCACCTTGCTGCAGGGCAGGGTGCTGGTGGACGTGACCTATTTCGATGCCGATCTGGAGAACGAGATTGCGACGAGCTTTGTCGGGCTCTCCTCAACGGTGGTCAATCTTCCGGGCATCAGCGAACGCAGCGGCGAGGAAGTCTCCGCCGCCTGGCGCATCACCGAAGGCCTCACGGTCAGCGGCGCTTATACCCATCTCAGGGCCTTCGATCCTGACGGTCTCCGGGAGATCCGGCGCCCCGAGCATGCCGGCCGGGTCGATGTCGATTACCGCTTTGCCGACGAGAAGGCGCATCTGCGGCTCGGCGTCATCTATAACGGCACCATGGAGGATACGGCGCTTGCCATTCCCTTCTATACGCCGACCCGAGTCGAGCTCGACGCCTACACCGTGGTGCGCCTCGCCGGCAGCTACGAGCTGAAGCCGGGCATGGAGCTTTTCGCCCGGGCCGAGAACCTGCTGGATGAGGACTATCAGGAGGTCTACGGCTTCGAGACGGCGCCCGTTGCGGTCTATGGCGGCCTGAAGGTTCAGCTCGGCGGCAACGGCACATAGAGGCCGGCCCCAACGTCAATTCCGAAAGGGAGCGCTCCGGCGCTCCCTTTTTGGTTCGGAAGCCGACTCGCCGGGCTTCGGACGAGGTCCTCGAAACACCCCCAAATCGCTCCCGTCGAGATGGCTGTGGCCGATCTGCCACAGGATTTCGACGCCAGAGGCCTTTGAAGGAATGTCGGAATCCGCTTTGCGAGGCGCAGCAGGACACGACGGCCAGGCGATGATAGAAAATTGCCGTTCAGGTAAGTAACTGTAAAAATATGGAAAAATGCGCCTCTCTTCGATTTTGGAGAGCCGGCGAAACCCGCAAGTGCATTTTTGCAACAGGCGTAAGGCTTTCGCATTTTCGGGTGTTGCGCAAACTTGATGCAGATCGGGGGGCTGGGTAGCTTAACTCCACTAGACGGGGGCACACGGGCTGGGGGGCCTACTGCCTCAAGAGGCGTCAAACTGGAGCCAGTCGGGGGACGCAAGGCTCCAAACGGACCGAGAGGTTCGAGGGACAGTTGAACGGATCGAGCCGATAAGAGCAAAGATCCGGGAGACATTGGGGGGGCGAGTTGGAACTTGTCGAGGCATAGCCTCCGAGACCAGCTCGTTTCGCAGGGAAAACCGGCCCGCTTCGCGGGCCGGTTTTTTTTGTGCATCCGTAGGTGAGGAAACCGCCGCAAAACCCGGTGATCAAAGCCCGATTCGCCTTAGCGTCGAATCCACTCCCGCGAGATATCCGCTTCCAAACAGCCGCACATGCACTAGGGTCGGATAGAGATTGTAGAGATCTCTCCGCAGCTCGTGGAAACCGGGCTCGAGCGGCCTGATCGCCTCGTAGGTCTCGAAGAAGTCGCGCCCGAACGTTCCGAACATGGTCGTGAAGGCGAGCTCGATCTCCGGATGGCCGAAAGAGATGGCGGGATCGACAAAGCCCGCGATTCCGTTCTCTCGCACCAGCACATTCCCAGTCCAGAGATCGCCATGCAGCAGGCTAGGATGGTCCGGCTCCACCAGATAATCGTCGAGCCGCTCCGACAGCCGCTCTAGCCGCATCAGGTCGGCGGCCGAAAGCGGTCCGTCCTCATGCGCCATCCGCGCCATGGCCATCAGCCGGTGCTCTGCGAAGAATGGGATCCACCGGTCGCTTTCCGGGTTTCGCTGGGGCAGGGGGCCGATCAGAGTGTCGCGGGCATAGCCGAATCGCTCTCTGCGAATCGAATGAAGCCGCGCGACATGCTCCGCGGCGTCCCGCTCCACCGATCCCGTGATGCCGCCGCCGTCGGTCTCGATGAAATCCATGACGAGCAGATCCGCATCGCAATGATGGACGGCCGGCACGGGAAACGCCGAGAACCGTCTAAGCTCGTTCAGCATGTAGCCTTCGATCTGCAGAGGCGCGGCCCATAACCCGTTGGGAGGATTTGGATTTGCCGGCGCACGAGTGGCCTTCACGGCCAGATGCCGGCCGTCGCGCAATTCGACCTCCAGCCCCTCGAGACCGAAACCGACCGGCAGGGGCCGCGATCGGGTGATCTCCGCGCCCAGCGCCGTTTCGATCCGCTCCTTCAACATGACGGCCCCGTGTCTCCTGTCACATGCTTGAAACAATACCGGCTTACCTGCCGCATCATCATGGATATGCCGGTTACATCTCTCACGCCCCGCCCCGAAGTGAAGCATTACCGGGCATTGTTCATCTCAGATATTCATCTGGGAACTAAGGCCTGCCAGGCCGCAGCGTTCCTCGAATTCTTGAAGACGGTCGAGACCGACAAGATCTACTTGGTCGGCGACATCGTCGACTTCTGGCGCCTGGGGCGCGGCATCCACTGGCCGCAGGTCCATAACGACGTGCTCCAGAAGCTGCTCCGCCGCGCGCGCAAAGGCACCGAGCTGATCGTCATCCCGGGCAATCACGACGAGGTGCTGCGCGACTATTGCGGCTCCACCTTCGGCGCAATCCGGGTGGAGCGCGACACGATCCACGAGGCCGCCGACGGCAAGCGTTATCTGGTGATGCATGGCGACGAGTTCGACGTGGTGGTCCGCTACGCCAAGTGGATCGCCTTCCTCGGCGACGGCGCCTACAACTTCGCGCTCTGGATCAACACCCACTTCAATACGATGCGGCGCTGGTTCGGTCTGCCGTACTGGTCTTTGTCTGCGTACCTGAAGCACAAAGTGAAGCGTGCAGTGAATTACATTGGTGAGTTTGAGGCGGCGCTTGTCCAAGAGGCAGCCCGCCGTGGGACACAAGGGGTCATCTGCGGCCACATCCATCATGCCGCAAAGCGCCAGATCGGCGAGATGACCTATATCAACACCGGAGATTGGGTCGAGAGCTGCACCGCAGTCGCAGAGACCCAAGCGGGGACGTTCGAGATTATTCGATGGACCCCCGCCATCTCCGGGGTAAGATCTCAAGCCTTCCCCGACGAGGAGCTTGAGGCAGCCGCCTGATGAAGGTGCTTGTCGCCACCGATGCGTGGCATCCCCAGGTCAACGGCGTCGTCAGCACCTATGAGCGCTTGGCGCGCGAGGTGGCGAGGCGCGGCGAGGAAATCTGTTTCCTGACGCCGCAGGATTTCCGCACCGTCCCGTGCCCAACCTATCCGGAGATCCGCCTGTCCGTGGCCCGGCCGCGGAAGGTCGCGCGCCTGATCGAGGAGATCGCGCCGGACTTCATCCATATCGCCACGGAAGGCCCGGTAGGGCTGATGACGCGCCGCTATTGCATCACCCGCAAGCGGCCCTTCACCACCAGCTACCACACCCGCTTTCCGGAATACGTCTCCGCCCGGCTGCCCGTGCCGCTCTCCCTCGGCTATGCCATGGAGCGCTGGTTTCACGGCCGCGCAGCCGGCACCTTCGTCGCCACCCCCTCGCTTGCCGAACAGCTGAGAGGCGAAGGCTTTGAGCGCCTGATGCCTTGGTCCCGCGGCGTCGACACCGAGCTTTTCCGGCCCCGGGACGTCCGCCTTTTCGGCAAGGACACCGTCTTCCTCTATGTCGGCCGGATCGCGGTTGAGAAGAACATCGAGGCATTCCTGTCCCTCGATCTGCCGGGCAAGAAGGTGCTGACGGGGGGAGGGCCGCAAGCCGCTTCCCTCGCCAAGAAATACCCGGACGCCATCTTCACCGGGCCGAAGCACGGCGAGGAGCTGGCCGAGACATACGCCTCGGCCGACGTCTTCGTCTTCCCGAGCCTCACCGACACGTTCGGCTTGGTCCTGCTGGAAGCCATGGCGAGCGGCGTGCCCGTTGCGGCCTATCCGGTCTGCGGACCGAAGGACGTGGTCACCGACCCGGCGGCCGGCGTGCTGCATGAGGATTTGCGCCAGGCGATCATGGGCGCGCTTCAACTGAATGGCCGTGATGCGCGCAAGCACGCCTTGACCTATAGCTGGGAAGCCTCTGCCGATCAGTTCCTGGAGAATGTGCTGGCGGCCAACGATGTGTTGCCGCGGCGGCGGGCCCTTGCCCGGTGGCGGGCCGCTGGCCGGCGCCAGATAGAAGGACGGCCCGGTTGGGGGGAAACCGGGCCGTCTCGCACTCATGCGTCTATTGGGGGACGCTTGGGGGATAGTGCGTCTACAGGCAAATGGGGTGGTCGCCCGCGGAAATCAAGGGCCTCCGCAAGCACCACAAGCGAAAATTCTAACAGCTTGAAACGATTCGGCTTTCGCCACCGAAGACGCGAAATCGTCAGCCGAACAGGACCGCGAGACGCGCCGCGTCGAGGCGGCTTGAAGCGCCGTCGACGGCCTGCAGATCGTCCTCGCGGCGATGCTCGTGAGCAGCCGTCTCTTGAGTGGCAGGCGCAGTTGAACTCGACCGAGATCCAAGCTCGCTTTCCCATCGCTCGACCGCCAAATCGTGATCGTCAGCGGCCGGCGGAAGAGCGGCTGCGGCGCCCAGCTCATCGTCCCACCCTGCAAGCACATCGCCGTCGGACTCCGCTGCTTCTGCTTCCGAGGGCGCCGGATGGAGGAGCCCGTCGAAGCCGAGGTCGTGGTTCTCCGCTGGTGCCGCCGCCGGCACTGCGGCAGCCGGTTCAGCGGCAGAGCGATCGGTATGGTCGGCGCGAGCCGCCTGAGGCGCGTCGATCGCCGCCTCCATCGCTTCGGCTATGAGCCGCAGCAGATGGATGGCGTTCTCCTTCCGCTGGTAAACCACGTCCTGGTAGGAGCAGGCCGCGTAGATATCGGCCGTGTGCCGCTCGATGGTCTCGCAGGTGGCCCGGTCGATCCCCTTGTCCCGCATCTCCCAGGTGAAGTCCTGGATGGCCTCCGCGGCAAGCAGGATATCGGCGGTCGCGTCCTTGGTTGCCTGCTCCATATCGGCCACGTCATGGGCGGCCGTCTCGGCATCCTGCTTCAGCCGCGCAAAGGGGAGGGCGACATGGGGTAGCCCGGCCGTGCTACTAGTGCGAGGTTTCGCCTCGCCCTTCACGACCCCTTCCAGGCGCTCGATGGCGGCAAGCACGAGAGCCGTGTCAGCATTGCGGTTCCGGCGCGCGTATTCTTCGAGGAACCAGCGGCCGCGGGGTGTCTGCTGCAGCGCCGTCTCGATCTTCGCGTAATCGTCATGCCGCGCGCCACCGGCGGTTCCGGTCGCGGCGCTTCCCTGTCCCTCAGCCATGGGCTGGGAATCTAGCTGATTCGAAAGGAAATCAGGGATTTCATCCCCAGAGCGCCGGCTCCGGCGGCTGCAGCTTGCCGTCCCGGTAGGCGAGCGGCGAGAGCCGGTCTTCCTCCAGCAGCAGCGGCCCGTCGAGATCGACCCAGTCCGCCCCTTGCGCGATCAGCATGGCGGGCGCCATGGCGAGCGACGTCGCCACCATGCAGCCCACCATGATCTTCAAGTCGAGCGCGCGGGCCTCCTCAAGCAGCGCCAGCGCTTCCGTGAGCCCGCCCGTCTTGTCGAGCTTGATGTTGATGGCATCGTACCGCCCGGCGAGCGCTTTCAGCCCCGACCGGTCATGTACGGATTCGTCGGCGCAGATCGGCACCCTTCGGGCCAAGCCAGCGAGCATGGCGTCGTGGCCCGCCGGCAAGGGCTGCTCGATCAGTTCGACGCCGGCCGCTTCGGCCGCCGCCATGAGGCTTTCGAACTGCTCCGGCTTCCAGGCTTCATTCGCGTCGGCGATCAGCCGCGCCGCCGGCACGGCCTTCCGGATCGCGGCGAGCCGCGCCTCGTCGCCCTCGCCGCCGAGCTTCAGCTTGAGGAGGGGATAGCCCGACGCGGCCTCCGCCTTGGCCGCCATGGCCTCCGGTGTGTCGAGAGAGATGGTGAAGGCGGTTCCGACCGAGGCCGGGGCAGGAAGCCCGGCAAGCTGATGAACGGGCACGCCGCGCCGCTTTGCTTCAAGATCCCAAAGCGCGCAGTCGAGTGCGTTCCGGGCAGCCCCCGGCGGCAGCAGGTCCTGCAGCAGCGCCCTGTCGTCATGGCCGGTGAACTGGGCGCCCGCCCGGTGGATATCGGACACCACGTCTTCCATGGTCTCGCCGTAGCGGGCGTAGGGCACGCACTCGCCCCGGCCGATCGCACCGCCGGCCGCCATCGTCGCCACGGCGACTTCGGCGAAATGCTTCTGGCCGCGGGAGATGGAGAAGCCGCCGCGGATCGGCCAACGCTCGGTGACGACCGCCAGTCGCGGTGCGCGCGCTATGGCGCCATCCTCCGAAGCCACGGGTCAGAGGCCCGCGGGGCTATTGCAGCCGGCCGCTGGCATGGGCGAGCAGCAGGTAGACGCGGCCCGTCTCCGAGACGAGGTAGTTGTCGAGCATGCGGCCTTCCGGATCGGCCTGCTCGGCCTCGCCCAGCAGCCGCTCGAAATCGCTCATATAGCGGTCGACCGTGGCCCGGAACTCGGAATCCCGGGAATAGCGCCGGCTGATCTCGTCGAACGTGCCTTGGCCCTCTTTGGTGTAGAGGCGGCGGTTCAGAACGCCGTCCTGGCCGGCGCGGTAGCGCTGCCAGACATCGGCGGCCGTGCGCTGGTCCATGGCGCGGGCGATCTCGTCCAGACGGAGGCCGCCCGGCGCCGTGCCGGACTGTCCGCCGCGGGGCGCTTGTGCGCGGGGCCGCTGCTGGGACGCGCCGCCCGAGGCGCTGCCTTGGGCCGGCTTCGCGCTTCCGCCACCGCTGCTCCGCCCGCCCGGCGGATTGCCGCGAAACGACGTGTCGGAGAAGGAGGAGGCGCCGCTCAGCTGCTCCGCCAGGCTGCTGGCCACCGAACTGACATCGGCGGAGTCGTCTCCGGTCGGACGCCCATAGGCGTCGAACTCCGGGATCGGCGAATAGTCGTATTGATGCACCGGCGGAATCGTCTCGCCCCGGAGCGGCGTGGCCTGGTCGAAGGACCGGCTGTCGAAGTCGCCCGTGCCGCCGAAGGAGGAAGAGCCGGAGCCGCCGCGCGATTGGCCGGAGCCGTAGCTGCTGCTCTCCATATTGCGGTTCATGCTCTGGGTCGCGGCGCTGGTCAGCACCGGCGTGATCGCCTCGATCTCGGAGATCTGATTGGCGAGCGCCTTCCGGATGGCTTCGGTGGCTTGCGCCGTGTGCTGGGGCAGGGCCTCCATCCGCGTCTGCATCTCGTGACGCAGGGCTTCCAGGTCGCCCGCCGTCTGCCGCGCCACCTCGCGCATGCCCTTCGAGGTATGGTCGAACTGGCCGCGCATCTGGTCCATCTGCTGGCCGAGATCGGTGATCACCTTCGCGAAGCTGTTCTTCAGATCGGCCACCGCCCGCGCCGTATGGTTCTGCGCCTCGCTGCGGAGCTTCTCGATCTGCGCCACCGCCTGCTGGGCCTGGTGGGACGTATCGCGGGAGAGGAGCTGCGTGGCGTGCTTGGCCCGCTCCTCCGCCTCGGTCATCGAGTTGGTGATCACCCCCACATAGTTCTTCATCTGGTTGTCCAACTCGCGGGCCTTGCTGTTGACCGTGTGGAGCAGACCGATGATCGCCTGGTGGCGGCTCTCCAGGATGGAGTCGATCTTCGTGTTGGACGTCTCCAGCGCCTTGGCGGCGGTCAGGATGCCCTGGCCCTGGTTCTCGAAGCGCTGGGTCAGGCTGTGGATCTGGTCGAGCAGGCCGGAGGACACCTGCTTGAGGGACTCCGTCTGCTTGGTGAGAACGTCGACCGCCTGGCCGGACTGCTTGCCGACGATGGCCGCGGTCTCACGCAGCGAGGCGGAATTCTCCGACAGCACCTTGTGCAGCAGCTCACTCTGGCGGCCGAAGGTCTGCTCGGCGCCCTGGACGTGCTTGGCCAGGACCTGATCTACCTCGCCGGTGCGCTGCTGGAAGGTCGTGTCGATCGCCTTGAGGCGGTCTTCCAGATTGCGGGTGACCGCACCGCCGCGCTGCTCGAGCGTGGTGTCGATCGCCTTGAGACGCTCGTCCAGCCCTTGCGCGACTTCGCCGGCGCGCTGTTGCAGCTGCTTGTCCATGGCGATCAGCCGCTCGTCCATGCGCTTGGTGGCGAACGCCGTGCGCTGCTCGAACGTGTCGTCGATGGCCTTCATGTTCTCGGTGAGGGTCTTGGTGACGGCCGCGCCGCGCTCCTGGAACGTCTTGTCCAGCAGGGTCAGGCGCTCGTCGAGCTCCTTGGTCACCGCGCCGCCGCGCTCGTCCAGCGTTCTGCCGATCAGGGCAAGACGCTCGTCGAGACCCTTGTTCACGGCGTTGCCGCGCTCCTCGAAGGCCTTGTCCATGAGCGACAGCCGCTCGTCGAGGCCCTTGGCGACGGCGATGGTGCGATGCTCCAGAATCCGGTCGATGGCGGTCAGACGCTCGTCGATACCGCGGGCCACGGCATTGGCCCGGTCGCCGAAAGCCTCCTCGACCGACTGAAGCCGGGAGTTGAGCGACTTAGTTACGCTGTCGGAACGCTCCGCAAGGGTTCGGTCGAGCGCCACCGCACCCTGATTGATGCTGGAAGTGAAGGCATCGGTGCGCGAGCGCAGCGCCGATTCCAGCCCCGTGATGCTCTGATCGGCGGAGACGGCGAAGACTTCCGTGCCGTCCTCCAGGGTCTTCACCAGGGTCTGTGCGCCGCGATCGATCTGTGCACCCAGCGCATTGGTGCGCTCCTGGAGGCGCGAATCGAGAAGATCGCCGCGCTCCTTCATGGTCGTCTCGATCCGGCGCGTGCCTTCGTCCACCAGGGATTCGAGCCCCTGGATGCGCTCCGCCAAGCTCATGGCGAAGCCGGCGGTCCGCTCCTGCATCACCCGGTCGAATTGCTGCGTGCGCTGGCCGACGGCGCTCTCCAGCGCCGTGAGGTTCTTCACCGTGTCCTGCACCAGCTGGCTCAGGCCTGCCTGACCCTTGCCGAGCTCCTGCAGAAGTCCGGGCATCTTGGCGGCAATCGCATCCTGCGCCTTGTAGACCTCCTGGGCGGCCTCGTTGGAGCGGGCGACCATGAGCTGGGTGAGCTTCAGCCCGCGATCCGCCAGGTTCTTGTCGATCTCGTTGGTGGCCGCGGCGATGTCCTTCGCGACCTGCTGGCCTACGCCCTTGAGCGATGCACTCACGCGGTCGGAATTGTTAAGCAGCGCCTCGCGCTCGCTGGCGAGCTCGCTGATCAGCCCGCGCACCCGGGTCTCGTTGTCGCCATAGGACCGCTCCAGCGCCGCCACCTCGTTATGGACCAGCGCTTCGAGCTCGCTCGCCCGGCCGATGGCCCGGGAGATGCCGTCATTCATGGCCGCGACCTGGCGGCGGATCACCTGTCCCAGCGAGGCGACCGACTGCTCGGCCAGCTTGTCGGGCTCGGCCAGGCGCACGGCAACCTCGGTCATGGCCGACGCCATAAGCCGAAGCTCCTGCGCCCGCCACACCAGCTGCGCCAGGAACCAGAACAGCGCGATCGGCACGATGATGGCCATCGCCGAGGCCAGCATGCTGGGCGTGGTGGAGAGGCTCTCGGAGGTCAGCAGGCCGTAGCTCAGGAAGCCGCCGATCACGAACCACACGACGCTGGCGACCGCCGCCATGACGAAGGGCGTGTTCGAAGGCTTCTGCTGGAGCGAGAAGATCAGCCCGCCGATGGACGGCAGGTCGTCATTCGCCGGCGTGGCGAGCCTCCGCGGGGGAGGGCCGGCCGGACGGCGGCGCGCCGGCTTGGCATCCGGATCCTCGTCGCGCTCGGCGCGCAGCTCGGGCGAGGCCTGTGGCGCTGCCTGGCTCTCGGAGGCTTTCCGCTGCTGCAGACGTTCGGTGAGGGAAACGCGGCGCTTCTGCCCGTTGCCGGAGGACTCTGCCGTGCCAAGCCGCTGGCGGCCCGAAGAGGAGAAGCGAGAGGCTTTCGCTTCTGACCCCGAGGCTTTGCTGGCCTGGGCTTCGGCGGTTTCGATTTCAGGCGATTTCTCGACGTCGTCGGACTTGGCGTCTTTCGACCGGGCTCGTTCCTGCGCCATCACGCATTCCTCGTACAATAATACTCAACGAGAGAATCGGTGCCGCTTGAACAGATACAGACGCGCTCACGCGCGGCGTCTCTCGGAAGTCGCCTCTATCGGACCTTATAGGCCCCGAGCTTCCGATCTCATTCCCCCGCTCCGTCATGGTTATCGAAAAATTAATGGCAAGGGAAGGTGAATCGCCCAACAGCGTAAACACAGGATAAGTCACTCTTATTTGGGAGAAATCCTAATCCTTGCCGGCAGTTGGCCAATGCGGACGAGGGGCGGCGGACATCTGCGCCTTCCTCAAGGAGATAGCGTTGGGAAGTTCATAACCTCCGGCAGAGTAGATGGGGCAACCACACTGAATCGGTTTGTAAAACCCGGTCTCGGCGTGGCCCGAGCTCTTCCATGGGGCAGGGACGGGCGCCACAGACCGCGACGGCAGCTTGAGAGAGGCCCGAAATGGCCGAAAAGTTATCCACAGAGGCCGGGGAAACCGCGGCATTAGATCGCGGCCATTTGGCCCGCTACACCGCAGGGGATGCGGCCTTGGAGCAGGAGCTGCTGAGGCTTTTCGCAGACCAATCCGGCGTCTACATGGATCGGATGCGGGCCGCGCAGACGGCCGAGGCTTGGCGGGATGCCGCTCACTCTTTAAAGGGATCGGCAAAGGCTGTCGGCGCCTTCGCCGTGGCGCGGGCGGCCGAAACGGCTGAAACATCTGCCGCCGAATGCACGTTTGAAGAGCGAAAGAGGTTGCTCGCAACGCTAGAAGCTGCGCTCGCAGATGCGAAAGAGCAGATCCAAATCCTGCAACGGAAGCGCTAGTCGGATGCCCCAACAATCGCGCTTGCGGGCTGGCAACGCTCCGGCAATTGCCTTATAGAGCAACGGTCACGCAAGGGGATGCCCCCTTTAATCGTGGTGTAGGCGATGCATCGCCTGCACATCTCCCTCAACTGATGAGACGAGCGAACGCAAGCCTAACGCATGGCTAAGATCACATTTATTGAGCATAACGGGAAAGAGCACACTGTTGAGGCAGAGCTCGGCCAGACCGTTATGGAAGCCGCCGTCCAGAATTCCGTCCCGGGCATTGCCGCCGAATGCGGCGGGGCCTGCGCCTGCGCGACCTGCCATGTCTATGTGCAGGAGCCTTGGCGCGAGCCCGTCGGCACGCCGGAGCCCATGGAAGAGGACATGCTCGATTTCGCCTTCGATGTGCGCGATGAGAGCCGGCTGAGCTGCCAGATTACCGTGACCGAGGAACTCGACGGCCTCGTGGTCCGTGTCCCTGAGAAACAATTCTAGTAGGAACCATGTCGGAAGAACCTATCAAGACCGATGTCGTCATCGTGGGCGCTGGCCCCGTCGGATTGTTCGCCGTCTTCGAGCTCGGCCTCGTCGACCTGAAATGCCATGTCGTCGATATTCTGCCCCGGGCCGGCGGCCAGTGCAGCGAGCTCTATCCCGAGAAGCCGATCTACGACATTCCGGCCCTGCCGACCGTGACGGGGCAGGAGCTGACGGACCGGCTCATGGAGCAAATCGAGCCCTTCGGCGCCGAGTTTCACTTCAATGAGCGTGTCGACCAGCTGGAGCGGCTGGACGAAGGCTTCCGCCTGACGACGGATGGCGGCATCGTGCTGGAGTGCAAGGTCGTTGTGATCGCCGCCGGCGGCGGTTCCTTCACACCGAAGCGCCCGCCGCTTCCGGGGATCGAGGAATACGAAGGCAAATCCGTCTTCTATTCCGTGAAGAAGATCGAGGATTTCCGCGACAAGGACGTGCTGATCGTCGGCGGTGGCGACTCAGCCCTCGACTGGAGCCTCAACCTCCAGCCGGTCGCAAAGTCGCTCACCCTGGTCCATCGCCGCGACCAGTTCCGCGCCGCGCCCGACTCCGTGAACAAGATGTTCCGGCTGGTCGAGAACGGTGACATCAAGTTCGAGCTCGGCCAGGTGACCGAGCTGCACGGCGACAACGGCGAGCTGACGGGCGTCACGGTGAAGGGGCCCGACGGCAACACCTTCGAGCAGCCCACCAACGCCATGCTGCCCTTCTTCGGCCTCACCATGAAGCTTGGTCCCGTCGCCGACTGGGGGCTGAACCTGGAAGAGAACCTCATCCCGGTCGACACCGAGAAGTTCGAGACCAGCGAGCCGCGCATCTTCGCCATCGGCGATATCAACAGCTATCCCGGCAAGCTGAAGCTCATCCTGTCCGGCTTCCACGAAGCAGCGCTCATGGCCCAGAAGGCCCATGAGTATGTCTATCCGGACAAGAAGCTGACCTTCCAGTACACGACCTCTTCCACGAGCCTGCAGAAGAAGCTCGGCGTGAAATAGCAGGCTGGCCCTAGCCGTCGTTGCCGCGATAGATCTCGATCCTGTAGGGGCTGAACAGGTAGCTCTCGATCCGTGCGCCGAGCTTCATCTTGGCGCGCGTGAACAGCCCCGTGCCGCGCACCAGGTCGCCGTCGCGGGAATCCACCAACACGATATAGGCGGGGCGGGGCCTTTCCCGCAGCGACGCGGCGATCCCGTTCAGGATCTCCGCGAAGGCCTTCCGCGAGAACGGCGCGAAGAAGAAGTGCACCACCGTCCCCTCAGGCGGATGGATGGCCGTCGCGTCGATCAGCTCGCAGGAGACGTCCCGGCACCGCATGCGCGGCCGCGGGAACTGGGCGATGTTAAGCCGCGCGTCCTCGAACAGCTCCTCGGCGAACTCCACGCCCGCAATCGACTTGAACGGGTATTGCGAGGCCATGAGCAGCACCCGGCCGCGGCCCGCCCCGTAATCCATGAAGCGGTAATGGCTGAGATCGTCACGGATGGCGCTCATCGCCCACTCGAAGACCAGCGCCGGCGTCGGACGATAGTCGCGCCCCTCGACCCGCTTGCCGCGCACCGTCAGCGTGCTGATCTTGGCCTGCTGCGTCGTCGGCCGGAACAGCAGCTTCTCGAACTCCCGGTCGAACAGCAGCCAGTGCCAGAAGAGCAGGGAGGCCTGGGCCGCCTGGCCGATGCTGGCCGGCGACAGGGCCTCGGCGAGACTTCCGAAGGCCCGTGACAGCCAGCCCTCTGCTCGTGCCACGCTCCGCCCTTCGGGGCTGCGTGTCTTGGCCTTGGTCTCCGATGCTTCCTGCCGCACCTCGGCTTCCCGGGCGAGTGCCTCCCGGGTCCGCTTCACGAGACCGGAGGTGGAGCCCTTGTCGGCGCTGTCGCCGTCGCTCTCGGAGCGTTTCACCTGTTCCCCCGCGACGGGGCTTTCGGCATCGTTCGTTGCAGGTCGGTCAGGGACAGTCGTGCCCTTGGCTGCGTCCGCGGCAGCTTCCTCGGTCGCGTCGGATTCGGTCTCTGTCTTGCGTTCTGGTTCGGCCATAGGGACGATCGTCGGGCTCTTCGATTCGGGCTGTTGATAAGGTTTTACCCAATTTCGCCAACAGCCTGAACAGTTTGTCGGGCCGGATCGGGCGCGCCCTATGGTATCCTCCGATTCGCAAGGACAAGGCGGCGTACAGGAGGCCCCGTAAGGCCGCCGAGCGGGGAGTGACGGGTGGCAGAGTATGGCGAGGACACCGTCCGCGACGGTTTGATCACCATTTTGCCTCGGCTGAAACGCTTCGCCGAGGTGCTCATCGGTGAGCAGGAAGCGGGCACGGCATTGCTGGGCCGCGCGTTGCGCGAAATGCTCGGCCGCGCCCACACCTATCAGCGCGGTATGCCTCTCGACCGCTGGGCGTTCGGCGAGATCTACCGGCTCTGGCTGAAGGAGCTGCGCGGCGCGGCGAGCCCCATGCGCCGGGCGAGCCAGCCCGACCGCGAGTTCGAGGAATTGATCGCCGAGCACGACGGCCCCAGGCCCGATCCGCAGACCCTTTCCTTCATCGCGAACCTGCCGCCACAGCAGCGCGTCACCTTGCTGCTCATCTACGGCGAAGGTTTCACTTACGAAGATGCGAGCATCGTCCTCGACTGCCCCCTGGAGAGCATCGAGACGCGGCTCATCCGGGCGAGCGGCGGTCTCGCCAACAAGCTCGGCGAGGACGGCGCTGCCCTGCCGACGGCGGATGTCGAATCCCTGCACGACCATTCGTCCGACGACGCTGAAGCCGACGACGCCGAAGCCGGAGCTGCCGCATGACCGAGCTCTCCGACGAACTCTTGGTGGCCTATGTGGACGGCCAGCTTGCCCGGGATCAGAACCGCGCCATCGAGAAGGTCCTGCAGCAGGACGATGTGGTGGCCCGGCGCGTCGAGGCGCTGCAGGAGGCCCATAGCCGTCTCGAATTCGCCTTCGAGTCGATCCTCGCCGGCGAGCTTCGCACCCTCGTCCCCCAGGAAAGCTTCCGCACCAACCCCGCCGAGCGGCTGATCCAATCCGAACCCGAGCCGAAGGGCTGGCCGGGCCGCATGCTGCTGCTCTGCGGCATCGCGGCCGGTCTCGCCGGCATCGGGCTGGGCGTCATGGTCGCGCCGCGGGGAAGTGGCGCGCCGGCCGTGGAGACGGCTGCGCCCGAAACGCCCCCGGCCGCCGGCCCCTTCGAGGCGCCGTCCAACCTGACGGCGGGCATCAACCCGCCGATGGAGACCGTAAAGGCGAAATCGCCGAGCCTCGGCGCGTATGACGCGCCCGCGACCCTGACCGCCGACATGACGCTGGCGCCGCCTCCGCCGCCGCCCGCACCTCCGCCGCCGGAGCCGGCGACGTGGCAGGAGAGGGCGGCACAGGCTCATGCCCTGGTGAGCCGCGAGAGCCTCGAGGTCAGCATCGAGAGCCAGAAGAATCCGTATCTGCTCTCCTTCCAGCTCACCAAGGAGATCGGGCAGAACGTGCGCGGTCCCGACCTTCGTCCCGACGGCTATCGCTTCATCCGTGCCCAGGTGCTGCGGCTGGACGAGAAGCCCATCGCCCAGATGCTCTATCTGCCGGAATCCGGTAAGCCGCTCGCGCTCTACGCCACGCCGGGCGGCGAGGATGCCGCCCCGTCCTATCTTCAGGAAGGACCGGTCGGTGCCGTGAAATGGGCCGAAGGCGGCGTCGCCTATCTGCTGGCCGCCGAGGCGGAAGAAGCCGCGCTCCTGAGGATCGTGGAGAAGATCCGCAACGAGCCCCGGGACGATCAGCGCCTCCAGCCCTCGGACGGCGAAGCAGAAGACGATGCTGCTCTTGACGAGACGGCCCCGAACGGCGCCGCACCCTCAGGATCGAGCGCCAAATCGGAAAGCGCCGCGCCGGCGAGCGACAGCTCGGAAAACTGATCGCGTCTGACGGTTATTCCGCCGGGCTCGCCCGATGGGCGAAGTTTCCGGCGAGATACTGGTTCAGATCCTTCCGGATCGCGTCCGTCTTCGCCTTGGTGCAGTATTTCGGCTGGTCCTGGATCGTGTCGGTCACCGACTCGTAGGTGTAGTCGTAGGCCTCCTCCATCCGGCGAAGCTCAGACGGCGGCGTCCCTAAGCGCTGCATCTGATTCAGATAGTTCGCCCGAAGCTGCGCCGGCTGAAAGATAAATCCGCAATGGCTGGCCCGCGCCGCCGTCCACGCCACCTGGACGGGGCGGGAGAGGGGATCGGATTCGTTCATTTCCCAGGCGGCCTTCTCGCCGCTGGAACTGCCGCAGCCGCCGAGCGCCAGGAGCGCTGCGAAAAGAACGATTGCCGATGCCGGAGCAGCGTGACGCAAGACGATCCTCCACCGCGAATACCAACCTCGCCCGGCCGAGTGTAACGGATCGGGCGGCGCGCGCTAAGAGCCGGAGCGGCAAGCGCGAAACGGGCGTGAGGTTTACACGGGAGATATCCGGAAGCGCAAGCGGGCGAGCGGCGCGCTGACCTCGGTCCGAACGCAAGAAAGGCGGAGCTGGCCAGCCCCGCCTCCCTTTGCGATGTCGATCCTCACGCCCGTTCGGGACGATCAATCGGCGCCGCGAGATCTTTCGATCTCATGCCGCACCGGCTTTCGCGCAAGTTGCCTCGCGCGGGGGCCAGTGCGACCCGGCCGCAGCCACTTGTTTTGCGTCGCGCTGCCACGACGCGGATCCGGAATTGCCATCCCAGATCCGGGAACGGCGATGCCGCCTTCCTCGTGGGACACCCTGCCGGCTCAGCCTCAAACGGCATTTCGGCGGAACCGTCAGTCCGTGGTGTTCCACGATGTCTGGCAACTTCGCCTTCAGCCGCCCATGGCACTGGACGACCTCGGCTTGCCTTGCCATATGAGCATTCCCGATGACACCGAGAGAGTTTTGGACGGCTCCGCCGACACACCCGGATCGCTCCGGAGGGTCTCTTTGGAGCCTTCCGCCGCCGCCTCGGAGGCAGCGGGGCCGCTCACAAGTTTCATGTTAGCGACGCGAATTTTGCACGCACGCATGCCGCGTAATTTATCCCCGATATCCACCGGGGGCCGGGCTGCGCGAACGTTCTGAGAGATATTCATCGCTTGAGAAAGCCTACGAATCCGGGCGTCTATACCCATATTCCGACGAAACGATTTTTCCAGCGGAGCGCTGTCCCCGAACGTGCGGCTCCGCCGCCGATGCGACAACGGGACCATGGTTTTCTGCCCTGTCATACGATTGCTATGCTACGCGGACCGGCGCCCCGTCTTGGTGCCGGAAGGATGTGGTGTGACTTATGAGGCCTGAGTTCTTGAGCGGTCGGCGCGGCGCCGGGATCGTCGCCCTGGCGGTCGTCGCCGGCATCCTCGCCTCTCAGATCGTGCTGGTGCTGACGGCGGGCAGCATAGGGATTCCGGGCATCTTCGCCGTTCGTCTGGACGGAGCGGAGGCCCCGGATGAGACGGCCGACGCAGACGCGCCGGCGGTCGAGCGCACCACCCGGAAAGCGCCGCCGCCCATAGCGATGCCCGCACCGCCCGAAGACGCGCCCGTCTCGCCGACCGAGCCCCAAGCCGGCGATGCGGACGGGCCGAGCGCGCCGCCCCTCGCGCAGCCGGCGGAAGATGGCGAAGACACGTCTCCCACCGCTCCCGTTCCGCCGGCCTCGCCGGACGATGGACAAGCCGCCGAAGCGGAGCCGGAGATTCCGGCGACTGGACCTGTCGGTTGGCAGGGACCGGAGGGTGCCCCCGGCGGCGACGCCAAGGCCGACGAGGAGGCGGTGCTCAAAGGACCGATCGACCTCAATGTCGGCGACGCCTTGAGCGATCTGAACCGGGAAGAAGCGGAAGAAGAGGAAGAGGCGAAGAAGAACGGCGATGCCGCCGCCCGCAACGGCCCGGCCTCCGCCGCCCAGCCCGCGCCGCCGCCCCCGCCCGAGGGCAGCCGCCAGGAAGTGCTGCCCTGGGAGGCCGTGAAGCCCGACCCGGAGCTGATGGCGCCGGTCGAGGTGCCCGAGGATACGCCTGAGTTCAGCTTGCCTGCGCCCGATGTGGTGAAGGGATGGCTCCAGGGCCGGTCGTCCAATGCGGCCTCGGGCGACACTCGCTACGAACTCTGGCTTGAGCCTTCCATGGACATGCGCCTGCGGCTCACCGCAGTAGGTTATCAGTTCAAACCAGCCGGCGGAGACATGATCACGCGCCTCTCCCGCAAGCCCGAGAGCGGCTTCCGCGTCTCCTACGAAGCCCCCAGCTGCGAAGGCAACATCACCCTCACGCTGACCTACAAGGACGGGCGCTCCCATAAGGTGCCGCTCGACGGCTGCGGCAGCTTCAATTGATGCCGCGCCGTTAGCGGATGCCGGCCACCTCTGCGACCAGGGTCCGGAAGCGCGGCCGCTTCGCCTCGATATAGGGCAGGGGCCGGCAGACATCGATCGCCGCGATGCCGATCCGCGTCGTTAGCGCGCCGTTGAACACGCCTTCGCTGAGCCGAGTCGAGAGTCGCGCCGTCAGTCCGTGACCGACCACCTGCTGGATCACGTCGTCGCCGAGCGCGATGCCGCCCGTCAGCACGATATGGCTGACCACCATGCGGGCAAGCTTCAGGAGCGCGAGCGTACCGGGCCTGGCGCCATAAAGGGTCGCCAGCTTGCGCAGCATGCGGAGATTCTCCGCCGCCACGAACATCATGTCGATCAGGGCCGCCGGGCTGACCGCCGTCACCACCGAGACGCGCTTCGCCGAGGCCGCCACGATGCCGCGCGCCAGCGGATCCAGCGGGGCGACCAGGGTGCGCTCGTCGAGCTTCAGAAGCTCGTCGGCATCCATGATGTCCCGCTCGCTCTCCGCCAGTCGGCTGAGGCCCCAGGCCATGTCGCTCCGCCCGTGATAGAGGCTCTTCAGCCGGTGGGTGACGTCCAGCGCAAGCGGCTTGTCCTGCTGCCGGATCGCGCTCTCCGCCTCGTGGCGGATCTTGCCGAGCCGGCCGAGCCGCATCAGCCCGATCGCCTCCTTCAGCACGATCATGGCGAGCGCCAGCAAGGCGACGATCGCCAGGCCGATGGCCGCCCAGCCGATCCAGTCGTCCCGGGCCAGCAGGTCGCGCACCATGGCGTCGAACCAGATAGCGGCCCAGATGGAGATCAAACCGCCTAGCGCGCCGATCAGGATGCTGCCCCAGGCGAAGCCCTTCTTCAGCTTGGGGAGGTTCTTCACCGTGGCCGGCGGATTGGCGAGCGGCTCCTCCAGCACCGGCGGCGGCGAAGGGGTCACCTCGATCTCCACCTCGTCGACCCGGAAGGACGCGGGCTTTCTGGGAGAAGAGCTCATTCCAGATGGTCTCCGATCAGACTCTGTATCGCCCGGTCGAGCCGGATATTGGGGAAGGGCGCGAAGCCGCCTCCGGGCAGCGGCACCGGATCGGGCGGCCGGAAGCGGACGAATCGCACATCCTCCGCCTGCATGCCGCCGCCCCGCAGCGCCACCGCCGGATCCTCGGGGAGGTCTCCGGGGAAGACCGCGACCTCGTCACTGCCGCCGAACTGGCGCCGGCCGATGGCTTCGCCTTGCAGAGGATTGCCGATGATGCAGGGGAAGGTCTCGCCGCCCCGCTTCGCTTCGCCCTCCCGCGTCGCCCGGATCGCCGCCATGGCAAGCGCCTTCACGTCGGCCCCGCCATATTCGGCGCGCTCCATCGCCTTCTCCGTCAGGGCTTTCAGGATCGCCTGCAGCCTGTCGTGGCTGGAATGGTGCAGATGGTCGGCCTTCGTCGCGGCGAACACCAGCCGGTCGATGCGCGGGAAGAAGAGATTGGAGAGGAACGAGTTCGACCCCGTCCGGAAGCAGTCGAGGATATCCGTCATGGCGCGTTCCAGATCCGCCACCGCCTCGGGGCCGCGATTGAGCGCCGCCAGCACGTCGACCAGCACGATCTGCCGGTCCAGCCGGGAGAAATGATCCCGGAAGAACGGCCGCACCACATGGGCCTTATAGGCCTCGTAGCGCCGCTCCATCATCGCCCAGAGGGAGCCCTTCGGAAATCTGGTCTCGCCCTTTGCATCGAGCGGCGAGAAGGTCAGCGCCGGCGAACCTTCCAGGTCGCCCGGCATCAGGAACCGCCCCGGCGGCAGGGTGGAGAGCGCGTACTGATCGGCGCGCGCATCCTCCAGATAGGTCTTGAAGAGGTCGGCGAGGCGCACGGCCAGCCCCTCGTCGGCCGGCGCCGCCGGATCGATCTCGGACAAGGCCTGGCGCCAGGGGGCTGCGATCGTCTCCCGCCCGGCCTCGACGCTCTGCCGGAGCGCCTGGGCCGACCATTCGGCGAAATCGAGGGACAGCAGCGGCAGGTCCAGCAGCCATTCCCCGGGATAGTCGACGATGTCGACATGGAGCCGGTCATAGCCGAGCTGCCGCTTCCAGAAGCCTTGCGGCTGATACTCGATGGCGAGCCGAAGCTGGCTGATCCGCCGCGTGCTCTCCGGCCAGGTCGGGGGATCGCCTGTCAGATCCGCCATATGCGCCTCGAAATCGAAGCGCGGCACCGTGTCGTCCGGCTGAGGCTCCAGGAAGACGCGGGAGACGCGCCCTTCCGCCGCCGCATCGAAGAAGGGCAGTCGCCCGCCCGCCAGAAGGTTATGCACGAGCGCCGTGATGAAGACCGTCTTGCCGGAGCGGGCGAGCCCGGTGACGCCCAGCCGCAAGGTCGGGCTCACCAGATCGCCGGCGTAATGGCCCATATTCCGGAAGACGTCCGCGGTGTCCTGAATCAGATTGACCATGAGGCGGGGATATCGACTTTCTTCGCGTGACCGCAGGCGGGATGGGACGTCACAACAGCGCCCGAGCCGGCGTATTGCAGCATATAAGCCTTACCACGCTCTGCCGAAACAAGGCCGACTCTACCCGGTCTGTGCAACCTATGCTGTCAAGCGCTCTCCTCGCTTGACTTGGGGCATCGCTTCCGCAATACGGGGGGCGGCCAGCAGGGGGAACCGGATACGGGGCTGGCGGAGGGGTTGAGCTCGACTCATCCAAGTCGGTGAACTGGTTCAGGAAATAAGAGGCTGTCATGCGGCCCGAGAAGAAGCTCCCCAAGGATTATCGTCCCACCGAGGACGAGCCTTTCATGAATGAGCGCCAGCGCGCTTATTTCCGGGACAAGCTTGAAGATTGGCGCGAGGAGATCCTGCGCTCCACCAAGGAGACGCTGGAGCACCTCCAGAACGAATCGGAGCAGCACGCCGATATCGCCGATCGTGCGAGCTCCGAGAGCGAGCGCGCCTTCGAGCTGCGTGCCCGCGACCGTCAGCGCAAGCTGATCGCCAAGATCGACGCCGCGCTGGAGCGGATCGAGGACGGCACCTACGGCTATTGCGAGGAGACCGGCGAGCCCATCAGCCTGAAGCGGCTGGATGCCCGCCCCATCGCGACCCTGAGCGTCGAAGCCCAGGAACGTCACGAGCGGCGCGAACGGGTCTATCGGGACGAATAGGGCGGCACTGAACGCTCTCTAATCCGATTGAGAAAGCGGCTTGGCGACCGTCTCCAGGGACCGCCGCTCCGCCGCCACGCCCCAGCGCAGGATCACGAAAACCACCGCGATCATCAGCGCGGCGCCCAGCAGGTAGCCGCCGAACACGCTCACCCGCGAGCCCGTATCGATCAGCACGCCGAACAGCGTCGGCGCGAACACGCCCCCGATGCCTGTGCCCACAGCATAAAAGAAGGCGATGGCAAGCGCGCGGATCTCCAGGGGAAACGTCTCCGCGACCGTGAGATAGGCGGAGCTCGCCGCGGCGGAAGCGAAAAAGAAGATCACCGACCAGGCGATGGTCTGCTCCGTGGCCGAGAGCATGTCGGCCGCGAACAGTGCGCCCGTGATCGTCAGCAGCACGCCGGAAAGGCCGTAGGTGAGGGCGATCATCGGCCGCCGCCCGATCGTATCGAAGAAGCGCCCGAGGATGACGGGGCCGAGGAAGTTACCGGCCGCGAAGGGCAGCAGGTACCAGCCGACGCTCGCGGCCGCGATGTCGTAGAAATCCGTCAGGATCAGCGCATAGGTGAAGAAGATCGCGTTGTAGAAGAACGCCTGCGCCGTCATCAGGCTCAACCCCACCAGCGTGCGCTGCCGGTGATCGCGATAGAGGCTGCGCCAGACCTCCAGCAGTGGCGTATGGGTGCGAGGCGTCAGGCGCACGCTCTGCGGCACCTCGATCTCGTGATGGGCGTGGTGGACCTTCGTCTTCCCCTCGATCTCCGCGATCACCCGCGCAGCTTCCTCCGGCCGCCCGTGGGTGATCAGCCAGCGCGGCGATTCGGGGATCCATAATCGCAGGATCAGGATCACGAGCCCCAGCACCGAGCCGATGAAGAAGGCCGCCCGCCAGCCCATGTCCGGCGGGAGGAAGCCCGGTTCCAGCAGGATTATGGACCCGGCCGCCCCCATGGCGGCGCCGATCCAGAAGCTTCCGTTGATCACCAGGTCCGTCCAGCCGCGATACCGCGCCGGGATCAGCTCCTGGATGGCGGAGTTGATGGCGGTGTATTCCCCGCCGATGCCGGCACCCGTCAGGAACCGGAAGAGCGCGAAGCTCCAGGCATCCCACGCGAATGCCGTGGCCGCCGTCGCCACGAGATAGACGCCGAGGGTGACCGTGAAGAGCGTCTTCCGGCCCAGCCTGTCCGTCAGCCATCCGAAGAACACCGCCCCCAAGACCGCGCCGGCGAGATAAGCGCTGTTGGCAAGGCCGATCTCCGCATTCCCCATGTCGAGGACCGGGCTTTCTTTCAGCGCTCCCGCCACGGCGCCGGCCAGGGTCACCTCCAGCCCGTCCAACACCCAGGTGATGCCCAGCGCCAGAACGACCTTGGTGTGAAACAGGCCCCAAGCGAGCTTCTCCAGCCGGGCGGGGATATCGGTCTCGATCGCCCTCCCGGCCGTCTCGCTCATTGCCTTCCGCCGGTGCCGGAGGAGGGAAGGATCGGAAAGTCGAAATAGGTGTCGGGGTAGGGCTCCGGCTTGAAGGTGTAGTGCCAGAACTCCTTCGGGTAGTTCGTGAAGCCGTGGGCGGCCATCGCCTCGACCAGGCGCTGCCGGTTGGCCCGCTGGCTCTCCGTCAGGCCCTGTGTCGCCGTATTCGCCTTGCGATCGAAGCAGTCGAAGCGCGTGCCCATGTCCAGGCTTCCGTCTCCCGAGCCTCCTGTGGTGCATGGGGTTTGGTCGGGCGCCATATCCGCAGCATCGGTCGCCTCGAGCGGAACGAGTGTCACGTCCACCGTAGCCCCGCGGGAATGGCCGGACCGTGTGGCGATATAGTCCGGAAACAGCGCGCCCTTGGCGAGGTTCGGGTAATAGGTCCGCTTCGCGCCCGGGTCCGTCGGCTCCTTCGCCCAGTCCACGAAGGCCGCGACCGCCTGCTTCGGCCGGTAGCAATCGTAGACCTTGAGAGACAGGCCCTGTGCCGCGAGGTCCGCCTGGACGGCTTTCAGGGCCTCCGCCGCCGGCCGTGCGAGCACGCATTCGGCTGCCGTGTATCCGGGGACGGGACGGCCGGTGAAATTGCGCGAGCCGGCGTAGCGGATGTCCTGCGGGATGGTCGGAGCGATGTCGCGCAGATAGACGAACCCCTCCGGCAGTGCCGTACCGGAGTCGGCAGCGATTGCTGGCAGGGTGAAGAGGAGCCCGCAGAGAACTGAAACGAATCGGCTTGTTCGAGTTCGCGCCATGACCGGACAACATTTCGGGATGCGCGCGCCCCGGTCAACACGGAGGGAACGTAGACCGCCTCATCCTGAGGGCGCGCGAAGCGCGTGTCTCGAAGGAGGGGCGGTCGGGCCGCGATCTGGTGGCCTCATGGTTCGAGACACGATCGGCTTCGCCGATCGCCCTCACCATGAGGAGAGCCGTCCGTGCCAAAAGCCCGCGTTAGCGGGCGTCGGAACATAAAGAAGCCCCGCAGGGGAGCGGGGCCAAAGCCTGCGTCAGCGGGCGTCTCAAAACACATAAAAAAACGCCCCGCAGGGGAGCGGGGCCATAGCCCGCGCTAGCGGCGTCCAAATAATCATAAAAAAACGCCCCGCTGGGGAGCGGGGCGTGGAGAGGTTTTGGGGGACTGACAGGGTTGGCTGAACCAACCGATGTCGGACCATTAGCAGGGAACTGCCGGCGATCTCACAGCGAAGCGGTCGAAAGTACCGGCGACAAAATCTTCCGCCTGCCACAAATTACGCATGGCCACCGCGAGACCGCATCCTTTGTAGCCGATTTGGGCATTTTCCACAAGGAAAACCGACGTGGCTTTTCCGCATCAGTCAAACGTTTCGTGAAAAGAACGACTTAAAGCCGCATGCGAAGTTTTCGCGCCAAGCGTGTATCGCAGACGCCGGCGAATCACCGGCGCAGCGGACAAACCGGGCCACGGCGGCCCGGCTGAATCCTCTAAAATTTTCCGTAAGAGGCGGTCAAAGCGCCGCCGGGGATCCAATCCCTAGCTGAACTCGGGGTCCGACTGCGTACGCTCGCCGCGGTCGATCACGACGTCTTCCAGCGGATGATCCAGGGGCTGGCGCGCCTCGATGCCGGTCTCGATCATCATGTCGACGGGGCCGCCGATCATGATGAGATGCTCTTTGTCGTCCCGGCGGATCAGGTAGAGCTTCCGCTTGGCGTCGACATTGGCGCTCTCCACCACGTTCAGCCTGCGCTCGCGGGTCCGGAAGAAGCCCGGCCCGCTGGACTTGTTGGAGAAAAACGCCCTGAAGCCCCACACCGTCAGGGCGATCAGCGCCACAACGAAGAGAAACGTGGAGATGACGAGGATCAACCCGTTTGCGTCTGACATCCCTTCCTCGCGATTTTATCCGCCGCAATCGCCGCCCACGCGGCCCCGGCGCGGGTGATAGGTCCGGCGTGTTTGCCGCTCATAACTTGAGCACGGCGACGCCGGGATTGGCCATGCCCGCGCTGCGGAGCATTGCTCCCGCGCGTGCTTCGGCCGATGACCTTCTAGCAGAGGAATACGCCTGAGTAGAGGAGTAAGGCAATCGGGTTCACGGCGACGCATCGGTGACAAGCGGCCCGGCTCCCGTGTAAGAGGCCGGAATTAGCGATATTCAAACGGTTCCGGGGCAGTCTCCCGCCGTCCTCTCGGCACAATCTCCGGCTCGACTTGGCACCGAATCGGATAGTTTTTCCACCCATGACCGACATTGGAGCGCCGATGCGCTATTCAGAGCCTGTGACGGACCGGACCGAACGCGAAGGAAGCATCGGCCTCGTCGTGCTGCTGGCGCTTGGGCTGGCCCTGGCGGCCGTCGGTCTTGCCATGGTTTCCCGGGAGATCGCCGAGCCCTTCGTGCTGGCGATCCTCGCAGGCCTCGCGGTGATCGGCGTGTTCTGCCTGTTCGCCGGCGCCGTGGGCATTCTCCATTTCGGCCAGCGGCAGGTGAAGAACGACATCGCCAAGGCGTTCCTCGACAATCTTCCCCAAGGCGCGCTGATCGGCGACACCACGGGCCGCGTACTCTACGCCAACGAGGCATATCGCGATCTCCTGGGCCTGGAGGCCGGCGCCAGCGTGCCGACGCCGGACCGCGCCTTCGCCGGCAACGCCCATCTCGCCGAGACCATCTTCCGTCTGGCGCGTGCCGCCCAGCAGGGCCGCGCCCTGAAAGAGGAATTCCGCATTCCGCCGCTCGGAGAGCTGCCCGACGAGGACGACGTCTCGCCCCGCTGGTTCCGCATCTCCGTGCGCCCCATGCCGGCCCACCCGGAAGTGGAGCGCCGCGCCGGTCTCGTGGTCTGGCAGCTCGACGAGATCACCGACGAGCGCCAGCACCAGGAAGAGAGCTTCGAGAAGGTCCAGCAGGCCATCGCCTATCTCGACCACGCCCCCGCCGGCTTCTTCACGGCCGATGCGAAGGGCAACATCGAATACCTGAACGCGACGCTGGCCCAGTGGCTCGGCTTCGACCTGTCGGATGCGGCGCTCAACCGGATGAAGCTCGAAGACATCATGTCCCGCGATGGAGCCTCGCTGCTGGCCGGAGCCGGCCGCAACGCGACCCAGAGCGCCACCCGCCGCTTCGACCTCGATCTGGTGCGGGCCGACGGGACGAGCCTGCCGGTGCGTATTCTCCACCGTCTGCCTCGCGGCGGTCATTCCGGCTGGGCCCATGCCCTGGTCCTGAACCGCGCCGCGGGCGAAGCCGACGAGGCGGCCTCCGCCGAGCTCCGGTTTGCCAGGCTGTTCCAGTCCTCGCCCATCGCCATCGCAACCTTGAGCAAGGACGGCACCATCACGGCGAGCAACGCCGCCTTCGCCATGCTGTTCGGCGATCCGGGCAAGGGCGAGGGGAGCACGGCCATCGGCGGGCTCCTGGACGAGGAGAGCCGCGCAGCCTTCGACAAGGCGCTGCAGGAAGCGATCGCCGGCCAGGGTCTCATCGAGCCCCTCGACTTCACCCTCGCCGATGACGGCGAGAAGAGCGGCCGCCTGTTCCTCAGCCCCATCGAGCAGGTGGAAGGCGAGAAGGACGCGGCCATCGCCTATGCCATCGATACGAGCCAGCAGCGCGTGCTGGAGCTCCAGATCGCTCAGAGCCAGAAGATGCAGGCCATCGGTCAGATGGCCGGCGGCATCGCCCACGACTTCAACAACATGCTGACCGCGATCATCGGCTTCTCGGACTTCCTGCTCCAGAACCACCGCCCGACCGACCCGGCGTTCAAGGACATCATGAACATCAAGCAGAACGCCAACCGGGCCGCCGGCCTGGTGCGGCAGCTGCTTGCCTTCTCCCGCCAGCAGACCCTGCGGCCCCAGGTGCTGCAGATCGGCGACCTGGTGTCGGAGCTGTCCCAGCTGCTCGGCCGTCTGCTCGGCGAGAATATCGAGCTGGAGCTGGAGCAGGCGCGCGACCTGTGGCCCGTGAAGGCCGACCAGCATCAGCTGGAGCAGGTGATCATCAACCTCGCGGTCAACGCCCGCGATGCCATGCCGGAAGGCGGCAAGCTCATCATCCGCACCCGGAACATCTCCGAGCGCACCTCCCGCGAGCTCGGCCAGCGCCATCTCGATCCGGGCGAGTATGTGGAGATCGAGGTCACCGACACCGGCGAGGGCATGCCGGCCGAGGTGATGCAGAAGATCTTCGATCCATTCTTCTCCACCAAGGAGGTGGGCCGCGGCACCGGGCTCGGCCTCTCCACCGTCTACGGCATCGTGAAGCAGACCGGCGGCTTCATCTTCCCCGAGAGCGAGCCGGGGAAGGGTACCTCCATGCGGGTCTATCTGCCCCGCCACGCCGCGGCGCCCGAGGAGGTCATCGAGGAGAAGCCGGAGAAGCGCGAAGCCGCCAGGGATCTCACCGGCCGCGGCACCGTGCTCCTGGTGGAGGACGAAGATGCCGTCCGCAGCTTTGCCGCCAGGGCGCTGGGCCAGCGCGGCTACCAGGTGCTGCAGGCCAGCACCGGCGCCGAAGCGCTCGAGGTCTTCAACGAGCATGATGGCGAGGTCGACCTCGTCGTCTCCGACGTTGTGATGCCCGAAATGGACGGCCCGACGCTTCTGAAGGAGCTGCGCCGCCAGCAGCCGGACCTGAAGATCATCTTCATCTCCGGTTATGCGGAGGACGCCTTCAAGCGCAATCTGGACGAGCGGGAGGCCTTCATGTTCCTGCAGAAGCCCTTCGACCTGAAGCAGCTCGCCGCGGCCGTGAAAGAGGCGCTCGAGGCTTAACCAGCAGGCCGGGCATCCCCGCGGCCCATTCGCCTTAGGGGTTTTCTTGGGCGAAATTCCCGGCTAACACCCCGCAGCGATATTTTTCCGCCATTGCCAGCCGAATTTGGAGCCACGCCAGCGTGCCCGACTACGAGAAGATTCCGGACGATCCCGAGAAGGCAGCCCTGAAGGCCGAGAAGCGCAAGCCGAAGCAGAAATTCCTCGGCATCCACCGCTATGGCGGCAAGCTTCTCTACATGTGGTACGGGATGCGCTTCTTCACCCTGATGAAGCTGTTCAACCGGGGCCGCTGGGACTTCACCACCAACTGCATCCCGGACGTCCTGACCCTCGTCCTCTGGTGCCCCATCAACACGCCGCTCTATCTCCTGAGCGAGCTGATCTACCGCCGCCGCATCAAGAACGTGAAGCTCGACAAGGAGCCGGTCTTCGTCATCGGCCATTGGCGCACCGGCACCACCTTCCTGCACGACCTGCTGGCGTCGGATCCGAACACCGCGTACCCGACCACCTATGAGTGCTTCTTCCCGCATCACTTCCTGATCACTGAGCGCACGCTCTCCCGCGCCATGAAGGTGCTGCTGCCCAAGAAGCGGCCCCAGGACGACGTGCCCGTCGGCTTCGACCGGCCCCAGGAGGAAGAGTTCGGCGTCATCATGCTGGGCCAGGGCAGCCCCCTGAACACCATGGCCTGGCCGCGCCACGGCCCCGTCGACAGCGACTATGTCGACTTCGAAGGCGTGCCGGAGAAGAAGCGCAAGGCTTGGTTCGACGCCTATATGTGGTTCTACAAGCGCCTGATGGTGCGCCACGACAAGCCGCTGATCCTGAAGTCGCCGGCGAACTCGGCGCGCGTGCGCTACCTGCTGGAGCGCTTCCCGAATGCACGCTTCATCTACATCACCCGCAACCCGCTCGACGTCTTCCCGTCGACCGTGAAGCTCTGGCGGGCCCTCTATTCCACGCAAGGGCTGCACAATCCGCCCTATGTCGATGGCTGGCTCGACGACTACGTGCTCGACATGATGCAGCGCCTCACCGACCGCTATCAGGCGGACCGCCATCTGATCCCGGAGCAGAACCTCTACGAGATCCGCTACGAGGACCTCGTGCAGGATCCGATCGCCCGTCTGCGGGAGATGTATGAGAAGCTCGGCATCGGCGATTTCTCTCAAGCGGAACCGAAGATGCGCGCTCTCCTGGAGAGCCGCTCGGAGCACAAGACCTCCCAATACGAGCTCCCAACCGACATCAAATCCCGCATCCTTGAG
>Ga0310345_10000691_pt1 | contig 45229 bp, 38 predicted proteins | sample HC15DNA20500_MG_FD_204667 | JGI IMG/M metagenome (GOLD analysis project Ga0310345, IMG submission 204667) | Marine microbial communities from station ALOHA, North Pacific Subtropical Gyre - HC15-DNA-20-500_MG | ecosystem: Environmental > Aquatic > Marine > Oceanic | place: Pacific Ocean: North... | reverse complement strand
GAGATCGAGACCAACGGCAGCGTCCCGCAGCCGCATGCGATCACCCAGCTGGTCGATCAGTTCAACGTCAGCCCCAAGCTCTCGCATTCGGGCAATGCCGAGGACCTCGCGCTCGTCCCCGAACTGCTGCGCGATTGGGCGGCGAACCCCAAGGCGTGGTTCAAGTTCGTCGTAGCGGACATGGACGACCTCAACGAAGTCGCCGAACTGCAGGCGCTTTACCGCATCCCGGCGGAGCGCCTGTTCGTGATGCCGGAGGGGATCACCAGCGAAATCCTGCACGAGCGGTCAAGGTGGCTGGCTGGCGCCGCGCTGACGCATGGCTGGCGTTTTACCGACCGGCTGCACATCCACCTCTACGGCGATACCCGCGGGACCTGATCACCCTGCGCCCGCTCATGCTGAGCTTGTCGAAGCATCCCGCGCGACGGGGGTGTCAGCACCCTTCGGCAAGCTCAGGGTGAGCGGAGTTGTGACGTGATCGGATCTAGCAGATGGGTTCCACCTCAGAACGGAATATCGTCGTCGAGGTCATCGCCGAAGCCGCCGCCCGACGAGCCGCCGCCACCCTGATTCCAGCCGCCGCCGGACGAGCCACCACCCGAACGGCCGCCACCGCTGGAGCCGCCGTCATTCCAGCCGCCGCCCGAGCGCTGGCCGCCGCCACCGCCCATGCCGCCACCGCCGCCTTGCGCGCCGTCGAGCATGGTGAGGTTGCCGTTCGGGCCGACCGAGATTTCGGTCGTGTAACGGTCATTGCCGGATTGATCCTGCCACTTGCGGGTGCGCAGCTGGCCTTCGATGTAGACCTTGCTGCCCTTCTTCAGATAGCGCTCGGCAACGCCGACTAGGCCGTCCGACTGCAGCACGACGCTGTGCCACTCGGTGCGCTCCTTGCGCTCGCCAGTCGCGCGGTCCTTCCAGCTCTCCGAGGTGGCGATGCGCAAGTTGGCGATGCGCCCGCCGTTCTGGAAGCTCTTCACCTCGGGATCCTGCCCCAGATTGCCGACCAGAATGACCTTGTTGACGCTGCCTGCCATTGATTCGCGATCCTGTACCGTGTGAGGCTCTGACCTAGACCTTGGTGCAGATCAGAGCGAGTCTGACCGCATCCGTTTCCACAGCATCAGCCCAAGACTCAGCCGAGCCCGAAGGCGACCGCGGTCCAGTAGGTCACCCCCGCCGCCACGTAGGCGAGACCGAACAGGTAGGCGAGCATGAAGGCGGGCCATGTCCAGCCATTGGTCTCGCGTCGGGTGACCGCAATGGTCGACATGCACTGCGGCGCGAAGACGAACCAGGCGAGGAAGGCGAGCGCGGTGGCAAGGCTCCAGTGCGTCTTGAGCTGTTCGCCGAGCGCCTGCCCCTGCGCGGCATCGTCGCTCTGGCCCACGGCATAGGTCGTCGCGAGCGCACTCACCGCCACTTCGCGCGCGGCCATCGCCGGGATCAGCGCCAGCGCGATATCGCGGTTGAAGCCGATCGGTTCGATCACCACGGCAAGCCCGTTGGCGATGTGGCCGGCGATCGAGGCGTTGACCTGATCCTGCGGGTTTTCCGCGCGCGGCAGGTTGAGCAGCAGCCAGAGCACAACTGTCACGCTCAGGATCATCGTCCCGGCGCGGCGCAGGAACACATAGGCGCGCTGCCACAAGCCGAGCGCAAGGTCCTTCACCGTGGGCAGCTGGTACTTGGGCATTTCCATGATGAAGCCCGAGGCCGCGCCCTTGGTGACGGTCCGCCGCAGCAGCAGCGCCGCCCCCATCGCACCGAGCACGCCGAAGACATAGAGACCGAACAGCACGAGGCCCTGCTGCCCGATGCCCGGCAGCACCTGCACATTCGGCACGAAGGCGGCGATGATCACCGTGTAAACCGGCAGACGCGCCGAGCAGGTCATCAGCGGAGCGATCAGGATCGTGGTCAGCCGGTCCTTGGGATCGGTGATGCTGCGCGTTGCCATGATGCCGGGCACCGCGCAGGCGAAGCTGGAGAGCAGCGGAATGAAGCTGCGGCCCGAAAGGCCAACGCCCGCCATCGCGCGGTCCATCAGGAAGGCCGCGCGCGCCATGTAGCCGGTCGCTTCCATCGTCAGGATGAAGAAGAACAGGATCAGGATCTGCGGCAGGAACACCACCACGGCGCCGACGCCGGCGATCACGCCGTCGGTCAGGAAGTCGCGCAGGAGCGAGGCGGGCAGTGCGTCGCGGACGCCGTTGCCTAGCAAGTCTATGCCCGTCTGAAGCGCATCCTTGACCGGTTCCGCCCAGCTGAAAACCGCCTGGAACACCACGAACAGCAGTGCGAGCAGCACCGGCGGGCCGAGCCAGGGGTGGAGGAACACGCGGTCAAGCTGCGCATGGATGCGGTGCTGCGCGGTCTCGGAAAGGATGGCGCCATGCGCCATTTGCCGGGCCAGCATGCGCCGCTCGGGCGCTGTGACATGTGGGCGATGCGCGGGGGTTTCATTCGCCGGTGCATCGCGCAGCGCAGCAACAGCGGCGGTCAGCTCAGTGAGGCCGCGTCGCCGCACCGCAACGGTGGGGTAGACGGGCACACCCAGCGCCGAAGACAGCGCGGTCGGATCGATCACAAGCCCGTCGCGCTCGGCCAGATCGACCATATTGAGCGCGACGACCACGGGCCGGCCAAGCTCGATGATTTCCTGCGCGAAAACGAGGTGCTGCTCGAGGTTCGAGGCATCGAGCACGATCACCAGCACATCGGGCTGCGCCTGCCCTGCCATGCGGCCGAGGATGACGTCGCGGGTGACTTCCTCGTCCGGGCTCGAGGGATTGAGGCTGTAGGAGCCGGGCAGATCGACCAGCTCGACCGGCTCGCCGCTCGGCAGCAGCATGCGGCCCGATTTGCGCTCGACCGTGACACCCGGATAGTTGGCGATCTTCTGCCGCGCGCCGGTCAGCGCATTGAACAGCGCGCTCTTGCCCGCATTGGGATTGCCGACCAGCGCGGCGATCATCGTCTGGCGGGTCATGCTGCGGCGACTGCCAGCGGTTCGACCTGCATCGCGCGGGCGTGGACGCGGCGCAGCGCGACAGTCATGCGCCCGATTTCGACGGCGATCGGATCACGCGCGAGGAACACGCCGCGATAGGCGAGTCGCACTTCGGCCCCCTCCTCGATCCCCAGCGCGCGCAGGCGCTGCGCCTCTTCCGGCACAAGCGCGCCCCAATCGGCACTCAAGATGCGCGCCGGGGTGCCAAGGGGGAGTTCGTCGAGGGTCACCCCGAAAGCGCTGCCACAGCGCCGGGGTCATTGCAAGTCATTCGCAATAACTGTTTCGACTTAACGCGCCGGGTAGCGCAACCGGCCAAGCAGGCGCGTCACGCTGAAGCTCTCGTCGCTGGGCTTGGTGAAGCGCGCCTTGGCCTTTTCAAAGCGCATGATCCCATCGATCCGGCGGGCAAGGAAAGCGCGGGTCTCCTCGCGGTCCTCGCTCTTGTCCTCGGCCATCACGGCCAAGGTCGCGGCATAGATCGATCCCAGAATCGCACGCTTGGTGTAGTGGTTGTAGTCGGTCGCGGTGTCGCCGGCGAGCCGCCACATCGCATCCGCGCTGCGCCATGCCAGCTTGGTCGCGGCAGGCACGTTCCACGGCTTGGCCATCTCGATCAGCGCGCCGCGCAGCGCTTCCTCGCGGCCCGCGATCTGGTCGAGCCGGAAGGTAACCAGCGCGGTGATCCGCTCGCGCACTTTCATCGTCGCGAGATGATCCGCCGGCAGCGCTTCCGCCATCGCGCGATCAATGCTGCCTGCCCAGGCGGTGATCATGGCCATCGCCGCCGATTGCCCGCCCTCAGCCTGAAAGGCAAAACGCGCGGCGGCAGGATCGATCCCGGCGATTTCCGCCGCCTCGTTCACGGCCGCTTCGCTCCAGCCCTCGAACGCCGCCGCTTCGGCGATATGCGGAGCGAGCAGGCAGCGCAGGTCCTCGAGCGAGAGGTTAGCGGTCGCGGTATCGATCATCTTCAGGTCCGTTCAGAACGAGGGGCCGTAGGTCTTCTTCGGGGGAGCGGAACCGCCCTTGGCGGTGTTGGCGAGTTCGCCGGCGACCGGGCTGTCCTTGCCTTCAAGGTTGGCGTAATCGCGGGCCGAGCGGCCCGAATTGTCGGGACGATCCGGATTGGCCCCCGCCTTAAGCAACGCGCGCACCATCGCCAGATCGCGGCGGTGCACGGCGGTGATCAGCGGGGTTTCGCCGGTATTGTTCGGCTCATCCACCTTCGCGCCCGAGGTGAGCAGGAATTCGACGCCTTCGATGAAGCCAAGGTTGCAGGCAAGCACCAGCGGCGTCGTGCCCCGCGCGTCGCGTGCATTCACGTTGGCGCCGCGCGCGACGAGAAACTGCATCCATGTGAGATCGCGCCGCGCGGTGACGATATGGAGGCCGCTCTCACCGGTGCTGACATCGCGGGTGTTGACGATCTGGGAGCCGGGTTCGTTGAGCGCGTCGGTCACCTTCTGGCCGTCCTTCTTGCGCACGGCTTCGAGGAACTTGTAGCTTTCGGAGAACTGCGCATGGGCAGGCAGCGAAATGCCCAGCGCGCCAAACAGCGCCGTTGCGGCAATGGCGGCCCGAAGCCGTGCGATTACCGTCCTGTCCCTCATCACCGTTGCCCTGTCCTTCTCGATAAAGCGCTTATTCTGCCCGCCGTGTGACAGAGTCGCCCCTTGCAAGCCGCTGGTTAGCAGAGCATGAACCGCCGCGCCATGGACCCCATTAGACCTATTCGTACCCGTCTGCGCAGCGCCTTCGCTGCCGGCGCCCTGCTCCTCCTCGCCGCCTGCGGCGGTGCTGCGAGCGAACCTCCGCCGCTCGAAGGCGCGGCCATCGGCGGTGATTTCACGCTGGTCGACAAGACCGGCAAGACCGTGCGCGCGGCTGATTTCAAGGGCCGCTATACCACGCTCTATTTCGGCTATTCGTTCTGCCCCGATGTCTGCCCGCTCGATGTGCAGATGCTGATGCAGGGCTACCACAAGTTCGCCAAGGCGCACCCGGATCTCGCGGCGAAAGTCCAGCCGCTGTTCATCACCATCGATCCGGCGCGCGACAAGCCAGAGGTCGTTGGCCAGTTCGCCGCGCATTTCGGCAAGGAGCTGATCGGCCTCACCGGCACCGACGCGCAGATCGCGCAAGTCGCGAAGTCCTATGCGGTCTATTACAAGAAGGATCAGGGCACCGGCCCCAATGACTATCTGATGGACCACAGCCGCGCCGCCTACCTGATGGGTCCGCAGGGCCAGCCGATCGCGCTGCTGCCGGTCGACAAGGACGCGAACGCGGTGGCTGACGAATTCGCGAAATGGGTGCATTGATCCACTGATGCCTTCTTCTTCCACCCGCTTCTGGGACAAGCCGGTCGAGGCGCTGACCCGCGACGAGTGGGAAGCGCTGTGCGACGGCTGCGGCAAGTGCTGCCTGCACAAGCTGGAAGACGAGGATACCGGCGAAGTCCACCACACCAATGTCGCCTGCCGCCTGCTCGATCTCTCAACCGGGCGCTGCTCCGATTACCGCCACCGCAAAGCCATGGTGCCCGATTGCCTGCGCCTCACGCCGCGGCTGGTGCGCGAAGTGCCGTGGCTGCCATCGACGTGCGCCTACCGGTTGCGCGCCGATGGCAAGCCGCTTCCTTCCTGGCACTATCTCGAGTGCGGTGACCGCGAGGCAGTGCGACGCGCTGGTCACTCGGTGATTGGCAAGGCGGTGAGCGAAGTGCTGGCCGGGCCGCTGGAGGACCATATCGTTCCGGGCGGCATCGGCTTCGGGGCAGAGCGCGCATGATCTCGCTGCCGCGCCTGCTGCCGCGCAGCCGCGCACCGCGCCCGGCACCGCTGCCGCGTACGCTTTCGGTAGCGGGCCGCGAACTGCCCGTCGTGATCCGCCGCCTGCGCACCGCGCGCCGGATCACCTTGCGCCTTGCCCCCGATGGCAGCGAGGCGCGCATCTCGATGCCCGAATGGGGCCGTACCGCCGACGCGCTCCAGTTTGCCCAGCAGCGCCGTGAGTGGCTCGCCGCACAGCTGGAACGCATTCCGGCGCCTGTGCGGATCGAGCCGGGCTTCACGCTGACCTTTCGCGGTGAGCCGCTGCGCGTCGAATGGCAGCAGCGCGCCCCGCGCCGTCCGGTCGTGGTGGATGGACAGCTTGTCCTGGGCGGCCCGGCAGACGGCATGGAAGGCCGCTTGCGCCGCTGGCTCGAAGCCGAAGCCCTGCGGCTGGCGGAAGCCGACCTTGCCTACTATTGCGACCGTGCAGGCAAGGCGATGCCCAAGCTTGCCCTGTCCCGCGCGCGGCGGCGCTGGGGCAGCTGCAGCAGCCGGGGCGTGATCCGCATCAACTGGCGGCTGGTGATGGCGCCCGATTTCGTCCGCCGCTCGGTCGTCGCGCACGAAGTGGCGCACATGACACACTTTGATCACAGCCCGGCATTCCATGCGCACCTCGCGGAGCTTTACGAGGACCGCATCGAACACGCCAATCGCTGGCTGAAGTCGGAAGGTCGCCTGCTCTATCAGCCGTTCGGTTGATTGCCCTTATGCCGCGTTGGTGCGCCGCCACTGGCGCAGCGCCACGCCACGCTCTATCTAGGCTCGCATGAAAGAGTTTTTCCGCAACGTCTCCCCGGTGCGCGCCGTCAAGGACCTCTGGCAGATCCTAGGTGCGCCGAGCGAATTTCGCTTTCGCTCGCTGGCGCTGGCGCTTGCTGTCACGTTCGGCATTTTCTCGGTGATGTGGCAGCAGGGCGGTCGCGGGCTCCCTCGTCCGCCCGAAGTGATCTACTTCGAAAGCTGGCGCGCGGATCGCAGCGATGCGGAAATCATCGCCGGCAATATCGAAGCGACCAAGAAAGCGCGGGCAGAAGCCGCCGAGGAAGAAGCCCGCGCCGAGGACGTGCGCAAGATGTACAAGGCGGTCGGTGCCGCGACCGGGCTCGACACCGAGGCGATGGACCGGCAGGGCCGCGCCGAGCGCGAAGCGGCCAAGCGCGCTGCCGATGCCCGCAACAGGGCGATTCTCGAGCAGTCACTGGTCAAGCCGGCGGCGACGCCCAGCGCCAAGGCGCCCTGACCGCAGTGGCGTCCAGCGATAAAGATTGGTTGGACGCCGCCGCTGCGCTCGCGGCGCGCGGAAGGCCGCTGAGCCGGCCCAACCCTGCGGTCGGCGCGCTAATCGTCAAGCACGGCCGTGTCATCGGACGGGGGTGGACCCAGCCTGGCGGCCGTCCGCACGCCGAAGCCCAAGCGCTTGAACAGGCGGGCGATGCGGCACGCGGCGCGACAGCCTACGTTACGCTTGAACCTTGCGCGCATGACAGCCAGCGCGGCCCGGCCTGCGCACACCTCCTCCGCGAGGCCGGTCTGGCCCGCGTGGTGATCGGGTGCGAAGACCCTGACGCGCGCACGGCCGGCGCCGGCATTGCCTTGCTGCGAGCCGCGGGGATCGCGGCGGAACTGCTCCCCTCCCCGGCTTCGCTACGCTCGCTCGAAGGCTACCTCACCCGCGCGCGCCATGGCCGCCCGCATACCACGCTCAAGCTCGCCACCTCGCTCGACGGCTGCATCGCCATGGCCGACGGCACCAGCCAGTGGATCACCGGAGCCGAAGCCCGCGCCCACGGCCACGCCATACGCGCGCGATCCGACGCCATCCTCGTTGGCGGCGAGACGCTCCGCACCGATTCGCCACGGCTCGACGTTCGCCTGCCCGGCCTCAAGACGCGCAGCCCCGCCCGCTGGGTGCTGACACGCGGAACTGCCCCTGACGGCTGGCAGGCCATCGCCGATCCCGCCGCCAGCTTCGGCGATGTGCAGTACCTCCTGATCGAAGGCGGTGCCGGCGCCGCCGCCGCGTTCCTCGCCGCCGACCGCGTCGACCGCCTGCTGCTGTACCGCGCGCCCATCCTGATCGGCGCGGGCAGGCCCGGCCTCGGCGATATCGGCCTTACCTCCTTGGGCAATGCCCACGGCCGCTGGGCGCTGACGGACCGGCGGCGGCTTGGCAGCGACACGCTCGACGTCTACGACCGGATCCGCTGAAGGAGACCGCATTCTCATGTTCACAGGTATCGTGACCGAAGTCGGCCGCATTCGCGCCATCGCCACCAAGGGCGATACGCGCGTGACGATCGCCTGCGCCATGGACCCGGCGAAAATCGCCATCGGCGCCTCGATCGCCTGCTCGGGCGTTTGCCTGACCGTGGTCGACAAGGGCGGCGCGCCGGGCGACAGTTGGTTCGCGGTCGACGTCTCCGGAGAAACGATCCGCCGCACCGCCCCCGCGCAGTGGCATGAACACGCCGCGCTCAATCTCGAACCCGCGCTCAAGCTGGGAGACGAGCTAGGCGGCCATATCGTGACGGGCCATGTCGACGCCGTTGGCCATGTCGTCTCGGTCGACCGCATTGGCGGCTCATGGCACGTCGTCGTCTCGGCGCCGAAGGAGCTTGCGCCCTATATCGCCGCCAAGGGCTCGATCACCGTCGACGGCGTCTCGCTGACAGTCAACGATCTGGCCGACCAGCCGGACGGCAGCTGCCACTTCATGCTCAACATCATCCCGCACACGGCGGACGTGACGACGCTGGGCAGCCTCACGCCGGGGCGCGAAGTGAACCTCGAGATTGATGTCCTCGCCCGCTACCTCAAGCGGATGCAGAGCCTGGCCGCAGCGAACTGAGCGATGGCGCAGGCGGACAACGGCGCGGCCAAGGTCCCCGCGATCACGCTCGGTTTCTGGCTGATCAAGATCCTCGCCACCACGCTGGGCGAAACCGGCGGCGATACCGTCTCGATGACCTGGCTGGGCGAGACGACACCCGATGCCGGGGCTGACGGGGTCAACGGCTACCTCGTCGGCACGCTCATCTTCGGCGTGCTCCTCGCGGTTCTCGTCGCGCTGCAGATCCGCGCCCGCCGGTTTGCGCCGTGGCTCTATTGGACCACGATCATCGCCTCGACCACCGCAGGCACCACGCTGGCGGACTTTGCCACGCGCTCGCTCGGCATCGGCTATCCCGGCGGCTCGCTGCTGCTGCTTGGCCTCGTGCTGGCGTCGCTCTTCACGTGGCACCGCAGCCTCGGCACCGTTGCGGCAGACAGTGTGAGCACCCCGGCCGCAGAGATGTTCTACTGGATCACCATCACCTTCTCGCAAACGCTCGGAACTGCGCTGGGTGACTGGGTGGCCGACGCGGGCGCAGGCTACGGCGGCGGTGCATTGGTGTTCGGCGCGGCACTCGCGCTTGTCGCCTTGCTGGCATGGGTCAAGGCTGCCAGTCGGATCGTGCTGTTCTGGGCCGCATTTATCCTCACCCGCCCGCTCGGCGCGACGGTGGGTGACTTTTTCGACAAGCCGCTGACGAGCGGCGGGCTCGAAGTGAGCCGGCCGCTGGCAAGCGCGCTGCTTGTCGTGATTATCGCGGTCCTAATCGTGATCCTGCCGCAGCGGCCCGGGCGACACCCCGCCAACCAGTAGGCTCAGCCAGCCACGTCCTTCAGCGCAGCAACGAACGCCTCAATGTTGCCGGTGGTCAGGCCCGCGATATTCACGCGGCCCGAACCGGCCATATAGACGCCGTGGCGCTCGCGCAGTGCCATGATCTGCTCGCTGGAAAGGGGCAGCATCGAGAACAGACCCTTCTGCGTGCCCAGCGGCGCCATGTTGATCGGCCCGATCTGCTGCGCCGCGGCAAGCCGCTCGCGCACTTCGGCCATGCGCGCGCGCATCGCGGTCAGCTCGTCGATCCACTGCGCGGTGAGCGTGGCATCGCCAAGAATCAGGCGGACCGCCGCCGCGCCGTGGTCGGGCGGCATCGACCAGCTCGCACGGGCAATCGTCGCGCCGTTCGCCATGGTCCTGGCGAGGGCATCGGCATCACCCGTCACTGCATAGAAGGCGCCGACACGGTCGCGGTAGAGGCCGAAATTCTTGTCGCAGCTATAGGCCACCAGCGCCTCCGGCACGGCGGCGAGCACCTTGCGCAGGCCATAGGCATCGGCTTCCATGCCGTCGCCAAGGCCCTGATAGGCAAGGTCGATCAGCGGCAGCACGCCCGAAGCGGCCACCAGTTGCGCGATCTCGTCCCACTGCGCGTTGGTGTAATCGACGCCCGTCGGGTTGTGGCAGCAGCCGTGGAGCAGCACGACATCGCCCGGCGCGGCCTCGGCCAGCGCCGCACGCAGCGCTTCGAGATCGGCGGTGCCCTCGGCGGTCATGTGCTTGAAGGTCTTGAGTTCGAGGCCAACCGCCGCAACGATCTGCGCATGGTTGGGCCACGAAGGCGTGCCCATCAGGACGCGCTTGGCGCCCGCGCGCGCCGCCACTTCCACAGCAAGGCGTACCGCACCAGTGCCGCCTGGCGCCTGCATGCCCTCGACCCGGCTGCGGTCGAAATCGGTGCCGAACACATAAGGGATCAGCGCATGGACAAAGCCCATGTCGCCTTCCGGCCCAAGATAGGCCTTGGAGTCCTGCGTCTCGAGCAGGACCTTCTCCGCCGCCTTGATCGCGCCGAACACCGGCGTATCGCCCTCGCCGGTGCGATAGACGCCCACGCCGAGGTCGATCTTGGTCGGCCGCGGATCGGCATTGTGGAGCTTGATCAGCGCAAGCAGCGCGTCGGCGGGCTGGGCGTTCAGGGTCTCGAGCATGGCCGCGCCTTTGCCCCCAAACGGCGCGGCATACAAGTGCCTCTGGGCTTGTTTAGAACGGCATCCAGTTCTGCGTCTTGCGGAACTTCATGTAGCCGCCATTGACGCCGAGCCGCAGTCCTGCGCCGAACCGCACCGGGATCAACACGATGTCGCCGCGCCGCAGATAGCTCACGTTGAACCCACCGACGAAGTAGGCCTGCCCCTCACCCGCGCCATAGCGGCGGAACAGGTCTTCGCTGTCATTGAGGTTGTAGACGAGCACGAAGGTGTTCGCCGCATTGGCACCGAGATCGAAGCCGAGCGAGGGTCCGGTCCAGTAGACCGGCCGCTCACCCTCGATCTTGTGGTGCAGCGTGCCCGAACCATAGCGCAGCCCGACCACGACGGCACCGCCCGCCTCGCGTCCCGTGATGTAGGCGTTGGGCCGGCCCTGCTTCTTGAGAATGTCCTGGATCAGCAGCGCCAGACCTTTGGCGCCTCGCCCGAATACGCCCTCCGCCGCACCGATCAGGTCGTCCTCGCGGTAGGTCGTGCTATCAGCTGCGGCCCCTTTGGCGGGACCGGCTGCAGGCGGAACTGGGGCCGCAGCAGGCGCGCCAGCAGGCGAGGAAAATCCGGGTTCAGCGGAACCGGTGTTTGCAGCAGGAGTGGGCGGCAGCGGTGCAGGGGTGCTGGTTGACGGTGCGGAGGGCGCACCCGGCTTGGCCGGAAGGTCCGCATCGATAGCGCTGTTGGGATCAATCTGCTGGACTTGCGCCTGAGCACCCGTCCCCAACATCAAGCCCAAGGCGGCAAGCCCGATCGCGATGTTCCGGCTCAGCTTCATCACCCGACTTCCTATCCTGCGGCCCGTCAACGGTTCTGGGGCCCGGTTCGATGGCCGGACCCTTTGTCATGCTATCAGGCCCTCATCTCTCGGCCCGGCACAATGAACCGGCGATGAGCCGAGTCGATTTCACGCCGAGGCGAATCCGCATCGGCGACATGATCCCCGCAGGAAGCCCCTTGCCGCCCCCCCACTCCCTCGCTATAGCGCGCCCTCGCCGCTGCGATCCGGAGACGTGGGTGAGTGGCTGAAACCAACGGTTTGCTAAACCGTCGTACTGGGATTACCGGTACCGAGGGTTCGAATCCCTCCGTCTCCGCCAGGCTTGCTTCCACAGAGCACCTCAAATATCCAAAAAGCCGCAGAAATGCGGCTTTTTTCGTATCTTGCCGATCCGCAATGTTCTGCATATGTTCCGTCTATTCCACACAGAGTGTGGGTCTGAGTGTGGGTCTGGAAAGGACAGGATCGATGGGAAAATTGAGTGCAGTTGCGGTCAAAAACCTGAAAGAGCCCGGACGGTATTCCGATGGCGAAGGGCTCATCCTCAAACTTGCCGCGCAAGGACGCGGCAGCTGGATCCTTCGCATTCAGGCTGATGGCAAGCGGAGAGACATCGGACTGGGCACCATGTCCGATATGGGGTTGTCAGACGCTCGCGAATCAGCGCGAGCGATACGCAAACAGTTGAAGGCGGGCATCGACATTGTCGCTGAGCGCAAAAAAGCAGAGGTCGTAGTGCCGACCTTCAGCGAAGCCGCAAAAATGGTCCATAGCGAGCACAAGGCTGCCTGGAAAAACGGCAAACATCAGGACCAATGGATCAACACCCTCGAGTCCTACGTCTTCCCCCGAATTGGCAACCATCTGGTCTCCGATATCGAAGGTCCTGCGATCAGGGACGTCCTTGCACCAATCTGGCTGACCAAGCCGGAAACAGCGCGCCGGGTACGCCAAAGGATCGGAGCAGTGCTGGATTGGGCCTGCGCGAAGGGTTTTCGTGAGACAGAGGCGCCGCTGCGTTCGATTGCGAGGGGATTGCCTCGGCAACCCCGGACGAAATCACATTTTGACGCGATGCCGTTTCGCGAGATTCCAGCATTCATGAGGTCTCTTCGCGAGCGTCAGTCAGTCGGTCGCCTTGCACTTGAATTGCTCATTCTCACGGCTGCTCGTTCTGGCGAGATACGTGGATGTGAGTGGCAGGAAATCGATCTGTCCAAACGCCTGTGGACCGTGCCTGCAAAGCGCATGAAGGCTGGGGTCACGCACGTGATCCCTCTGTCTGATGCTGCCTTGGATGTTCTTGCGCGTGCGGAGAAGGTTCGGGCAGCGGCATCCGATCTCGTTTTCCCCGGACAAGCGCCAAAGCAACCGCTTTCTGACATGACTTTGCTCAAGATCCTTCGGGACAAAGGCCTGCCTGTCACCGTCCACGGCTTTCGATCCTCGTTCAGGGATTGGGTGGCAGAGAAGACAGATTTCCCCGGTGAGGTCGCTGAAGCAGCGCTAGCGCATACAATACAAAACAAGGTCGAGGCAGCTTATCGGCGAACGGACTTCTTAGAAAAGCGAAAGACATTAATGAACGAATGGAGCCAATACTGCTTGTCTGCATCGGCATAAGGGGTTTCCTAAGCGTGCGCCCTACGTTGTGAGGAACCGGTCCCTAGGCCACCAATGAAATTATTGGCCAGAGTTTCGCGTAGCCTCTGCTGTCAGGGTGTACGGGATGAAGCTGGCTGCATCGTCAGGTGAGCCGTGTCCCTTGAATTTGGCAACGGCCGGATAGGCGAAGATCGGGCGGCTGCGTGGCGGCATCACCGCGCGGGCCGGACGAGGTGGGGGCCCCATGGTCGGTGCGCCCGGCGGCGGAGCTCCCGGCGGCGGGCCGGCCTCATCAGGCGTTGCGCGATGGGCAAGCAGCACTCGCGGCGCGGTGCCAGTTTCGCGCCAGGCCATCAGTGCCGCGAGCAGCGGGAAGGCATCAGGGCCATCACCGCCGTCGCAATGGCCCATGCCGGGGAACAGGAACAACCGCACCGCATCATCACGGCGGCTTGAGCCGAGCGCGAGGCCGACCTTGTCGTAGTAATCAATGGTGCCGAGCGGCGAAATGTGCGGGTCAGCCCAGCCGTGCCACAGGATCAGCTTGCCGCCATGCGCCGCGAAGAGCGCTAAATCGGGGTTGTCGGCATTGTAGCGCCGCCGTGCCTCTGCCTCGCGCGCTTCCATCGCCGCCGTGAAGGGGAAGCTGGCAATCGTATAAGGCGGATCGGGATTGGGCGTGAACAGCAAGTGGTTGATCGTATCATCGGCGAAGCGCGCGCTCATGATCGGAGCGGTCTTCACCGGCGGCACGAACACGCCAACCCATTCCATCTCGCTCCCGCGCATGATTGCGCCGACTTCCAGCTTGCGGCCAGCAGCATCGGTCGCACCGGCATAGATCCGGCGCACTGCGGTGATCTGCGCAAGCGTGAGGCAATCGCCCGGCTTTGGCGCCCGCCGGCAGCGCAGAGGCGCGGGGTCATAGCGGCATTGGCGCGGATCGGTGATCTGGCCATCGACCAGTCCGTCGAGCCCGTCGCAGGCCTTCAGCACCGCCTTGTGCAGCAGCGGCATATCTGCGGCGGTCAGAAGCGGCGCGCCATCAGGGCCAGTATTGGCCCTGGCCAGCCAGCCGTGATGGAAGCTGTTCTGCGCGGCAAAGTTGAGCGCGGGCGCACCGGCGGCGATGGCATCGAAATCCTCAGGGTAACGCTGCGCCTCGATCAGCGCCTCGCGCCCGCCGTCCGAGCAGCCCGAGAAATAGGCGAAGCGCTGCGGCTGGCCGTAGAACGCCTTGATCAGCGCTTTGGCGGCCAATGTGGTGACATGGACGCCGCGGTGCGCAAAATCCTCACGCTGCTGCGGGTTGCTCCCCCAGGCTCTATCCATGCCCTGATGGCCCATGTCGGTGGAGGCGAGAGCAATAGAGCCATCGGTGACGGGCGCGCAGCCTTCCGCCTTTTCCGGATTGATCCGCAGATTGCCGCAGAGCCCGCCGCAGCCGGTCTGGATTAAACGCTGGGTCCATCCGGCGAGCGGCAAGCGCACCTCGAAGCGGATGGCAGGGGCAATCGTGCCGGTGACGGCGCAATAGGCATGAGGCCCGGCGACTTCCTGCGCGGCCAGCGTGGTCGCCGCACCGGTGGCTGGAGCGAGATCGAGCCCGGCAAGGCTGGCGCAGGAGGTGACCGGGGCGACCGGTTCGAGCGGGGCAAGCGCAAACGTCTGCGCCGAGGCCGCCACCGGCCCAAGGAGCGCGATGATCGTCGCGAGCAGCAGCGTCCTCAGCATGGACTGTCCTTCAAGGTTTGGTCGCAAAGGCGCGCCGCAGGAATGCCATGACATGCGCCAGATTCCCCATGGAATCGAAGGCGCTGTCGGCGTGGTCTGCGCCTTCCCGGATTTCGAGCGTCGCGCGCCCGGGGCCGGCGACTGCGTTCACCCGCTCGGCCAGGATGCGGCTTTGCAGCATGGGCACGATGCAATCGGCGGTGCCATGCTGGAGCAGCAGCGGCGGCATGGTGGGCGAGACATAGGTAAGCGGGCTCGATGCCGCGACGGCGTCCGGGATGCGGGTGATCTCACCGCCGAGGTAGAGCGATTCCGGGCTGTCCGCCGCATTGTGGTTCTGCATCGAGGCGGGGCAGCCGAGCGCCTTCAATTGCTCGTCCATGCGCAGGAACTGGGTGGGGCCATACATCGAGACGATGGCGCTCACGCGGTCCGGCACTGCGTTGAGGCGGGAGCCGGGCAAGTCGAAGCGGGCATCGCCGCTGCTCAAGCCGGCCATCAGCGCGATATTGCCGCCGGCGGACTGGCCCCACAGCGCGATGTGGGCGGGATCGAGGCGGTAGCGCGCGGCATTCGCGCGCAGGAAGCGCACCGCCCCGCGGGCATCCTGCACGGCGGCGGGAAAGCGGGCCTCGGCGCTCATGCGGTAGTTGATGCTGGCGAGCGCGATCCCTGCGGCGTTGGCTGCTTCGACATCATTGCGGAAGTTTGGCCCGAGGCCCGCCTTGTCGCCGAACTTGAACGCGCCGCCATGGATGAACACGACCACCGGGTGCGGGCCCGCACCTTGCGGAAGATAGAGGTCGAGCTTCTGGCTGGGCGACACAGCTGTGTAGGCAAGGTCAGCAAAATCAGGTGCGCGGGTCTGGTAGAAATAGAGCCGCGCGCCGATCCCGCCGAGCACGGCAAGTCCGACGACAACAGCAAGGAGGGTGCGCCGCGACAGGCGTCGGGATCGGCCGGTTTCACCCATGGCTTTCCATCCTGACCATGCACGCAGCGAGGCCTGCCGCAAGGATCGGCACGCAGAAGATGCCGAACACGCCGACCAGCGGCATGCCGGTGCCGATCGCCCAGCCGCCGAGCAGCGGGCCGACCAGCGCGCCGATCCGGCCGACGCCCATCGCCCAGCCCAGCCCGGTCGCGCGCATTTCAGCGGGATAGACGCTTGTGACGAGCGGATAGTTGGCGTTGACCCCGCCCTGCAACGTCACCCCGATCAGGAAGCTCACCACCAGCAGCGCACCGAGCCCCATCGGCACGCCGCCGAACACGAGGAACAGCACAGCGGCCAAGGCAAGGTTTGCCAGGACCAGCCGGCGCAGATCGAAGCGCGTGGCAGCGAAGCTGATCGCGATGGTGCCGACGCAGGCGCCCGCGCTGTAGATCGCGCTGGCGATGATGGCCTGCGTTGGCGGCAGGCCCGCGGCGATGGCGAGCTTGGTGATCCAGCTGCCGATGAAGTAGAGCGCCATGAAGCCGCCCACCGTGCAGACCCACAGCAGCAGCGTGCTCGTCCGGCGCGCCCCGCCCAGCGCCTCGGCAACGGAGAAGCGGGCCTCCTCGCGGGTTTCGGGCGCTTCGGGCAAGAGCCACCAGCACAGCGGCAAGAGCGCGAGCGTGAGCGCGCCCGCCGCGATGAACACCATCGGCCAACCATAGAGCGGCAGCGCCCAGGCCGTCGCGAACCCCGCCAGCGTCGCGCCCACCGGATAGCCCGCCTGCGGCACACCCGCCGCGACATGGCGCCAGCGCGGCGGCGCGAAACCGGCCGACAAGGCGGTGATGCTGGCGAGAACCGTACCGATGCCGAGGCCCACAACCAGCCGGATCGCCGCAAGCGTCCAGATATCGCCAGCAAACGCGCTGACGATCATCGCGCCCGCCATCAGCAACAGCGCGAGGAGGATCATCGGCCGCCGCCCCCAGCGGTCCGCCAGCGGCGCCAGAAAAATCCCCCCAAGGCCCATGCCGAGCAGCCCTGCGCTGAACACGACGGCAAAGGCTTCAGGCCCCACGGCAAACTGTTGCTGCAGGGCCGGGGCGACATAGGTCAGCGCGAAGATGTTCACGCCGTCGATCATGTTGAGCACGAAACACAGCGCGGTCACCATCTGCCCGCGCCGCGACCATGGTACCGGCGCGGCGCGGGGGATGGTGTCAGGCGAGGCGTCCATGGCGAGGCGCACCGGCTGCGGCCCAGCTGCGATCAGAACTTGGCGGCCAGGCGGATGCCGTAGAAGCGCGGGGTGTTGACCCCGAAGTTCACCGCGTTCGGAACCGGCTGGGGTGTCGGCACGAAGTTGCCATTGGTGCCGCCGTAGCTGCCGACATAGTTGTTGGGACCGCTGGTCTTCTGGAGCTTGTTCTCGATGTTCTCGACAAAGGCCTGCACGGTCCAACGGTCACCCGGCGCGGCATAGGTCAGGCTGGCATCGCTGCGGGTGAAGGCCTTCTGACGGAACTGCACCACATTCGACAGATCGGTCAGCAGATAGCTGGCGCTGTACTTGACGAGGCCGCGCAGGCGCAGTTCGCTGCCATTGCCAAGCTCGAAGGCGTGGCTCAGAATGCCGGTCGCGGTGAACTTCGGGCTGCGGTCGATCGATTGCCCGGAATAGTCGAACTGCGCGCCGCTGTTCCGGCCGGTCTTGAGCTCGGTGATCTTCGAGCCGCCGACGGTGAAGTTGCCGCTGAAGCTGGTGCGAGGCGCAAACTGATAGCTGAACTCGTTTTCCCAGCCATAGATGTGCGACTTGCCGATGGCGGTATAGAGCACGCCCGGCGGGGTGCCGCCCGGTCCGAAGAACACCAGCGAATTGAACTGCTGCTTCGCATAATCATAATAGAACAGGTCGCTGGTCAGCGTCAGCCCCGGCAGCAGCTTGCCCTTGTAGCCCAGTTCGAAAGCGGTCAGGCTTTCCGGGCCATAGGCCTTGGTGCCCCCGGTCGAGGGATCGAAGTCGTTGAAACCACCGGCCTTGTAGCCCGTCGCCACCGAGGCGAAGATGAGGTCGCGCGGGGTGATCTGGTAATTGAGCCCGACCCGCCACGTCACCTTGCCGTTCGACGAATTCCCGTTGTTGGGCGTGCCGATGCAGTCGTTTGGATAGCGGCAAGGCTTGCCATCGGGATCGAGCCAAGCGCTGCCGGGATCGAAGGGTGAACCCGCGCCCGGATTGAAGAACGGCACGGCAAAGGTGCCGACCCGCTTGGTCTCGTCATGCGTGTAGCGGATGCCCGCGATCACGCCGAGCGCCTCGGTGGCGTGCCAGGTGCCCTGCGCAAAGAAGCCGTAGGAGCGGTGGCTGGTGCGGTTCACCGGATCGATGCTGTTCTGCCAGGTGTCCGTATTGGCATAGGTGCCGACCGGCGCGTACCACTGGTGATCGCTCTCGCGGATTTTCTCGAAGTAGTAGTTGGCGCCGATCACGTAATCGAGCGTGCCGGGATTGACGTTCGACAGCCGCGCCTCGACCTGATCGGTGGTGATGTTGCCCTGATAGTTGGCGAGGAAGAAGGCCGAAGTTCCGGGGAACACCGGGCTCGGGCCAGCGCCGGTCACGTTGACGAGCGGGTTGTTCGTGCTGGTGGTCTGATTGTTGATCTTGAAGTGCTGGTGGCTGCCCATCACGTCCAGCTGCACGCCGCCGAACCTGGCGTTCACGGTGCCGAGGAAGTTCTGGAAGTCCGTGTCCTGGAACGCCGGGACCGGGTTGGCGAGGATCTTGAACTGCGCAGAACCGCCAGCCTGAAGCGAATCGAGCAGCGCCGCGCCGACGCCCACACCGCCCTGATGGCCGATCGTCACCACGCCGGTCAGGGTCAGATTGTCCGAAGGCTTGGCGATGATCGAGAAGCGGCCCGTCTCGTCGGACTGGTCGCTCTTGGCCTTCTGGTTGCCGGGGGTGAAGGTGTAGCTGCTGGTCGGCGGCACCGCATTGGTGTCGGTCATCGAGAAGCCCTGCGGCTTCAGGAAACCGTCGCGCCGGTTGATATTGCCGGCGATGCGCACGGCAACCGTGCTGCCCAGCGGCACATTGATCGCCCCTTCACCGCGGAAGGTATTGTAGTTGCCATATTCGAACCGGCCATAGCCCTCGAACGATCCGATCACCGGCTTCTTCGTGATGACGTTGATCGCGCCGCCAGTGGACGAACGGCCATAGAGCGTGCCCTGCGGCCCGCGCAGCACTTCAACACGCTCGATGTCGAAATAGGCCAGCCCCTGCTGCTGGCCCCGGCCGACAAACGCGCCATCGACGTTGTAGGCAATGCCCAGTTCGCCCTTGCTCGTCTGGTCGGTCGAGGTGACGCCGCGAATGGCGATATTGGTGCCGAACCCGCCGGTGCCGATGTTGAGCCCGGGCACGAGGTTCTGAAGATCGGTGACCGTGTTCACGCCGACGGTCTTGAGATCGCCGCCGCCGACGACCGAAACCGCCGCCGGGACCTTGAGCACGCTTTCCGAACGTTTGAGCGCGGTGACGATGATCTCGCCGCTATCGGCGGTGGCTGCGGCTTGCGGAGTGGCCTCTTGCGCCAGTACCGGTCCGGCAAAGGCGAGCGCGGCGGCAAGCGCGGTCATCGCAGCGCCGGTTCGCATGAAAGTGTGGTGCGGCGCGGTGCGCGCGGCCGAAAGCCTGAAGGTCATCCTGATATCTCCCCTCGATCTCGCCCCGTCGTGATCCGGCCGGGGTCCTGTCTGGATTGCATCATATCGGGCGGGGCAGCGGAATGCGCCTAGACCTTGGTCTAAACCCATGTGCTTGCGGGCTTCTTCATTCTGTTCAATGGTTGCGCTGACGCTGCCTCATGGATGCCGGGTTCCCTCATGCGTGTTCTGCTGATCGACGATCATCCGCTCTTCCGCCAGGCTATGGCGGCAACGATTGCCGGGATTGCGGCCGATATCGCCATCGCGCAATGCGACAGTCTGGCCGAGGCAAGGCGCTTGCTCGCCCAAGGGGATGCGCCCGCACTCATCCTGCTCGATCTCAAGCTGCCCGACAGCCAGGGCATGGGCGGGCTGTTGTCTCTGAAGGCCGAGCACCCGGAAGTGCCGGTTGCGATCGTATCGGCGAGCGATGATCCCGAAACGGTGCAGACTGCGCTGGCCTGCGGGGCGGCCGGGTTCGTTTCAAAGGCGGCCGGGATCGAGGAGCTGTCTGCCGCGATCGAGGCCTTGCTGGGGGGCGAGGGCTGGTTCCCCGAAGCTGGTATCGAGGCTGGCCGCGCGCCTCTGACGGCTACACAGATGCGGATACTGGACGGCGTTCACCGCGGCCTGATGAACAAGCAGATCGCCTATGAAACCGGGCTCAGCGAGGCGACAATCAAGTATCACCTCACGGGCTTGTTCCGCAAATTCGGGGTGCAGACCCGCGCTCAGCTGCTGGCGCTGGCACGCGAGCGGTCCTCCCCGTCCTGACCGCGCGGCGTGGCGGCTTCCTGCGCCGCCACCAGGCGGGCCTGCAATTCAAGCGGAGCAAGCGGCTTTGCAAGGCATTCGATACCCTCGCCGTCCAGCTCGGCGATCCAGCCCGGCTCGGGCGTTGCCGTCACCATGATCCGCACCCGCGCCCGCGTTGCCAGCGCGCGCAGCAGTGCGAGGCCGTCGCCGTCGCCAAGGTGATAATCGGCAAGTACTACGTCCCATGAGTCCGCAAGCGCCAGTGCTTCCGCCACTGATCCAGCGGTGTCTACCCGCGCGCCCCAGCGTTTGAGCAGTGCGCTGGTGCCGATCAGCACATCGCGCTCGTCATCGACGCACAGCACGCGAAGTCCGGCGAGATCGGCAGCCGCGCGCGGCGGGACCGGACGGAGGCGCACCGGTGCGGCCATCGGCACCGTCACCGCGAAGACGCTGCCCCGGCCCGGCGCCGAGCGCACGCCGATGCGGTGACCCAGAACATCGGCAATCCGCGCCACGATGGCGAGCCCAAGGCCCGCGCCCGCAGACAACGACTGGCCCTCGTCGAGCCGGCTGAACTCGGCAAAGGCGCTGGGTAGCTTGTCGGCGGCAATCCCCACGCCGGTATCGCGCACCTCGATCTGCACCGCGCCCTGCCGCCGCCGCGCGCAGACCACGACGCGCCCTTGCGGCGTGTAGCGCAACGCGTTGAGCATGAGGTTCTGCAGCATCGAGCGCAGCAGATCGCGGTCGGAGCGCACCCATAGCGCGGTCGGGATGACCACGAGTTCGAGCCCGCGTGTACGGGCCTGCACCGCAAATTCCTCCGCTAGAGAGGTCAGCAGTTCGCCCAAATCGACCGAACCGGGACGCGGTTCCAATGCGCCGATCTCAAGCCGGGATAGATTAAGGAGCGCACTCAGCAGCCGGTGCGCGCCCTCGACCGACTGGTCTGCCTTGCGCAGGAGCGCGGTGGCCGGATCGGTGTCTTCCGCGCTCACCAGTGCATTGCCGAGGAACAAACGGGCGGCATGAAGGGGCTGGACAAGATCATGGCTGGCCGCCGCCACAAAACGGCGCTGTGCACCGGTGGCCTGCTCGGCCTTGCGGGTTGCCTCGGCCAGCGCCGAGTTGGCCGAGACGAGCGCGGCAGTGCGCTCCTCCACCAGCGCTTCGAGCTCTGCCTTGCTACGCGTGAGCACGTCCTCGGCTGCGCGGAGATCGCTGACATCGGACAGTGTGAGAAGGAAATCGCCACTCGCCAGCGGCCGGCCTGCGATCTGGACGATCCGGCGCTCACCTGCGTCATGGGGTTTTGCGACCGGATGATCCTCACCGCCAAGGATCCGGCCGCCGCGCACAGTATGCGCGCAGGCTAGCAGGCGTTCGCGAAGGTCGATGGCCCAGCTTTCCGCCTCCCCCGGCTCCACCAAAGCGGGCAGTAGTTTCCCGACGTGGACGTCATCGGCCGAGAGCGCGAGGAAGCGCAGGAGTGCGGCATTCCATGCGACCAGCGCAAACTGGAAATCGAGCACGCAGACCGCCTGCGGCAGGCTGTCGAGGGTGGTCTGAAGCAGCTCGCGGTTGAAGTTAACCGCGTGTCCGGCCTCGTCGAGAATGCTGCTGATCTCGCGCGCGTCCTGCGAATCCACGGCAAGCGCGATGGCGACGACGTTGCGCGCGGAGGATGCGCCGATCACGCCGGCCAAGAGCCGCTCGGCCGAACGAGCCAGCGCGGGCGACACCGACGCATCATCGCCCAGCGCACCGTGCCGACCTTCTGCCATGAAGTCGCGGAGCGCCTTGTCGGCTTCCGTCTGACCAAGGAACTGGGCGAGCAGGGCGCGCAGATGCGCAACCGTCGCCCTGATCTGCCGTCCCTCACCCAGCGGGGTGCGACCGCTCGGCTCGACGAAGCTGTTGGCCTGGATCGTATCGATCAGGCGCGGCGCTGTGCGCAGCGATACAACAACGAAGAGCAAGGCATTGAGCGCGAGACTGGCCCACACCGCCATGACCGGACCGCCTGAGCCGGCCAGCACGCGCGTCTGTGTAAAGAAGGCGGGTCCGGCGATGGTGACAGCCCAGACCATCATCCCCGCCGCGATCCCGGCCATCGCCCCGCGTGCATGGGCCCGCCGCCAATAAATTCCGCCGATCAGCGCCGGGCCAAGCTGGGCGAAGGCAGTGAGCGCGGTCTGGCCCAGTTCGGTCGGACCTTCCACCTGCTGGATGCTGCGATAGTAAGCCCAAGCCAATGCCGCCATGGCAAGGATCGTGAGCCGCCGCGCACGCAGCACGGCGCTGCCCGCATCGCGCGGCGCGCCGGGCACGCTGTCGGCTTCGCTGCGCAGCCGCGCGAGCAGCGGCAATACGATCTCGTTGGAGACCATGGCCGAGACGGCGGTCAGTTCGACCACGACCATGGCCGCACCGGCCGAAAGCCCGCCGAGCAGGGCAAGCAGCGTGACCGCCGGGAAGCCAGCCCGCTCCGGCACGGCGAGTACCTGCAGCTGCGCCACAACGCCCGGCTCACCCAAGCCGGCACGCACTGCGACTGCAATCACCAGTGTGGCGAACACCCAAAGCCCAAAATAGAGCGGCACAATCCACGCCGCAGTCCGGCTGTCCGCCACATCCTCGATGGCGACGAAACTTAGATGGAACTGGCGCGGGAGGGTAAAGGCTGTGACGGTGCAGAGCATCACGAGCGTCACGAATGCGCCGTCGATGCCCGGTCCTGCCGGCACTGCGGCCATGAAGGTAGGCGCAAGGCCGCGTGGTTCGCTTGCGAAGAGCGCCAAAGCCAGTGCTGCGACAGCCAGCAGGCCGAGCAGCTTGACCGCCGATTCGAACGCCAGCATGCCGACAAGGCCGCGGTTGTGCTGGGTCAGGCTTGGCCGCCTTGCGCCGAACAGGATTGCGATCCCGGCCAGCACCGCCGTCAACCCGGCCGTCTGCCAGCCTTCGGTATCAAGCCCGCCGCCGATATGCCGCCACGCGCCGGTCAGCACTGTCAATTGGAGCGCGATGTAAGGCAGCGCGCCAAGGCCTGCGACAATGGTCGCAAAGATGCCAAGGCTGCGGCTCTTGCCATAGCGCGCCGCGAGGAAGTCGGCGAGCGAGCCGACATTCTCACGCTTGGCCAGCAGCGCAATCCGCCGCCACACTGAATAGCCGGCCGTGATCGCCAGGATCGGCCCGAGTGCATTGGCGACAAACAGCCAACTGCCCCGGCTGGCATCTCCCACCGCCCCGAAATAGGTCCATGCCGAACACAGCGTGGCAAGCGAAAGGCCGTGCAGCAGCGGGCGCAAGCGCGTGCGCAGCGCGGAGGCGGCAAGCCGATCCGCAGCCCAGCCGATCGTAACAAGCACGATAAGGTAGCCAGCAAGCGCCGCGACCACTGTCCATATTGATGGCATGGTTTTTTGATATCAAGCCCGGACCGCCAGCACCAGCATCAACCCATACAAACCGAAAATCCCGCAGCGAACGCGCCAATGAGCGACGTGCTGATGGGCGGCGACTGCCAAGGGTATAAGCGCCGAAGCCAGTTTGGCGCCTTCAGCCCAGATTTTCATGCGGCGCCGTGATGCCTCGTCTGGTCGTGACCAGGCAGTTCGTGGCTCGCCATTCACCAGCACATCCTGATCGGGTGCTGCCGGAAGCGGAACGCCGCGTCGTGGGACGAAGCGGTCGATCCCTCGCGCCATGCCAAATGGCAGTTCATGCGCCAAAACCCGACTTAGCTGCAAATGGTCTGCGGGAGCCTCGCAGAATGCTCATGCTGGGTCGGAAGACGTTCTTCAGATGGCCAATTTGGCCATTGGAGAATGAACATGGAAACGATCCAAACTGAATTTGAGCTTAGATCAGCCAAGCGTCAGGTCTGGAATGCAGGGCGCGCTGTAGGAGCGAAGCGGGCGCTGAAACCGAAGCAGATATGGGAGATCAGATTCTACCTCAATCAACGCCGCCGCTTGCGAGATCGGGCATTGTTTGACCTCGCTATCGACAGCAAGCTGCGTGGGTGCGGCCTCGTGCAGATAAAAATCGGCGACCTTGTCAGCGGTGGGCATATCCGAACGCGCGCGATTGTCATGCAGCAGAAAACGGGAAGGCCTGTTCAATTCGAACTGCTCCCCGACGCCCGGAGCAGCCTCTTGGCGTGGCTTGAACGCCGCGGCGGCACGGTGGACGACTATGTCTTTCCAAGTCGGGTTGATCACAATGGCCATCTGACAACCCGCCAGTATGCCCGACTTGTTGATGAATGGGTGACTGGGGTTGGCCTGATGCGAAGTAACTATGGCACCCACTCGCTTCGCCGGACGAAGGCGTCAAACATCTATCGGGCGACAGGCAACCTGCGCGCCGTGCAGATCCTTCTTGGCCATAGCAAGATCGAGAATACGGTCCGCTACCTCGGGATTGACGTGGAAGATGCTCTTGCTCTCGCCGAGAATACCGAAATCTGAAACGTTGGCTCCTCGCCTTTGGCGAGGAGCCATTCCCGATACGCCATGGACCCAACAGTCGCAAATGCAGGATGGGACGACCGCCAGCACCTTGCATCCCAGTTGCCAGCTAGCTTGACCTGCCAGCCCGATCCAATTGCCGTTCCTGCCAAGCAAATGGCGGCCAACTTGAACCAGAATTGCGGCAGTGCAGCAATTACTACTTGAATCGCTTCTCGACCCCGACCACACTTCGGTTGCATGCGGATCGCCATTGTTGATGAAAGCGCGAGCCGCGCGGCGGTCATTCGCGAAGGGCTGGCAGCCGTGGAAGGCTGCGAGATCTTCGTGGTGACCGAGCGGCGCGGGCTGGTGGCGCGGATCGGCGAGATCGCGCCCGACATCGTGCTGATGGACCTCGGCAACCCCTCGCGCGACGTGCTTGAGGAGTATTTCGCTGTCAGCCGTGTGCTGGGCCGCCCGATTGCGATGTTCGTGGATGAGAGCGACGAGGAATCGATCGCGGCGTCGGTCGATGCGGGCGTTTCGTCCTATGTGGTCGACGGACTTGCGCCGCATCGCATTCGCCCGATTCTCGACCTGGCGGTGCGCCGCTTCAATGCTTTTGCGCGGCTTGAGGCCGATCTCGCCGAAGCGAAGGGCAAGCTGGCCGAGCGCGAGGTGGTGGACAAGGCCAAGCGCATCCTGATGGACAGCCGAGGCTTTTCCGAGCCGCAGGCCTACTCGGAGCTGCGCAAGACCGCGATGAAGCAGGGCAAACGCATTGCCGACATTGCCGAGGCAGTCGTGACCGCGCACCAGTTGATGGGAGGGAAATGATGGCATCCGCAGCCGGATCCGGCGAAATGACCATCGGCTTCCTGCCGCTGGTCGATGCCTGCCTGCCGATCCTGGCGCGCGAACATGGCTTTGCCGAGGCCGAGGGCCTTTCGCTGCGATTGGTGCGGGACATGAGCTGGGCCACGGTGCTCGACCGGCTGCTTTATGGCCATAGCGATGCCGCGCATCTGGTGGCGCCACTGGCCATCGCGACAACGCTCGGGCGCGGGCGACCGGCCCAACCGCTTTCAGTGCCTTTCGTGCTCGGACTGAATGGCAATGCGGTGACGATGCGGCCTGATCTGGCGCGCACGGTGAATCCGGCGGGCGGGCTGGGCGATCCGGCCGCGGTTGGAGCGGCCCTCCGGGCGCATGTGGCCGCAACCGACAGGGCCCTGCGTTTCGGCGTGGTCCACCGCTATTCCAGCCATAACTACATGCTTCGCTACTGGCTGGCAGCCTGCGGCGTGAAGCCGGATGCGGACGTGGAGATCACCACCGTCGCTCCGCCGTTCTGCGCCGATGCGCTGGAATGCGGGGACGTCGATGCGATCTGCGTGGGCGAGCCCTGGAACAGCGTGGCGGTGGAGCGCGGCGCCGGCGAGATCGTGCTGGCGACGGCGCAGATATGGCGGCGCGGCGTGGAGAAGGTCCTGGCCTTTCGTGAGCCGGTGATGGAGGCGCGCCGAACCCAAGCTGAAGCGCTGGTGCGCGCGCTGCGCAAGGCTGGCGAGCACTTTGTCGATCCAGCTAACCTTGAAGCCAATGCGGCTATTCTGGCGCGTACCGAGTACCTCGATGGTGATGCAACACTGATCCGCCGCGCCATTTCGGACCGGCTGCTACTGCGCGAGGGCGGCGAGCTGCTGCACTATCCCGATTTCATGTTCCAGCACCGCGAGGCGGCGAACTTCCCGTGGGTGAGCCAGGCCGAATGGCTCTACAGCCAGATGGTGCGTTGGGATGGCCTCGCTTTCGACTCAGGCGATGCCCGCAAGGCGGCGCGCGTGTTCCGCCCTGACATATACCGCAGCGCATTATTGGGCACCGGAGACCCGCTGCCGGGGGCCAGTTCGAAGGTGGAGGGCAGCCTTGCGGGCCCCACGTCCGTATCCATGCAGCAGGGCATTATCACCATGGAAAGCAACAGCTTTTTCGATGGTAAGCCGTTCGATCCCGAACTGCTCGAAGCTTACATCGCAGAGCAGCGCGGCGCATAAAACTCTATTGCGGTGCAAAAAGCGCTTGCCGAACTGCCTGCGAATCACATAGCTTAAACCTAGGCCAGATGGTGCCGCTCAAGGTTGGGCGATCGCAGCACTCACCGGCCATCAGTTCCATCGCGTGGCAACGTCGCCGCCCAGACCTTCCCATTGGGGATGCGTTCGGGCGGCTTTTTCGTGTTTGTCGCGCCGCTTTCGAAGGGTGACCCAAATGAACGGACGACACACATTCAACCGGCGCAACATCGTGGTGGCGCTGTTCGCTGGGATCGCTCTGGCCAGCTGCGGCGGTGGCGGCACGGCGGAAAAACCTGCCGCTTCGGCCAATGGCATCGAAAAGCCCGTGCTCAAGCTCGGCTTTATCAAGCTGACCGACATCGCTCCGCTGGTGGTGGCGCAGGAGAAGGGTTTCTTCCGTGAGGAAGGGCTGACCGTGACGCTTGAACCGCAGGCCAACTGGAAGGTGCTGCTCGATGGCGTGACCGGCGGCCAGCTGGATGGGGCGCATATGCTCGCAGGGCAGGTGCTGGCCTCGGGCGCGGGGATCGGCAGCAAGGTGCCGCTGGTCACGCCGTTCTCGCTCGATATCAACGGCAAGGGCGTCACCGTTTCGAACCAGGTGTGGGACATGATCGCGCCCACATTGCCCAAGGGCGCGGACGGCAAGGTGCAGATGCCGATCCCGGCCTCTGCGCTCGCCCCGGTGGTCGCGAAATTCAAGGCCGAGGGCAAGCCGTTCAAGATGGGGATGGTCTTCCCGGTCTCCACCCACAACTACGTGCTGCGCTACTGGCTGGCGGCAGGCGGGCTCAATCCCGGCTTCTACCTGCCGGGCGACACCGCTGGTGTGACGGGCGCCGATGTGCAGCTTTCGGTCACCCCGCCGCCGCAGATGCCCGCGACGATGGAAGCGGGCACGATCAACGGCTATTCGGTGGGCGAGCCCTGGAACCAGGCTTCGGTTGCCAAGAAGATCGGCGTGCCGATCATCGTCGATCCCGATATCGCCGGAACCACGGGCGACAAGGTGTTCGGCTTGACGGCGGAGTTTGCCAGGAAGAACCCGAATACGGTCAAGGCGCTCACCCGCGCGCTGATCCGCGCCGCGATGTGGCTCGATGCCGACGGGGGCAAGAACCGGCCCGAAGCGGTCAAGATGCTCGCCAGCCCGAAATATGTCGGTGCCGACGAGAAGGTGCTGATGGCCTCGATGACGGGCAAGTTCACCTTTGGTTCGGGCGACACGCGCGATACGCCGGAGTTCAACTTGTTCTTCGACCAGCAGGCGAGCTATCCGTTCTATTCCGACGGCATCTGGTTCCTCACGCAGATGCGCCGCTGGGGTCAGATCGCCGAGGCTAAGGACGATCAGTGGTATCTCGATACGGTCAAGTCGGTCTACCGCCCTAATCTCTACGAGGAAGCCGCCAAGTCGCTTGTCGCCGATGGCAAGGCCAAGGCCGAACAGTTCCCGCAGACCGACGGCTTCCGCGTCTATGCCCGCAAGGCGATCGACGGCGTGGCCTTCGATGCCCACAAGCCTGCCGCCTACGCCGCCAGCTTCTCGATCGGCCTCAAGGCCGGTCAGAAGGTGACCCCGGCGGGCGTCAAGTAAGACAGGAGCGATGACGATGAACGCGGTCGCATTGCGCAAGGACGAATTCGTCGGCTCCGAAGCGGACGTCACGGAGGAGGGGGCGCCCCTCCTCCCCGAAGGAGAGCCGGAGACAACTGTGGAACTTGCCACGAAGCCCGAAAGGGCGCTGCCGTTCGGAATCAAGCTGCCCACGCCCCGCGCCGCGTTCGAGGCCATCTGGCCGCCGCTCGCCGGGATCAGCGCCTTCCTCGCGCTCTGGGCCGTGCTGGCACCGCTGGTCCACACATCACTCGGCACGTTGCCGGGGCCAGGGAACGTGTGGGAAGCCTTCCTCGGTTTGCTTGATGAAGCGGCCGCCTCGCGCGTCGCAGCGCAGGAAGCAATCGCGTCGGGCTATGCTTATACCGGCCCCCCGACCTTCATCGACCAGATCTTCACCAGCCTTGAAACCGTGGCCGCAGGCTTCACTCTGGCGACGCTGTTCGCGGTTCCGCTCGGCCTTGTCGCGGGCATGTCGAAGCGGGTCAATGCCGCCATCAATCCGCTGGTGCAGGTGATGCGTCCGGTCAGCCCGCTGGCGTGGCTGCCGATCGTGACGATGGTCGTCTCGGCCTCCGTCAGCAGCGACGATCCGGCATTGCCCAAGAGCTTTGTCATCTCGGCTGTTGTCGTGATGCTCTGCTCGCTCTGGCCGACGCTGATCAACACCGCCATCGGTACCGCAAGCATCGACAAGGACCTGATCGCGGTGGGCCGGGTGCTGCGGCTCGGCTGGTTCGCACGGCTGACCAAGCTCGTGCTGCCCTCCTCGCTGCCCTACATCTTCACGGGCATGCGCCTGTCGCTGGGCACGGGCTGGATGGTGCTGATCGCAGCGGAAATGCTCGCGCAGAACCCGGGCCTGGGCAAGTTCGTGTGGGACGAATTCCAGAATGGCTCCGAAAAGTCGCTGGCGCGGATCATGGTCGCGGTGGTGGTGATCGGCCTGATCGGCTTCGTGCTCGACCGCGTGATGATGGCGCTCCAGGCCTTCGTCAGCCGCAACCGCACCGTCTAAGAAGGGGCGCGCAAATGGCCACGATCCTTTCCCTCAAGGATGTCCGCAAGAGCTATACCGGCAAGACCGGGGGCACAAGCGAGGTGCTGGGCGGAATCGACCTCGATGTGGAGGAAGGCGAATTCATCGCGATCCTCGGCTTCTCGGGCGCGGGCAAGACCACGCTGATCTCGGCCATTGCCGGGCTGGTCGAACCCGATGCCGGCGAAATCCTGCTGCGCGGCAAGGCCATCGAAGGGCCTGACCGGGACCGCGGGCTTGTATTTCAGTCCTATTCGCTGCTGCCGTGGCTGACGGTTGGCCAGAATGTCGCGCTTGCGGTGGATTCGGTCCACAAGGATCGCAGCCGGGAAGCGCGCGCCGCGCTGGTGCAGCAGAAGGTGGACCTTGTCGGCCTGGCCCATGCGATGGATCGCAAGCCGGCGCAGCTTTCGGGCGGGATGCGCCAGCGCGTTGCCGTGGCGCGGGCGCTGGCGATGGAGCCCGAAATCCTTCTGCTGGACGAGCCGCTTTCGGCGCTTGACGCGCTGACGCGGGCCAAGCTGCAGGATGAGATCGACCGCATCCGCGAGGAGGAAAAGCGGACGATCATCCTTGTCACCAATGATGTGGACGAAGCGCTGCTGCTGGCAGATCGGGTGGCGGTTTTGACCCCTGCCCCAGCCGCGCGCATCGGGAGGATTTTCCCTGTGTCGCTGCCGCGCCCGCGCGACCGGGAGGCAGTGAACGACAGTGCCGAATTCCAGAAGCTGCGCACCGAGATCGTGAACTACCTTGGCGGTCTGGCGGGCGAGAAGGCAGCGCAGGGCAGCGAGTTCGGGCACTTGCCGAACGTCACCCCGCTCGATCTGGTGCCACCCCCCAAAGCCTATCAGGACGCGGCGAAGAAGGGTGCGACGCGGCGCTACTTGGAGTTCTGGAAGCTCCACAAGGTCTACCCCACACCCAAGGGGCCGCTGACCGTGGTCGAGGATTTCAATCTGATGATGGACAAGGGCGAGTTCGTCTCGCTCATTGGCCATTCGGGTTGCGGCAAGTCCACGGTGCTGACGATGGCGGCGGGGCTGAACGCGATCAGCAGCGGCGGCATCATCCTCGATAACCGCGAGATTGACGTGGCCGGGCCGGACAAGGCCGTGGTGTTCCAGGCGCCTAGCCTGATGCCGTGGCTGACCGCGCGGCAGAACGTCGCGCTGGGTGTGGAGCGGGTATACCCCCACGCAAGCAAGGCCGAACGGCGCGAGATCATCGACTACTACCTCGACCGTGTGGGCCTGGCCGATGCCAAGGAAAAGATGGCGGCGGAAATGTCGAACGGGATGCGCCAGCGCGTCGGCATCGCCCGCGCCTTCGCGCTTTCCCCGCGCCTGCTGCTGCTGGATGAACCGTTCGGCATGCTCGACAGCCTGACGCGGTGGGACTTGCAGGACGTGCTGGTCGAAGTCTGGAACCGCACCAAGGTGACCGCGATCATGGTCACGCATGACGTGGACGAGGCGATCCTGCTGGCCGACCGCGTGGTGATGATGACCAATGGCCCCAATGCCACGATCGGCAAGGTGCTGAAGGTCGATCTGCCGCGCCCGCGCGATCGCAAGGCGCTGCTGGGGCATCCGGATTTCTATGCTTACCGTCAGGAGGTCCTGCGCTTCCTGGCCGAATACGACCATGGGCCAAAGGCCCACGCCGCCTGAAACGCGGCCCGAATTGAGGGGATGCCTGAACGGACTTCTTTGAGGGGTTCAGGAGGAAAACATGAAAAAGACTGCATTCGCGGCGGCGCTCCTCGCGTCGTCGATCGCCTTCGCACACCCGGCTTTCGCGGCGGGAAAGGCAGCATTCGGCGATCCGGTGCCGGTGGGCAGCGGCTTGACGCTCGACCCGATCATCGATGCGCGCATTCGTTATGAGGGTGTGGACCAGCCCACGACCGATGCCGATGCGCTGACGGTGCGCCTGCGCACGGGGGTGGAATTGAAACATGCGCCTTCGCACCTCTCGATGCTGGTTGAAGCGGAAGGTACGCTTGGCCTTGTCAATGAATACAACGCGTTCCCGTTCCCGCTGCCAGGCAGCTCGCAGCGGCGGCCGCAGTATGCCGTGGTGGCCGATGGCCAGAGCATCGAGCTCAATCGTGCGCAGATCATGTACAAGGTGAAGAACTTCGCGCTGACCTTGGGGCGGCAGCGAATCAACCTCGATGACCAGCGCTTCGTCGGCTCGGTGGCGTGGCGCCAGAACGAGCAGACGTTCGATGCAGTGCGCGCCGAGGCGACCCTTGGCCCGGTCAGTCTCGATGCGACCTACGCGATCCAGCAGGATACGATATTCGGTTCCGACGCGGGACCGCGACGGGCCATCGAGGGGGATTTCGTCTTTCTGCAGGCGGGTGTGAAGGCCGGACCATTCATGCTCAAGGGCTTCTCCTACATCATCGACTATGATGAGGACTTCGCGTTCGGAAATTCGTCGCAGACGTATGGCGGACGCATCTCGGGCAGCGTTCCGCTGTCCAAGGCGGTGAAGCTCAACCTGCTGGCGAGCTATGCCCGGCAGATGGACATCGGGCGGAACCCGGTGAACTACGAAGCCGATTTCTTCGTTGGCGAACTCGGCCTTGCCTACCGGGGATTCACGCTGACCGGCGGCTATGAAAGGCTGGGTGCCGACAAGGCTGCGGGCAAGGCTTTCCAGACCCCGCTCGCCACGCTGCACAAGTTCAACGGCTGGGCTGACCTGTTCCTCACCACGCCGGGCAATGGGCTTGAAGACACCTACGTCACGCTGGCCAAGGTCTTTCCCAAGGTGAAGACGGTGCAGGGCCTGAATGCCAATGTGACCTACCATGAGTTCCGCAGCGATGTAGGCGGGGTGAAGTTCGGCACGGAATGGGATGCAAGCGTCAGCTTCAAGACGAAGAAAGTCGGCTGGCTGGTGAAGTATGCCAACTACAACGCCGACCGGTTCGGCGTGGATCGCCAGATCCTCTGGCTTCAGGCCGAAGTGTCATTCTGACCCCTCGTGCTGCACTGCAAGATAAACCTTGCAGTGCAGGCCCCGAATCGGTTAGCCAGTAATCGCGAGGCTTCAGCGCCGCCCAAGGACGGGCGGATCACCGCAAAGCCTGAATGATCAATATCGCGTGGCAACGTCGCCGCCCAGACCTTCCCCATCGGGATGCGTTCGGGCGGCTTTTTCGTGTTCACGCGCCGGACAAGGAACGCTCAAGTGAACGCCCCTGCAACTCTGACGGAACAGGACCGGTCCAGCCCCGTGAGGGAGCGGCTGGTGGTGATCGGCAATGGCATGGCCGGGTGCCGCGCGGTGGAGGAAGTGCTTGCCCGCGATCCCGCCCGCTTCGACGTGACGATCTTCGGTGCCGAACCGCGCGTGAACTACAACCGCATCATGCTCTCGCCGGTCCTCGCCGGCGAGAAGGCGTTCGCGGACATCGTGATCAATGGCGAGGACTGGTACGCCGACAACGGCATCACGCTCGTTGCGGGCGATCCGGTCGTCGCGATCGACCGCGCGACGCGGACTGTAGTGGCCAGGTCAGGCCGGGTGGAACCTTATGACCGCCTGCTGATCGCAACCGGTTCCGATCCGTTCATCATCCCCGTTCCCGGGCATGATCTGGACGGCGTGGTGACCTTCCGTGATCTGGATGACGTCGAGAAAATGCTGGCCGCGGCCGAAAATGGCGGGTCAGCCGTGGTGATCGGCGGTGGCCTGCTCGGGCTGGAGGCAGCGCATGGCCTCTCGCTTCGCGGCATGACGGTCACCGTGGTCCACCTCATGCCTACGCTGATGGAGCGCCAGCTTGATGAAGCGGCGGGCTACCTGCTGAAGACCGAACTCGAACGTCGTGGTCAGACCATTGTGACAGGGGGCGATACCGCCGAGATCATCGGACAGGATGGCCATGTCGCGGCGGTGAAGCTGAAGGATGGGCGCGAGTTTGCCGCCGGCATCGTGGTCATGGCGGTCGGCATCCGGCCAGGCACTTCCCTGGCCAAGGCGGCCGGGCTGGAGGTCGAGCGCGGCATCGTGGTCGATGACCACATGGTGACAAGCGACCCGGCGATCATGGCCGTGGGCGAATGTGTGCAGCATCGCGGGACCTGCTACGGCCTGGTCGCGCCGCTGTGGGACATGTGCCGCGCGCTGGCGGATGCGGCCTGCGAACAGCCTTCGGGCTATGAAGGCTCGGTCACGTCTACCAAGCTCAAGGTTTCGGGGATCGACCTGTTCTCCGCTGGCGATTTCTCGGGCGGCGATGGCGCAGAAGACATCGTCATGCGCGATGCCGCGCGCGGGGTCTACAAGCGCGTCGTCGTCAAGGACAACAGGCTGGTCGGTGCGGTGCTCTATGGCGATATCGCAGACGGCAGCTGGTACTTCGACCTGCTGAGGAAGGGCGAGGACGTTTCCGCAATCCGCGAGGCGCTGATCTTTGGTCAGGCCTTTGCGAGCGGGGGTGCCCTGCTGGACCCTAATGCCGCCGTTGCAGCCCTTTCCAATGACGCGGAAATCTGCGGCTGCAACGGCGTTTCCAAGGGCAAGGTCGTCGAGACGATCAAGGCGGGTGCGTGCAGCCTCGACGCTGTGCGCAGCACCTGCAAGGCTTCGGCTTCCTGCGGGTCGTGCACCGGCCTTGTCGAAAGCCTGCTGGCGCTGACGCTGGGCGGTGCGGTGCAGTCCGGGCCGAAGACGCTGTGCAAGTGCACCAGCTTCAGCCACGACGACGTGCGCCGGCTGATCCTTGAAAAGAACCTGCGCGCCATTCCGCAGGTCTTCCAGGAACTGCACTGGACCACGCCCGAGGGGTGCTCCTCGTGCCGCCCTGCGCTCAACTACTACCTGCTCTGCGCCTGGCCGGGCGAGTATGAGGACGACCAGAAGAGCCGTTTCGTCAACGAGCGCCTTCACGCCAATATCCAGAAGGACGGCACCTATTCGGTCGTCCCGCGCATGTGGGGCGGTCTCACCAATCCCCGCGAACTGCGTGCGATTGCCGACGTGGTGGAGAAGTACAACGCGCCGATGGTCAAGGTGACCGGCGGCCAGCGTCTGGACATCTTCGGGATCAAAAAGGAAGACCTGCCTGCGGTGTGGGCCGATCTCAATGCCGCGGGTATGGTTTCGGGACACGCCTATGGCAAGAGCCTGCGTACGGTGAAAACGTGCGTCGGCTCGGAATGGTGCCGCTTCGGCACGCAGGATTCGACCGGGCTGGGCGTGAAGATCGAGCGCATGACCTGGGGTTCGTGGATGCCCCACAAGTTCAAGATCGCGGTGAGCGGCTGCCCCCGCAACTGCGCCGAAGCGACGATCAAGGACTTCGGCGTGGTCTGCGTGGATTCGGGCTACGAGCTCCATGTCGGCGGCAATGGCGGGATCAAGGTCCGCGCCACGGACCTCCTGTGCAAGGTGGCGACCGAGCAGGAAGCGATGGATGTCTGCGCCGCCTTCATCCAGCTCTACCGTGAACAGGCGCACTATCTGGAACGCACCGCGCCGTGGATCGAGCGGGTCGGCCTCGACCATGTCAAGGCGGGGCTGTTCGACGATCCCGGCAGCGTGACGCGCCTCGCAGCGCGGTTCCGCTATTCGCAGACCTTTTGCCAGGACGATCCCTGGGCTGAGCGGGCGGCGGGCAAACATGCCGAGCTGCACCAGCATCTGGCCGAAGTGCGCCCCCTTCAGATGGAGACTGCTCGATGATCGGCGAATGGCTCGATATCGGCCCGGTGGATCAGATCACCCCCGGCACCGCGCGCACCCTTCCGGTGGTGGGTGCAGACGAGATCGCGGTGTTCCGGACGCAAAAAAACGAATTCTACGCGCTGGTGAACAAGTGCCCGCACAAGCAGGGGCCGCTGTCGCAAGGCATCGTCCACGACAATGTTGTCACCTGCCCGCTGCACAACTGGAACATCTCGCTGAAAACCGGCGAGGCGCTGGGCGAGGACAAGGGCTGCGTGCCCGTTATCCCGATGCGCGTGGACGCCGGGCGAATGTATCTGCTGCGCGCCGCCGTGGTGGGAAGCCGCGCGGCTTGAGCGAGATCCGCACCACTTGCGCCTATTGCGGCGTCGGCTGCGGCATCCGCGCCGAGGTGACGGGGGAGCGCTCTGTCGCTATCCGGGGCGATGCCGAACACCCTGCAAACTTCGGCAAGCTCTGCTCGAAAGGCACGCACCTGGGCGAAACTGTCTCGCTTGAGGGACGCCTGCTCTATCCGATGATCGGCGAGCGCCGTGCCGGTTGGGACGAGGCGGTTGATCTGGTGGCGCGCCAGATGCGTGAGTGTATCGAGCGGCACGGGCCTGACAGCGTTGCGCTCTATGTCTCGGGCCAGTTGCTGACCGAGGACTACTACGCCGCCAACAAGCTGATGAAGGGCTTTGTCGGCAGCGCCAATATCGACACCAATAGCCGCCTGTGCATGGCGAGCGCGGTGGCCGCGCACACCCGCGCGTTTGGGGAGGACTTGGTCCCGGTCACTTATGACGATCTCGACGAGGCGGACCTGATCCTGCTCGTGGGATCGAATACCGCTTGGTGCCATCCGGTGATCTGGCAGCGGATCGAGGCCGCGCGTGAGGCGCGGGGCACGAAGATCGTTGTGATCGACCCGCGCCGCACCGAGACGGTGGAGCAGGCCGATCTGCATGTGCCGGTGCTGCCGGACGGCGATGTCGCGCTGTTCAATGCGCTGCTGGCGGAGATGGCGCGGCGCGGATTGGCGGAAGGCGAAACGGTCGAATGCGACCACGGCATTGATCACGGCACGTTCGACAGGCTCGCCGATCTGGTCGCCGCCCATCCGCGCATGGTCACCGTGTTCTCGATGGGCGCGAACCAGTCGGTTGCCGGGACCGACAAGGGCAATGCGATCATCAACCTCCACCTCGCCACGGGCCGGATCAACGCGCCCGGCATGGGGCCGTTTTCGATGACCGGGCAGCCCAATGCCATGGGCGGGCGCGAAGTGGGCGGCCTCGCCAATATGCTGGCCTGCCATCTCGGCTTTTCGGAAGGCGAGCGGGCCGACGTGGCGGCGTTCTGGAGCGCCCCGCGGATATGCACCGGGCCGGGTCTCAAGGCGGTCGACCTGTTCCGGGCGGTCCACGATGGCCGGGTGAAGTTCCTCTGGATCATGGCGACCAATCCCGCCGTCTCGATGCCGGATGCAGGCTTCGTGCGCGAGGCCCTGGCGCGGTGCGAGACGGTGGTCGTGTCCGATGTGATCGGCGATACCGATACCGCGCGCTTTGCCCACATTCGCCTGCCTGCGCTGGCATGGGGCGAAAAGGAGGGCACCGTCACCAACTCGGAACGCCGCATCAGCCGCCAACGCGCGCTGTTTGCGGCCCCGGGCGAGGCGCGGGCCGACTGGGCCATTGTCGCAGATGTGGCACAGCGGTTGGGCTTTGCCGGGTTCGGCTGGGCCAATCCGGCGGCGGTGTTCCGCGAATACGCCGCCATGACGGCGCTCTCCGTCAAGCATGGCAAGGTTCTTGACCTGACTGACATGGCAGGGATTTCCGATGCGGAATACGAAGCCATGGCGCCCTTTTTGTGGGGCGGACGGCACCCGCTGATGGGCCGCGAGATGCGGCGGGTGTCGGTGGCGCCGAGCACGCGCCCCGCGGACCCCACCTACCCCTTGCGGCTCAACACCGGGCGCTACCGCGACCAATGGCATACGATGACCCGCACCGGGCTTTCCCCCACACTATCGCAGCACCAGCGCGAGCCCTTGCTGGAAGTCCACCCGCGCGACGCCAGTTCGGCAGGCATTCCAGACGGTGGGCTTGCTCGGGTGATGACGGCATCGGGCACTTCCGTGTTCCGCGTCCGGGTGAGCGATGCCCAGGGCGCGGGTCAGGTTTTCGTGCCCATGCACTGGAGTGACGCCATGGCGAGCGGTGGGCGCGGGAACCTCCTGCCCGATCAATCGGTCGATCCCGTGTCCGGCCAGCCCGGCTTCAAGGACAATGCCTGCCGCATCGAGCCCGTCTCGAGCGAATGGCGCGCGTTCCTGCTGCGCCGCGATGCCATCGTTCCGCAAGGCCTCGTGTGGTGGAGCCGTTCGGCGGTCCCTGCGGGCTGGCTTTACGAGCTTGCAGGCGATGGTGCGGTTGATGCCGATGCATGGCTGCCATCTGGCGAGAGGGTTGAAGCGGTCGATCTGGCACGCGGCATGCGGCGGCTGGCCAAAATCGACCATGGCGGCCGGCTCGAGGCGGCGCTCTACGTGACCCGAAGCGGGCAACTGCCTGCTCGCGAATGGATCAGCGGCCAACTGGGCACGAGCGGTGCCGCCATCCCGGAACTGCTTGCAGCGCGTCCGAGCGCGCCTGCCCCCGATCGCGGGCCGGTGGTCTGCGTATGCCATGGAATCGGCGTGCGGCAGATCATCGCTGCGATGAACGATGGCGCAGGCAGTGTGGCCGAAATCGGCCGGATCTGCGGAGCGGGAACGAACTGCGGATCGTGCCGCCCGGCACTCGCCCGGATGCTGCGCGAGGTTGCGTACGACTGCAAGGAGGCTGCGGAATGAACGACTTTCCTGCAGGTATGGTCTGGCTGGTCGGCGCAGGCCCCGGTGACCCCGAACTGCTGACGCGCAAGGCAGAGCGGCTGATTGGCATGGCAACAGTGGTGTTCCACGATGCGCTGGTCGGTCCCGGCGTGCTCGAAATGGCTGCACCGGGTGCGCGGCTCGTGCATGTCGGGAAACGATCAGGCAGACACTCGAAGGATCAACGCACGATCGATCAACTGATCGTGCAGGCGGCCTTGGCGGGCGAGCGCGTCCTGCGGCTCAAAGGCGGCGATCCCGCGATTTTTGGACGCATGGCGGAAGAGCTCAGCGCGTGCCGCACTGCCGGTGTGCCAGTGCGGATCTGCCCAGGGGTGACGGCGGCCAGTGCGGCGGCGGCCAGCCTCGGAGCCTCGCTCACGCTGCGTGGGCTGGCACGCAAGCTATCCTTCGTGACTGCTCATGCGCGGGGGAGCGAGCCGCTCGGTCTCGACTGGACGACGCTGGCCGATCCCGATGCAACGCTGGCAGTGTATATGGGCAAGGCGGCGGCCAGCGATGTGTCTCGCCAACTCATCGCGGCGGGCCTGCCCGGCGGTACGCCGGTGGCGCTGGTTGAATCTGCCAGCCTGCCAGAGGAGCGCCAGTTCCATACGCGGCTTGATCTACTTCCGCTCGTGGCCCGCACCGCACTCGGTGAGGGGCCGGCACTCCTGCTGATTGGTGAAGCGCTGGCAGACTCGGCACAGCCATTGGGCCGGACCAAGGTCGTGACCGGCACAATCCTTGTGAGAGCCGCCCGATGACCGTCGCAAGCCGGGTCTTGCAATTGCTGTTTCCATTGATCTGCGCGCGATGTGGTCACGTCTGGTCGGAGCCCGGGAAAGCAGGTGCTGGTGAATTGCCCTGCCCGTATTGTGGTTTTTCCTTGATGCCGAAACCTCCGCCACCGTCAAAACCTGCTGCCTGAAGTCGGTTCCGCCATTACCCGATTGTTAAGTGCGCAAAGAGCACTTTCGCGGCGTGCTTAGGAAGGGTGGTGACGCGAAAACCTGCGGAATGGTGTGAATGCGACATCGAACCGCCCCGGCCGATGGTGAAACCTTGGGTGACTTGTTTCAGCATAAGCCGACATTCCCGTCACGACGTTGGAGTGGCTTTAGTTGGTCGGCAGCGGCCGGAACGAAACGCCTCATCGTGGGACGAAGCTGCCGTTCGCGGCTTGCCACCTGAAAGACCGCTTTTGGCAAGCGTAGACGTTGCGATACAGCAACGGAGTAATCATGGCCGGACTGCCGCTGAATAGCAGTTGCCCTGGCAGTATGAGCCTCAGCGCCGCTACTCGTGCTGAAAAGCTTCCAGTATTTGGCAATCACCCACGGTGCCGCCACGGCACGAAGCGATCATTGACGACAGCTGCTGACGCAGCGAGGTCAGATCCGCGATCTTTCGATCCACCTCTGCGAGGTGCTCGGTCGCAAGAGCGTCGATTTCGCAGCAGTCACGATCCTGCTGGACAGAAATGTCCAGCAGCGCCCGAACTTCCTCGAGTCTGAACCCAAGATCTCGAGTTCGTTTGATGAACCGAAGCCGGGCAACGTCCTCCGGCGCATAGGATCGATAATTTCCGCCCGTGCGCAAGGGAGGCGAGATCAGGCCGGCACGCTCGTAGTAGCGGATGGTCTCGATCTTCACGCCTGTGGCTGTCGATAGACCGCCGATTGTCACCTGGGCCACGAGAAAGTCCTTGAGTCTGTAGTTGCTACAGGGTGCATATAGCGTTCCACATCGCGAATCACGAGGTGGAGATGGCCTGCAACAGTTGCGCAGCGGCAAAGCTCGATCCGAACAATGATCCGTTCTGGCAGCGCGCTCTGTGGATCGCGCTCGGCATCAACGCCGCCATGTTCGTGGCCGAGATGCTAGCAGGCGTGGCTGGCGGCTCAAAGGCGTTGCAGGCGGATGCCCTCGATTTCCTTGGCGACAGCGCGAACTATGCGATCAGCCTCGGCGTCGCCGGCATTGCGCTCGCCTGGCGTGCCCGTGCTGCCCTGCTGAAGGGCGCTACGCTTGCCGCGCTCGGGCTCTACGTGCTCGCGATCACCGTTTGGGCAATCTGGAATGGCAAAACGCCGCAGGCCGAAGTGATGGGGATCGTCGGTATTGTGGCACTCATCGCGAACGCCGGTGTAGCTGTCATGCTGTATCGCTACCGCAGCTGCGACGCGAACATGCGATCGGTCTGGATATGCTCGCGCAATGACGCGATCGGCAACATCGCGGTCGTCCTCGCCGCAGCTGGTGTGTTCGGCACCGACACCGAATGGCCCGACCTGATCGTCGCCGGCATCATGGCGGCACTCGGCATTTCCGGGGGTACGCAAATTATCATGCAGGCGCGCAAAGAGTTGGCCCGGGAAAACGTCAGTTACACAGTGGCGGCGGAGTGATAGGGGGTCGATGATGCGTAAGCTCCTCCCTTTTCTTGCCTGTCTAATGCTGGTTCTGACTGGCTTTGCAGGCATGACGCATGCCGCTGAAGCGGCGGGCGGGAGCGTACTCGGCATCGAGTTGACTATCCATGCGCCGGGTGATGGCGACGAAGTTCCAGCAGACTGCGACAATGGCCTGCCGCACCATCACAACGCCTGCCATGGGCATGATGTCGGGACGCCAGCCATTGCCTGCGGCCCCGAGATTGCTGTGCTTATGGTCGTGCCAGGGATCGGTCAGTTAAGCGCCCATGCGCCGAACGCGCATGGCAATGTTATGCCGAGGCCACCCCAAGCCTGACGATTTCGCCGGTCGGCACATGCCGGCCTGACGCTCATCAGTCAGGAATAGATATCCATGAAGAAATTGCTCGCGGCGATGCTCGCCGCGGCGTCGTGTGCCTCCGTGGCGCAGGCGCAACAGGAGCGCATATCGGTCGATACGTCAGCACCGATATTGACGCTCGAACAGGCCGTTGCCGTCGCTGGCGGCGCTGCACCGTCGGCGAACGCGGCCAATGCCGGCATCGAGGCGGCACAGGCGAACCGGACGGTCGCCGGACTGCGTCCAAACCCTGTGGCGCAGGCCCAGGTCGAAAACATCGCCGGCACTGGTCCCTATAGTGGCCTCAGAAGCGCCGAAACGACGATGGGCGTCGCTTTGCCCATCGAACTTGGTGGCAAGCGCAGCGCCCGAGTCGCTGTCGCCAACGCCCAGCTTTCGCGAGCCGAACTGGAGGCGGCAGTCGCTGCGGCCGATGTCCGGGTTCAGGTTACCTCGCTCTATGTCGAGGCGATCGCGGCGGAACGGCGGCTCGAGACGGCGCGTGACCAGCTCCGCATCGCGGATGATGCTCTGCGAGCCGCAAGAGTGCGGGTACAGGCTGGCAGAGCATCGCCGCTCGAAGAGCAAAGGGCCGACGTCGCCAGGATCAACGCGGCGGCCAGCCTTGAGCGTGCGGCGCGACTTGCCGAAGTTGCCCGTCTCAGCCTGGCACGGCGCCTGGGACGTCCCATCAATGGCGGGCTCGACGTTGCGCTGCTCGATCGTCTTCCGGCCGCGGCCTATGGCCCAACCGTCCTGCCTTCAGCATCCGGCACGCTGACCATGGCAGCCGCGGATGCCGATCTGGCGGTCGCCGATGCCGGCATCCGCCTAGCGCGCGCCAATCGCGTTCCCGACCTCAACGTCGGTCCGGCACTGCGGCGTCTGGAGGCGACCAACGACACCGCTGCAGTGTTCACCGTGTCGATCCCGATACCGCTGTTCAACAATGGAAAGGCGGCGGTCGCCCTGGCGACCGCCGAGCGGTCACGCGTGGAGGCGCGTCGGCGAATGACGGCGCTCGATGTCGAGCAAGCCATTACCGAAGCACAAGCCGAGGTTGCCAACGCCGAAACGACTGCACGCGCCGCCGCCGGCCCGGCGCTCGCTGCAGCGCAGGAGGCCGCGCGCATCGCCCGTATCGGCTATCGCGAAGGGAAGTTCGACCAACTCGACCTGCTCGATGCCGAACGCACCCTCGCCGACACCCGTGTCGCCGCGATCGATGCGCTCGCAAACTATCAAAATGCCCGCGCGCGGCTGGAGCGACTGACCGCCCCCGCGCCTCAAGGGGGAACCAGTGATGAATAATATCCAGTTGGCGGGCGCAATGTCGCTCGCGCTCGTGCTTGCTGCCTGTGGCGGGGGCACTCCGACGAATGAAGCCACATCCGAACGGCCCAAGGAAGCCGGCCATGCCGATGAAGGCGTCATCACGTTGACGGCCGATCAGATAGCGACCGCTGGCGTGCAGATCGCTACGCCATTGGTTGGCGGCGCCGGAACGATCGAACTGCCGGCGACGATTGACGGCGATCCACAGGCTACGCAGGTCGTCTCAGCGGCGATTGCCGGGCGCGTGGTCGCGCTCAACCGCAATCTTGGCGAAGGCGTTTCGCGCGGCCAGACCCTCGCGGTCATTGAGAGCCGCGAGGCTGCACAGCTCAAGGGTGAGGTTGAGGCGTCGCGTGCTCGGCTTGCTCTGGCTAAATCCAACCTTGCGCGCGAGCAGCGGCTGTTCGCCCAGCGCGTCTCGCCTGAGCAGGATTTGATCGCCGCGCGAGCCGCGGCAACCGAAGCACGGATCGCACTTACCCAGGCGCAGAGCCAGGTGTCGGCAGCCGGCGGGGGCGGCGGCGGTCTCAACCGCCTCGGCATCGTCGCGCCAATCTCTGGTCAGGTGATTGCGCGACCGGTAGTGCTTGGCCTGACTGTCGCGGCGGATGCCGAGCTGTTCAGGGTCGCCAATCTCTCGAAGGTGTCGCTGTCGCTCAGCCTCAAGCCCGAGGATGCGGGGCGTATCGGGCCGGGCGCGCAGGTGACGGTCACCGCATCTGGGCGCTCAGCGACCGCGTGGATCAGCTTCGTCTCGCCCGCGCTCGACCCGCAGACGAGGTTAGTCCCGGCGATCGCTTCACTCGATAATAGCGGCAATCTCTGGCGCGTGGGTGAAGCAGTGACTGCATCAGTGCGGCTTGCCGGCGATAGCGGCACCTCCACCGTCCGCGTGCCGTTGACAGCCGTGCAGACGGTCGAAGGACGAACGGTCGTGTTCGTGCGCACGGCGACAGGATTCAAGGCAACGCCGGTCCAACTCGGCGACACGGCCGGCGACACGGTACTGATCCGTTCGGGGCTGTCTGGCCGTGAGCGGATCGCCACCACCGGAAGTTTCACGCTCAAGGCCGAGCTCGGCAAGAGCGAAGCAGCGCACGAGGACTAAGCCATGATTGCTCGCATCGTCACATGGGCGGTCGAGAAGCGCTGGCTTGTCCTCGCTTTCACCGCTGTCGCCGCCGTGATTGGCGCTTACTCCCTTTCCCGCCTGCCGATCGATGCAGTGCCAGACATCACGAACAACCAGGTCCAGATCAATGTCCGGGCGCCCGCACTCTCGCCCGAACTGGTCGAGAAGCAAGTGTCGTTCCCGATCGAAACCGCGCTCGCCGGCATCCCCGGCCTTGAATACACCCGCTCGCTGAGCCGAAATGGCTTTGCGCAGGTGACTGCCGTCTTCACTGACACCACCGACATATACTTCGCCCGCCAGCAAGTTGGCGAACGCCTTGAGGCGGTGAAGGAGAGCCTGCCCAACAACGCCAGCCCGGAAATGGGGCCGATTTCGACCGGGCTTGGCGAGGTCTATATGTGGACCGTTCGTCTGGAGCACCGCGCCGACGACAAGCACCGGCCCGGCGAACCCGGCCAGCAACCCGATGGAAGCTATATCACGCCAGAAGGTCAGCGGCTGACTAGTGAGGCCGACAAGGCGACCTATCTGCGCACCGCGCAGGACTGGATTGTCACGCCGCTTCTCAAGAACGTGTCCGGCGTCGCCGGCATCGACTCCATAGGCGGTTACGCAAAACAATATCTGGTCGTCCCCAACGTCCAGAAGCTGGCATCTGTCGGCCTCACATTGACTGATCTCGGCACTGCCCTTGAACGCAACAATACCAGCGTCGGCGGCGGCTTCGTCAACCGTGGCGGTGAGGGTCTCGCGGTCCGGTCGGATGCCCTGATCCGCAACGAGGCAGAGCTGGCGCGGACGGTCATTGCGACCCGGGAAGGTGTGCCGATCACGCTAGATCAGGTCGCGACCGTCCAGGCCGGTCAGGCGATCCGGATGGGCTCAGCATCGGAAAACGGGACCGAAGTGGTTGTCGGCACGGCGGTCATGCGCATCGGAGAGAACAGCCGAACGGTGGCGACGGCTGTTGCCGACCGCCTTCAGGAGATCAACGCCTCATTGCCGCCTGACGTCGTCATCCAACCGGTGCTCGATCGAACGGCGCTGGTGAACTCGACCATCAAGACCGTCGCCAAAAACCTCAGCGAAGGCGCGCTGCTCGTCATCGTCGTGCTGTTCCTGCTGCTCGGCAACTTCCGGGCCGCGCTGATTGCCGCCCTGGTCATTCCCATCACGATGGTCCTGACCGGGTTCGGGATGCTGCGCGCGGGCGTGTCGGCAAACCTCATGAGCCTTGGCGCGCTGGATTTCGGGCTGATCGTCGACGGTGCCGTCATCATCGTCGAGAATGCCCTGCGGCGGATCGCCGAACAGCAGCATCTTGAAGGCCGTTTGCTCAGTCTCCAGGAGCGGCTCTCGATTGTCGCGAGCGCGGCGCGCGAGATGATCCGCCCCTCGGTCTATGGGCAGGCGATCATCATTCTCGTCTATGTGCCCCTGCTCACTCTGACGGGCGTCGAGGGCAAGACCTTCGTGCCAATGGCGCTCACTGTCATCATCGCGCTGGCCTTCTCCTTCATCCTCTCGCTGACCTTCGTGCCGGCGATGATCGCGATCTGGCTCTCCAAGAAGGTCGAGGAGAAGGACGGCCGGATCATCTTGTGGCTGAAGCAGCGCTACGAGCCCGGTCTCGATCGGGCGATGAAAAGGCCGTCGATCACGATCGGTGCGGCGGTCGGCAGCCTTGCTATCGCCGCTGCGGCGTTCGTCTCGCTGGGCCAGGTTTTCCTGCCGCAACTCGACGAAGGTGACGTGTTGATCCAGGCGCTTCGCATTCCGGCGACCTCAGTCCAGCAGAGCCAGGCCATGCAGGTGCCGCTTGAGTGTTGATTGCCACTGAGAAGTGACCCGGGATTTCCATCGAGAATTGACCCGGGTGGATATGTGTCCCCCAGTGCGGGGGCAGGGTCAAGCGGGTGATTTGGCCTTTCGTGATTTGGGGGCTGCGGC